>Ga0209675_1000286_pt1 | contig 47873 bp, 47 predicted proteins | sample AraplaCol_mLB_r2_2_FD_184280 | JGI IMG/M metagenome (GOLD analysis project Ga0209675, IMG submission 184280) | Arabidopsis root microbial communities from North Carolina, USA - plate scrape MF_Col_mLB_r2 (SPAdes) (version 3) | ecosystem: Host-associated > Plants > Roots > Endosphere | place...
AGACGGCATGAGGCCCAAAGAAGAGGCTGAAATCACGTTCAAAGTCGATCCAGACCGTGCCCTTCCGTCAATCCACGCAACCTCTTGCGCTCAGCTCGCGTGCGATTGCGGGTTGTTCAGACCTTCCCTAGCGCCTGACCCGCCGCGTCCTTCTCGTAAATCCGATAGAGCGTCTCTTCTCGTGAGTTCGCGCCGATTCCAACCTGCGCACCAACGGCGCGGTCCAGATAGTTGTTCTTCAGGTAGGCGCGGGTGCCGAAGAGCGTGTCGATCTTTCCAGCCAGTTGCACACGGCGGGCATCGATCTGCTTTTGCCCGTCGACCATGCCTTGCTCCATGGCGATCTGATGCCGGCGGGCAATGCGGCCATGTCGAACTTGCTGCCTGGCGCGATGCCCGCTTGCGCAAAGCGGGCGCGCAGCGCCGTCTCGCTGGGATGCGTTGGCGCAAACTGAAGGACGAAGTTGAGCACGTTGAAGAACTCCAGCGACGTGCGCTCCTCTGCCGGGCTCAGCGGCTTAATCCAGTCGGGCTCGGGCAGCGGCCTGGCGCGGGCTTGCCGGTGAAGGCCGAAAGCGGCTCGACTTTGTAGCCCCCCTGGATCAGCTTTACTTTGTCTAGGTCTACCGGATTGATCATCTGGGTACGCCCAATGACGTTGATCATCTCGGTCCCGGCCCGGATCACCTTAGTGATGCCCTTGGGCGCCTTCCCCTTCCAGCGCGACCCGGTGATCAGGAACTTGCCGCCGCCGTTTCCCGTGGTCCTGGTTCCCAGATAGTCGAATTTGAACGTGTACGGGTCCATCATCTGGAAGACGTAGTAGCGGTTCTTCTCGATGGGGGGGCAGCGGCACGATCGGCTCTGCACGCAGGTCAAGGCCGAGGAAGGTGTAAGGCGTGTCGGAGCTGGGCGTGACGAAAGCCTTGTCGTCCGGCGTGAACACCCGGGCGATGTTCAGCGCCGAATTGAACGGCCCCTTGTATTCGGGGTTTCCGGTCGCAATGGAGAACGCGTACATCGTCCTGTAGCTGTCTTCCATGGAAAAGCCGTAGATGTAGGCTTCCCTTGCGATGTCACGCACTTGCAGGCGAAAGCGCGGTCGCGGCGAGGGCGGAGGGCAGCGCTTCCAACGCTACGGAGCCCGCAAATGCCAGGGAGATGGAACGTCTCTTGACATCAGATTCCTATTGGTTGAGGGTACGGACGGGCTTGGAGCTGCTCACTTGGACGTGCTTGCCGGCGTCAGCGGCGGCAGCTTCCACGTGCCGTCCATGGCCGCCTTGCTCGGACCGTAGATGCGGGCCACGGCGCTGTACCTGCCCTCGGGTGCGGGCAGCCAGTTGGACTCCTTGTCCGCACCCGGCGAGGCATGCCCAACATACAGCGTCAGGCCGCCGTCGGCGTCGCGCTGCAGACCTTTGGTGCGGTCGCCAATCGAGTAGCGCTTGAGGTCGTTGGCATACAGGAAGCGGTCGGGCAGCGTGTAGAGGGTGATGGACCAGAAGAACTTGGCGGGCGGCAACGCGCCTCTGGCGAAGTGGATGGTTTGCAGCTGGGTGCCGTCACCCACGTAGCCGCCGTACCAGGCCTCCACCAGCGAGTTGCCATACAGGCCCTTCTCAGCCGCGATGGCGCGCTTCAAATAGTCGTTCTTCAGGTCCGCCCGTGTGCCGAAGAGGCCGTTGGAAGACAACGTGACCTTGCCCTTTGCCGCAAGAGCATCCTGCGCATCTTTCACGCCGAGGTCAATGGCGGCCAGCGTTTCCGGCGGCAGGCTTGCAGCGTCAAACGGCTTGCCGGGGCCGATGCCGATGGTCGCAAAGCGCTTCATCAACGCCACTTCGCTCGGGTGCGGCGGCTGCGTGAACTGCAGCAGGAAATTGAGGTAGCCGATGAAGTCGTGCGAACGCGCCTTCGCAACGTCATACGGCGGGAAGGTGATGGACGGCGCGGCAGGCGGTGCGGTTTTGTGCTCGTAGCTGCTGAGCGGTTCCAACTTCATGCCGCTTTGCACGGCCTTCACCGCGTCGACGTCTTCCGGCCCGTTCAGCGCAGTGCGCGTCAGGGTCATGACGATGTCGGTTTCCGAGCGGAATACCTTCTTGATGCCGGGAGGCGTCTTCCCCGTCCAACCCGGGCCGGCAACCATGAACTTGCCAGCCCCATTGCCGGTGGCACGCGAGCCCACGTAGGCAAAGTTGTACGTGTACAGATCGACCCACTGCTGCACGTAATAGCGCTTGTCGGCCACCGACGGCACGCTCACTACCCAAGGCTCGGCGCGCAGGTCGAGCCATGCCCAGGAGTACGGCGTGTCGTTGTTGGGCGTGACGACGTCGTGGTTCTCAGGCGTGTAGGCCTGCGCGTAGTGGCGGAACTTGCCGAATCCGCCCACGTACTCTCGTCCGGCGGGCGTGCCGACCTGCTTATACATGGTGTTGTAGTTCTCGAGCATCGAGAAGGAATAGATGTACGCGTCCTTCGCGATGACGCGAACTTCGGCCGGCGATGGTGCAACTTGCGCCAATGCAGGAGCAATCAGCGAAAGGACGAGCAGCCAGCCTCCCAACTTCAGGGGAGAGCGATTCATGTGCAGTTCCACTCCAGGACGAAGGTAAGGATGAGCCATACCGAAGTGGTTGGCTCGAGCACTGAGTGAATCGCCCCGGGTTTTGAGGAGGCTCAACACTCTGAGAGGATTGAGCCATGAGCAAGTCGAACAAGTTCTCACCCGAGGTGTGTGAGCGTGCGGTGAGGATGGTGCAGGAGCACCGAGGGTACCCGTCGCTGTGGGCGGCCATCGAGTCCATCGCGCCCAAGATTGGATGCATGCCGCAGACGGTTGAACGAATGGGCCAAGTGCGCCGAGGTCGATGCCGGCGTACGCGAAGGCGTCACGACCAGTGAGGCCCAGCGGATGAAGGAGCTGGAACGAGAGGTCAAGGAGCTGCGCCGCGCCAATGAGATATTGAAGCTGGCCAGCGCGTTTTTCGCCCAGGCGGAGCTCGACCGCCGGCTCAAGTTCTGAAGGACCTCATCGACAAGCATCGCGATGCCTTCGGATTCAAGCCGCTCTGCAAGGTCTTGCTGGTCGCCCCGTCGGCATATCGAAGGCATGCGGCGCTCTTTCGCGAGCCCCACAAGCGCCGCGCCCGGGCTCATCGCGACGAGATGCTGATGCCACAGATTGAATGTGTCTGGCAAGCCAACATGCAGGTCTACGGCGCCGACAAGGTGTGGCGCACTGGCAGTCCTTTGCGTGCTATCAGGCCGGCCAGCGCGCGCTTTCAACAAGCCCTCGTCCTTCGACCACCTCAGGGAGCGGGGCACGCTGCGCGCGTTCCCGCTGTCGATGCCCAGGGAGCAGATCACCGCTGTCGCAGATGCGGCATCCGCGTCTTGATCGGGATCCTGCGCATCGGCGGCTGCGCGGCTGTTCTGGCGGGTTGCCCGCCTGAATGATCAGCGGCATCCAAGTCACCGTAGACAAGGTCTTGGTCGGCATCCGACCTCACCTTTTCCTCTCCCGCGGAAAGGACGACAAGTTCCCACTCCAAGAGAGATAACTGAGCGCACAATGGCTCGTTGGCCTAGACCGGGGTGCGCGATGGGTCGCGAATGAATTGCGCTGGCTCGCCTTCGAGAAACTCCCGCCATCATGGCGGTGCGGGCATTGCCCATTGACAGGAGATCGTTCTTGGCCGAGGACACGAAGAGCAATCCGGTGCTCGATTCGCAAGGCACTGGCGAAACCCGATCCGTCCAATTGCGCGATGGGCGGACCGTGGCACTTCGAGCGGTGTGCGCTGCCGACGAAGCAGAGATCTTGCAAGCGTTTGAACGTCTAAGCGACGACACCCGGTACATGCGCTTCATGCACGCCGTTCGAGAGCCCAACGTTGAACGTCTGCGCGACGTGCTGGCTTCGTTTCCCAAGTGCGGCATCGGGCTGGTTGCCACCGTTCCGGCCGCCGACGGCATCGACATTGTCGGCAGCGCCATTACCGTCTTCGCAGGTAACCGGGCGAGCTGCGAGTTCGCCATTCCAGTGGCTTCCGCATTTGGTGGCCTGGGGCTTGCGACCACGTTGATGAATGAACTTATCGGGAGGTCGAAGCGGCGGGGAATGCAGGAAATGGAAGGCTTTGTGCTGGCGCAGAACCAGCCGATGCTTCGGCTTGCCAGGCGTCTGGGATTCATCATTGAGTTCGAACCCGGGGATTCGTCGGTTCGCGTTTGCCGATTGATCTTGGGCAACCCGCCGGCAGCCACCATGGCCGCCCCGCCCTGACGAGCACCCCACGCATCCGCGCTCGTGAACGAATTTCGACCGGTCAAAAGGAACGGTTGCGCCCGGAGGGCGATCCGCCCAACAATGTCGGGCCGAACCACGGCAACGTCGATGCGATCAGGCTCAGGCTTGGGGAGTGACATGAGCGCCAAACACGAGAAGTACGAACGCCTGATCGACGCCTGCAAGTCGATCGCTCCCACACCGACCGCCATCGCGCATCCTTGCGATACGTCTTCGCTGGAGGGCGCGATGGAAGCGGCACGAATAGGCCTGATCATGCCGATCCTGGTCGGCCCTCGCGAGCGCATTCTGGCGGTGGCTGTCTCGAGCGGGCTCGACCTGTCCGGCGTCGAGATCGTCGACGCACCGCACAGTGAAGCTTCGGCCACCGCGGCGGTACAACTGGTGCGCGAGGGCAGGGCCGAGGCGCTGATGAAGGGCAGCCTGCACACCGACGAGTTGATGGCCGCGGTGGTCAGGCGCGACACCGGCCTGCGGACGGCGCGGCGCGTCAGCCACTGCTTCGTGATGGACGTGCCAGGCCACGAGCAGGCGCTGATCATCACGGACGCGGCGGTCAACATCGCGCCCACGCTGGAGGACAAGGCCGACATCCTGCGAAACGCGATCGACCTCGCGCATGCGATGGGTATGCCGGAAGTGCGCGTGGCCATTCTCTCGGCGATGGAGACCGTCAACCCGAAGGTGCCGTCCACGATCGAAGCCGCGGCGCTGTGCAAGATGGTGGACCGCCGGCAGATCAACGGGGCGCTGGTCGACGGTCCGCTCGCATTGGACAATGCCATCAATCTCGAAGCTGCGAAGGTCAAGCAGATCGACTCGCCCGTTGCCGGCCGTGCCAACGTGCTGCTGGTCCCCGACCTGGAGGCGGGCAACATGCTGGCCAAGAGCCTGTCCTTTCTGGCTGGCGCGGACGCTGCGGGCATCGTGCTGGGTGCGCGCGTGCCGATCATCCTGACCAGCCGTGCCGACTCCGTCATCGCCCGGCTCGCGTCTTGCGCAGTGGCGGTACTGGTCGCCAAGGCGCGGCGCGAAGCCGCCAAGGCCGTGGGATAACGCATGGCCGACGTCATCCTGGTGCTGAATGCCGGCTCGTCAAGCATCAAGTTCAGCGCGTACCACGCCAGCGGCGAGAACCTCGAACTTCTCTTGAAGGGCCAGGTTGAAGGCCTCTACACGCAACCGCGCTTCGTCGCCGCGGATGCGCAAGGCCAAGAGATCGGGGCCAGGGCCTGGGACAAGGGCCACGAACTCGGTCACGGCGGCGCGATCGCTTATCTGATCGAGTTCCTCCAGGCCCATCGGGGCGAGCACGAGCTCGTGGCCGTCGGCCACAGGGTCGTGCACGGCGGCCTGGCGTTCTCGCAGGCCACGCACATCAGCCCTGAGGTAGTTGCGCAACTCGCGAAGCTGAGCCCGCTGGCGCCGCTGCACCAGCCGCACAACCTCAAGCCGATGGAGATCATTGCGAAGCTGCGGCCCGATCTGGCACAGGTCGCCTGCTTCGACACCGCCTTCCATCGCGCCCAGCCGGAGGTGGCGCAGGCGTTTGCCTTGCCCCCTTCGATCACGCAGCGTGGCGTGCGTCGCTACGGCTTTCATGGCCTGTCCTACGAGTACATCGCCAGCGTGCTGCCCAAGCTGGAAGCAACGGCGGCCACAGGCCGCACTGTCGTCGCTCACCTGGGCAATGGCAGCAGCATGTGCGCGATGAAAGCTGGGCGCAGCGTGGCCAGCACGATGGGTTTCACCGCGGTGGACGGGCTGCCGATGGGCACGCGCTGTGGCAGCCTCGATCCAGGCGTCGTGCTCTACCTGATGGACGAACTGGGCATGGATGCGCGCGCCATCGAGGACCTGATCTACAAGCAGTCGGGGTTGCTCGGCGTCTCCGGCTTGTCCAGCGACATGCGCGCGCTGCTCGCGAGCGACGACGCGCGTGCCCGCTTTGCCGTTGAGCTCTACACCTATCGGCTCGGCCGCGAGCTGGGGTCGCTGGCGGCAGCGGCCGGCGGCATCGATGCGCTGGTGTTCACCGCTGGCATCGGCGAGCATGCCCCGGCAATCCGCGAGCGCGTGTGCCGAGATGCGGCCTGGCTGGGGGTGGCGCTCGACGTAGACGCCAACCGGTGCGGCGGTCCGCGCATCAGCACGCCGGACAGCTCGGTGGCGGTATGGGTTGTGCCCACCAACGAGGAGCTCATGATCGCGCGCCAGACCCTCAAGCTGTCGAAGGCGCAGCCCGGCATGCAACCGCTTTTCAAAGACATTCAAGGAACCGCATCGTGACCGTTGAAATCCCTCAGCCGATCCTCAAGGGCGCCAAGGTGCTGGTGTGCGGCATTGCCAACGAGCATTCCATCGCCTATGGATGCGCCAAGGCATTCCACGAACTCGGCGCGGAGCTGGCCATCACCTACCTCAACGAGAAATCCAGAGGGTATGTGGAACCGCTAGCGCAGCAGCTTGATGCCCCGATCTTCATGCCGCTCGATGTCTCGCAACCGGGTGAACTCGAAGCGGTGTTCGCGCGCATTAAACAGGCATGGGGGCGCCTGGACGTCCTGGTGCATTCCATCGCGTGGGCGCCCAAGGACGACCTGCAAGGTGGTTTGCTGAGCTGCTCAGGGGATGGCTTCGCCCAGGCGATGGATGTGTCCTGCCATTCGTTCGTGCGCATGGCGCGCCTGGCTGCGCCGCTCATGAACGAAGGGGGAACTATGATCGCGATGAGTTACTACGGGGCGAACAAGGTCGTGCCCAACTACAACGTCATGGGCCCGGTGAAGGCAGCGCTCGAGGCATCCGCGCGCTACCTGGCCTACGAGCTCGGCCCGCAGGGCATCCGCGTGCATCCTGTCTCGCCCGGGCCATTGAAGACGCGCGCAGGCTCCGGGCTCAAGGACTTCGATCTGCTGCTCAACGAGGCGGCCCAGCGCGCGCCCATCGGCGGGCTGGTCGACATCATGGACGTGGGCTTCACCTGCGCATTCCTCGCCACGCCCTATGCGAGACGGCTCTCGGGCGAGACGGTCTACGTCGATGGTGGCGTGCACATCATGGCGTAGTGCCTCACCGCCGGGCACTGCCAATACCTGAAGGAAGACACCATGTCCAAGCCACGCAGCCGCACGACGCGTTCATCGTTTGGCGTTCCCGAGCCTGGCGCCTTGCCATCCTTCAACGACTTGGCGAAATTGAACCCCGCTCTTCAGGCATGGGGGCAGTTCGGCGAATACCTGACGGATGCCGCGCAGCGCACCATCTTGTACTGGGACGTGATGCGCCAGCGCAGCACGCAGTACTACGCGCAGAAGGCCAAGTCCGTGCCGCATGTGCTGAGCTTTGACGCCGAAGTGGTGCTCGACGCCCGCACGTTCGACAAGCCGGCCAACTATTTGCTCGTGCGCATCAAGCCGGCGCCGGGGGTGGTGATCGATCCTGTGAAGCGGCCCTTTGTGGTGGTCGATCCGCGCGCCGGGCATGGCCCGGGCATCGGGGGCTTCAAGGCGGACAGTGAGGTCGGCGTGGCCATGCGTGCGGGCCATCCCTGCTACTTCGTCGGCTTCACGCCCGAGCCGATGCCAGGCCAGACCATCGAAGACATCATGGAGGCCGAGGCGGTGTTCCTGGAGCGCGTCATTGCGTTGCATCCGCAGGCCGAAGGCAAGCCCTGCGTCATCGGCAACTGCCAAGGCGGCTGGGCCGTGATGCTCGTGGCTGGTACGCGGCCCGAACTGTTCGGCCCCATCATCATCGCCGGGGCGCCTTTATCTTACTGGGCCGGCGTGGAAGGCGAAAACCCCATGCGCTACACCGGCGGCCTGGCCGGCGGCAGCTGGATGACCGCGCTGACTAGCGACTTGGGCCACGGCAAGTTCGATGGCGGCCATCTGGTCACGAATTTCGAGAACTTGAATCCCTCCAATACCCTGTGGACCAAGAGCTACGACCTGTGGTCGAAAGTGGATACCGAAGGGCCACGATACATCGAGTTCGAGAAATGGTGGGGCGGACACGTGACCCTCACCGGCGACGAAATCCAATGGATCGTCGACCAGCTGTTCGTCGGCAACCGCCTGGCCACTGGCGAAATCTTCACCCGCAAGGGCGAGCGCATTGACATGCGCCAGATCCGCTCGCCCATCGTCTGCTTCTGCTCCAAGGGCGACAACATCACGCCGCCACAGCAGGCGCTGGGGTGGATCGTCGACCTGTATGCCACCGATAACGACATCCTGGCTTACGGGCAGACCATCATCTACGCAGTGCACGAGACCGTCGGGCATCTGGGCATCTTCGTCTCGGGCGGCATCGCCAAGAAGGAGCATCAGGAGTTCGCCTCCAATATCGACCTGATCGATGTCTTGCCTCCCGGCCTGTACGAGGCCGTGCTCACCGCGAGAACGGGCGACGCGGCGCATCAGGAAGAGATCGTCGGCGACTGGATCGTCCGCTTCGAGCCGCGCACGCTGGATGACGTGCGCGCCATCGTGCAGCCCGACCCGGAGAACGAGCGCCGATTCGCCGCCGTGCGGCGGGTTTCCGAGATCAACCTGGACCGGTACCGCGCGCTGTTGCAGCCCTTCGTGCGGGCGTCGGTCAACGAGCAGACGGCCGAGTGGATGAGAAAGTTGAACCAGGCCGAGCTGCCGTTCGAGATCTTCTCGGAGCGCAACCCGCTGATGCAGCAGGTGGCGCAGCTCGCGGAGCAGGTGCGGCAGCAACGCCAGCCGGTGGCGTCCGACAACCCGTTCGTGGCGTGGCAGGCCAAGCTCTCCGAAGGAATCATCGCTGCGCTCGATGGCTATCGCGATCAACGCGACCACCTGCTGGAGAAAATGTTCCTGGCCGTCTACAGCTCGCCCGCACTGCAGGCCGCCGTGGGCTTGGGCGCGCCGGATGAGCCCTTGCGACAGAAGCCGGGGCTGAGTCCGCAACACATGAAGCTCGTGCAGGCGCGCATCGCTGAACTCAAGGCGGGCATCGCCGAAGGCGGTCCTCATGAGGCCACCATCCGCGCGCTGATCTATATCGGCATGGCGGGCTCGGGCCCGGATGAGCGCATGTTCAACACATTGCGCCGGATCCGCGCCGACAACGAAGAGCTGACGCTGCAGTCGTTCAAGCAGAAAGTGCGCGAACAGTATTTCTGTCTGCGGATCGACTGCGAGGGCGCCCTCGCGGCGATTCCGAAGATGTTGTCGCCCGACCGGGCGGTGCGCGCGCGCATGCTGAAGGCGCTGCACCGAACCGTCGAGGCCACCGGTGAGGTAACGGGCGCTCGTGCGCAGCGGCTGGCGCAAGTTCAAGAGCTGTTCAGCCAAGGCCTGCCCACCGCGCCGGTCCACAAGAAGCGCGCAACCCCTAAGGCGGTGCCCAAGAGCTTGAGACGCCCGGCAGCGTCGCGGGGGCGCGCGGCCTGACAAGCCTGGTGCGCACGACGTATTTTCATGTCGGTCTTGTGGATGGCTTGCGTGGCAGCCAGCGCCGCCGGCTCCGATCCGGGCGTGCCGTGTGCATCGCGAAATCCCGCCTTTGATGACAAGCTTGCGGGTTGGATGCACCAGCCACTGTCATTTCAGGGGCCGCAAAGCGACGGTCAGCAGCCCTTTCCTGTCGGGCTGCCTCCAGACAATCCTCCAAGGACGCCAGTTCAAGGCCTTTGACGGTCTGACCCGCCACACAATGCCGTCAGCGGCCGCAGCGTAAGGCCTGCAAACTAGTCGGCGACGAGCCGGACGAGCAACGGGCCGATATCCTGAAGTAGGGGACAAAAGTCTGGATGGTCGCCCAGGATGGCGCTTTCAAGCATCTGCGGGTACTGGGAATCAGCTGGGCTTTGAACCACAGCCAGTCCTTGGTGAGCTTTGATGGCGCGAAGTCCGTCCGTGCCATCGTCCCCTGGCCCGCTTAAGACGACACCAATGACTCGGCTGCCACAAGCCTCTGCGGCCGATTGGAACAAGAGATCGATCGCTGGCCTGCCCGCGCGCACAAGTTTCGGGCCTCCCGCCATGCTCATGCGGCCGGTTGCATGCAGCAAAAGGTGGCAGCCCCACGGCGCCAAACGAACCGTGCTGGAGTCGATCTGCCCGTCGTCCTCGGCATAAGCGATCGGCAGCGCGATCCTCTCGCCGATCGAGCGCAGAACCGCGGCTGGACTTCCAGCAGGTAACCCATGCACGAGGGCAAGGATAGCCGCAGGAAACGGCGCTGGCAGGCTCGCAAGCACCGAAACCAGTGCGTCGATGCCACCTTGACCGGCTCCGATCACGACAAGATCTCGCCTGGGTTTCACAAGAGAAGCCTCAGAGGAGCCTCATGTCTGCCGGCGTACCAGGATCTGTGGGCGTTGAATGGGATTTCCAGATGACTTGCAGACGCTCGCCCGCCAGCGGAATGTGGCGTCGAAATCGCTCCAGTTCCATCAGACAAGAGAAGTCCGGTCCACGGTTGCAGCCGCACCACAGCCACATCCCGCCGGCACATTGAAATTCAGCGGCCCCAGCGGCGCGCGCTTCGGACGGGCGCATCCGGATCACAAGGGATTTCCGCCGGAGAAGTCCTCGGTCGCGAACCGCGAGGCGCGCAGGTCGCGGCCATCGGATGGTCCTGTGCGAAGCTGATAGAGTGCCAGGAAGCCTGCATCCAGTGCCTGGTCGTAGTCGTGGAAATGGTTCAATGACATGGCGACACATTCGCCTAGGCCGCCACTGCTCGGCCTCATCATCAACCTCCATGCAAAATGGCATGGAGGGACCTCCAGAACGACAACGCTGAGCACGCTTCGCGCGCTCACCGCGCAGGCTCCGATTTCCGCGCTCCAACCTCGGATCGATAAGAGCAGGTCGCGCCTTGGCCCAATCCTGCAACCTTTTTCGCCCGCGCTGCGACTGGATGGCCATGAACGAGCGGCGCAACGCCAATCCCGGGCTTGCGTGCGCCTCCTCCCAGTCCCTGGGGACGGTTAACGTACTTCCATTGGACCACGCGCATCCGCAGCTCTCCATCGCCAATGCACTTGCGGACTTCCTGTGTCATGGACCACCCCAGTTCTTGTCTAGTTATGAGCCGCTCGTGTCCCAGCGCGAGCCCGACCTCTACGTCGCCGAGTTGAGGGCCGCGGCCTGCACACGCCCCAACCCCGTGCAATGCGTGCATTTCGAACTTCAATCGAGGCCCGGTTCAGTTCTTGGGCGTCACGCCTTGGCACGCCGCCATCGCTTTATCACCATCCGATCGCGTCTCGCCGACCCGATCGACGTCTTCACCACAGGTCCGCTTTTCGCGGCACTCTTGCACGCCCCGGCGACGCCAGTTTGCCGTTCTCGCGAAACTCAACTCGCCGCGGCATGCCCGGCGCGCCCGGCTCCCCCTCACGAGTTCAGCATCGGCGGCAGCCTATCCGCCACGATCGCCACGCGAGCCCCATCGGACGCCGGCGAAGGCTCGCACACCGACAGCATGCGTCCCTCGCGGGGGCCGGTCTGTGCGCTAGCCGACATTGGCGGGGAGTTCCATCCCCCTCGTACAAGCGGCGGCCGGCGCGTCGCCAGATCTTCGTCCAGGATCTGTGGGGCGATGGCGCTGCCGTACTGCCTTCACAGGCTAGTCTGCGCCCTTCGATCCTTCTCATCGCGCCGGCCGCGGCCCGATTCCCAGCGGAGCCCGAACCGCCGGGACCGCGTGCGACGGTATCGGTGAAGTCGCGCTGCGTGACGAGAACAACTTGCTTCGTCCTCCGCTGGATCAACAGTTGGCGCAACGAGACCGCCAATGTGTCGCCCTCCCCTGGAGAGGGTTCAATGGGTCCAACGACTGACGGTGCGGACCAGCACAGGGGATCGCGCACGCGTCTTCCGGCGACCATAGGGATGCGCCGCGGCAACGCCAACACCGCAGGGTAGGGCCGTGGCACTGGGCAGATCCGCCCCCAAAATCCGACCGCCACGTTCCACCACAGTCCTGTCGCTGAAGCGGACGATCAGTCGCGCAGGACTCTCTCGCTCACAATTTCCGCGCCGGCAGGCAGATGCCACGTGAAATGCGGCGACAAGGTCGCGGTGTCGTAAGGGTGCTGCGTGGCATCCGGACGCCTGCCCCTCGACTTCTGGGCGACCAAGGAACTCGCCCCGTAAAGCCGATCGTCCCGAGAAAGCCTGTAGTCGGCGGCCAGCCATTCCTCACCAGTGATGAACGTCGTCTTCGTCACGCCTACCTCAACGGGAACGGGCCGTCACTGTGCGAAAAAGAAGCCCGCTTGACAAGAGAACCGATCAGTGCGCCAGGCGCACTGCAGCGACCGCGCCCCCGGCCCCAACGGCACGGCACGGCACGGCAGTGCGGTGCAGTGCAGTGCAGTGCAGTGCAGTGCAGTGCAGTTTCCAACGCGGCAGGTTCGCCGCGGCGCTTAGTTCAACTCCTTGTCCTTCCAGACCTTGGAGCCGCCCAGGGCCACACCCGCCTGAAGGCCCGCCTTGGTCAGCACGTAGGCAGTGCCGCCCGTGAAAGCGACGGCGCCCGCCTTGACATTCGCATCGTCCTTGCCAGTGCCGGCGCCTGCGCCCGCACCCACTGAGGCATCCCAGCCCTTGTCGATGAAGTCGGCCATCGACTTGGCGTCCTTGAAAACGAAGAGGTAACGCGTGTCGGAGGCCCCGACCTGCAGGCCCGCGCTCGCCTGCGCAATATTCATGTACGTGTCCTTCTTGGACTTGCTGTCGTGCGCTATGCCTTTCCCGCCGGCCCCGCCAAGCCCGAAGCTCAGACCGTAGGTGGTGAACACGGCGTAACCGGGCGCGTTGCTCACCGCCGCTTTGATCTTGCTATCGGCTGCGTAGAAGTCCTGCAGCGCCTGAGCCGCCTTGGCTTTGACCTCGCCCTGTTGCGCCACCTTGTCTTGCGCGTACACCCCGCTGGTGAGCAACGAGGTCAGCATTCCACCGATGAAGAGTAACTTGCGACGTTCCACCGTATTCTCCTTTGAAGGTTGACGTGAGACCTCGGTGCCGGGCGGCAGACTCGAAAAAAAGTAACGACTCTGCCATGGGCAACCAGGCCATAAAGTTGACACGATCCGAAGTTCCTTTGCTAGTGAATGGCACTTCCTCCTCCCTCCTTCCCCATGCCGCCAACGCGCGCACTCGACAGAGCAATGGCCGAGTTCGCCTTCGTGCTGTTGCATCGGGCTGGCACGTGAATGCGCTTTCCCAACCTGCGCATTAGGGCACAGCTACCTTCCTCCACGAGGGATCCGGGTTGAAAACCTTCATGTCTTTCGCCGCTGCCGCGCTGTCGGGCCCCATGTCCTTCTGGTAGACCACGCCGTCATGGTTGATCATGAAGCTGGTCACTCCGGTATCGCCGTAGCGGATGGGCCAGGCCACCAGCGCGAAGCCGGCGCGCATGCGGTTCCCGATGATGTAGTCATAGGCGCCGCCCGGCGCGTCCTTGCCCTGGCCCGTGAGAACTTTGTAGCTACCTCCAAGTAGTCCAAGTTTTTGTCCGCACCTCCGGTGGGTCACTTCTGGATGGAAATCAACACTTGGCCTCAATTGAGTGCTTCAGGAGACGGCCGATCGAATGTGACCTGACCTCGGCACTCGCCAGAGTGTCAGGGGGCGAGGTCGTCTCCAGGACCGCCGGCTCAATGTACCGCCGGCTGCGCGGCGAAGCCTATGAGCCTCGCCATCGCCGCCAGGCGCATGCGGTGGTTGCGCTGGATCTCCGCGTCGTCCCTGGCGGAGGGCTCGCGGCCGACCGTGATCGCATTGGCCAGAAGATCCATGATCCGCTGGGTGGCAGTGCTGTAGTCCTGCATAGCTTCCCGCATGTCGTCGCGCGCCCGGCCATCAAGCTCCAGCGCACCGTAGAACTCGGAAACTTCGCTCAACCTGCGGCTGGTTTCCCGCAGCTGCGCCTCGACAGCAAACTTCTCGGCCTCGTTCATCGCCCACTCTTTGAATCGAGCCGGCCACGTCGGCCAACCCTGCCGTCTCGATTTTCAGCGGTTCGGCCGTCTCCTGGCGTGAAACGTTTGTGAACTAGTTACGTAACGGCCGGCGAAGGTGAAATCCGAAGCGCTCCTGGCGGGGTTGGGTGGCACTTCGCGCTGGTTCTGCTAACGGACGCTCCGTTCGCCATCCGAGGACGTCGGGGGCGAGGGCCGCGGAGTGGGCTTGGCGGGGCCAACGATTGCCCAGAAAGCTTGTCTACGAATTTATAAGCGCGCCGCGGGCCAGGTGGGCCGTGGCGGCACTTGTCTACGAATTTGCAAGGGCAGGTTGCGGGAGGAGGGCTCTCGCAGGCCGCATGGAGCCTGGGGCCGTGTCTAAGCATTTTTAATGACCAGGAACAACCGAGCGCCTTGGCGAGCGGCTCAACGCGCTCGCGTCGTGTCATTGAAATAGGTAATCGCAAGGTCGGCCCCGACACTGTGAAACGCCATGGAGCAACCGTAGGCAATGGAGTGCTCACCTGCCGATGCCCACACCAGCGCCCTATTGCCGGCGCTCCCGCCGCTGCCACCAGGCCGACTCAAAGCTTGACGCTCAGGGCCTCAGCCAGCGCTTCAAGGCTGTACGGCTTAAGGATGAGTCTAAACTCGCCGCCCCACATGTCAGCCGCCGCGTCCGCATACCCGGTTGTCAGCACGATCGGCAAGTCAGGCCTGCGGCGCTTGATCTCGCGCGCAAGGTCGATTCCGCTCATTTCACCGGGCATCATGATGTCCGAAAAGACAATATCGATGGCTCGTTCATTGGCCAACGCGCCCAGCGCGGCGACTGGACTGGCGGCCTGGACCACCTCGAAACCCAATTGCACCAACATCTCACGAGTGAGTTGTGCAACTTCCGCGTCATCCTCGACAAGAAGCAAAGTTCGACCACGACCGTTGTTGCTAACGCGTCCCTCCGTCAATCGTTCTTTCGCAGGCGCGAACTGTCGATTCGAACGGGGAAACCGAAGTGCCACTGTCGTACCCTGCCCCACCCAGCTGTCGATCTCGAGCTGACCGCCGGACTGTTGAGCGAGCCCGTACACCTGCGGCAGGCCAAGCCCTGATCCCTTGCCAACCTCCTTGGTCGTGAAGAAGGGCTCCAACACCCGTTCGAGAACTTCGGGGGGCATCCCGCTTCCCATGTCGGCGACGGAAATCTGGACGAAATCCATGAGATCGCCTTCTGGCGCTACTCGTACTACGTTCTTGGCATGAACGCAGATGGTGCCGCCGTGGGGCATCGCATCACGGGCGTTGGCGAACAGATTCAACATCGCCAACTCCAACTCGCCTGCATCGATTTCAACCGGCCACAAATCGGCTTGACAATGGATTTCAACTCGGTGGAGGCCGGCGCCCACCGAGTGTTCCAGCATTTCTCGCATTCCCATCAGCTGGGCACCCAAATCGAGGCACTCGGGGTTGATGGGCTGTCGCCGCGTGAACGCAAGGAGCTGGTGCGTGAGTCCGGTGCCTCGTGAAACGGCACGGCGCATGGCCGCGTGAATACGCTCCCGCTGTGCGGTGCTCATGTCACGCTCAAGCAGTTGGAGGCCGTTGCCAAACACTGCCAGCAGATTGTTGAAGTCGTGGGCAACACCCCCGGTCAGCCGCCCCATGGCCTCCAGCTTCTGGGATTGGCGCAGGGCCTGCTCGGCCTTTCTCAGACGCTCCTGATCGGCCACGCGCTCAGTGACGTCGTAGACGAATTGGTAGGCGCCGACGCGTACGCCGTTGCTGGCGCGCAGCGTGTTGTAGCGCATTTCATAAAACCGCCGGTCTCGGGCTGGATCGCCGAATTCGCCGATCTCAACGAACTCCTCACCCCTTAGCGCCCGGCTCCAGACGGCTTTGACCGCCTCCTGATGTTCGGGTTGGGATGCAAGCAGTTCCAGCATGCTGTCCCCCACTGTGGGGCGGATGCCGAAGATCCGCTCGAATTCGTTGGCAGCGGCCTGATTGATGGCAAGCCAGCGGTAGTTGAGGTCGGCCACCTGCACGAAAGCATTGGTGCCTTCCACAATATCGGCCAGGAGTTTTCGCTCGGCCAGCGCGTCGTTCACCCGACGTTCCAGGGTGTCGTTCAAATTACGTAACGCCCTTTCGGCCAGCACCCGCCCGCTCGTCTCAGAAACGGCGCAGAACATCCCCGCGATCTTTCCGCACTCGTCGCGCAATGGCGAATAGGAAAACGTGAACCAGGTTTCCTCGTCGTAGCCCTTGCGGTTCATCACGAGGGGCAAGTCCTCGCGATAAATTGCTTGGCCTTCCATCGCAGCGTCGATGAGCGGGCTGATGTCCGCCCAAATCTCTGACCAGATTTCCTGAAACCCCATACCCAGCGCGCGCGGGTGTTTGGCGCCAAGAATCTCCGCGTACGCGTCGTTGTAGAGGAAACTGAGCGAGGCCCCCCAGGCGACGAACATGGGAAAGCGAGACTGCAACAACAACCCGACGACCGTCTTCAAAGGCGACGGCCAGGCCCTCGGCGGCCCCAATGCCGATTGGGACCAGTCGTGAGATCGCATCAGCGCTCACTAGGGGTTAACCCGCATCGAGCGATCCAACCATTCTCTGGACGGGAATGCGAGGCGCACTTCGAGCTAAGGCAAGGTGTGGCGCGGCACTGTCGCTTCAAGGCCGCGCGGCGAGCACCGAGCGTAGTTGCATCGCGATTGTTCGTCCCCCTTCTTGAGGAAGGGTGAACCAAGTGCCTGGGGCGCTGGCACCACCTTCAATGTCAACAGCGCCTTGCGCGCCACGAAGAGCAACTTCGGCCTGCGCGATGCAACCAACCGAGTTACCCTCACAGGCGATGTCCCGGTCCTGACGGGCACGGCAGTTTGCACTTGTGTCGTCCGGTGTGACCAAGCTTCAAACCCGCCATCAGAACCCGACTTTCGTTCAACATGTCCAGCGGGACACGGCCACAGATGCGCAGTGGTTCGCATCCTATTTTCCCGGGAGGGGTCTCAATGACACGTGAAGCAGTCGTCATCATCGGCGCGGGGGGCACAGGCGCCGCCATCGCCCGCCGCCAGGGATTTTGCAAGACAGTTTTGCTGGACGTCCGAAACGAGTCGACTGGCAGCCGCCGCGCAAGTCATGCGCGGCGCGGGTTACACCGTCGAGACGCATACAGTGGGTGTCACCTCGCGACAATCGGTAAAGGCGCTGGCAGCAAAGGCTGCCGCGAGCGGCAGCGTCGCTCAGGTGGTCAACACTGCCGGGGTGTCGGCAAACATGGCGTCCGTCGAATGCGTGCTGGCGGTTGACCTCTTCGGTGCCACTGTCGTCTTCGATGAGTTCGGCGCCGTCATTGCATCAGGTGGTGCGGGTCTCATCATTTCCATCCGACACCGGGTCGTAGGCCAGCGACTTGTACAGGCTCTTGTTCATGACCAGCGTGTTGACCTGCACCATCAGCGTATAGCCGTCAGGCTTGGCGCGCGCCACGCGCTCGCTGCCGATGTTGCCGCTGGCGCCGGGCACGTTGTCCACGATGACCGGCTGCCCCAGCGCCTTGGGCAGGTGTGCCGACAGCTGGCGTGCGATCAGGTCGATGCCGGTGCCGGGCGTGTAGGGGACGACCAGCGTGATGGGCTGGTCGGGCCAGGCATAGGCGTGGCTGGCCAGCAGCGTCGTGGCGCAAAGCAGGATGGAACGGAAAAGCCGGCGCATGCAGATGTCTCCTGGTAGTGGGTGCGTACGAGGCATTGCCGGGGGACGACGCCTTCTGCTACTTATGGCCGGGATTAAGCCTTGGCGCCTGTCATACCACATGATTTCATATGCCCTCCATATGAGTGGTGCGCGATTTGGTCGTTGCAACCGACGCGCCGCCGCTCCTGGTCTGGGAATGTCAGACCCTCTTCACCCCAGGCCGGTCGTCCTCGCTATCTACTATCTCCTGAGAGGAGAGGTGCGCGAGATGAAGCCGCCCCGATCTGCACTTCCCATTCATGAGGGCCGAATGTGGAGTTCGAACGCTTGGACAAGGCAAGCGCCAAAGTCGCTCAAAACGTCGCGGCGCTGTCGACCTGCCTTGGTGATCTCGTAGAAGTCGACCGACACCACCGGAGCACGTAGACGCTGGAGGGTAACCCCGTAGCGCGATGCAGCGCTGGCGACGAAATCGGGCAACACCGCCAACCCGGCCCCGGACTCCACCATAGCCAGCAGGGTGTGGAGCTGGTTGAACCGCAGTTCGAAATTGGCCGGCGAGGCCGCGGTCCGCAGGCGGCTCTCTACCAGCTGCTGAATGGGATTGTCCGGTGGCAGTCCCAGCATTGGTATTCCAACGAGGTCTTTCCACCCTCTGGGCGTGCGCGAATCGCCTGTCGCGCGTCCTCGCTGGCCTGAGCGCGACCGCTGCATCCTCTCGACCGCTCACAATTCCGCCCTATTTCACGCCGCGCTCGCGCTGCGAGGAATGATTTCCGCGGCGTCGCTCGATGACTACGTGAAGGACGGGTCGACTCTTGAAATCAACGTTTCGGAGCGCCTCGGTTCCGTTGTCGAGGGAACCTGGATGGTCATGCTGTGGATCAACCAGCCGGCCGCGCCCACGCCCGAGATGCCCTTCGGCGGCGTGAAGGATTCGGGCAACGGCTCCAAAGGCGGCCCCGAGGCGATGGAGGCCTACCTGGTGGCCAAGGCTGTGTCGATCGTGGCGGTCTGAGAAGCGCTCGATCCACCTTCGGCTTCGCAGCGAGGAACGAAACCGCTCTCGCGGTAGGCGCTTCGCGCACCCCATGGATACGCCGTTAGGAGATGTCGCCACCGTTGATGGCGAGGCAATTCCGCCTCGCCATCAACGGAGCAGACATCATGGACACGACGATCACTTCAGGAGGCACGCCGCTACGTCAACGCATGCTTGAGGACATGCGCATGCGCAAACTGGAGCGCCGAACGCAGGAAGCCTACGTGCGCGCCGTGCGCAGGTTCGCCGCCTACCTGCACCGCCCGCCTGACTCGGCCACCGTGCACGACTTGCGCAATTTCCAGCTGCACCTGGTCGACACGGGCACCTCGCCGACCACGCTCAACGCCACGTTGACGGGGCTGCGCTTTTTCTTCGACGTCACCATGGGCCGCGAAGAGATCATGGCCAAGATCCGACCGGTCAAGATGCCTCGCAGCCTGCCGGTGGTGCTCAGCCCGCAGGAGGTTGCGCGGCTCATCGCCGCAGCGGGCAACGTCAAGCACCAGGCAGCACTGTCGATTGCCTACGGTGCGGGCCTTCGGGCCAGCGAAGTCGTGAACCTCAAGGTCACCGATGTGGACAGCCAGCGCATGACGCTGCGGGTGGAACAAGGCAAGGGCCACAAGGACCGCTACGCCATGCTCAGCCCGGTGCTGCTACAGCGCCTTCGCACTTGGTGGCGCATCGCCCACGCTCAGGGCAAGATGCTGCCCGGTGGCTGGCTGTTCCCGGGCATGAACCCGACCGACCCGCTCACCACACGGCAACTCAATCGCGCGGTGCACGATGCGGCCGAGACCGCAGGCCTCGCCAAGCGCGTGTCCATGCACACCCTACGCCACAGCTTCGCCACGCACCTGCTTGAGCGCAAGGTCGACATCCGTGTGATCCAGGTGCTGCTCGGACACAAGCGCCTCGAGACCACCACGGTCTACACCCACGTGGCGACTGAACTACTGCACGAAGTCTTGAGCCCGCTGGAGGCGCTACCGCCGTCCTGAGGCAGCGGCCGTGGGCCGGCCTTCCCTGGAGGTCGCCGACGTCTTTCGCCAACATGCGCCAGCGTGGCGCGCCCAGCAACGCGGCCATCTGAGTCTGGCGCAGCTGAAGGTCATGTCGGCCATCGAACAGTGCCGCAGCGCGGCGCTGGGCGGACACGTGCTGCGCTGCGAGGGCTGCGGCACCGAACAGGTCGCCTACAACTCCTGCCGCAACCGCCACTGCCCGAAGTGTCAGAGCACGGCGGCGCAACGCTGGCTCCAGGCGCGCCAGGCCGATCTGCTGCCGGTCGAGTATTACCACGTGGTGTTTACGCTGCCGGCGTCGATCGCCGACATCGCGCTGCAGAACAAGGCAGTGCTCTATGGACTGCTGTTCGACTTAGCCGCCGAGGTGCTGCTCACGATCGCCGGCGATCCGAAGCACCTGGGCGCCAGGATCGGTGCCACGCTGGTGCTGCATACCTGGGGCTCGGCGCTTACGCACCATCCGCACGTGCATGGCATCGTGCCGGGCGGCGGGCTAGCGCCCGATGGCGCGCGCTGGATCCCATGTCGACCCGGCTTCTTTCTGCCGGTTCGGGTGCTCTCGCGCCTGTTCCGGCGGCGCTTCCTGGAGAAGTTGCAGCGCCTGCACACTAGCGGCCAATTGCGCTTCTTCGGAGAGCTGGCCCACCTGGCCGACGTGCGCAACTTCAAGGCCTGGCTCGCACCACTGTGCAAGATCGAGTGGGTGGTCTACGCCAAGCGACCCTTCGCCGGGCCGCAGGCCGTACTGGCCTACCTGTCTCGCTACACCCACCGCGTGGCCATCTCCAACAGCCGGCTGCTCGCGATGGACGAGCACGGCGTGACCTTCCGGTGGAAGGACTATCGTGCCAGGGGCCGCACACGACTGAAGCTCATGACCCTCTCAGCACACGAGTTCATGCGTCGCTTCCTGCTGCACGTGTTGCCCACGGGCTTCCATCGCATCCGCCACTACGGGCTGTTGGCCAACGGCTCGCGCACGGCGTGTCTGGCCACTGCACGTGAGCTGTTGCAGGCGACGCCTTTGCCGTCGCAGTCCACTGAGCGCAACGAACTCGATGCCGACAGGCAAACCGAGCGTCCCACCTTCGTTTGCCGACACTGCGGCCACGCCATGACCATCGTGCAGGTCATCGTCCGCGGGCAGGCCATTCGCGCACCGCCATGACGACCAGTGCCTTCGCCCCGTTCCAGACGTCGGCCGGCAATCGAGTCGGCGGGGCTGGCTTGCGCTCTATGCGGCTTCAAGCTCCAGCGACTGCTTGTCACTTGCTCGCCAGCGCGTGCGCCAGCACGGGAGAGGGTCATGGTTCATCTACCGTGGCTGACAGGCAGCCATCGCGCGTCCAAGTTGATGGCCACGCTCGCGCCACTATCTCCATAGCGCGACAGCCCTGAACGACCGCCGCGTCGTGCTCCGCGGTTTCCTCCCTCGAGGCTTGTGCGACACCTGCCCGCAGGTCGTGGTCGCTCAACGCGTTGTGCGTGTGCCGGGCAGATGTCCCACAACCCTTAACGTGAGCGGTCTGTTGCCTGATCACCGCAATCAGTCAGCTCACTGCATGGCAGCGGACCGATGGGCACAATGCGCCGCCTTGAGGCGGAGGAATCGGTGGGCCTGACATGCGCCGTGCCCCGTCCCTTCGAGGGGAGTTGCCACAACCAATGCAATAAGTTGCCGAAACCAATGCAAAGCAAGGGACTCCCCGGGTCGCCATGCATGGCTTCCAGCGCCTTCGCCAACTGGCGGTCGGCGATGGCACGCAACCACCCGCGGGTCGGTCCGCCGGGCTGCATCGAATAGGCGCGGATCGCATGCACGAAGAGCAGTTCGAAAAGGCGCGTGACCACGGCTTGCGACCCCAGTCCGGGAGATTCGGTCTCCACGGCCAGCATCTCCGGCACCGACTGGAATGCCACGCTGCGGTGCTGGTCCAGCTTCAGGTGCAGAAGCGGCGGCAGGGTCTGCAGCAAAGGGCGTGCTTCCAGCGCGTCGAGTTCGAAGGAACCGCTGACGAAGGTGGAGACCGCACCGCCGCCGCCGATCGCGATGTGGTGGCCGACACGCTGCTTCTCCACCTCCACGCAGTCGATCAGCGTCGAGTCCTCATGGTCGTAGAGGCGATAGGGGGCGCGGTCCAGCTTGATGAACACGTCGCCGCTGCGCAGCGCGATCTGCTGCCCGCTGTCGGGCGCAGTGAGGATCGCCGAGCCGCGCACCAGCAGCACGAAATTGACGCCGCGCTCGCTGGGCGAGTAGACGCCCCACGGCGCGCTCGCATCCATGCGCGTGAACGCGGCAGCGCGGATGCGCAGACCGGCCAGGATGTCGCTCAAAGGGTTGAGAAATCAGCAAGTCCAGACGAATGAGCATGAACGATGGACGAACGAATCTTGTCCATCCAGCTTCCCTTCAATAGTCTAGATGCCTTCAATCAAGAAAGAACTTGGAGCAAGTCGTGAGCGCAGTGGGTGAGGGAACGGACGGGCGATGCCCGCGTCATGGGATATGTGCAGCGGCCGGACCCCGTGCAAGCAGCCGGCCCGGGGCTCCAGCTGGTCGCGGTCGCCAGGGCGACCCCTTGGGGGCCAAGGCGGTTCCACCGGACTCAGCGGCTCGTGACGATCGCCCACCCAGTCAACATGCGTCCATGGTGGGCACTTCGCCCCTGGGCACGCCGCACCTGGCTCTGCACAACGAACGCAAGCATGCTACCTCTGGCCGCCGTGACCTCGCGCAGCCCTGAAGCGTCGACGGTAGGCGACCGCACCGTCTCGCTGCAGGCGATCACCGTGGAGCAGGGGCTGCAAGCCGCTGGCGTTGGACGATTCCAATACCGCTTGTTTTCCATGTTCAGCCTTGTCTGGCTGGCCGCTGCGATGCAGGTGCTGGCGGTCGGGTTCACTGCGCCCTCGATCAGCGCGACCTTCGAGATCTCCCTGTCTGCGGCGCTGCACACCGGCACGGCGTTTTTTGTCGGAATGCTCATCGGCGCTTTGGCGCTCGGACGTCTTGCGGATCGCATCGGCCGCCGGCCGGTCCTCACCGCGACGGTCTTGTTCAACGCGGCCTTCGGCTTTGCCTCGGCGTTTGCCGTCGACCTACAGGGTCTGTTGCTTTTGCGCGTCCTGGCGGGGATTGGCGTGGGAGGCACCTTGCCGGTCGTCTACACGATGATGGCAGAGTTTCTTCCCTCCGACCGACGCGGTCGGTGGCTGGTCTTCATGGAGTCGTTCTGGGCCGTTGGCACCGTTGTGCTCGGTGTGCTTTCGCTCTTCGCGGTTCAATGGGATCGCCAGGCGTGGCGAGTGATCTTCTCTTGCACATCCCTGCCCTTGTTGATTGGTGTGGCGTTCAAGTTCTTCCTGACCGAATCACCGGTCTACCTGACCAAGGCCGGGCGCGCCAACGACGCTCGATGGGTTCTGCAGCACGTGGGAGCCATCAACGGCGTCTCTGTGCCGATGGGCACCCTGCAGGCGCAGCCAAAGGAGCGCAGTTCCGTTCTGGAGCTCTTCAGCGCCGACTGCCGGCGCCGAACCGTCTGTCTGCTCATCGCCTGGACACTCGTTTCGCTTTCGTACTACGGCCTCTTGGTGTACTTGCCGGTGAAATTCTCTGGCGAAGGCTTGGGCTTTATGCGCGGCCAGGTCTTTCTGATCGTCTTGGCACTCGCCCAGCTTCCCAGCTTCGCGATCGCTGCGTACGGCGTGGAGCGATGGGGACGCAAGGCGACGCTGATCGGCTTCTTGCTCCTGAGCGCGGGAGGATGCACGCTGTATGGGTTGGGCAGCGCCACGACGGTGGTGGTCGCGGCGACCCTGTTGGCGAGCTTTGCACTGCTGGGCACATGGGGCGCCTTGTATGCGCTGACACCTGAAGTGTTCCCGACCCAGCTGCGAGCAACAGGCACGGGCGCCGCCGGCGCCGCCGGTCGTTTGGGTGGCTTGCTGGCGCCCAGCCTGATCGCGCCGGTTATGGCCCGGCATTTCACCTCGTCCCTCGTTCTGTTGAGCACCCTTCTGGTCGTCGCGGCAATCTCGATCTCGATCGTCGACGTGGAGCGCAAAGGTCGTTCCCTGGACTAGCCGTTGTCGCATGCGCACCCGAGAACCCATACCTACTGGGCTGCGCATCCTCCAGCCTGACGTGCCCACGCCCTGGTCCTCTTTCAGCCAACGTCATTCCCCCCCATCTGGGCGGTGTCGTCACACCGGACCCGCTCACTCTTCCCGGAAGGCCAGAGCGGCGCTGAGGCGTCGGTGTTGCGATCGAGTCGGGCGGTGATGCCAGGGACGTTCTCATGGCCTGTCCTTGCACTGGCCTTTACAGGAGGATCGGGCGCGCCTGTGCGCTCAGCTGGCCGCCGGGTGTCGCTCGGCGCACGGGCTGCGTCCGCACGAGTCATGCGCGCCTGAGCGCGCTGAGGGCCGGTTGCGAAGGGCGGGAGGCGCTGCCAAGCGCGGCCTCGAAAAGTAGTGTTGAAACGTCGGCCGCGGATACAGCGCGATACGCGCAATTGGCCCGTCGGCGTCGCCGTCGATGAAATTTGGATCTCCTTTTCCATCGCGCTTCGTTCCTCAGGAGATTCAGATGACATCGTCGTTCCAGCCCTACCCATGGTCAGCGCGACTTGCGTCGGCCGTCTGCGCAGCCAGCCTCCTGCTGGCGTCGAGCCTCGGCGTCGCGGGCCCGGCCGGCCAGGACGATCCGGCGCCCGATCGACAGGGGCGTGGGACCGCAGCGGCGTCGCAGGCCATCCGACCGTTTCGGGTCCACATCGCCGACGAGGCGCTCAAGGATTTGAGAAGCCGACTGCAAGCCACACGCTGGCCGGACAGGGAGACGGTCAGCGATGCCTCACAGGGCGTTCAGCTCGCAAAGCTACAGCAGCTGCTGAAATACTGGCGCAGCGACTACGACTGGCGCCACCTGGAGGCCAAGCTCAACGCGCTGCCCCAGTTCGTCACGACGATCGATGGCGTGGACATTCAGTTCATTCATGTCCGCTCGCGCCATCCCAATGCGCTGCCCATCATCCTGACCCATGGCTGGCCAGGCTCCCCGCTGGAATTCATCGACGCGATCGCCCCTCTGACCGATCCGACGGCCTTTGGAGGCCAGCCGACCGATGCCTTCGACGTGGTGATACCAGCCATTCCTGGCCATGGCTTCTCGGGTCGGCCGACGGAGCTGGGGTGGGGGCCCGAGCGCGTCGCCCGGGCCTGGAATGAGCTGATGCATCGCCTGCGCTACGACCGCTATGTGGCCCAAGGCGGCGATCATGGTTCGGTGATCTCCGATGCCATGGGCCGCCAGCGGCCCGAGGGTCTGCTGGGCATTCACGTCAACATGCCGGCCACGGTACCTGCCGAACTCGTCAAGGGCATCAATGCGGGCGACGCGCCCCCGGCAGGACTGTCCGACGCGGAGCGCACGGCGTATCAGACACTGAGCAGGTTCTTTGCACGCAACGCCGCGTACGGCGCCATGATGGTCACGCGGCCACAGACCCTGGGCTACGGCCTGAACGATTCGCCGGCGGGACTGGCGGCTTTCATGTACGAGAAGATCACCGAATGGACCTATCCCGCTGGGAACGCCGAGGCCGTGCTCGGCCGGGATCGGATTCTCGATGACATCTCGCTGTACTGGCTCACGAACACGGCCAGTTCCTCGGCCAGGTTCTACTGGGAAAACAACAACAACAACTTCAGCGCCGCCGCGCAGCGCACCTCGGAGATCCAGGTACCGGTTGCCATCACGGTCTTTCCGGGCGAAATCTACCGTGCCCCCCAATCGTGGGCCGAGCGCGCCTACCCGACGCTCTACTACTTCAAGGAGGTGGACCGCGGCGGTCACTTTGCCGCCTGGGAGCAACCGCAGTTGTTTGCCCAAGAAATGCGCTCGGCATTCAGGTCCTTGCGCCAGTGAGTGGTCGTTCCGCAGGGGGTCACCGGCCGCCTGCGCGCCCGTGCATGGAGGGGCCGCTTGGTGCTGGGCCGCAGAACGTCCAGGTGCTTGCGCGGCGGACCCGGTCACCGGCGCAAGGGTCAGTCCGCGCGAGGCACCGACCGGTAAAACGCGCCGCACGGACCGCGCCTTCACCGAGGGGGCGGTCCGAACGCTGCTGCCCGCAGGGCTTTTTTTTGGCAGGTGTTGTCAGTGCTTCACGCCGCCCGGCAGGCCCCACGCCGCTCAGCAACAAGGCAGCTGGTTGGCGCTTCAACGCGAGGGGCCAGCAAACCGCACGCCGAGCTCGCGTTGTCGCCTCAGCGCAGTTGCCGGGGTGGGCATCGGGGAGGAGGGGAGCGCTGAACGTGGCGAGCTGCGGCTGGGTGCCCGGGTGCGCGCAGCGGGGACGGGCCTGCCGCCTTGGCTTCAGCGTTCGCCAGCGCCTGGCTCAGGCGCACCATAGATCTTGCACAAGTCGAAGAACGCCTCGAGTTCCGTGGACTTGTCGAACACGCCGTCGGCCCCGAGCTCCAGGCACCTGCGGCGAACTTCGGGGGTGCTGTAGTTGGTCAGCACGAGCACGTGCTGACTGGCAAGCCTGCTGCGCTGAGCACGCACCACGCCCAGGCCCGAACCCTCCTTGAGGAAAAGATCCACGATCGCCAACTCCCAGACCTGCTTATGCTGATCGAAGGCTGTCGCCGCCTTGGACTCGCTTTCGGCAACCGCGATCACGTGCACATTTGCCATCTCGGCCAAGGTTGGGATGAGGTTGTTGCGAATCGTCTCGCTGTCCTCAACAAGTATTGTTTTGAGCGCCATCGAAGTACGCCAGCGGCGCGACTGGTGACTCCGCGAAGTGCATACTGGCTACACGCGATTAGCGCAGATCGTGTGCAGCTTGGCTGTAGGCGCTAGCCTTTAGTTACTTCTCTTGGGCGCCGGACGGATCCTCGTTGGCGCTGACTGCCCGTTCCAACGAGGCATTGACTTCATCGAGCAATTTGGCGGACTTGGTGAGCCGCTTCTCCAGCGTGCTCGCTTGCTCGACAGCCCGGTCCACCACCTCGGGGACCGTGTCCTGAGCGAGCTCTTCCTGAAGCACGGCATGCACGACCAAGAGGTCGTCGGCCACCTTCTTGACCTTCTCGGTGGCTTCCTTGTTCTTGTCCAACGCTTCCGCGATCACTGCTGCAGGCACGGCTTCTGGCAGTTGGTCGTCATTCATGTCGCTCTCCGCTCCGGATGATGGGTTGGGACGCTTTTGGGCAGGAGCCGAATGTACGGCAAAGGCCAATGGGAGCGCCATGGCACTTGCGACCGCCAGGTGGACTGCCGCCGGTCACCGGGAGCGGGCGCGTCGCGGGTCCGCGCGGCTCCCAATCGAAAGCCGGTGCGTGAAGTAGGCGCGCTTGCCGCCCGGCATTGCACCGGCCCTCGCCAAGCCCCCAAGCCCGTGCTGAAGCAGGCCCATTGGGTGGCGGGCCTCTTAGACGCTCCTCGATGGGTGAGGACCGTCCAGCGAGAGCGAGCACCAGCCCTTGCGTGGGTCTGCTCGTGGAGGCCACGCGTCGCAGCGGCCATGCGTGGCCAGTCCCTGCCGCCTCGTCGGGCATACCACCGCGTGGCACCGCGAGTGGCCGCGCTCAGGAATCAAGGTCCCCTCGGCACGCCATGCAGGTGGCGCGGCGCATGCCGCGTCGTTCAGCGGGGCGGTGCCCGCGCTCGTGGCGGCTTGCGGTCCTGATCGGGGTCGCCGGCACTTGCAATCTGGCAGCGGGCGTGAGGGCATTGGCCCGGGCGGTTGCAGGACCGGCCAGAGCCCGTAGACTCGTCCGTCATGACCACCCCGCGCCCGTTCACCCACGACGCATTGGCTGCGCTGCATCTGGCGGCCGCCCATGCACGTGCGGCTGCAACGTGGGCGCGGCGTCAGCAGACGCCAGCACATTCTTAAGCCCGGCGGTCCGCTCCCTTCCTTTTTCAGCGCAACCATCCACCGCCGGGCACAAAGCTTCGCGCGGCCGCGAATGCCAAGAGGCGTTTGCATTCGATGGAGTGCTGCAATGCATGCGACAGGCCACGGTGAGCGCACGCTCACCGAAGTAGATTTCTCCCGTCTCTCGAAGCTGCCGAGCCAGCAGCTATCGCCCACGCTCGCGGATCTGCTCGCTTGCGCGGAGATCACCAGTTCTTTCGCCGTCAACGCGGACGTCGTCACGATGAATTCGCGCGCCGAAGTCGTCGACATGGACACGCGCCGGCGTCAGGTGCTGACGATCTGCTACCCGGGCGATGCCGAGCCGGCGACGGGCTTCATCTCGGTGCTCTCACCGGTGGGCAACAGCATGTTGGGCTTGAAGACCGGCGACATTGCCCGATGGATCACGCCGACCGGCCAGATGTGTGCTGCCCAGATCGCGGCCATTCAATACCAACCCGAAGCCTGCGGCGACTACGCCCGGTAGTCACACGACCACCACGCCGTCGCTCGGCGCTCGACCGAGCCCCTTTTTTCGCCCCGCTTTCCCGTCGTCGCGATGGCGCGCACTGGAAGGCAGGCGCTCGCCATCTCGAAAGGTTTTGCCATGATCCCTCGCTTCATCCTCGCCGTGACCGATCTTTCGCCGCGTGGGCACGCCGCGCTGTCACGCGCGGCCCTGCTCAGCGCGCAGCACGGTGCGACGCTCAAGCTCGTTTACCTCGCCTACCCGGGTGAGCCGCCACCAGCAGACGCGGCCACCAGGCTGGCGCACCACGCCCTCCAACTTGGCCAGCGACATGGCATTCGAGCCGAGGCAGTGAGCCGCCTGAGCTTTAGCGTCGAGGAGCTTCTGCCCGATGTGCGAGGCGCTGACCTGGTCGTCTGGGGCACTGCCTCGGTCAGGGGACTGCGTTCATGGTTTGCGAGCAGGCCCATCGAACAATTTCTTCGCATCGCCAGGCGGCCGGTTCTCGTCGTTCGGCGCGAGGCCGACGAAGACTATCGAAGCCTGATCGTCGCCGTCGACTTCACGCCAGCGTCACGCGCGCTGGTCGACATCGGTTTGGCGCTCAACAAGTCGGCGCAGGTCGAGCTGTTCCATGCCGTGAGCACGGCCAATGAGGGGAAGCTTCGATATGCCGAGGTCTCCGAAAACGCCATCAGGGCGTACCGAAACGCATGCCGGCGCCACGCACAGGACAAGATGTTCTGGCTGACCGATTCCTATGACTCCAGGCGCAATCGTGTGCTGTCCGCGGTCGGGCACGGCGATGCCGCCAGGCAAACGGTCATTCAGCAGGAAAACAGCGGCGCGCAACTCATCGTCGTTGGCAGGCATCCGGCATCGCGCTTGGGCGAACTCCTGCTCGGAAACACCGCGAATCGAATCTTGGCCCTTTCGAGCACCGATGTGCTCGTGGTGCCGCACGACCACGAACCTGCTTCTGGTGCGACGGCTGCCAAGCGGCTCTCGGAGGAAGCGCCGGCGCGCAAGGTCAGGGCCGGTGTTCCCAAGCCACCCGACCTGCCCAATCCGGTGGCCACGTTCTCCACTGGCTCGGCATTTCGAACAATTGACGCAAGCCCACATGCGGAACCGGGGCGCGGATTCCCACGGTAGGTAAGTGCTTCGGATTGCCGCATGCGTCCTGACGGTGGGGCGGCGCATTCGAACTCCGCCCCGAGATTGCACGAGATGCACGCAGCTACTCCAGAAGCGTGCGCGATGGGCCTCAGTGCATGGCGCGCTGCACCTTAGGCCAAGAGGTTTGCCGGCCCATCATCGCGCGCGCAAACAGGTAGTTCTGCAGGACGCGCTCGCCCAGGCGGTCCATGTCCACGTTCCCTTGGGAATCACACGGGAACGCATAGCCTGGTTGACCGTGGACCAACGGATCGAATCGCAGCACCCAGCGGGGGTGGGCCGTGACGAGCGGGTCAGATGACAGGCAGGACATGGTGAAGCTCCTTGAGCAGTTGCCAGCGTGAACCTGCAAGGTACTGCGGATGGACAGCCGGGAATTCTCTGCACGTCCCGATGCTTGTTCAGATGTTCAAGGACGAAGGGGGATGAAGCCGGGGCTGCCGCATTCGCGCTCGGGAGCTTGGAACGCTGGCCACGAAATTGAGACGGCGAAGCAACCCTCACGCAGATGCCTTCCATACGATTCGTCCATCGCGCCACCGCTGCGTGCGACGAGCACTCAGCCGCGCAAGTTCGGTCGCCCCCGACGACTGCCTTCTGACCTGTGCATCTCGTACGACGTTCACTGAATCGCCAAGCACATGATGGATCGCCTCACTTCTCTACCGCTTGCGGCAGTGTCCGGCTCGGGTGTGCTGTGCGCGTCGCTGGCTTGCGTGTGGCGCTTTCGACAGAGCTTCCTGCATGGGGTGGTCCGGCTCGCCGTGCGGGTCGCGTACCGGGTTCGGCTCGTCAATGCGCAGTACATCCCCGAGCACGGTGGCGCGTTGCTGGTGTGCAACCACGTGAGCTATCTGGATGCGTTCGTGATCGGTGCCTCGAGCCCGAGGCCGCTGCGCTTCGTCATGAGCAACCGGATCTACCGGCATCCGCTGGGCCACTGGTTCTTTCGCTTCACCCGGGCCATTCCGATCGCTTCGGGGGTCAACGACGCGGCGTTGCTGGCCAGCGCCTACGACGAATGCGCGCGGGCGCTGACCGCGGGCGAGCTCATCTGCATCTTTCCGGAGGGCAGGCGCAGCCCCACGGGCGCCGTGTTGCGCTTCCAGCCTGGCGTGCGCGAGATCCTGCGGCGCGTGCCGGTACCCGTCGTGCCGATGGCCCTGCAGGGTCTGTGGGGCAGCTTCTTCTCCCGGGACGCGGGTGCACGCGTCCCCCGACCGATGCGCGAGGGCAGCAGAAGCCGCATCACGCTCAGCGTCGGCACACCGGTGGATGCGCGCGATGCGGCGCCATCGCATCTGCACAAGATTGTGCAAACCCTGCACCTGGCAACCCCTCTCGAAGGAATCTAGCTATGCGAGTGTTCATCCTGGGTGGCGACGGCTTTGTTGGCTGGCCGACATCACTGCATCTTTCCGCGCAGGGCCATGAGGTGGTCATCCTCGACAACCTCAGCAGACGCCATATCGACGTGCAGCAGAAGGTCGAATCGTTGACCCCGATCGCTTCGCCTGCCGAGCGCTGTCGGGCCTGGCAGGAAGTCACTGGTAGGACCCTCCACTGGGAGACGCTCGACGTGGCGAGCGAGTACAGCCGGCTCGTGGATCTGCTGCAAGCGTGGAAGCCCGACGCCGTCATCGACTTCGCCCAGCAGCGGGCCGCGCCGTACTCGATGAAGACCCCGCGCCTGAAGCGCTACACGGTCAACAACAACGTCAGCACGACGCACAACCTGCTGTGCGCACTCGTTGATGCAGAGGTCGATGCGCACGTCGTGCATCTCGGAACGATGGGCGTGTACGGCTACTCGGACACGGGCTCGGCGATTCCCGAGGGCTATCTCAATGTCGAGGTGCAGGGGGCGACGGGCAGCGCCGCAGCATCGACATCCTGCATCCGACCAATCCGGGCAGCATCTACCACGCCACCAAGTGCATCGACCAGATTCTTTTTGCCTTCTACGCCAAGAACGACGGCATGCGCATTACCGACCTGCACCAGGGCATCGTGTGGGGCACCCAGACGGGTGAGACGGCGCTCGATCCGCGCCTGGTCAACCGCTTCGACTACGACGGGGACTATGGCACGGTACTCAATCGCTTCCTCGTGCAGGCCGCGCTGGACTACCCGCTGACGGTGCACGGCACGGGCGGGCAGACGCGTGCGTTCATTCACATCAGCGACACGGTGCGCTGCATCGAGCTCGCATTGCGTCATCCCCCGCAGCGCGGGGAGCGCGTCAAGATCTTCAACCAGGCGACCGAGACGCATCGCGTCCGGGACCTTGCGCAGCTGGTGCATCGGCTGACCGGATGTCCGATCGACCACGTGCACAATCCCCGCAAGGAGGCGGTCGAGAACGATCTGGAGGTCTTCAACGAACAGTTCCTCGCCCTGGGCCTGGACCCCGTGCGACTGCAGGAAGGCTTGATGCAGGAGGTGCTGGATACGGTGATGCGCTTCAAGGGCCGCATCCGGCGCGAGCGCATTCCCTGTGTGTCGGCCTGGACGCGCGCGCACGACGCGCAGCTGCTGTCGCGGCCGGCTGCTGAGGATGCCTTGGCAGCGCAGCCCCAGCTGGGTGCGCTGGCCTGCCTTGGTGAGCTGGCCTCATGAGTGCGCAGGAAGGTCGGACAGGGGTGCAGGGCGTGTCCCTCACCCGGGTGCAGCAGCGGATGCTGGCGCTGCACCGCGTCCACCCGCAGGCGGACATGCTGGCGCGCGCCTTCCTGCTTCGCGGGAAGCTCGACCTGCCGGCGCTGGCCTCGGCCGTGGCCTGGAGTGCCAACAAGGGGCCCGTTCTGTCCTCGGTGATCGCGCAGGACGGCGCCGCGGCGACCCGACGGCCAGGGGAGTGCATCGCGCTGCAGGTGCAAGAGCCCGAGCGCCGAGACAGCATGGACGCGGCGATCAAAGCGCTGCAGGAGGTCATCGCCAGGCCCTTCGACCTGGCGCGCGGCCCGCTGCTGCGCGTGGTGATCGTTCCCATCACGGACCAAACGCACCTCTTCCTGTTCCACGCGCACCACATCGTCGTGGACGGCTACAGCATCGCGCTGGGCCTGAAGCACGTGATCGAAGGCTACGCGAGGCGGCTGCAGGGCGGCTCGCTCGATGAGGAGCAAGCGGAGGACGGCCTGGCGCGCATTGCGCTGGCCGAGGCGGACCACGCGCGCTCGGAGGCAGGGCGGCGCGACGCCGCCTACTGGTCCGCGAGGCTGGCGCCGGCGCCGGCGCCCGCACGGTGCTCGCGCGGCGGCCGCAACGTTTCCCTGGCCAGCGCGGTCTGCAGCACGCAGCTCGATCCAGGGGAGCACGCCCTGGTTGCACGCGCAGCGCAGCTGGCGGGCACCACGCGCCCAGGCATGTATGCCGCCGCGTTCCAGCAAGTGCTGGAGACGGTGCAGCCCGGCTCGGCGCTGAGCACCACTTTCACGCTGCGGCGCAATGCCGCGAGCCTGCGTGTCGTCGGGCCCCTGATGACCTATGGCTTGCTGACGGCGCCGCGCACGCGCGAGCCGTACCTGGCGCGCGCCCGGCGCCTGGGCGCCGAGATCAGCGCGGGCCAGGTGCATGCGCGTGGAGCCGACACGGTGGGCCCCCATGGCCCGGAAGCCGACGCCCTGCCGCTGCACCGAACAGCCTTGATCAGCTTTCACGTGCAAAAGCGCTTTGCGCAGCTGTCGCTGGGCTTTGGCGCAGGGGCGTGCGAGATCCTGTCGGGGCTGGCCCTGGAAAGCGTGTCCTTGCCCACGCGCTTCGTGCCCTACGGCTTGTTCCTTTCCGTCGGCGAAATCCGAGGGGAGGCCGCCATCCTGCTGGTCTACAACCGCGAGCTGTACGCGCAAGACCAGGCGCAGGCCATCTTGCGTGAAGTACGCGGCGTGTTGTTGTCGGCGGCCACCCGGCTGTGTGGCGGGCGCGAACGCGCGCCCGCCCGGGAACTGGCCATGGTGGCCTGCTGACGGGCAGCCGTCTGTCTTCCTGCCCCGTCCTTCAGCATCCTTCTTCCAGGCCGCTTCGAGCCCCGTCTGCGCCTCTGCCCCATGTTTGCCTACTGCACCCTGTTGAGCAATCCCGAGTACCTGCCCGGCGCCGTGGCGCTGGCCAGGTCCTTGCAGGCAGTGCGCGCGTGCGCGCCGCTCATTGTCCTGATCCCCGAGCACACGGGGGGCCGGGTGGACCACCGGCTGCTGGAGCGCCATGGCTGCCAGGTGAGGGTCGTGGCGGCGCTGCCGCTGTCGCAGGAGTTCTGCGAACGCCATCGTTCCGCCGCGCTCGGCCGGGCGGCTCCGTTCACGCGGGGCCTCAAGCCGCCGTTCCATGAGACGCTGGACAATTTCCTGAAGCTGCGCTGCTGGGAGCTGACGGAGTACGAGAAGATCGTCTTCCTCGATGCGGACGCGGTGGTGGTGCGCAATGTCGACCGGCTGTTCGAGTACCCGGCTTTCGGCGCGGCCCCCAACCTGTACCAGGACTTGGAGGATGTGGGCCGCATGAATTCCGGCGTATTCGTCGCCAAGCCCTCGGCTGTGGAGTTCCGGCGCCTGCTCGGGCAGCTGGACGCCCCCGGCGCCTTCTGGCGCAGGACGGACCAGACCTTCCTGGAGGCGATGTTTCCCGACTGGTGTGTCCTGCCGCACTGGTACAACACGCTGCAGTACCTGTTCTTCAACCAGCCGCGGCTGTGGATTGCCGAGCGGATCGCGATCATCCACTACCAGTACGAGAAGCCTTGGATGGCTGAGCACCCGAAGCGCGACGTGCTGGCGCCGCTGATCGAGTTGTGGCGCCGCATCTACGAAGAGGGTGAGATCGGCCGCATTCCTTCCCCCTGCGCGAGTCGGCCATGCTTGTCGGTCTGACCGGCGCGACCGGCTACATCGGCCGCTTCGTCGTGCAGGAACTGCACGAGCGGGGCGTGGCCGTAAGAGCGCTGGGCCGCGCGGGGAGCGAGCGCACGGGCTTCGCCGGTCCGATCCAATGGTGCTCCGGCTCGCTGGAGTCCGACGACGTGGTGCTCGCCCGGTTCGTGGCCGGCACGGATGCCATCGTGCATTGCGCGCTGGAACATGTGCCCGGACGCTATCGGGGCGGCGAAGGCACCGACCTGTCCCGGTTCATTGCGGTGAACGTGGGCGGCTCGCTGCGCCTGATGCAGGCGGCCCGTAGGTCAGGGGTGCGGCGCTTCATTGTCCTGTCGTCGCGCGCGGCATACGGTGATGGCGGCAGGGGTAGCGGCAGCGATGGCGACGGCGATGGCAGGGGAGGCGACAGCGCCGGCCGCCTGCTTCACGAGGACAGCGCACTGCAGCCCGACACGCACTACGGCGCCTGCAAGGCGGCGATCGATGCGTTCGTCAGCAGCTGGGGGCGCGCTGGAGACTGGGACATCTGTGCGCTGCGCCCGACAGGGGTCTACGGTGTCGTCCACCCGTTGAAGCGGACCAAGTGGCTTGAACTCATCGACGCCGTTCGCCGCGGCAAGACCTGGCCCGAATCGCGTTGCGCGACGGAGGTCCACGGGAAGGATGTGGCCCGGGCGGTGTGGTTCCTGCTCGGCGCTCCGGACATCGCCGGCCGTGCATTCAACTGCAGCGACCTGCTGGTCAGCACCCGGGATGTCGCCCGCATTGTTCAGCGCCTGACCGGCGCTGTCGGACCCTTGCCGCCGGAACCATCGGGCCCCACGCCGCGCATCATGACGTGCGACGCTTTGCAGTCGCGCGGCTTCACCTTCGGCGGAAAGCCGCTGCTCCAAGCAACCGTCGCAGAGATCGTCACCTTGCTCGAGCAGCAGCGGAGCACGGCTGGGGCCGGCGTTGGCTGGTCGGGCGCCGCCTGTGCTTCCCAGGAATTGCGATGAGTCAGTTTGTCGATCTCGCCTTCTTCGCCGGCGCCGTCATCATTGGCGTCTCTTTTGTTGAAGCCCTCTGGCTGAGTTGGCGCGACCGCAACACCGCCACCCCCTTTGCATGGCACGAGATGGGGCTGTCGGTGGTCGACGTGTTGGGGCGCAAGTTGCTTGCCATGGTGCCGCTGTCGCTCACCGTGCCGGTGTTCGCCTGGGTCTGGGAGCACCGCCTCTTCACGGTGGAACTCAATGGCTTGGCGCAGTGGCTGGTCTTCTTCGTGGCCCACGAGTTCTGCTACTACTGGTTTCACCGCACGTCGCACTGCGTGCGCTTCTTCTGGGCATCGCACGCCGTGCACCATTCACCCAACCAGCTGACGCTGTCCACCGCCTACCGGCTCGGGGTGACGGGCCGGTTGACGGGAACCGATCTCTTCTATGCGCCGCTCGTCTGGTTGGGCGTACGCCCCGAAGTGGTGCTGATCATGCTGATGCTCAACCTCTTCTACCGGTACTGGCTGCACAACACCTGGATTCCGAAGTGTGGCTGGCTCGAACGCGTGTTCAACACTCCTTCTTCGCACCGGGTCCACCATGCGTCGAACGTCGACTACCTGGATGCGAACTTCGGCGGTGTGCTGATCATCTTCGACCGTCTCTTCGGGACGTACGTCCCGGAGCGCGCCGAGGAGCCTTGTCGCTACGGGCTCGTCACCTCCGAGACTTCGCGCAACCCCTTCGTCGTCGAGTTCGGTCACTGGGCGCGGCTGCTGCGGGACGTGTGGCAGGCCAAAAGCGGTTGGACCGCCTTGAACTTCGTGCTTCGACCGCCGGGCTGGCGCCCCGATGGCGCCGGGGAAACCACCCAAGAGCTGCGCCGCAGGCGCCAAGACAGCCTGGCCATGCGGAGCGAGCCGTGAAGCGATGGGTTGCAGGGACCGCCGTGGCATTGGCGCTGCTGCTGCTCGCCGGCGCCGTGCTGCGTGGCATCGAACTGCGCCACGCGCAGGCAGCGCCAGCGCGGGGACCGGTCATCACCGAGGCGGCGGTGACGCTGCTTGCTGCCGACCTGTTGCAGGTGGCCCGCATCGACATGGCGCAGACCCTGCCGATCTCCGGAACGCTGCGCGCAACCGAATCCGCCGTGGTCAAGGCAAAGGTCCCCGGCGAAATCGGTGGCCTGACGGTGCGCGAAGGCGACACCGTCAAGGCTGGCCAGGTCATGGCGCGCATCGACACCAGCGACTACGAGTCGCGCGTACGCCAGGCACAGGCGCAGGCCGAATCGGCCGCAGCGCAGGCCGAGATGGCGCAGCGCAGCTACGACAACAACCAGGCGCTGGTCGAGCAGGGGCTTCATCTCGCGTGCAGCGCTGGACAACTCCCTGTCCAGTTTGCATGCCGCGCAAGCCACCCACCGCGCAGCGCTGGCCGGCGTCGAGTTGGCGCGCAAGTCACTCAGCGACACTGTGGTGCGAAGCCCGATCGATGGCCAAGTGGCCGCACGCCTGGTTCAACCCGGCGAACGCGTGGCGGCCGACGCGAGGCTGGTGGAGATCGTGGATCTGCAGCGCATCGAGCTCGAAGCGGTGCTGGGCGCGGGCGACGCCGTTGCCGTTCGCGTCGGCCAACGCGCCACCTTGCGGGTGGAGGGCAACGACGCGGGCGGTACTGGTCAACGCCAAGTCGACGCGACGGTCGCGCGCATCGATCCGAGCGCTCTGGTCGGCAGCCGCAGCGTGCCGATCTACCTTCTCCTCGAGCGCAGCGAAGGCTTCCGCCAGGGGCTGTTTGCGCAGGGGAGCCTCCTGTTGGGCCAAAGCCAGGCGCTCGCCGTGCCGCTGGCTGCTGTTCGCATCGACAAGCCCCAACCCTATGTGCAGCAAGTGCTCGATGGACACGTGCATGACCAAGCGGTGCAGACCGGCTGGCGGGCCCAGGTCGACGGACAGACCTGGGTGAGCGTGGCAGGCGTGCAGGAGGGCGCCACGGTGCTTGCCGCCAGCGCGGGCACCCTGCCCGACGGGACCGCGGTGCGCCTCGACGCGCAGGGCGCCAACGTGGCGACCGCTCCTGCTCGAGCGCCGCTCTGACGCGGGCGCACGCGTTGCGACGGGACACCCATGACGCTGGAGCTTGCCCGCATTCGCGCCATCTCGCTGGACCTGGACGACACGCTGTGTCCCATCCGCCCCACCATGGAGCTGGGCGGAACAGGTGCTCTTCTCATGGCTGATCCGCCGAGCGCCGCGCACGGCAGAGGTCCTCGCTGACGTTCGCGCGTTGCGCCAACTGCACGCAGCCACGGAGCGTGAGCGCGAGGACCTGGCGCACGATCAGATCGCGCTGCGCCAGGAATCGATTCGTGTGGCCTTGCGCCGTGCGGGCGAGAGCTTGGCTCTGGCCGAGCCGGCCTTCGATGCCTTCTTTGCCCAGCGCCAGCGCGTGACGCTGTACGAGGATGCGCTGCCCACGCTGCAGTGGCTCAGTGCGCGCTATCCGCTGGTGGCCATTTCCAACGGAAACGCCGATCTCGTCCGCACGGGCGTCAGTCCCTGGTTCAGAGGCGGCTTTCGTGCACGGGACTTCGCCCGGGGCAAGCCGCACCCGGAAATCTTCCACGCCGCGGCGGCTTCCTTGGGGATGAAGCCATCGGAGCTGCTGCACGTGGGCGATGATGCGGCGCTGGATGTGCTGGGCGCCATCAATGCTGGCATGCAGGCTGCATGGCTCGTGCGCGATGATCGTCCTTGGAGCGGCGACGTTCTGCCCCACTTGTGGGTGCGGGATCTGCGCACGCTTTGCACTGCATTGACCCTTCCGAACGCAAGCCCGACCGCGGGTTCGGAAGGCCGCTCCAGGCAGCACACCGCAGGCGGCGCTGGGGGACCGACGTCCCTCGCCAGGGCGTGAGAGCGGCTTGCTCTCGCGCTCGGCCAGGCCGCGCGCAGGGCTCGCACACCGATGCACGCGCACCGGCCCTGGCGCCCAGGTGCTGCGCTTGCAGGATGGCGAATACCAGGCGCTTGGCGGCACGAAGGCCGCCGCGCCCTTCATGCGGCGGGCTGACGACGCGTCCATTCAGGTGGCCGCCGCCAGCGCGCCGGCGGGGTCCATCAACAGAAAGCCCCCGCCAAGGTGACTTGATCGGGGGCCCCTGCGAACCCGGGGTACCTTTGCAGGCGTGGCCGGGTTCTTGATGCTGATTCTCGATGCGGCGGCGCGTGCGCCCGGTAGGTGACGGGTTTCGCGTCGTGCAGGCAAAAGCCGCCAGGCGCGTAGGACTAGGGTGCAGGGCGATCTGCAACCCCGAGCTGCTGCGCTTCGCTGCCCGGCACCTGCTGCTCGCTCACGATCTCGTGGATGTACTGCAGCTTGCGCAGGGCGCCACGCGACAGCGCGAAGGGGTAGGCGTCGCCTTGCCCGAGGCTGCGGTTGAGGCTGTTGACCAGCAGGGTCAGCGGGACCCACCGGTCCACCAGCTGGCCGAAGTCGACCTTGCGCCCTGGCTGGAACGCGGGTGCAGGCGCCGGGCCGCGCGCTTCGTCCGCGCCCTCCGCAGCCTTCGCGAACAAGGTGTCGTGCGAAGCCGCCGTGTCGAGCAAGTCAACCATATGCAGGTAGTGCGCCCAAGTCTCGGCCCAGTCCTCCCACGGATGACAGGTGGCATAGGCACTGAGTGACGAGTTTCCCAGTCGCCGGCGCAAGCGCCGCCGTCGTAGTGCCTGCGCAGGGATTGCCGGTAGTCCACCGATTCGTCGCCGAACACCTGCCGGTACGCGTCGATGCGGCCGGCGGCCTTGATCAGGTGGTCCCAGTAGTAGTGGCCCGATTCGTGCCGGAAGTGGCCCAGCAGGGTGCGGTAGGGCTCATGCAGCCGAATGCGCCGGCTGGCGCGTACATCGTCGTCCGCTTCGGCGATATTGATGGTGATGAGGCCATTCGCATGGCCGGTGAGGACGGGGCGCTCCGGGCGATCCTCCAGGAACTCGAAGCGCAGTCCTTCGAGGTGCGCGGGCGGCGGCACGGCGCAGAACAGACCCAGCTGCGCCAGCGTGTAGAGCAGGCGGCGCTTGGCCACCTCGATGGCGTGCCAGCGTTCGCGGTTGCCGGCCATGCCCAGGTCGGGCCGCACCCGGGTCAGGCGGCAGGCCACGCAATAGGGGTCGGGGTCTTCTTCGGGCACCGCAAAGTTGCAGATGCCATGCAGGGTGCCGTTGCTGCAAAGTCGAAAGCGCCCAGTCTGGTGCTCGCGCGCCCCAGCGCCCCGCACCGACCACAGCCCGTCCGCGTCGGGCTCGATGGCCTCGATCGCGAGGGAGCTGGGCATGAAGGCCAGGCGGCTGCTGCACATCAGGCAGCGCACATTCTCGAAATGCAGTGGATGCCCGCACACGCCGCAGGGAAAGAGCTTCATGTCGGCCGGCAATTTTTTTCGGTCGTGCCGCGGCCTGTGCGATCGCTAGGCAGCGGTCGCACGGGGAGCCGCCGCTGCTGCTGCGAGTTGCCCCGGCTGGAAGGCGCCCGCGTCGGCGCCATCGTCGCTCGACAGCGCCTGCGCGCACGGGTGTGGCACGACCAGGCTGCCCCCCGGGGCAGCCAGTGGCTCCACGGTCAGCCAGCGGCTGAGCGGCGTGACGTCACCGAAGATGGTGGCGAAGGCGCAGTCGGATGCGTCGCGGCCGGAGGCGAGGCGCACCAAGCCCATCGGAATGGCCGTGCCCGAGGGATCGAAGAGGTACCAGCGCTTGCCCAGATACACCTCGACATAGGCATGGAAATCGGTGGGACCCAGCGCCGGGTCGGCACCGTAGTCGAACCCGGTGGTGAAGCGGGCGGGCATGTTCAGCGCCCGGCACAGCGCAATCATCAGGTGCGCGAAATCGCGGCACACGCCCTCGCGACTGGCGAAGGTGTGCGCGGCGGTGGTCCATCCGCCAGAGCTGCCGGCGGTGAACACCACATGCTGCTGGACCCAGTCGCAGATCGCCTGGGCGCGCGAGTAGCCCTGCACCAAACTGCCGAACTGCCGGTTTGCGAATTCGCTGAGCACATCCGATTCGCAATAGCGGCTTGGGTATAGGAATTGCAGCACCTTGCCCGGCAGGTTGCAGACCCAGTTCTGCGGCACGCCAGCCGGATCGTCGCGGGCATGCGCGAGCTCCACCACGCAGCGGTAGCGTAGCACCAGCTCGCCGGTGTTGGCGCGCAGCCGCAGCAGCCGGCTCGCGCTGGCCGGGTCCACATACGACTGGGTCGGCAGGCTGGGTGTGATGTCGAGCAGCTCGTAGATGACGCGCTGCCGGCCGGTCGCGGCCGCCTGCACATTGAACACGAAGTCGGCGCCCGGCTGGTTGATGCGGTAGGCCAGCTCGACCGAATAGACCATGCGCAGGGTCACGGGGTCGCTCGGCGGCATCTGGGACGCGGCCATAAGGGGGATCCAGCCGGCTCCTGGGTGCGCTGCCATTCAGGCGTTGCGGATGTTGCAGGCCTGCGGGCCCTTGTCACCCTGCCTCACCTCGTACTGCACGCGCAGGCGCTCGGCCAGCATGAGGCCGTCCTGCACGTCGCGAAAATGCGCGAACAGGTCCTTGCCCCCGCCGTCAGGCGTGATGAAGCCATAGCCCTTGCCTTCGTTGAACCACTTCACAGATCCGGTTTGTGTCGTCATGTCAGTTTCCTTTGTCGGGTTTGCCGCGCGCAGGAGCGCGCCCGGCGTAGAGACGCCAAGAAGATCGCAAGGGGAGTTTCGACACGACTGCCGTTGGGACACCCGGCAGGAAGCAAAGAAGAGACCAACGAAGCGACGGTCTTGAGATATCTGCCGGTCCATCCTACGCGCCTTAATTTCCCGTGCCTGTTTCGCACTGCCTGTTTGCGGGTATTTGGTGTCAAGGTGTGTTGGTGGAAGACGCACGCGGGCCACCGATGAGACGCCCAGGCAGCGCGTGCCCCCGCAGCCTTCCTACAGTCGCGCGAATTCTTGTCAGCAGCAGCACCGACTTCCACGACCAATTGCCAACCTCATCGCTCCAACCCTTTCCATGGCGGCGTGCAGCGCATCGGCCCGCACAAATCTGCTGCGCTGACGCCGCATTCGGGGGCTGCTGCTGTCAGCGTGCGATGGCAGCGCCCGACTGGACGCCCGATGAGAGCAAGCCGCGTCAGAGCACGCCAGAACATACCAGCTACGTCTGCACAAGTTGGGCCATCGCGCCAGGGAAGAAGGTGGCCTCGGGCGCAGCCCCCGAGGGCCGTGAGGCTGCGCAAACGCGCCTTTGTTCATTCTGGGGGCCGCCCGTCCACAGCCTTGGCGCCCGACCTGGCGCCCGGGGGTCGCGAGGTCAGTCTCGACGCTGCAAAGGAAGCCGAACCGCGAACACCGCGCCTTTGCCTTTCCCGTCACAACTGACCTCGACGAAGCCTTGGTGGGCGTCTACGAGATCCTTCACCAGGGAAAGGCCCACGCCGAAGCCGCCTTCCGAGTGCGAAGGGTTCTCCTGTGTGAAGAGGTCAAAAATGACGGGAAGCAGTTCCGCCGAGATTCCGATACCCGTGTCTTCGACAGTGATCACTGCGTAATCTGGGTCTGAAGTGCAGTGCAACCAGATGCGCCCGTACTCGGGCGTGTACTTGATTGCGTTGTGCAGCAAGTTGAACACGATCTGGTGCACCCGCTCTCGATCCGCCCAGATCTCCACAGCAGCAGGCGGTATCAGGACTGTGAGGTCCTGCATCTTGGCAATCGCGGATCCTCGCACTGCATCTGATATTTCCAGCAGTGCGGCGCTAAGGTCGAACGTCTGCTTGCGCAGCGCTAGTGTGTTGTCCCGTTAATTCGTAGGCACAAGAACTGCATGGGATGAGGCATCCTTGGAGATGCCCCATGCCCAACGCATACACGCGAACGACGACCATTCGCCTCACTGAAGGCGAGCGAGCGGAATTGGCCTCGATGGCCAGATCGCGATCGCTGCCGGCCGCATTGGCATTGCGTGCGCGGATCGTGTTGGCCTGTGAAGGCGAAGACAAGGCAAGCACCGATGTTGCGCAAGCGTTGGGGATCAATCGAGCGACGGTGACGAAGTGGCGCGGGCGCTATGCGCGCGATCGCCTGCCTGGGCTGTATGACGAGCTGCGCCCTGGCCGCCCGCGCACGGTAGGCGACGAGCGGGTTGCCGAGTTGATCAATAAGACGTTGCACACTAAGCCGCGCGACGGCTCGACACACTGGAGCACGCGCACGCTGGCGGGCGAAACAGGCATCAGCAAGAGCACCGTTGCGCGCTACCTGCAAGCCTTCCAACTCAAGCCCCATCGAGTAGAGAGCTTCAAGCTGTCTACCGATCCGTTGTTCATCGAGAAGCTACGCGACGTGGTGGGGCTGTATCTGAATCCACCCGAGAACGCTCTAGTGCTGTGCGTGGACGAGAAGAGCCAGTGCCAGGCGCTGCAGCGCACCCAACCGATGCTGCCGATGGGACTGGGTTACGTGGAAGGTGTCACCCATGACTACGTGCGTCATGGCACCACCACGCTTTTTGCAGCGCTGAACGTGCTCAATGGGGCGGTGCTGGCCAGCTGCAAGCCACGCCACCGCCATCAAGAGTTTCTGGCCTTCCTGCGCGAAATCGACAAGGCCGTGCCGCAAGATCTAGACGTGCATTGCGTCGTGGACAACTACGCGAGCCACAAGCATCCGAAGGTGCGCGCATGGCTGGCACAGCGCCCGCGCTGGCACATGCACTTTGTTCCGACCTATTCCAGCTGGCTCAATCAGGTCGAGCGCTTCTTCGGAATCATCACCGACAAGGCGATCCGACGCGGCTCGTTCAACAGCGTCAAGGAATTGACCAAGAAGATCGACAGCTTCGTCAGCCAATACAACGAAAACTGCAAGCCGTTCACCTGGACCGCCACCGCCGATTCAATCCTTGAGAAACTCGCCCGCCTCTGCGGGCGAATTACTGGGACAGGGAGCGGGATTTCTGTGATTCAGTGGCACGGGGTGATGCGGCCCAAGTCTGCTGCTGCGACGATGCACGGTGGTAACCAACCCACGGATATCAGTCTGATCCATCGATCCGTCATGGAAGCTGCCTCGCTCTAGTGGCGCAGGTTGCCCCAAAGGGTTCTGTGGATAGTGTCGGCGAGGGTTCTTCCTATCGTGATCGTGCCGCATCACCTCGTGCCACTGCGAAAACTATCTTGCTGCCGGGCTACACGCGGCCTGCTGAGCGATGGCCCAGACGAATCCGGCCAACTCCCGCGCCACCGCCACGCAGACCTTGTTGGCCTGCACACCTCGGCTCGACAGGTGCGCGAATCGTGAGCACAGGCGCACCTGAGCCTTCCACGCGTGAGTGCGGATGGCCGGCGCCAGTGTCTTGCTGCGCTCGCGCAACTCGTTGCTGATGCGTGCAGGGAAACGGTAGTTCCACGCCGCCTCGGTCAGCAGGCGCCGTGCGTGGGCATTGCCGGTCTTGGTGATCGAGCCGCGCCGCACGCTGTTGCCGCTGGAATGCTCCGAGGGCACAAGTCCGAGGTAGCCCATGAGTTGGCGCGCGGTGCTGAAACGGCCGATGTCTCCGATCTCGCACACCAGGCCGATGGCGCTGACGGTATCGATGCCGCGCAGCGCCCGCAGGGCCGCCACGAGCGGCTCGAAGCGCCAGCCCTGCACTGACTGCTGCAGCGCGAGCGTCAACCGCTGTACGCGCTCGTCTGCCGCGTGCACGGCCAGGTCATATTCCGTCAGTGCGATCTGGTCTGCTGGCTGAGCCAAGCGCAGGTCCGCGATCCAGCGCTGATGCATCTTGGTCCAGGACGTCTTGCCGGCGTAACGGCGGTCCTGGCGCAGCAGGAATGCCTTGAGTTGCTGGCGCACCTTCAGTCGCATGTTCACAGCGTCTTCGCGCGCGCGCCAGAGATTGCGCAACGCCTCGTGGGCCTCGTCGGGGACCCAGATCGCCTTGAGTTCGCCCGCCCGGGACAACTCGGCGAGGCGGGCGCAATCGCGCCGGTCGGTCTTGATGCGCTCACCCGCGCGTCGCGGTATCAACGAGGGGGCAATGATCTCGCAGTGATAGCCGCGTTGGCTCAGCTCTCGATGCAGCCCGTAGCCGGTCGGTCCGGCTTCGTAGACCACACTCACATGCCGCGGCGCGCCGTACTTGCGCAGCGCCTTGAGAACCCCTTGCACATCGCAGCCGAGTGTGCCAACGAAGCGGCTGGGCTCTCGCCCAACTTCACACACGGCAACCGCGATGCTGTCCTTGTGCGCGTCCAAACCAACGAAGAACTTGATACTCTCGTCCATGGCTCGTCTCCATACGGTTTGCGGCTGGGCCTCGCCTGACCGCATGTGGCTCGGCGCACGAAAGTGCGCAATCCACGATACCGGAGACGAGCCGCCCTTGCCCCCTATAGAGCGACCATCATGTCTAGCTTGCCAGCGCCGAAGCGGGCTACTTCGGTGACGTCCTTCATCATCCGTTCGAGCTGCACGACCTGACGCCGGATCACGGCAAGGGGCAGGTCCAACTTTGCGCCGGTCTTGGTCATCTCAAGCAAACTGACCACGCTTTGAATCGGAGAGAGGCAGTTCCTCACCTCATGAACCAGGCGGCTAAAGAACACATCACGGTTGGTGGCCGCGTGCTGCGCCACTTCGAGGCGATTCTGCAGCGTTTCGACAAAAGCGCGTTGGCTGGTGCGTTCCGCAATGATCTTGGAAAAGCCGATGAGTTGTGCGCCGTCCGTTAACGCGACCAGTGAACCGGTAACCCATATCAGTGCGCCATCCTTGCGAACATGCCAACGGTCGTCTTCGGAACGACCCGCAGATGTCGCCAGGGTCAACTCGTGCGCCGGCAAACCTTGCCGTTGGTCCTCTTCCGTGAAGAGAACACTGAGGGTCCGACCCAGCATTTCGCTTCGGTCGAACCCAAACATGTCAGGTGCAGCTCCGGCCCAATCGAGAATCGTTCCCGCAGGGTCGAGCAGGATGAACGCGTGATCAGCAGCCTGGTTCCAAAGTGCGGTTCGCAGGGATTCGGTGTCAAAAGACTCGGACGTCAAGGTGGCGCCTCCTTGGTTGCCCGGCCTTCGGCCGGAATGCGGAAAGGGGCGGCATGCGTACCATTGTGCGCTTCTTTGAACGAGCTGGACTCCCGCGCACCACTTGCAGAGGCGCTGAGCCATGGGGGCCGTCGTGCGGGGCAGCCTGGCCGCGGCGCCAACGAAACCCCGCTCGCCAACGGCATCGGTGATGTTCTTGAGCACATGGCGCCCAAGGGGATCGCGACCCGCTGCGTGCACCCCATTGACCTGGATGCCGAGCGCCTGGGGGCGAACGTCAACGCGTTCGCCAGCAAGGACTGAACTGGCTATTTCGTGACCGGCCTGAGCCGACACTTCGAGCAGCTGCTGCGGGTGACGGCCGACATTGTCTCAACAGTACGTTTCGGCAGGACTGCAGCGAGAGTGGAGGAGATCCGCCAGAAGGCCCATCGAGTAGGAGAAGGATCTGGTCTTCGTGCTTTACTTCCCGCGCAAGAGCGTAGCGACCGACAACGGGCCGGCGAGGTCGGCGGGTGGATGCGGGCGCATCTAGGACGCAGCTACCGTGCTTTTACCGTCCCCCTCGCTTCCTGTCGCGAGCGACAGCGGCCAGTGTCGCGGCCGCGCGTGGGCGAGCAGGGCCTTGCGAATTGGCATTACTCGCAATAGTGCCGAAATAGGCTTAGGTGTTTCGCAGTTGCACGCGCATGATGGGCAAAGGGCATCCACGCCTTTGAATCGGAGAACTCCATGAACGCACAGCACCGTCGGGCATCGCCCTTGTCGCAGAGCAACGGACGTGCGTCACCGGCGAGGGCCAGGTCACCAGATATGGCGGTTTCTTCTATGCCCCAAGCGGCAAGTCAGTCGCAACAGGTGGGTACCGCCGAAATGTGTGGCATGGAGGTCCAGCTGCTCAGTACCCGCTACAGCCTGGTATGCCACGAGACCCGAACCAAAGTGACGGTAGGAGGCGACGGCGATTCAAGGCACGAAATGCTCTCAGCACTTACTACGGACGAGGCTCGGGGGGCGCTTTGTACATTTCTCATGTGCAACCGCGATCATCCTCTATTTCTCGTAGCCGAGAACTGGGCGACCGCCTCCGAGTATCCGCTTTACCGCTCGTTCTTCGACGAGGAAGCCGATTCGGGTGATCCTACGCAAGGGGCCCAAGGACCTCGCTCATCGGAGGCCGCTCGCAAACATGGCGGCGTTTGAACTGGGCGCGAGCCCAACCGCAAAGAGGATGTGCCAGAGCAAGGCTTGGCTGCGCGACGAAGGCGGTCCATGTACAACTCGTCAGCCATGGGAACAATTGGGGATTGCAGGCGGACGGACCTGCGTGGTCAACTCGAGCGCTATGCCGCGCCGGAGCGCTCACGCTCGTGGACCCTAGAGGTCGAGCAGGCACTCAGCAACTGGGCCGCGCGAGAGCAGATCGAGGGCCGAATGATGCTCTCTGTGCTCGATGGCGTGCAGTCACGCGATGGTGCCCAGCGAGAGAATGTACTCGATTGGGCCGAGGGCAGACGATTTTTTCCGGCTCGGTGAACATTGTTCGTTGGAGGGCAAAAGCCATCGGTTGGAAAGCTCTCGACTGTGCTCACTTTTAGGCGGTTGCATACACGCAGACCTGCCCGAGTAGATTGTGATTGGCGTAGAGGACCGCGTCAGCGTCTTGAGCAAAGAGCAGCCGAACTATTCGGATCGCGACGGCGTGAATGCCAGCCCCGCCGCATCCTGCCGCCCAGTGCGAACCGCGGAACAATTCGTCTCCGCTTCCACGCACGCAGCGCGACTGTTCAGGGCGCACTGTCGTCGCAACGGCATCGGCGGCAGACGCGTGAATGCGCCAGGTGTGGAACTCTTTCCCGCCATTCGCTTGGTCGTCCCTAGCGACGCGTTCACATGCGCCGCGCGGAACTCGCCAGGCGCCGACTTTGCCAGCGCAGGCGGGCGCTCGCACTAGGATGGTCGTGTGCGGCAAGTCGGTCGCACCTGCTTGATCGAAGGATCTGATGAGCAAGATGCACATTAGCGGCTACCTGCAAGGCGCCGCTGTCGGCATCTCTGTCACCGCCCATGCCCAGGGCGCCGCCGCCCCTTAGGGAAGGTCTGAACAAGTCCACCGATCGTGTTGTGACGCGTTGAGTCGAGCAAAGGAATCGAAGCGATGAGTCAGCTCAGCTTTTCTGATGCGGAGTACGCGGGCAAGCGCAAGAAGACGCGGCGAGAGGTGTTTCTCGAGGAGATGGAGCAGGTGGTGCCGTGGAAGGTGCTGCTGAAGGTCATCGAGCCGTTCTATC
>Ga0209675_1000294_pt1 | contig 46480 bp, 46 predicted proteins | sample AraplaCol_mLB_r2_2_FD_184280 | JGI IMG/M metagenome (GOLD analysis project Ga0209675, IMG submission 184280) | Arabidopsis root microbial communities from North Carolina, USA - plate scrape MF_Col_mLB_r2 (SPAdes) (version 3) | ecosystem: Host-associated > Plants > Roots > Endosphere | place...
CTGCTCGCTCGCCTTCCGTGAGGCTGATGGTCGTCGTGCGGGTGTATGCGTTGGGCATCGGACATCTCCAAGGATGCCTCATCCCATGCAGTTCTTGTGCCTATGAATTAACGGGACAGGACACTAGCCCAGGGCTACTTCGGCCATCCCGCGGCTCGCTTCCGGAAGATCGAGCGCAAGCGCTGCGCGGGCGCCGGCCGATTGGCCGCGGTGCAGCGCGAAAGCCTGCAACGCCTGCATGGCTTCGGCCTCGCCCGGGAATACCGCGAAGCCATCCTTGGCGAAGGCCTCGCGCACATGCGAATGCGGGCTGTAGACCGCCAGCGGCTTGCCCACGCCATCCACCACGGCCCGGCATTCGCGCACGAAACGCGGCAGGTCGTAGCTCGGTCCGCCGACGGCCAGCAGGCCCAGGGTGGCGGCATCCACGGCCTCGTCCTGAAGCACCACCTGCACCACCGCGCCCAGCAAAGCCGGTTCGGCCAGCAGCATCGCCGTCAGATCCACCGGATTGCGGTTGAGCGAGAAGCTGGGCAACAGCTCGGCCAGGCGCTGCTCCGCGTCCGCCGACAGCGGCGCCAGCGGCAGCCCGCGGGCCTGCGCCTCGTCCGCCGCGAGCACGCAGGACGCGCCGGAGTTGCTGACGAGCGCAAGCCGCGGCAGCCCGCCCGGGCCGCCTGCACCCACCGCAGGCCCGAGGTACAGCGGCACGGCGCCGACGAGCTCGGCCAGCCCGCCCACGGTGCGGCAGCCGTGCGACTCGAAAAGTGCGTCGAGCGCGTCACCTGCCGCGCCGCCCGAGCCCGTATGCAGATCGGCCGAGCGCCGGCCGTGCGCGGAACGCCCGGAGCGCACCGCCAGCACCGCCACGCCACGCTCGCGCGCCGTATCGAGCGCCGCGGCCATGCGCACCGGGTCGGGCACGTGCTCGACGTAGAGCAGCACCAGCCGCACGCCGGGCCGGCGTGCCAGCGCATCGACCAGGTCGGCGGTGTCGACGTCGGCCTCGTTGCCGGTGGCGGCCACGCAGCGCACGCCCCAGCCGGCCTCGCGCAACAGCGCATAGGCGGACACGCCGAAGGCGCCGCTTTGCGAGACGATCGCCACCGGACCGTCGAGCGGCGCATGGTCGCTGTAGATCGATGCGAAGGAGAGCACCGCGCCGCTGTCGAAGCTGGCCACGCCGATGCTGTTCGGCCCCACCAGGCGGACACCGCCCGCGCGGGCGATGCCGGCCAGGGCTTCCTGCCGCAAGCGGCCTTCGGCACCGACCTCCGCATAGCCCGACGCGAACAGCAGCGCATGGCCCACACCCAGCCGCGCGCATTCCGCAAGCTGCTGCTCGGCCTGATCGGCGCCGATGCAAAGCACCACCGCATCGGGCACCTCCGGCAACTGGTCGAGTGCCGCGTAGGCTTGCAGGCCCTGCACCTCGCCGGCGCGCGGATGAACCGGGTAGATACGGCCACCGAAGCCCTGCTCCAGCAGGTAGCGGATCGGCCGCCCGCCGACCTTGTGCGGGTTGTCGGATGCGCCCACCACCGCCACGGAGCGCGGCGCCAGCAAGCGGTCGAGCGAGGGCCGCGCCTGCGCCAGTGCGGCCTGCGCCAGCGACTTCAGCTTTGCCTTGAGCAGCTTGCCGGTGGGGCTGGCGGGAAGTTGCGCCATCACATGCACTTCGGCCGGCACCTTGTAGGGCGCCAGCCGCTCGCGCAGGAAGGCACAGAGCCGCACGGTGTCGATACTGCGGCCCTGCAGCGGCTCGACGAAGGCGACGATCTCCTCGTCGCCCGGCACGCTGCGCCCGACGACTGCGCACTGCGCGACCTCCGGGAACCCGGCGATCGCCTTCTCGACCTCAGCCGGGTACACGTTGAAGCCGCCGCGAATGATCATCTCCTTGCTGCGGCCCACGATGGAAAGATCGCCCGCCGGACCGAAGACGCCGATGTCGCCGGTGTGCAGCCAGCCGTTGGCATCGACCGCCGCGCGCGTTTGCGCCGGGTCGCGAAAGTAGCCCTTCATCACGTTGGGGCCGCGGACCAGGACTTCGCCGCGCTCGCCGGACGCCACCGGCCGGCCGTCCGCATCCGCCAGCACTACCTCCACGCCGGGAATCGGCCAGCCGGCGGTCACGTCCGCGGGCGGCGGATGACCGAAGGTGCGGGTCGCCGCCGGTGCCGATTCGGTCAGGCCGTAGCCGTGGTGCAGCGGCAGGCCGAGCAGCGCCTCGGTCTGCGCCTTGCGCGTGGCATCGACCAGCGAACCGCCGATGTAGGCCATGCGCAGCCGGTTGGGGGTGAGCGCGCGGCCCTGCTGCTGCGCCCATTCGTGCAGCCGCGCGTACATCGCGGGCACGCCCTGGAACACCGTCACCTGTCCACTGGTGATCGCCTCGGCCAGCAGCCCGGCCGAGAAGCGGCCAACCAGGCGCAGCGTGGCGCCGGCGCGCAGGCCGCACAGCAGCGCCGAGATCAGCCCGAAGGAATGCGAGATCGGCAGCGCATGGAAGATCACGTCGTCCGGCAGCAGCACCTGCTGCACCATCGAGGCGCGGGTGACGAAATCGAGGTTGCCGTGGCTCAGCATCACGCCCTTCGGCAGGCCGGTGCTGCCCGAGGTGTAGATCATCAGCGCGACGTCGTCGGCCGCATCCTCGGCGGCGGTGCCCGGGCCTTCGCAGCGCTGCAAGCGCCCGCCCGGCGCGCAGGCAAGCACGCCGGGGGCGCCACGGCGATCGGCGTGGGCCAGCGCCTCGCCCGATGCGGCGGCCGCAAAGTACACGAGCCGAGGTTCGCAGTGCGCGCAGATCGCGTCGATCTCGCCGCCCGACATGCGGGCATTGAGCGGCACCGCCCAGCCGCCTGCGCGAATTGCGCCGAGCAGCAGCACCACCATGTCCTCGCTGTTCTCGCCGACCAGCACCATGCGCTGCCCCGGTGCGAGGCCCGCCTCGGCAAGCGCAGCCGCCGCTTCTTCGATGCGCGCGGCAAGTTGTGCATACGTCAGGGCGCGTCCGTCCTCCAGCAGCAGCGCGGGGTGGTCACCACGGCCTGCTGCGGCCACTTCGTCGACGATCCAGTCGATCCTCATGAGTGGCCTCGGGCATCCGGCCCATCGGGTTCCGAAGCGGCTTCGCGCAGCGCCCGGTCGCGCGCGTCCTGCCCGCGGATCGCCTCGCGCATGCCGCGCCAGGCCTCGTCGTCCAGATCGGCCAGCTCGGTGAAGGATGCGCCGTTCTGCCGGTGCCCCGCGCCGTCGATGGCGATGGTCTCGCCAGTGATCCACTCGACGCCGTCAGCCATCAGGAACACCGCCAGGTTCTGCAGCTCGGGCATGCGGCCCAGCCGGTTCATCGGGTTGCGCACCGCGCCGTCTTCCCAGGCGGCCTTGGGGCTGAGCCGGCTGTTCGCGCCTTCAGTCGGAAAGATGCCCGGCGCGATGGCGTTCAGCCGGATGCCGTAGCGGCCCCACTCGATCGCAAGCGACTTGGTCATCACGTCCACGCCGGCCTTGCTCATGGCCGAGGGCACCACGAATGGCGCGCCGGTGCGCACCCAGGTCACGACGATGGAGATCACCGAGCCTTTGTGGCCGGTTTCGATCCAGCGCCGCCCGACGTGGTGGGTGACGTAGTAGGTGCCGTGCAGCACGATGTTGGCGACCGCGTCGAAGCCGCGTGGCGACACGTCCTGCGTGCGGCTCACGAAGTTGCCGGCCGCGTTGTTGACCAGCCCGTCGAGCGGGCCGTGCTCGGCCCAGATGCGCTCGACCATGGCGTCGACCGCGTCTGCATGGCGGATGTCCACCGCGTGCGCGCGAACCACGCCGCCATGGCGCTCGGTCAGCTCGGCGGCGGTGGCGTCGAGCATCTGCTGGCGGCGGCCGCAGATGTGGACCTCGGCGCCCAGTTGCAGGTAACGCTCGGCAATCTCGCGGCCAAGGCCCGAGCCGCCGCCGGTCACGAGGATGCGCTTGCCGCGCAGCAGGTTGGCTTCGAACATGCAATGGCTTCCGGTGAAGTTGCGGGAGTTACTCGAGGACGATGTGCTTGGCGCGGATCAGCGGCGCCCAGCGCTCCCGCTCGCGGCCGATGTAGGCGTTGAACTCGGCCTGGCTCAGCGCCGGCGGCACTACCAGGCCGAGCGCCTCGAACTGCTCGCGGAAGCTGCGGTCGGCCACCGCCTGCGCCACCGAGGCGTTCAGCTTGTTCGCCACGTCGGGCGGCGCGTTGCGCGGCAGCATGAGGCCGAACCAGGTGGTGACCTCGTAGTCGGGATAGCCGCTCTCCGCGACCGTCGGCACATCGGGCAGCGCCGGCAGCCGTTCGCGCGTGGTGACCGCGAGCGGGCGCAGCTTTCCGCCGCGCACCAGGCCCATGGCGCTGCCGGTGGAGTCGGCAAAGAACTGGATGTCCCCGGCCATCAAGGCCGCCTGGGCCGGCGCGCTGCCGTTGTAGGGCACATGCACGAGCGAGACCCCGGTGGCGTTTTGCAGCAGTTCGACCGCCAGGTGCAGCGAGCTGCCGGTGCCGGTGGATGCGTAGTTGAGCTTGCCCGGGTTCGCCTTGGCGTCGGAGATGAAATCGCGCAGCGTGCGGTGCGGCGAGCTGTTGCCGACCAGCATCACGACCGGCGTGACCGCGATGCGGGCCACCGGCAGCAGCTCCTTCTCGGGGTTGTACGACAGCTTGGGGTAGAGCAGCGGGTTGAGCACCGCAGTGGCGCCGGTGGCAAAGAGCACCGTGTAGCCGTCGGGCTCGGCCGAGGCCACCAGGCGTGCGCCCAGCGCAGTGTTGGCGCCGGGCTTGTTGTCCACGATCACGGGCTGGCCCAGGTCCTTGCGCATGCGCTCGGCAAGCGCCCGCGCCAGCACGTCGCTGATGCCCCCCGGCGTGTAGGGCACAACCAGCCGCACGGGCCGGTCCGGGTAGGCGCCGGCGGCCGATGCCGCGGCGCCGAAGAGCGCCAGCGCAGCGAGCGGCGCCCACCGCAGCAAGCGCCGAGAGAGTTGTCGTCCGAGCATGTCGTCTCCTTTATGTGGAAGCGCTCCCGTCGATCGCAGAGCGCGTTTTAATCTTATCAGTGTTAAGTTAGTATGAAAATATAAGAGCTTTCCCTATGACTTCTGGCGGGAGACTTAGGAATTTGGCGAAGCTTTTATCTAATCGCCGGCAAGATCAAAGGAGCAGCGGAGGGCTCGGCGACGGCCCGCCCGGCCTTGGGCCAGAATAGAGCGGCGTCATTCTGCGCACTCTCTGGCTTTTCCCGTGACCGCTCCCGCCCAGGCGCAACCGCCTTCCTTCTCGACCGAAGAATTCCGCAGCGCGCTCGGCATGTTCGCCACCGGCGTGACCATCGTCACCGCGCGCTCGGCCGACGGCGTGCTGGTCGGCCTCACGGCCAATTCGTTCAACTCGGTGTCGCTCGCGCCGCCGCTGGTGCTTTGGAGCCTGGCGCGCGCGGCGGGCTCGATGCCTGCGCTCAGCACCGGTTCGCACTACGCCATCAACATCCTTGCGGCCAGCCAGAAGGATCTGGCCGAGCGCTTCGCCACCAAGAACATCGACCGCTGGGCCGACGTGGCCTTTACTGAAGGCCTGGGCGGCGCGCCGGTGCTGGCCGGCGCGGCGGCGAGCTTCGAATGCTTCAACCGCAGCCGCTATGACGAAGGCGACCACGTGATCTTCGTCGGCGAGGTGGAGCGCTGCACGCACAACGCAGGCGCCTCGCCGCTGCTGTTCCACGGCGGACGCTTCTACACGGAACACCCCTTGTGAGGCGTCTGGCCGCGCTCGTGCCCTTCCTGCTGCTCGCGGCGCAGGCCGCCACGGCGCAGGAAGCGGCCGGACCGCTCAAGCAGAACTGGTTCGACGACCCCTTCTTCCGCATTTCCGCCGGCCTGCCCGCCTGCGCAATGCCCGAAGGCCCGTTCTATACCGCCGAGGAGCGGCGCGCCCAGACCCATTCACGGCTGGAGCGTGGCACCAGCTGCTGGCTCGCCGGCAAATGCACCGACAGCAACGCGTACCGCTACGACAAGCCGCTCGCACCCAAGGTGCGGGCCGCGCTGCTGGCCGTGCCGGGTGTGCAGAAGAGCAGCGTGTGGGTTGTCATCCAGCGACGCTGGGTCTACCTGCAGGGCTGCGTGCCCTCGGCAGCGCTGGCCCGCAAACTCGAGCGCGCCGCACGCGCCGTGCCCGACGTCGAGACCGTGGTGCCCGACCTGATGACCGGCACGCGCGGGAAGCCGCCCTACCCGGTGGCCGGCCAGTGAATGAACCAGCCGCAGCAACGGCACGAGCAACGACAACGACGCGACGAATGATCAAGCGCAAGACCCACCTCGACTCCCTCGCCATCGGCCTTCTCATTGCATGCTGCGCGTTCTGGGGCCTGCAGCAGATCCTCATCAAGACGACGGTGACCGAAGTGCCGCCGCTCTGGCAGGCAACGATCCGCATGGTGGGCGCCGTGGCGCTGCTGTGGCTGTGGTGCGTGTCGCGCCGCGTGCCGCTTTTCGAGCGCGACGGCACGCTGCCGGGCGGCCTCTTGGTGGGGCTGCTGTTCGCGGGCGAGTTCGCATGCATCTACCTGGGCCTGCAGCACACCTCGGCCTCGCGGCTCACGGTGTTCCTGTACACGGCGCCGTTCTGGGTGTCGCTGCTGCTGCCGCGCTGGGTGCCTGCCGAGCGCCTGCGCGGCGTGCAGTGGCTGGGCCTCGCCATCGCCTTCGCGGCGGTGCTGTTCGCGTTCAGCGAAGGCTTCCGGCAAACGGGCTCGGGCCAGCTGATCGGCGATGCCATGGGGCTCGTGGGCGGCATGCTCTGGGGCCTCACCACGCTGGCGCTGCGCACAACGCGCCTGGCCACCGCAAGCGCCGAGAAATCCTTGTTCTATCAGGTGGGTGTGACCGCCGCCGTGTGCCCCGTGCTGTCGCTGCTGCTCGGCGAAACATGGAGCTTCTCGTATTCGGCATGGGCCTGGACCTCGATCGGCCTGCAGACCGTGGTCGGCGCCTTCGCGAGCTATCTCACCTGGATGTGGCTGCTGCGGCACTATCCCGCCACGCAGATGTCGTCGTTCAGCTTTTTGACGCCGCTGTTCGCGCTGGTGTTCGGCGTGGTGCTGCTGGGCGAACCGCTCACGCTGCAGCTGATGCTCGCGCTGGCGGGCGTGGCGATCGGCATCGTGATGGTCAACCGGCGGAGGGCACAGGCATGAAAGACGCGGACTTCCAACCGGTGCTCGACGACATCGCCCGCACCCTTCGCCCGCTGCTGGGCCAGGCCGGCACGGTGGCCAGCTACATCCCCGCGCTGGCCTGCATCGACCCGCGCCAGCTCGGCATTGCGCTGCGCATCTGCGACGGCACCGAAGCTTTTGCCGGCGACGCGGAGACGCCGTTCTCGATCCAGAGCGTGTCGAAGCTCTTCACGCTCACGCTGGCGATGCAGCGCATGGGCGACGCGCTGTGGGAGCGCATCGGCCGCGAGCCATCGGGCAATCCGTTCAACTCGCTGGTGCAGCTGGAGAACGAGCACGGCAAGCCTCGCAACCCGTTCATCAATGCGGGTGCGATCGCCGTGGCCGACCGGCTGGTGAGCCAGGCACTGCAGGCCGGCGGCAGCGCCAAGGCCGACATTCTTGCGCTGATGGAGAGCCTCTGCGGCGAGCCGATCTCGTTCGACGACGAAGTGGCGAGATCCGAAGCCGCGACCGGTTTCCGCAACATTGCGCTCGCCAACTTCATGAAGAGCTTCGGCAAGATCGACAACGACGTGGCCGTGGTGCTCGACACCTACTTTCACCAATGCGCGCTGCGGATGAGCTGCCGCCAGCTTGCGCGCGCGGCGGCCTTCCTGTGCCGCGACGGCGCGCATCCGATCGACGGCCAGGCCGAGGTGACCGGCGAGCGGCAGACGCGCCGCATCAACGCGCTGATGCTCACCTGCGGAACCTACGATGCCGCGGGCGACGTGGCGTTTTCGATCGGCCTGCCCTGCAAGAGCGGCGTGGGCGGCGGCATCGTGGCGGTGGTGCCCGACCGGCTCACGCTGTGCGTGTGGTCACCGGCGCTCGACGCCACGGGCAACTCGCTGCTGGGGATGAAAGCGCTGGAACTCTTCGTCGCGCGCACCGGGCTGTCGGTCTTCTGAGCGGCGGCCCCGCAGGCGCAGGCGAAAATGGGCGGCGCAAGAACCCGTACATCCGCATGACAGAAGCCACAGACTCCACCGACTCCGACACCCTCCCCCTGCAGGAACCCCGCCTCTGGCGCGATGGCCAATGGACCGCCCGCGTGATCAAGAACGAGGAAGACGACGGCTGGGCCGTCGAGATGACCCGCCACGGCGACCCGGAGCCTGCGTTGGTCGGCCCCTGGACCATGGGCCGCGACAAGAAGAACCCGAAGCCGCTTGACGGCCCTGCGTTTTCCACGCTGGTGAAGACCGCCGCCGAAGTGATTCGCCGCCATGAGCAGCAGCTGCACGCCACGCTCAACAAGAGCGTGACCGTCACCGCCAAGGGCGACCAGCGCGTGCGCGTGTCGCTCGCCATCGTGCCCGACGAGGACAGCCCCTCGGCCACGCTCACGGCGCACGACGATGCGGACGACACGGAGCTTGCCAGCGTCAACGTCTCGCCCGCCTTCAGGCTCACGAGCTCCAGCGCAACCGCCTGGATCGAATCCGACTACGCACGGCCCCGCTGAACGACCCTTGCAATCAGCGAAATGACGTATGGGCAGCCTGTGTTGAGTTGAGAACAATCGGCTCCGACGACACGAACCCACCGCCGCACCAAGCCCGAATCGGTTGAACACCGGCTCGGGCTTTTTTGTTTTCTCTCTTTCTCAACCTTCCTCCAGGAGCAGCGTCATGAGACATGGTGATATTTCGAGCAGCAACGACGGTGTGGGCGTCGCGGTGGTCAACTACAAGATGCCCCGCCTGCACACCAAGGCCGAGGTGCTGGACAACGCCCGCAAGATCGGCGAAATGCTGGTCGGCATGAAGAAGGGCCTGCCCGGCATGGACCTCGTGATCTTTCCGGAATATTCCACGCACGGCATCATGTACGACGCCAAGGAGATGTACGAGACCGCCGCCGCCGTGCCAGGCGAGGAGACCGCGATCTTTGCCGACGCCTGCCGCCGCGCCAACGTGTGGGGCGTGTTCTCGCTGACCGGAGAACGCCACGAGTCCCATCCGGACAAGGCGCCCTACAACACGCTGATCCTCATGAACAACCAGGGCGAGATCGTCCAGAAGTACCGCAAGATCATGCCGTGGACGCCCATCGAAGGGTGGTACCCCGGCGACCGCACCTACGTGAGCGACGGCCCCAAGGGCATGAAGATCAGCCTCATCATCTGCGACGACGGCAACTACCCGGAGATCTGGCGCGACTGCGCGATGCGCGGCGCCGAGCTCATCATCCGCTGCCAGGGCTACATGTACCCCGCCAAGGAGCAGCAGATCCTGGTGTCGAAGGCGATGGCTTTCATGAACAACACCTACGTGGCGGTGGCCAATGCGGCGGGTTTCGACGGCGTGTATTCGTACTTCGGCCACTCGGCCCTCATCGGCTTTGACGGCCGCACGCTGGGCGAATGCGGCGAAGAGGAAATGGGCATCAACTACGCCGAGATGTCCCTCAGCCTGATTCGTGATGCGCGCAAGAACGGCCAGTCGCAGAACCATCTCTTCAAGCTGCTGCACCGCGGCTACACCGGCGTCATCAACTCGGGCGACGGCGACCGCGGCCTGGCGGACTGTCCCTACGACTTCTACACGCAGTGGATCAACGACCCCGAGGGCACGCGCGAGAAGGTGGAGTCGATCACGCGCAGCACCATCGGTACGGCCGAATGCCCGATCGAGGGCCTTCCGAACGGAACCTCAGCAGATTGAGGTTGGTCAGAGCTGCCGGAAAGCCGTCAGCACCTGTAGCACGCTCTGCGTGGCGCCGTCGAGCAGGGCCGGCTGGCGGTGCGCAATGCCCAGGCGGCGCGTGAGCCTTGGCGTGATCGGCAGGATCTGCATGCGCTCGTTCAGCGCGGCATCGGTGGTCTGCTGCAGCGGCAGCAGCGCCGCGCCGTAGCCGGCCGCCACCAGGCTGCGGATGGCCGCGTCGTAGTTGAGCTCGATGCGCGCACGCGGCGCAAAGCCGGCCGCCGCGAACCACTCCATCGAGAGCCGATACATGTGGGTGGTGGCGTCGTTGAAGATCAGCGGCTGCGCCGCGAGCCACGCAGGCGTGACGCGCTTGGGCGCCTTCCAGCGCTGCGGCACGAAGGCCATCATGGCCTGGTCGCGCCAGGGCGTGACGGCGATGTCGCGCAGCGGCGGCTGCGGCATGGCAACCAGGCCGATGTCGAGCGTGCCGGCGGCCAGCCGCGCCATGGCTTCGTAGGAGCCGAGGATGCTCACCTCTACGTCGATGCCCGCATGCCGGGCGCCCAGGGCTTCGAGCACTTGCGGCAGCAGGTCGACCACCACGCCGGTGGAAGTGCCGAGCCGCACGCGGCCGGTGCGGCCTTCGGCTTGGCGCTTGACCGCCTCGACGGCATCGTCGGTGTCGCGCAGCAGCTTTCGCCCGCGTTCGACCAGTGCCGCACCGGCCGCCGTGGGCGTGACGCGCCGGTTGCCGCGCACCACCAGCGGCGCACCCAAGCGTGATTCGAGTTCGCTGATGTGCAGGCTCACGGTGGGCTGCGCAAGATGCAGCGCCTTGGCCGCCGCGGAGAAAGTGCCCAGGTCCGCGATGGCGATGAGCGTGCGCAGTTGATCGAGGTTCAGTTGTCTCATCAGAAAAGCTGATTGAAGGTGTCAGGAATCTCAACTTCCACAATAGCATGCCTCGCCGCAAGATGAGCGCACCCCCACAAGGAGCCCATCGTGACAGCGCCGACGCACTCGCCCTTTCATCAACGCCTGATGCATGCCCTGCGCAGCTGGCGCCGCCGCGCCGCGGAGCGCCGCCGCAGCCGCGCGGACACACTGCACCTGGCCGGCATGAGCGACCATGAGCTGCGCGACTTGGGCATCGGGCGCAGCCAGCTGCCATCCGTCGCGGACCGCCACAGGTTCTGAACAAAGCGGCAGTACCGCCGAACGGAAATTGAGGTTCAATGCGGGCGTGCCGAAGCCTGCTACACCCTCCCCGCTCTCCATCGAACTCACCTCGCCGCAATCGGTCAACGGCCGGCGCGCGGCTTTCCAGTCGCTCTGGCTGCTCGCACGCATGAAGCACGCGCACGATGCCGAAGGCGGCCTCGTGCGGCTGGCCGACCTGCGCGGCGAAGTGTCCGATGCGAGCACGCTGCGCATGGTGGTGAGCCGCGCGTTCCGCGACTTCAAGGCGTGGAACATCGAGGTCGGCTGGGGCGAGGACACGCAGCGCGAGCCGCGCTTTCTCAACGCCGAGCGGCGTAGCCAGGGTCCCTTCTGGCTGCCCCCGGCGGAGGCGAAGCGCGTGCACATGCAGGTCGATGGCCGCACGGCCACGGCCGCCGAGGTCGCTTCTTTTCTCGGACTGCGCTCGCGCAAGATGCGTTCAGCAGAGCCCGGCTCGTCGACGCCGCCCGATGCGGTGCACCTGCAGGATGCCGCCTTCTGGAAGCAGCTGGTCGCCTCGCAGCAGGCGGCTCGGCAAGGCAGGCTCATCGCGCCCGTGGCGAGTAGCGGAGGCCTCGATGGGTCACCGGCCAGTGCGCTGGAATCGATCCGCCTTGCAGCCACCTTGGCGGCCACCGACTTCCAGCGCGCGCTGGTCACGCTCAACGAGGCCATGTTGTGGCGCCGCCTCGGCGACAACGAGCAGGCGCGCCGCCGCCTGCAGGCCCTGAAGAAGCAACGCCTCGCCCACCACGTGGCGGCCAACGACTACCTCGGCGCAATGGAATGCATCGTTTCGGCCTGGTGCGCCTACACCGCGCGCGACCTGCCGCTCGCGCAATCGCTCCTCACCGGCATGGCCGGCCATGCGGCGCGCGGACTGGTGCTGCGGCACCACCCCGACGTACGCTTCGAATGGTGCAACCTGTGGGCCCTGGTGTGCCGCTCGCGCGCATTGACGCTCGCCGCCAACGACAGGCCCGCGGCCGCTTCGCTCGCCGAAGAATCGCTGCAACGTTTCGGCGAGGCCTTGGCCGCCGCCTTCGAATCACACTCCTTCGACGCGGCGCAACACGTGGCCGCCAATATGGGCATGGCCGCCTGGCTTTTCGACCGCGTCGGGCTCTCGGACCTGCCGGCGCTCACGCACGACGGCCATGCCGACACCACGCGCCGTGCCGTGCAGTGGATCGCCTTCAGTGAGTGGCTCTGCGGCCACGCCGACGGCCAGGGCCGCTCGGCCTGGAATGCGATCTACCTGATGCGCATTGCGCGCGGCCACTGCAAGCCCGAGCGGCAGCCCACGCTCGCTCAGTTCCGCGCGCAAAAGCCGCTGGAGCCGGCCGCCATCTCGAAGCTCGCCGGCCCGCTCGCCGATGCCTTCGATGCCGCGCATTGGCCGGCGCGCTGGGTCGAAGTGGCGCAGGCGCGGCTGGCCGACCACCAGGCCGGCCGCCGGCGCTACCCCGGCCTGCAGCACTGCAGCCTGCTGTTCGAGCACGCCTGGTACGCGGCGCATTCGGGCGACCTGAAGGCGGCCGAGCAGTCGCTGGAAACATTGCGCGGTGCATTGCCGCAAGTGGTGCCGAGCGACCGCGCCTATTTCACCGAATCGTGGAACGACACCTTGCCGGCCGAGCTGGTGCTCGAAGCGAAGCCGCCGCGGCGGCCGGCGGCGCGCAGAAAGGTCGCGCCGCGCGCCGGCTGATCAGCGCGCCGCCGGCGCGCCCGTCGACTTGCGCACCACCAACTCGGGCCGCAGCACCACCGTCGACGCAGACATCGCCTGTCCGTCGATTTCCGCGAACAGCATCTCGGCCGCGCGCCAGCCGAGTTCTCGGTGCGGCAGGCGGATGGTGGTGAGCGGCGGATCGACCATGTCGACCAGCGGCATGTCGTTGTGGCCGGTGATGGAAACGTCCGCGGGCACGCACAGGCCGGCCTCGCGCAGCGCGTCGTAGGCGCCGAGCGCCACCAGGTCGTTGCAGCACACCACCGCCTGCGGCGCCGCGCCGGCTTCGAGCATCTGCCGCATCGCGGCCGCGCCGGCCTCGCGGCTGTAGCTCGCGCACTCGACCACGCGGAAGGGCTTCATGCGGTGATCGCGCAGCGCCTGCTCCACGCCCAGACGGCGGCCCACCCCGGTGGGAATGTTCTGCGGGCCGGCCAGATGTGCGATGCGCTTGTGGCCCAGGCCCGCGAGATGGTCGACCGCGAGCTTCATCGCAAGCCGGTCGTCGCTCACCACAGCCGGCAGGCGGCCGGTTTCGTCGGCGCGGTTGACCAGCACCGTGGTCATGCCGGCCTTGGTGACGAAATCGACCAGCGGGTCGTCGCGTGTGGCCGTGGCCAGGATCACGCCATCGACGCGCTGCGCCAGCATGCGTTCGAGCACCGGCCGCGCGAGGGCAGGGTCGGCCACGTTGGTGACGAACACGAAGTAGCCGCGCGCCGCCGCGCTGGCCTCGATGCCCTGCAGGATGGGCGGGAACACCGCGTTCGTGATGTCGGGCACCAGCACGCCGATGGTGTGCGTGCGGCCGGTGCGCAAGGCCGAGGCCGCACGGTTGGGCCGGTAGCCCAGGCGTTGCGCCGCCTCCTCGACCACCCGCAGCACCTCGTCGCTGATCAATGAACGCTTCTCGGGACTGAGCGCGCGCGACACGGTCGACACATGCACGCCGGCCGCGCGGGCAACGTCTCGGATCGTGACGGGAGAAGAAGGCGGGTTGGTGCTCATGGAGGCTGATTAGTGCAAACGATTGTCGGCGGGTGAACACGCGGCAACGGCTACTCGCCATTACCGACTTGCAGATCAGGGGCATTTTACTTTCCAGGATTTTGGACTAAGATCATGCAAACGATTGCAGAGACTGCCATGAACATTGCCACCTCGCCCGATTCGGTGCTGGGCTTCGCGCTCGAAGCCATGGCACGCACGCCCGACCCACGGCTGCGCACCGTGATGGATGCGCTCACGCGCCACCTGCACGCCTTCGTCCAGGAGGTGAAGCTGACCGAGGAAGAGTTCGAGCAGGCGCTCGAATTCATCGTCGCCATCGGCCAGGCCACGGGCGAAAAGAAGAACGAGGTGGTGCTGGCGGCCGACATCCTCGGCGTGTCCACGGTGGTGGCGCTGCAGAACAATCAGGATCCGCACGGCGAATCGCCCGCCGCGCTGCTCGGGCCTTTCTGGCGCGCGAATTCGCCGGCCTGCGCGCTGGGCGACAACATCGCGCGCTCGGGCACGCCCGGCATTCCGCTGGCCGTGTCGGGCACGGTGCGCAACGCGCAAGGCGAACCGGTCGCGGGCGCCACGGTCGACGTGTGGCAGGCCTCGCCCATCGGCCTCTATGAAAACCAGGACCCGGCGCAGGAAGACATGAATCTGCGCGGACGCTTCACGACCGATGCCGAAGGGCGCTTTCAATTCCGCAGCGTGCGGCCGGCCGGCTATCCGGTGCCGACCGACGGGCCGTGCGGCGTGCTGCTGCGCGCCCAGCAACGCCACCCCAACCGGCCCGCGCACCTGCACTTCATGGTGAGCAAGCCGGGGCACAAAGTACTGGTCACGCAGGTGTTCGCCGATGACGACGAGAACCTGGAGAGCGACCCGACCTTCGGCGTGACGCGCCGGCTGATCGGCCGCTTCGCGCTGGCACCCGACGGCCAGACCGCCACGCTGCAGTACGACTTCCAACTCGAGCCTGGCGAGATGAAGTTTCCGCGCCCCCCCATTCCCTGAACCCACCCTCCTTTCCTTCATCCATCCCATGAGCTTCGATCCTGTTTCCCGACTCGACGGCAAGGTGGCCGTCATCACCGGCGGCCTCGGCGCCATCGGCTATGCAACGGCCGTGCGGCTGGCCGCGCTGGGCGCCACTTGCGTGCTGCTGCACCGCAAGGGCGACGATGCCGCCGCGCGCGCCGCGGCGCTGCCCTCCGCCAACGGGCAGCGCCACACGGCGATCCGCGCCGACATCGTCAACACCCCGAGCCTGCAGGCTGCCGCGGCCGAGGTAAAAGCAACGCATGGCCGCTGTGACATCCTGGTCAACAGCGCGGGCCACACGCAGCCCATTGCGGCCGGCGATCTCGACGCGCTGACGGACGAGCTCATCGACGAGTTGCTGCGCGCCAACTTCCGCGGCGTGTTCGCAACCATCCGCGCGTTCGCGCCGATGCTGAAGCAAAGCGGCGACGGTCTCATCGCCAACATCTCGTCGATCGCTGGCTTCACGGGCGTGGGCAGCAACCTCGCCTACGTCGCGGCCAAGGCGGGCCTCGATGTGGTGGGCGATGCACTGGCCAAGGCGCTGGCGCCGGCGGTGCGCGTGGTGTCGGTGTCGCCGGGCGCGGTCGAGTCGGGCTTCGTACCGGGCCGCGGCGCGGAGTTTGCCGGCAAGATGGCGAGCACCACGCCGCTCGGACGCATCGGCCAGCCCGACGACGTGGCGGCCGCGGTCGAGGCACTCGCGACGACGATGCGCTTCGTCACCGGCACGCGCATCGTGGTCGATGGAGGGCGCCACCTGTGAACGCCAAGACACTCATCACCTGCGCGGTCACCGGCAACCTCGTGAAGCCCGAGCAGACGCCGCACCTGCCGATCACGCCGCTTCAGATCGCCGACGAATGCCTGGCCGCCGCGGAAGCCGGCGCGGCGCAGGTGCACATCCACGTGCGCCATCCCGAAACCGGCAAGCCGTCGATGGAGGTCGAGCTCTACCGCGAGGTGGTCCACCGCATCCGCCGCGAGAACCGCGAGCTGATCATCAATCTCACGACCGGACCCGGCGGACGCTACATACCGAGCGAGGACGATCCGAAGATCGCCGCGCCGGGCACCACGCTGCTGCCGCCAGAGAAGCGTGTGGAGCACATCGCGCTCATCAAGCCCGACGTGTGCTCGCTCGATCTCAACACGATGAACTCGGGCCCCGACGTGGTGATGAACACGCCGAAGAACGTGCGGCGCATGGCCAAGGTGATTCGCGAGGCAGGCGTGAAGCCCGAGTTGGAGATCTTCGACTCGGGCGACATCAACCTCGCGCTCGACCTGATCGCCGACGGCACGCTCGAAGGACCCGCGATGTGGACCTTCGTGCTCGGCGTGAAGTACGGCTTCGCGCCCACGCCAGAGACGCTGCTCTATGCACGCAACATGCTGCCGCGTGGCGCCTTCTGGAGCGCCTTCGGCATCGGCCGCATGGAGTTTCCGATCGTCGCGCAGGCCTGGCTCATGGGCGGCCATGTGCGCGTGGGCATGGAAGACAACATCTACCTCGAGAGGGGCGTGCTTGCCGAAAGCAACGCGCAGCTCGTGGCGAAGGCGCGCGACATCCTGCTGAGTCTGGGCGGCGAGATTGCCAACCCGCGCGAGGCGCGCGCGATGCTGGGCTTGCCTGGTGCGGGGAGCTAGGAAATGAAACCTTGTTCTTCTGTTCGTCGGGTTGCGTTTCGCGCGCTGCTTTCGGGGCGCGCTCCCGCAGGCGGGGGACATTCGCGGAGGGGAGTACCCGGTGGCCTTTGCACGCGCCCTGAACGCAATCAAACCCGAACACAAACAACCCGCAATCCAACACGCGGTGAACACTGAAATGAGCATTGCCGCTACACACGCCCCGCACACGTCCCGCGCACTGCGCGTGAACCAAAAGGCCGACAACCTAGACGCACTGCAACTCGAAGCCGCACCGCAGCCGGAACCCACCGCGCCTCCCGGCCATGCCGTGGTGCAGGTCGCCGCCGCAGCCGTGAACCCGAGCGACGTGAAAGCCGCACTGGGCCTCATGCCGCAGGCCGTGTGGCCCCGCACCCCCGGGCGCGACTTTGCGGGCACCGTGGTGAGCGGTCCCACGGAATGGATCGGACGCGAGGTCTACGGATCGGGCGGCGACATCGGCATCACGCGCGACGGCTCGCATGCACGATACCTCGTGCTGCCCGAAGCCGCGCTGCGCGCCAAGCCCAAGGGCATCTCGATGGACGAGGCCGGCGCGGTGGGCGTGCCCTTCGTCACTGCTTATGAAGGCTTTCGGCGCAGCGGCATGCCGCAGGCTGGGCAGACCGTGCTGGTGCTCGGCGCCAATGGCAAGGTCGGCCAGGCGGCAGTGCAACTGGCCTCGCAGGCGGGTGCGCATGTGATCGCGGTGCAGCGCCGCGCCGGCCCTTTCGAAGGCTTTGCCTGCGGGCCTGTGGACGTGATCGATGCGCGCCAGCATGCCGACGTGGGCGCGCAGGTGCGCGAGCTCACCGGCGGGCGCGGCGCGAACATCGTCTACAACACCGTGGGCAGCGCCTACTTCGAGGCCGCCAACAAGGCCATGGCCAAGGGCGCGACGCAGATCTTTATCGCGACGCACGAGCGTGCCGTGCCCTTCGACATCTTCGCGTTCTACCGCGGCATGCACACCTTCGTCGGCATCGACTCGCTCGCGATGGACTGCGTGGCCTCCACCGCGCAGCTCGACGCGATGCGCGAAGGCTTCGAACGCGGCACGCTCAAGCCCTTTCCCGTCGCACGGCACTTCACGCTCGACGAAGCGATGGACGCCTACCGGCTCGTGCTCTCGGGCAGCACCGACCGCGTCGTGCTGCGGCCCTGAACGATTGAAAGGAACGCCGCCATGCACGTGACCCGTTTCAGCGAGGCGCCGCACTATGAGGCGCCCAACCATTTCGACATGCGCTGCCTGCGCCTTCAGGGCAAGGAAGCCGGCCCCTCGACGCAGATGTGGATGGGCATGAGCCAGATCCTCCCCGGCGGCCACACGGGCCTGGACGGCTCGCCGATGGAAAAACTTTATCTCGTGCTCGAAGGCCAGCTCCACGTGGTCGGCGAACTCGACGGCGCGCATGAGGAAGACGTGCTCGGCCCCTACGACAGCTGCCGATTCGCGCCCGGCGAAAAGCGCCAGCTGGAGAACCGCGGCAACCGGCCGGTGCTGGTGGCGCTGGTGATGGCGAACGCGCCGCCTGCCGCGTAGCGTCCTCCTCTTTCCCGGTCATTCATCGCTCACCCAAACAAATCAACGGAGACAAGACGCATGAAGAAGACATTCAACCCGAGCCGCCGGCAGGCGCTCACGATGGCCGCCGCGCTCGCAGGTTGCGCTTTTTTCAGCGGCGCCCGCGCGCAGGGCGCATGGCCCGGCACGCAGCCGATCAAGCTGGTGGTGCCCTTCACGGCGGGCAGCGGGACCGACATCGTTGCGCGGCTGGTGGCCGAGAAGCTCGGGCCCGTGCTGGGCACCAGCGTGGTGGTCGACAACAAGCCCGGTGCGGGCGGCACGCTCGGCGCGGCCATTGCAGCCAAGGCGCCGGCCGACGGCTACACGCTGCTGGTGCATTCGGCGGGGCACCTCGTGAATCCGTGGATCTACAAGGGCCTGTCGTACGACACCATCAAGGATTTCACCGGCATCACGCCGATGGCGAGCCTGCCCAACGTGCTGGTCACCGCGCCTTCGCACTTCGCGAATGTGCAAGACCTCGTCGCCAAGGCCAAGGCCAAGCCCGGCAGCTTCAACTACGGCTCCGCGGGCAACGGCTCGGCCACGCACATGAACGCCGAAGTGTTCCGCCTCGCGGCCGGGGTCGATGCGCAGCACGTGCCTTTCCGCGGCACGCCCGAGGCCATGACCGAAGTGATGGCCGGGCGCGTCGACTGGTTCTTCGCGCCGATGGTGTCGGCCCTTCCGCTCATCAAGAGCGGCAAGCTGCAGGCGCTGGCGGTCGGCACGGCCAAGCGCTCGCCCGCGCTGCCGGAGGCGCCCACCACCGCGGAAGCCGGTGTGCCGGGCTCCGAGTATTTGTTCTGGGTCGGGCTCTTCGCACCCGCGAAGACGCCACAGCCGGTGGTCGACCGCCTGCAGGCCGAGGTCGCGAAGATCATGGCCTCGCCCGAACTGAAGGAGCGTCTCGACAAGCTGGGCGCGGAACCGTTCACCATGCCGTCGGCGCAGTTCAACAAGTTCATCGCCGACGAGACCGCCAAGGCGCAGCAGGTGGTCAAGGCCGCCAGCATCAAGGTGGATTGAGCATGCTGCGCACCTTCCTGGCCGTGGCCGCGGCCGCCGCATTGCTGCTGCCGATCGGCGCGCAGGCGCAGCCGGCCGACCTCATCGTCACCAACGCGAAGATCGCGACGCTCGACGCCGCCTCGACCACTGCGCAGGCGCTTGCCGTGCGCGACGGCCGCCTCGTGGCCGTCGGCAGTGCCGGTGAGTTGCGTGCGTTCTCGGGACCGAACACCCGCACGGTGGATGCCGGTGGGCGTACCGTGATTCCTGGACTCATCGACTCGCACATGCATGCCGTGCGCGCGGCGCTGAGCTACTCGACCGAGGTCAACTGGATCGGCGCCGGCACCATCGCCGAGGCCATGGCGCGCATCCGCAGCGCGGCCTCGCGCGCACGGCCCGGCGGCTGGCTCATCGTGGCGGGCGGCTGGACCGAGCAGCAGTTTGCCGAGCGCCGCCGGCCCACCATGGCCGAACTGCAGGAAGCCGCGCCGGAGCATCCGGTGTATGTGCAGCTGTTCTACGAAGCGGTGGTGATGACGCCGAAGGCGCTCGAAGCGCTCGGGGTTTCCGCGGGCACGCTGCCGGCCGGCATGAAACCCGCGGCCGATGGCGCGCCGGGCTGGATGACGGGCGACATCGTCGGCATCTCGGCCCTGTTCGACAAGCTGCCCAAGCCCACTTACGCCGACAACGTGGCCGGCACGCGCGCCTTCTTCAGCGAGCTGAACCGCCTCGGCATCACTGGCCTGGTGGACCCGGGCGGCTTCAGCATCGCGCCTTCGCAGTACGCGGCGCTGTTCGAGCTGTGGCGCGACAAGGCGCTGACGCTGCGCGTGGCCTACAGCGTGTTCGCGCAGAAGCCCGGCGCCGAGCTGCAGGAATTTCGCGACTTGACGCAGATGCTGCCGATGGGCTTTGGCGACGACATGCTGAAGTTCAATGGCCTCGGCGAACGCGTGACGCTTGCGATGTACAACAACAATTTTCCCGACGCGGCGGCAAAGGAAAAATTCTATGAACTGATCAAGTGGGCGGCGCTGCGCAAGCTGGCCGTCACCATCCACTGGCAGGAGAACGGATCGGTCGACCATCTGCTCGGGCTGTATGAAAAGCTCAACGCCGAGGTACCGATCAAGGACCTTCGATGGTCCATCGCCCACCTCGACGATGCCGCGCCCGAAACGCTGGCGCGCATGAAGGCACTGGGCATCGGCTGGACGATGCAGGACGCGATGTACTTCCAGGGCGACCGCGCGCTCGCGGTGCGCGGCGAGGCGGCGCGCCGCATGCCGCCGATCGGCAGCGCGTTGAGCGCGGGCGTGAACGTGGGCGCGGGCACCGATGCGCACCGCGTGGCTTCGTACAACCCGTTCGTCGCGCTGCAATGGATGCTCGACGGCAAGACCGTGAGCGGCAAGCCGATGCGCGGCCCCGACGAGACGCCGACGCGCGAGCAGGCATTGCGGCTCTACACGGCGGGCAGCGCATGGTTCAGCTTCGACGAGGCGAAGCGCGGCACGCTCGAAGTAGGCAAGCTCGCGGACTTCGCGATCCTCGACCAGGATTTCTTCGCGGTGCCGGTGGAGCGCATCGGCAAGACGGTGTCGCTGATGACGGTGGTGGGCGGTCGCGTGGTCTATGCCGCGCGGCCCTTCGATGCGGCGGGCAACGCGGTTGCCGCTGCCGCACCCTGAGGCGGCGCGATGAGCTGCCGCACCCTTTCGCGCAGCACCGGCAGCACATCGCGCTCGAACCACGGGTGATGCTTGAACCAGCCGGTGTTGCGCGGCGACGGATGCGGCAGGGGAATGAAGCGGGGCGCGTACTCCGCAAAGGCCTCGACCGTTTCGGTCACGTTGATCTTGCGCGCCATGCCCAGGAAATGGCGCTGCGCATACTGGCCGATCAAGAGCGTCAGGTCGATGTTCTTCATTTGCGCGAGCAGGCGGGCGTGCCACAGCTCGGCGCATTCCCTGCGCGGCGGCAGGTCGCCGCTGCTGCCGCGGCCCGGATAGCAATAGCCCATCGGCATGATCGCGACCTGCGTGGCGTCGTAGAACACCTCGCGCTCGATGCCGAGCCAGCGGCGCAACTGCTCGCCGCTCTTGTCGTTCCACGGCAGGCCGGTGGCGTGCACCGTCATGCTGGGTGCCTGGCCGACGATCAGGAGCCGCGCGCTGGCACTGGCCTGCACCACCGGCCGCAGGCCGAGCGGCAGGTGCGCGGCGCAGGCTTGGCAGCTGCGGATTTCCGCGAGGAGCGCGTCCATGGAGCCAGCGAACGCGCTACCTGGAGGACGCAGAGGGCGCAGAGGGCGCAGCGGAGAACGGCCTGAAGAACCCGTCGAGGTCCGCACCCAGCGCAGCGCCCGCGAAGCCGTCGAAACGCCCTTGCTCGGCGAGCGCGCGCGCCGCACGGTCGAAGCCGCCCCAGGCCGCGCGTGCGAGCGCGCCGCCCACGCTGACCCGCCGCACGCCAAGCTCCGCAATGTCCTGCATGCTGAGCTCGCTGGCCCAGCCGATCAGCAGGTTGACGGGCTTGGGCGCCACCGCGGCAACCACCGCCGCGATCTGCTCGCGCGTGCGGATGCCGGGCGCGTAGAGGCAGTCGGCACCGGCCTCGGCATAGGCCTTGAGGCGCGCGATGGCATCGTCGAGGTCGGGCCGGCCGACGAAGAAATTTTCTGCTCGGCCCACCAGCAGCGTGTCGCCACCGGCCGAATCGATGGAATCGCGGGCCGCGCGCAGGCGCTCGACCGCAACCCCGATCTCGAAGAGCGGATTCGCCGCATCGCCGGTCGAGTCCTCGATCGACAGACCCGCCACGCCGGTGTCGAGCGCCAACCGCACGCTCTCGGCCACGGCTTGCGGGTCAGCCCCGAATCCGTTCTCGAAATCGGCGTTCACGGGCAGGTCGGTAGCCGCCACGATATCGCGCAGGTGCGCCAGCACAGCGTCTCGCGACTGCGCGCCGTCGGACAGGCCCTGCGACCACGCATGGCCCGAACTCGTGGTGGCCAGCGCCTTGAAGCCCAGGCCCTGCAGGTAGCGCGCGCTGCCTGTGTCCCAGGGATTGGGGAGGGCGAAGCAGCCCTGCTGGTGCAGGGCGCGAAACTCGGCGCGCTTCTGCGCGGTCGTGCGTGTCATGAAAGCCTCGTCTTTCTTTCTTGCGTGCAAAGCACTCGTTTTTAACGCAACGCCGCGGACGTTGCGCGCCTGCACCTTTCGGTGTTCTGATCGGTCCCATGCCTCACGTCATCCTGCTCTTCATCCATCTTCTCGCCGCGGCTTTCTGGGTCGGCGGCATGGCCACCCTGCACTTCGCGGTGCGCCCAGCCGCCGTCGCCACGCTGGAGCCGCCGCTGCGCCTGCGAACCATGGCCGCGGCGCTGCGGCGCTTCTTCGTCGGCGTGGATGCGGCGGTCACGCTGCTCTTCGTGACCGGCGTGGCCATGATCCTGCTGCTGGGCGGCTTTCGCGCGGTGCACTGGCGCGTGGAGGCGATGATGGGCATCGCCATCGTGATGGCGGGCATCTACGTCTACATCCGCGCTTCGGTGTTCAGGGCACTGCGGCGCGCAGTTGACCAGAGCGCGTGGCCCGTTGCCGCCGGGCGGCTCGACCTGATCCGCAAGCTGGTGAGCCTCAACCTCGCGCTGGGCGTGGTGGTGTTCGGCGTGGCGATCGTGGGACGCGCCGTCTAGAAGCTGCTGCCTGCCGGCCCTTTCAGCTCCACGCCGTTTCCGTCCGGATCGGCGATATAGATCGAAGGCCCGTTGCCCTCGGCGCCGAAGTTGTTCTGCACCTCGCCCTGCACCGGCACGCCGTGGCGTTCCATCAGTGCGCGGATGGCCGCTTCGTCGAAGGGCTCGATACGCAGACAGAAGTGGTCGACGTTGCGCCCTTCCTTGCCTGCAAGCGCGCCGCCTTGCCGGCCGAGCGGACCGTCGTGCGTGACAAGATCGATGAGGCTCGAGCCGGCGCGCAAGTGAACGAGCCCCAGATCGTCGCGGCGCTTTTCGATCTCGCAGCCCAGCACGTCGCGGTAGAAGGCGATGGAGCGCTCCACATCCTTCACGCGCAGCACGATGTGATCGATGCGCAGCACCTCGAACGGCGGGCGAATCGGATCGCTCATGGCCGTCCGTCCCTCGTCTACTTCAGACCACGCCTGCCGAGCGGAGCGCATCGAAGCGCGCGGCGTCGATGCCGAACTCGGCCAGCACCTCGCGCGTGTGCTGCCCGAGCGCGGGCGGCGCATGGCGCAGCACGGGCGGCGTGGCCGTGAGGCGCAGCGGGCTCGCCACGCCGGTGATGCTTTCGATGCCGTCGCCTGCATCGCGCGGCAGCGTGACGGCCAGGCCGCGCGACTTGACCTGCGCGTCGTCGAAGGCTTGCGCGATGTCATTGATGGGGCCGCAGGGCACGGCCTTGTCCTCAAGCAGCGCGACCCAGTCGGCGGTGGTGCGCATGCGCGTGAGCTCTTCCAGCATCGGGATGAGCACGCCGCGGTGCTTCACGCGCAGCGTGTTGCTGGCAAAGCGCGCGTCGGCCGCCCATTCCGGATGCCCTGCCGCTTCGCAGAAGCGCGCGAACTGGCCGTTGTTGCCGATGGCCAGCAGCATCGAACCGTCCAGCGTCGGAAAGTCTTGATAAGGCGCAAGGCTCGGATGCGTGTTGCCCTGCCGCTGCGGCGCCTTGCCGGTGTTGAGAAAAGCGCTCGCCTGGTTGGCGAGGATGGCCATGCCCACGTCGAGCAACGCCATGTCGATGTGCTGGCCTTCGCCGGTGCGGTCGCGCACCTGCAGCGCCGCGAGGATGGCGGTGCTGGCGTAGACGCCGGTGAACAGGTCGGTGAGCGCCACGCCCACGCGCAGCGGTCCACCGCCGGGCTCGCCGTCGGGGCGGCCGGTGATGCTCATCATGCCGGTCATGGCCTGGATCATCAGGTCGTAGCCGGCGCGCTCGGCGTAGGGACCGTCGTGGCCGAAGCCGGTCACGCTGCAGTAGATGAGCCGGGGGTTGGCCGCGCGAAGACTCTCGTGGTCGAGGCCGTATTGCTTGAGGCCGCCGGTCTTGAAGTTCTCCACCACGATGTCGCTCTGCGCGGCCATCTGCTTGAGCAGCGCTTGCCCTTCGCCCGTGGCCATGTCGACGGTTACCGAGCGCTTGTTGCGGTTGCACGCCGTGAAGTAACTGGCCTGGTCGGTGTCGTTGCCGTTCGCATCCTTGATGAACGGCGGGCCCCAGGTGCGCGTGTCGTCGCCCACGCCGGGGCGCTCGATCTTGATGACGTCAGCGCCCAGGTCCGCGAGGATCTGCGTGCACCACGGGCCCGCGAGCACGCGGGACAGATCGAGGACCTTGATGCCGTCGAGTGCTGCGGGCTTGGCTGTCATGCGCTCTCGGCTCAGTTGGCGAAGGCGGCAATGCCGGTGATGGCGCGGCCGAGGATCAGCGCGTGGATGTCGTGCGTACCTTCGTAGGTGTTCACCACTTCCAGGTTCACCAAGTGGCGCGCCACGCCGAACTCGTCGCTGATACCGTTGCCGCCCATCATGTCGCGCGCCAGGCGGGCGATGTCCAGGGCCTTGCCGCAGTTGTTGCGCTTCATGATCGAGGTGATCTCGACCGAGGCGGTGCCTTCGTCCTTCATGCGGCCCAGGCGCAGGCTGCCTTGCAGGCCCAGCGTGATTTCGGTCTGCATGTCGGCCAGCTTTTTCTGGATGAGCTGGTTGGCGGCAAGCGGGCGGCCGAACTGCTTGCGGTCCAGCGTGTACTGGCGGGCGCGGTGCCAGCAGTCTTCGGCGGCGCCGAGTGCGCCCCAAGAGATGCCGTAGCGTGCGCTGTTGAGGCAGGTGAAGGGGCCCTTCAGGCCTTGCACTTCAGGGAACGCGTTTTCTTCGGGGCAGAACACGCCGTCCATCACGATCTCGCCGGTGATGCTGGCGCGCAGCCCGACCTTGCCGTGGATCGCAGGAGCCGAGAGGCCCTTCATGCCCTTCTCGAGCACGAAGCCGCGGATCGGACCGACGGTGCCGCTTTCGCTGACTTCCTTCGCCCACACCACGAACACGTCGGCGATCGGCGAATTGCTGATCCACATCTTGGCGCCGCTGAGCGAGTAGCCGCCCGGCACCTTCTTGGCGCGCGTGACCATGCTGCCGGGGTCGGAGCCGTGGTCGGGTTCGGTCAGGCCGAAGCAGCCGATCCATTCGCCGGTGGCGAGCTTGGGCAGGTACTTCTGCTTTTGCGCCTCGGTGCCGAATTCGAAGATGGGCACCATCACCAGCGAGCTCTGCACGCTGGCCATCGAGCGGTAGCCCGAATCCACGCGCTCGACTTCGCGGGCGATCAGGCCATAGGCCACGTAGTTGAGGCCGGGGCCGCCGTACTGCTCGGGGATCGTCGGGCCCAGCAGGCCGAGCGCACCCATTTCGCGAAAGATGGCGGGGTCGGTTTCGCCGTTGCGAAAGCCTTCGATGACGCGGGGCGCGAGGCGCTCCTGGCAGTAGGCATTGGCCGCGTCGCGGATCATGCGTTCTTCGTCGGTCAGTTGCTGGTCGAGAAGAAGGGGGTCGTCCCAGTGGAATTGCGCTTTGGCGGCCATGTGGCTGTCTCCGGTATTTGGGGGAAAACGAAAAAGAGGGGGAATGGGGCGATCCTAGCCATGCAAAGGTTCGGGCGCAAACGATGAATCCTCACCCAGATATTCGTTGTACGCACATCTTGCAGGCACCGGAGAAGACGTTTCCATTGGTAGCAGCACCGCTCCAGTCATACACTACCGGCATACATGCGCCGCAAGATCCCACCCCTGCAGACCCTCGTGTGCTTCGACGCGGCCGCGCGCCATGAGAGCTACACCCGCGCCGCGCAGGAACTCGCGCTCACGCAAAGCGCGGTGTCGCGCCAGATCGGCACGCTCGAAGCCTTTCTGGGCGTGGCGCTGTTCCGCCGCACCCGCCATGGCGTGGCCCTCACCGCCAGCGGCGCGGCCTATGCGCGGCAGATCACCAAGCGGCTCGAAGCCATGGAGCGCGACACGCTCGATGCCATGGCACACCAGGGCGAAGGCGGCTCGCTCTCGCTGGCCGCCGTGCCCACCTTTGCCACGCGCTGGCTGATGCCGCGCCTGAAGGGCTTTGCGGCGCTGCAGCCCGACGTGGTGGTGCACATCGAGACGCGCACCCGCCCCTTTCTCTTTGCCGATGCGGAGTTCGACGCGGCGCTGTACGCTGGCACGCCCGCGCAGGTCGAAAACTGGGCCGGCACGCATGCGCTGCTGCTGATGCATGAAGACGTGGTGCCGGTGTGCAGCCCCTCCCTGTTGCCCTCATCCGGACGCAAGGGCAACGCCGTGTCGCCCGCAGCCATCGCGCAGATGCCGCTCTTGCAGCAGAGCACGCGGCCGGACGGCTGGCGCCAGTGGTTCGACGCGCAGCAGATCGATGCGCCCAATGCGCGCGGCGGGCCGCGCTACGAGCTCTTTTCCATATTGGCCGCGGCCGCGTCGCACGGCCTGGGCGTGGCGCTGATGCCGACCATGCTGGTGGCCGACGAACTTGCGCGCGGTGAACTGGTGGTGGCCTGCGCACGGCCGCTCTCGGGCGAGCGCAACTACTACCTGGTGACACCCGAGCGCGCCGACCAGCGGCCGCTGCTGAAGTTCTTCAGCGACTGGCTGCTGGCCGAGGCACGGCGCGGCTCCCCATAAGACGCTGTCGATATGATGGTCCGCATTGCCCCCGCGGACGTCTTCCGCGCCTCACACACACCATGCTGAACAACCTCGCTCCCTTCCTCGTGCATTGGGCCATCACCGCGCTGTCGCTGTGGGTGGTCAGCCTGATCTTTCGCGGCATCAAGTTCGAAAGCACTTCCGCGCTCGTGATCTCTGCCCTGCTGCTGGGCCTCGCCAACGCGATCGTCAAGCCGCTCCTGATCGTGCTCACGCTGCCGCTGACGCTCTTGACCCTCGGCCTTTTCCTGCTGGTGATCAATGCGCTGATGATCATGCTGGTGGCCGCGATGGTGCGCGGGTTCAATCTCTCGGGCTTCTGGACCGCGTTCTTCGCGAGCATCTTCATCTCGCTCCTGAGCATCGGCATCGACTCGCTGGTGAACAGCGGCGACCCGGCGACGACCATCCAGATGCCGACGGGCAGCGGCAAGTGGCTGTAGGGCTGTAGGGCTGTAGGGCTGTAGGGCCGCACCCATGTCCGGAAACAGCGAGCGCCGCAGCCGCGCCGGACGCACACTGGCTGCATGCCGACACTCTCTGCCGAAAAGTCCGTTACCGCCCTCGACTGGCCCCGCATCGAAACCGACCTTGCCACGCGCGGCTCTGCAACCACGGGCGTGATCTTCAGCCCGGAGGAATGCAGCGCGCTTGCTGCGCTCTATGACGAACCGGACCGTTTCCGCAGCCGCGTGGTGATGCAGCGGCACGGCTTCGGGCAGGGCGAGTACCAGTACTTTGCCAACCCGCTTCCGCCGATGGTGGCTTCATGGCGCAGCGCACTGTACGAGCGGCTCGCGCCGCTTGCCAACGCATGGGCCGCCGCGACGGGGCAGCCGGCGGACTATCCGGCGGACCATGCCGCCTACCTCGCGCGCTGCCATGCGGCGGGGCAACTGCGCCCCACGCCGCTGCTGCTGCGCTACGGCGAGGGCGACTACAACTGCCTGCACCAGGACCTGTATGGCGACCTGCAGTTTCCCCTGCAGCTCACGGTGCTGCTGAGCCGGCCGGGCGAGGATTTCATCGGCGGCGAGTTCGTGCTCACCGAACAGCGGCCGCGCATGCAGTCGCGCGCCGAGGTGGTGGCGCTCGCACAGGGCGAGGCAGTGATCTTCGCCGTCAACCAGCGGCCCGTGGCGGGCACGCGCGGCACCTATCGCGTGACGATGCGCCATGGTGTGAGCCGTGTGCGCTCGGGGCGCCGCCACACGCTCGGCATCATCTTCCACGACGCGCGCTAGGGCGTCATGAGGCCGCGCGGCGCGCCGCAAAATCCACGTACCAGCCGAGCGACGCAGGGTTGGCCATGGCCTCGCGGTTGACCACCTTCTCGAGCGGCTGCCCCAGCAGCAGCTTCTTGATCGGCAGCTCCTGCTTCTTGCCCGTGAGCGTGCGCGGAATCTCGTCCACCTGGAAGATGTCGTTGGGCAGGAAGCGCGGCGAGAGCGATGTCTTGATGGCGCCGTTGATCTTTGCACGCATGGCGTCGTCGAGCGCGAGGCCGGGGCGCAGCACCACGAAGAGCGGCATGTAGCTTTCGCGGCCGAGGTATTCGAGATCGACCACCATCGAGTCGAGCACTTCGGGCAGGGCCTCCACGGCGCTGTAGATCTCGCTGGTTCCCATGCGCAGGCCCTGGCGGTTGATGGTCGCGTCGCTGCGGCCGTAGATGATGCAGCCGCCGTCCTCGCCAATCTTGATCCAGTCGCCGTGGCGCCAGACGCCGGGGTAGGTGTCGAAGTAGCTCGACAGGTAGCGCGCGTTGCCTTTGTCGCCCCAGAAGTACAGCGGCATCGACGGAATGGGCCGGGTGCAGACCAACTCGCCCACTTCGCCGATGACGGGCTGGCCGTCTTCGTTCCATGCCTCGACCGAGTGGCCGATCTGGCGGCACTGCATCTGGCCGGGCACCTCGGGCAGCTCGCGGTTGCCGCCGACGAAGGCGCCGCAGAAATCCGTGCCACCGGAGATGTTGCACCACCACACGTCGCTGGCGCCAGCGGCTCGCAGCTGCGCCGTGCCCCAGCGCTGCACGTCTTCGGACAGCGGCGAGCCGGTGCTGCCGAGTGCGCGCACGCGCGAGAGGTCGCCACAATCGGCCGCGACCACGCCAGCCTTCATGCAGTTGGTGAAGTAAGCCGCGCCGGCCCCGAAGAAGCTGATGCGGTGCTTGGCGACGAAGCGCCACAGCACGGCCCAGTCGGGCTTCTCCTTGCTGCCGGCCGGATGGCCGTCGTAGATGACGATAGTGGCACCGAAGGCCAGGCCCGAGAGCTGGCAGTTCCACATGACCCAGCCGGTCGAGCTGTACCAATGAAACCGTTCGCCGAAGTTGTTGGCGCCGTAGCTCGCGCCGACGTCGTTGTGCAGGCCGCAGGCATACATCGTCATGATGATGCCGCCCTGCCCGTGCACGATGGGCTTGGGCAGGCCGGTGGTGCCGCTCGAGTAGACGATCCAGATCGGATGGTCGAAGGGCAGCCACTCGGGCTCGAAGGCGGCCACTTCGGCGTCGTCCCGCGCGATGGCATCCTGCCAATCGGCATCGGCGGCGAGCTGCTGCGCGGCGTGGGGTGTGCGCAGCAGCAGCAGCTTCTGCACGCTGGGCAGCGCGCCGCGCAGTTCCTGCACCACGGCACTGCGGTCGACCGGCTTGGCGCCGTAGTGCACGCCGTCGGCGGCGATCAGCAGCCTGGGTTCGATCTGGCGGAAGCGGTCGACCACGGCGGCGGTGCCCATGTCGGGAGCGCACACGCTCCACACCGCACCGATGCAGGAGCAGGCGAGAAACGCGACCATCGTCTCCGGCACGTTCGGCATGTAGGCGGCCACGCGGTCTCCGCGCTGCACGCCGAGTGAACGCAGCGTGAGCGCGGCCGAGGCGACCTGCCGGCGCAGTTCGGGCCATGACATTTCGCGCACTTCGCCGAGTTCGTTGTCGCTCACGATGGCCGGCATGCCGGCCGCGTGCGCCGCATCGGCGTGGCGCAGCACCTCGCGCGCGTAGTTGACCTGTGCACCGGGAAACCACTGGGCACCGGGCATGCGCGCGTCGGCCAGCACCGCCGAGTGCGGCGTGGGCGAGCGCATGCCGGCGTAGTCCCAGATGCTCTGCCAGAAGGCGTCGAGGTCGGTGACGGACCAGCGCCACAGCGCGTCGTAGGTGTCGAAGGAGAGGCCGCGCTTCTCGCGCAGCCAGTCCTGGTAGAGGCGGATCTGGGGGATGTTGGGGGCGGACATGCTGGGAGCGTAATGCCGCGCCGCGCGCCGCTCAATCGGGGTTGACCTCAGGGTTTGTACGTGTGTTCAATAGTTTTGTACAGATGTGCAATACGCTTCGATGAACACCCGCACCCCGCCCGTCAAACGAAGCTCCCACCGGGCCGCAGCCGCCAGCGCCGAAGCGGCCCGGCCGGACCGGCGCCACGCGATCCTGCTGGCGGCGGAGAAGCTGTTTGCACAGCACGGCTATCACGCGGTCACCATCCGCCAGATCGCCGAGGAAGCGGCTGTGCCGCTGGCACTGGTGGGCTATTACTACGGCCCGAAGCACGAACTCTTCCATGCGATCTTCGAGCACTGGAGCCACACCATCGAGGAACGGCTGGCAGGCCTTCGGGCGGTGCGCATCGACCCGGCCGACCTGCGTACGCTGCCGCGCATCATCGAGGCGTTCACGGGGCCGGTGCTCGCGCTGCGCGCCAGTGCCGAGGGCGAGTACTACGCGCTGCTGGTGGCGCGCGAGCTCTATCACGCCACCGAGGAGGCCGACCGCGTGATGCGCGGCTACTTCGACCCGCTGGCCGAGGCCTACATCGACGCGCTGCACCTCGCCCTGCCCCACGCCACGCGCGGGCAGGTGGCATGGGCCTACCAGTTCGCACTGGGCGCCCTGCTGCACCACCTGAACGACAGCCGCATCGAAAGGCTCTCGCACGGCGAGAACCGGCGCAGCGATCCGGCCGCGGCGCCGATGCTCGTGAACTTCATCGTCGGCGGTCTGCGCGCCGCCCTGCCGCGGCCCAAGGCGCTCTCAAAGAAAACCATTCCCAGGAGACAGAAGACATGATGAAAAGACGCACCCTGCTGTCGGCGCTGGCCGCCGCATCGGCCGCCGCCGCGATGCCTTCGCGCGCGCAGACGAACCCGAAGATCGTGTTCGGCTACACCGCCGTGTCCGACTTCGCCTCGGTCTTCGTGGCCGCCGAAGAGGGCTACTTCAAGAAGCGCAATCTCGACGTGGAACTGAAGTTCATTCCGCTCAACTCCACCATTCCCGCGGCGCTGCAGTCCGACTCGCTGCAGATCGGCGGGCCCACGCCGTCGGTCTTCCTGCAGGCGGTGGACGGCGGGCTCGACCTGGTGCTGGTGGCCGGCGGCGGGCTCACGTCGAAGACCATCACGGGCTTCGGCCTGGTGGCGCGCGCCGGCTCGGGCATCAAGGGGCCGCAGGACTGCGTCGGCAAGAAGATCGGCGTGCCCGGACTGGGCGCATTCCTGCATGTGACCTTCCGTGCCTGGCTCAAGGACAGCGGTGTGGACTACCGCAAGGTCAACTTCGTCGAGGCTTCGTTCCCGCAGCATGCCGACCTGCTGCGCGGCGGCTCGGTCGATGCGGTGGTCTCGGCCGATCCGTTCATGAGCCGCATCACCGAAAGCGGCGCGGGCTACGTGGCGTCTTACTACTCCACCTTCCTGCCCGAAAACAACCAGACCATCGTGCATGCGGCCAAGCGCGAATGGGTGATGAAGAACCCGGGCGCCGCGCGTGCGTTCCGCGAGTCGCTGGTCGAATCCGCGGCCTTCATGCAGCAGCCGAAGAACGACGCCAAGGTGCGCGCAGCCATCGGCAAGTACATCAAGCTGCCGCCCGAGGTGCTTGCCAAGATCCAGATCTCCCCGCCCGGCGCCATGGTGAACGAGAAGCAGCTGGGCTACTGGGTGGGCCTCATGAAGGACCAGGACATGCTGAAGACCCAGATCGACGTTGCAAAGCTGATCGCCAAGTGAACGCTGCCGCCGACTTTCTTCACTTCGACGGCGTCGCGATCCGGCTCGGCGGGCGCGAGATCCTGTCGCCCACCTCGTTCGACGTGGCGCGCGGCGAGTTCGTCTGCATCGTCGGCCCGAGCGGCTGCGGCAAGACCACGCTGCTGCGCGCGGCCAGCGGGCTCGTGACCGCGAGTGCCGGCGAGGTGCGGCGCAACGGCGTGAAGATGACGGAGCCCTCGCGCGAAGTGGCCTTCGTGTTCCAGGACTACGGCCGCGCGCTCTTGCCCTGGCGCACGGTCGAAGGCAACGTGAGCCTCGCGCTCGAAGCGGCCGGCGTACCTGCTTCGGAGCGTGCGCCGCGCATTGCCGACGTGCTCGGCAAGGTGGGCCTTGGGAAGCACGCGCAGAAGTTTCCGGTGCAGCTGTCGGGCGGCATGCAGCAGCGCGCGCAGATTGCCCGCTGCCTGGCGCAGAAGCCCGAGCTCATGATGATGGACGAACCCTTCGGCGCGCTCGATGCGCTCACGCGCCAGAGCCTGCAGGACGAACTTGCGCGGCTGGTGCGCGAGACAGGACTCACGGTGCTGTTCGTCACGCATGATCTGGAAGAGGCCATCTATCTTGGCGACCGCGTGATCGCGCTGCAGGCCAATCCGGGGCCGGGCCGGCCGAGCCTCGCGCGGATGATCGACGTGAAGATTCCGCGCCCGCGCGACCAGCTCACGACCAAGGAGCATCCGGAATATCTGCAGCTGCGGCGCGAGCTGTTCGCCTTCATCGAGCAGGGTCATGACTGAACGCGGCTTCTTTCGCTGGCTGCGGCCGTGGATCTTTCCAGCCGTGCTCATCGCGGCCTTCGAGTGGTACGCGCGCCGCGCGTCCGCATTGGGCAGCGATGCCCTCGCACCGCCGAGTGCGGCCGCCAAGGCTTTTGCAGGCGCGGCACTCGACGGCTCCCTGTGGCAGGCCACCGGCTTCACGCTCGGCACGGCCGCACTCGGCCTGCTGCTGGGCGCGGTGCTCGGCATTGCGCTCGGGCTGGTGCTCGGGCTCTCGCGCCGTGCGGCGCAGCTCGGCTCGCTGTCGATCGAAGTGCTGCGGCCCGTGCCCTCGGTGGCGCTGATTCCGCTCGCGATGCTGACCTTCGGGTTCGGCGTGCGGATGGAGCTGGCCATCGTCGCCTTCGCCACGTTCTGGCCGCTGCTGGTGCTGGTGCAGTCGGCGGTGCAGCAGATCGAGCCTCGGTTGCTCGAGGTGAGCCGCGTGCTGGGGCTCTCGGCGCGCGAGCGTGCTTTCAAGATCGTGCTGCCGGCGATCGTGCCGCGCCTCTTTGTGGCGCTGCGGCTGGGCGTGGCAGTGGCCTTGGTGGTGGCGGTTACCGTCGAGATCGCGGCCAACCCCAACGGCATGGGCTACGCGATGATGATCGCGCAGCAGAGTTTCGATCCTGCGCTGATGCTCGCCTGGCTGGGCTGGATCGGCGTGGTGGGCTTTGCGGTCAATGCGGGCATGTTGCTGCTGCAGCGCGTGGTGGCGCGGCGCATGGGGGTGCAGCCATGAACGACCAAAGCCGGGTCGGCCCGATGAACTGGCTTGGCTCATTCGCCGTGCTGTGCGCGTTGGTTGCGCTCTGGTGGATGGCCAGCAATGCGGGCTGGGTGAGCCGCGTGTTCCTGCCGACACCGCAAGCCACCTTCGCGAGCCTGCTCGATGGGCTCAATCTTTCGGGGGGTTCGGGGAACGGCGAGCTGCTCGCCTTCACGCAGGCCACGGTCGGCCGCATGGTGCAAGGCTGGCTGCTGGCCTCGCTCTTCGGCGTGCTGCTGGGCGCGGCCATCGGCGTGTCCCCCGCAGTGCGCGCCTGGGTGCAGCCGACGCTCGAATTCATCCGCCCCCTGCCCGCCTCGGCGCTGCTGCCGCTGGCCATCTCGATCTTCGGCCTGAACCCGGGCATGGTGCTCTTCGTGGTGGCGTTCGGCGCGATGTGGCCGGTGCTGCTGGCCACGGTGCACGGTTTCGCGGCCGTGGAGCCGCGGCTGTCGGAAGTGGCGCGCTGCCTGCAGATGTCGCGCGCGGCCTTCGTCTGGAAGATGGGCCTGCCCAATGCCATGCCCGACATCCTGGCCGGCATGCGGCTCGCGCTGACCATTGCGCTCATCGTTGCGGTGGTGGGCGAGATGATCGCTTCGCAAAGCGGCCTGGGCCAGGCCATTCTTCTCGCGGCGCGCGCGTTCCGCGCGAGCGATCTTTTCGCCGGCATCGTGCTGCTCGGGCTCATCGGCTTCGTGAGCAATGCGCTGCTGGCCTTGGCCGAGAAGCGGCTGCTGCGCTGGCAGCAGCCCTGAACCTTCACACCACATTCCCATCCTGCAAGGAGCCCTCATGCCACGCAAATTCGTCGACCTATCGATCTTTCTCGAAAACGATGTGCTCTCCGATCCGCCGGCCTTCGCGCCGAAGATCCAGTACTTCACGCACGAGCAGACCTACGAGCAGATCGAGCCCTTCTTTCCCGGTTTGAAGAAGGAAGACCTGCCCGACGGCGAAGGCTGGGCCGTGGAGCTGGTGCAGCTTTCCACGCACAACGGCACGCACCTGGATGCGCCCTATCACTTCCACTCGACCATGGACAAGGCGCTGGGCGAGAAGAAGCCGGCCATCGCGATCCATGACGTGCCGCTCGAATGGTGCTTCCAGCCCGGCGTGAAGCTCGACTTCCGGCATTTCGCAGACGGCTACGTGGTGACCGCCGCCGACGTGGAGGCCGAGCTCAAGCGTATCGGCCACACGCTGAGCCCGCTGGAGATCGTGGTGGTGAACACGCGCGCGGGCTCGCGTTACGGCAACGCCGACTATGTGTCGGCGGGCGCGGGCATGGGCTACGAAGCCACCATGTATTTGCTGGAGCGCGGCGTGCGGCTCACGGGCACCGATGCATGGAGCTGGGATGCGCCCTTCGTGCACACCGCAAAGAAATACGGCGAGACGCAGGACGCATCGCTGATCTGGGAAGGCCACAAGGCCGGCCGCGACATCGGCTACTGCCACATCGAGAAGCTGCACAACCTCGAAGTGCTGCCGCCCACGGGGTTCTTCATCAGCTGCTTTCCGCACAAGATCCGCGGCGCATCGGCGGGCTGGACGCGCGCGGTAGCGATCTTCGACGATGCGCTGATGGCGTCGGTCTGAACGGGGGGGCTGGACACAGATGATCGCGCTCAACCACACGCACGATGCCGGCGCCAGGAGCTGGGTCGATGCCGCGAATATCGAAGGAACCGACTTCCCGATCCAGAACCTGCCCTACGCGGTGTTTCGCCGCAGGGGTAGCCCCGAGCCGTTTCGCGGCGGCGTTGCCATTGGCGACCTGGTGCTCGACATGGCGGCGCTCTCCGCGCGCCAGCTGCTGGACGGCCTCGCGCTCGACGCGGCGCGTGCCGCCGCACTGCCGGCGCTGAACGACTTCTTCGCGCTCGGCGGAAGCGCCTGGCAGGCGTTGCGCCATGCGTTGTTCGCCTTGCTGCATGCCGATGCGCCCGCAGCCACAGTGCACGCGGTGCGCGAGTGCCTGGTGCCGCAGGCCGAGGTCGAATACACGGTGCCCGCGCGCATCGGCGACTACACCGACTTCTACACCTCCATCGACCACGCGCTGAACATCAGCCGGCTGATGAACCCCGATGGCGACGTGACGCCCAACTTCCGCTGGATCCCGACGGCGTACCACGGGCGCGTGTCGACCATCGGCATCAGCGGCCAGCGCTTCCACCGGCCGATGGGCCAGACGATGGCGCCGGGCGCGAAGGCACCCACGTACCACGCCTGCGCACGGCTCGACTACGAGCTCGAACTGGGCGTGTGGATCGGCGAGGGCAATGCGGCCGGCGAACCCATTCCGCTGGAACACGCGGAAGAACATGTCTTCGGCATCTGCCTGCTCAACGACTGGTCGGCGCGCGACATCCAGTTCTGGGAGATGGCGCCGCTCGGGCCCTTTCTTGCAAAGAACTTCGCGACCACCATCTCGCCGTGGATCGTGACGATGGAAGCGCTCGCGCCCTACCGCCAGGCGTGGTCGCGGCCCGCGAACGAGCCCCAGCCGCTCGATTACCTCGAGAGCCCTGCGAACCGCGAAAGCGGCGCCGTCGACATCCGCCTCGAGGTGTGGCTGGAAAGCGAGAAGGCGCGCAATGATGGGAGCGGCCCTTCGCGCCTTTCGCGCACGAGCTTCAGGCACCAGTACTGGAGCGTGGCGCAGATGGTGGCGCACCACACGGTGGGTGGCTGCAGCCTGAATCCGGGCGACCTGATCGGCAGCGGGACCATCTCGGGACCGGGACCGGGCGAGGCCGGCGCGATCATCGAACTGACGCGTGCCGCGCAAATCCCGGTCACTCTTGCCAACGGCGAGCAGCGAGGGTTTCTGGAAGACGGCGATGCGGTCCTGCTGCGCGGCTGGTGCGAGAAGCCGGGGCATGCGCGCATCGGCTTCGGCGAAAGCCGCGGAACGGTGCTGCCGGCAAAAGGCTGAGCGCTTTTGCGGCGCCCAGAAGAAAAGGCCACCGTGAGGTGGCCTTTTGCATGAAATGTGGAGCGGGAAAAGAGTCTCGAACTCTCGACCTCAACCTTGGCAAGGTTGCGCTCTACCAACTGAGCTATTCCCGCATTTCAGGAGTCGAATTATAGAGGGATTTTGGGGCCGTTCCGGCGGGCTCAGCTTTCGAACACCATCGACCGGTGCAGCGACACCCCCGCCATCACGCCGTCGGCGGAGGCCAGCGTCGCGTTGTGCATCATCATGGCCGCATCGCCCGCGGCAAACACGCCGGGCACGGTGGTCATCTTCATGGCGTCAGTGCGGATGATCGGACCGAACGGGCCGTCGTCGAATGCGCAACCGAGCTGCCCGGCCAACGGGCTCGCCGGCCGGATGCGGGGCGCGAGGAACAGCGCGTCGATCGGCACGCGGCGGCCGTCGTGCATGCGCACGGCGGACAGATCCTGCCCCGGCCCCTCGAGCGCCGCGATGCGGCCCGGCTCGATGGCGATGCCGCGCGCCTGCAGCCTGGCGCGCACTTCGTCGTCGACCGGGTTGCCGCCGTTCAGGAACAGCGTGGCCGGGCCCCATTCGGCGATCAGCATCGCGTGATCCGGCGCGTGAGGGCTCTCGAGCAGAAGGCCCAGCTTGCGGCCGCTGAATTCATAGCCATGGCAGTAGGGACAGTGCAGCACGCTCGCGCCCCAGCGCTCGCGCACGCCGTCGATCTCCGGAAAACCATCCTGCACGCCAAAGGCGAGCACCAGCCGGGCCGCGGAGACCTGTTCGCCGGCCTCCAGCGACGCGGCGAACCCGCCGGCCGCATCGGCATGGGCACCCACCACCTTCCCGTGGATGAAAGTGACGTTGGGATAGGCGAGCAGCTTGGCGCGAGCATCGGCAATCATCTTCAGGGGCGGCGTGCCGTCCTGCCCCAAGAAGCCGTGCGAAGCGGCGGCAAAGCGGTTGCGCGGCGCACCCGCGTCCACCACGCACACCTTCTTGCGTGCGCGTGCAAGCTGCATTGCAGCGGAAAGGCCGGCAAAACTGCCGCCCACGATCAGAGCGTCATGGCGCATGTTCGATGTCCTTGCGAGTGAAGCCGCCGCCGGTCATGCGGCGGTGAAAGTCCTTTGAAAGATCGGCCAGCGTGATGCTGTTGAGACGCTTCCGCAGCAAGGCCTCGGCCTCCTGGCAGGCGCCGTCGAGCGCCGCGTTCACGGCCTGCTCGACCACGCAACCCGGGCTCTCGGTGCGGTTGCCCATGGCCAGCAGCGCGGGCGAACCCACCGCGTTGTGGATGTCGCCCAGGGTCACCGCGGCCAGAGAGCACGACAGCACCCAGCCGCCACCGTGGCCCTTGGCCGAGCTCACGAAGCCTGCCTGGCGCAGGCCCGCCATGACCCGGCGCACCACCACCGGGTTGGTGTGCATCGCGGCCGCCAGCGATTCGGATGTGACGGGCCCGTCCGTCTCTGCCATGTGCAGCAGCACGTGGAGAACGCCCGAAAGCTTGCTGTCTCGTTTCATGCAACATTATTAGTTGCATGATTTCGAGGGCACCGGAGATGGCGCCGATTGACCATGCCGGCGCCGGGGTCGCCGGGCGGTCGCCTGTTATCGTCGGCCGCCCTCACGCTCTCCCACCGACACATGTCCGCAGCCTCTCCCTGGGTTCTGGTCGATGCCGCCCTGCGCGGCCTGCTGATCGCGCTGCTGCTCCTGCTGGCGCTGGTGCTGGGCCGCGACCGTCCCCGCCTGCCGGCTGCAAGGGCCGGGGCGGTATTGGCATTCGGGCTGGTGGTGCAGGTCGCCGGCTCCACGCCGATGTTCGAGGCGAGCGTGCCCCGGCTCTGGCAGGCGCCGCTGGTGGCGGTGTCGGTCGGCAACGCGGTGCTGTTCTGGGTGTTCGTGCAGGCGCTCTTCAACGACGACTTCAGGCTGCGGCCGATGCATGCCGCGGCCTGGATGCTTGTCGCGGCGCTGGCCGCGTTCAACTGCACGGCCGCGGCGGACGGCTCGGCCATGGCGTCCGGCCTGCGCGGCCTTCAACGCGCGGTGCCGCTGATGTTCGCGGTGCTCGCCGCGCTTGCCGCGGCGTCGCATTGGCGCAATGACCTGGTGGAGAAGCGGCGCCGGCTTCGGGTGTTCATCGTGCTGGCGGGCATCGGCTACAGCGTGGCCATGGTCGGCGTTCGGCTCGCCTCGCCGCATGGCCGGCTCTCGGACACGTCGGCCACCGCCGACGCAGTCATGTTGCTGCTGATTGCCGCCGTGGTGGCGTGGCGGATGCTGCGGCTCGCGGGGTCGGATCTCTTCCCGCTCGCGCAGGATGCGGGGGCGCTTTCCGCTGCGCCGCCCGCCCGATCTGCCGCGGCGCCCGAACGCGCCGACTCGCCGACACGGGACGCGGAGTCCGACCCGGCGGAGGATCGCCTTGCCGACGCGCTGCAGCGCCTCATGGCCGTCGACCTCGCCTACCGCAGCGAAGACCTGAGCATCGCCGCCCTTGCCGCGCGGCTGGCCGTGCCCGAGTACCGGCTGCGGCGGCTCATCAACCATCGCCTGGGGCATCGCAATTTCAACGCCTTCGTGAACAGCTTCAGGCTCGGCGAAGCCATGGCCGCACTGGCCGATCCGGGCAAGCGCGAGCTGCCGGTCCTGACCATCGCGCTCACCGCGGGTTTCCAGTCCATCGGCCCTTTCAACCGCGCGTTCAAGCTCGCCACCGGCCTCACGCCCACCGAATTCCGCAAGCAAAAGCTGGCCGATTCCTGAAATCGGCCAGCCGAAAGCCGCGCTTGCAGCTTTCGGCAAGACGCGGCGCGCGCGCTGCGGCATCGTGCGGCTCGCCGAAGGAATGGACCTTCGGCAACCATGAGGAGTTCGATTCGATGCGGCGACGACGCTTGTTTTTCTATTTGCCGGGCCTGGGCTTTGCGCTGCTGGCCGGGCTGGCGCAGGCGGCCATGGGGCTTGCCGAAATTCCCGGCACGGCCGGCGACGGCCCGGTGACGGTGTTCTATCCGGCGAGCGGCGAAGCCCTGCCAGTGCAGCGCGGGCCGTTCCTGCTGACGGTGGCGGCAGGAGGCACGCCGGTCCCCGGCAATGGCAGGCTGATCGTTGTGTCGCACGGCTCCGGGGGCGCGCCCTGGGTTCATGCCGACCTGGCACGCAGCCTGGTGGACGCGGGCTTCGTCGTGGCGATGCCCGAGCACAAGGCGGACAACTACAAGGACAGCAGCAACCCGGGCCCGGGGAGCTGGGCGGTGCGTCCGGCCGAAGTGTCGCGCGCCATCGACGCGGTCGCGCGCGATGTGCGCCTTGCCCCGCTGCTCGCGCTCGACAAGGTGGGCATGTACGGCATCTCGGCCGGCGGACACACCGCCTTGAGCCTGGCGGGCGGGCGCTGGTCCCAGGCCGCATTCGCCCGGCATTGCGAAGCCAACCTGGAAGGCGACTTCCAAGCCTGCGTGGGACTGATCACGCGGCTGACCGGAAGCTGGATCGACGGCCTCCGAAAATGGGGTGCGCTGCTCGTGATCCGCCATCGCTTCACGGACGACGCGCCGCGGGAACACAACGATGCGCGCATCGCCGCCGTGGTGGCCGGCGTGCCGTTTGCCGCCGACTTCGACATGGCCTCGCTTGCGTCGCCGCGCGTGCCGCTGGGCCTGGTCACCGCGCAGCAGGACCGCTGGCTGATTCCGCGTTATCACAGCGATCGCGTGCTCGCGGCTTGCCTGCCGCGCTGCGAATGGATTGCCGACCTGCCCACGGGCGGTCACGGCGCGCTGCTCTCCCCGCCGCCGCCGGGACTCACGGGATTGATCGGCGACATGCTCAACGATCCGCCGGCATTCGACCGTGCGGCGCTGCTGCCTCAAGTGAACGCCCGGACGGCGGCATTCTTCAAGGCCCATCTGCCGCCTCGCCTGCCGGTCACGCCGGGGCCCTAACGCACGAGCCTGTGATTTCGCCGACGGAGACGTCCCACGCAAGCGCGCGGCGGTATCGCACACGGCGACACACGCCGGGATGGTCACGGTAGCAACCGAACTGGCCCCAAGCCGGTTCGGGCCGTCACCGGCCATCTTCAAACGAAAGGAAAAGTCACCTATGAAGCAGCAACAACAACACAAGTCCATCGTCGTCGGCGCCTTGCTCGCAGGCCTTCTCGCCATGAGCGGCTTCGCACAGGCACAGGGTGTGGGAGTCGGCGTGGGCGTGAATGCCGATGTCAACACCTCGGGTGCCGTCAAGACCGCACCGGTTCAAGGCGGGGCAGGCGCAGGCACCGCGGCAACCGCCGGCACGTCCGCCAACGGCAATGCCGGTGGTGCAGGCAGTGCAGCTGGCGGCCTCGGCAACACGCTGGGCGGAGTGGTGGGCGGTGCAACGGGTGCCGTGGGCAACGCGACCAACACGGTGGGCGGTGCGACCGGGGCCGTGAGCGGCGCCACGGGTGCCGTGGGTGGCGCTACCAATGCGGCGGGAGGTGTCACGAACACCGTGGGCGGCACGCTGAACAGCGCCACCGGTGCGGTGGGCTCGGCGGGCGGTGCGGTGAAGCCTTCGGGTGCCGGTGTGAAGGCCAGCGGCAAGGCCAAGGGCTCGGGCGCAGTCGACGTCACGAAGTAATACGCCAAGGCCGTAAACGCCCATGAAGCCCGCAGCGCCCGCGCGTTGCGGGCTTCTTTTTGTTCGGCGAATCAGGCGTGCGGCTCGAGCCTGAACAGGCTCGTGACTTCCACGTCGAGCACCATGAGCTCGCGCTGATTGAAAAGCCGCCAGCGCCATCGCAGGATGCCGAGCGTGGGCCGCTTTTCGGAACGCCGCGCCTCGATGACATCGGCCACCAGCCGCAGGGCATCCCCGGGCCGCACCGGATGGGGCCATCGCACATGCTCGAGCCCCGGCGACGCGAACGACTCGGAGCCTCTGAGTGCGGCATCGACCACGAGGCGCATCGCAATCGAGCAGGTGTGCCAACCGCTCGCGATCAGTCCGCCAAATGCGCTGTCCGCCGCGGCCTCCGGATCGGTGTGGAACCACTGCGGGTCGTAGGCTTGCGCGAAGCCGATCAGCTCCGCTTCGGAAACGACGTAGGGGCCGGCCTCGATGACCTGGCCCGCGTGGAAGTCGGCGAACTTCATCCGCCGCAGCTTAATACGTCTCCAGATGCAGGCGGCCCTCGCGCTTCAATGCGGCACCGACGCTGTCCCAGTCCAGGCCCGCTTCCTTCGCCACGTCGCGCAATGCGAGCACCACGCCTTCTTCCATGCTCTTGAGGCCGCACACGTAGAAGTGGCTCGCGCCGTCTTTGAGCAGCGCGGCCAGGTCGGCGGCGCGCTCGCGCATCAGGTCTTGCACATAGCGCTTGGGCTGGCTCGGCGTCCGCGAGAACGCGAGGTTGATGTCGATGAAGTCTTTGGGCAGCGACTGCAGCGGACCGAAGTACGGCAGCTCCTGCTGGGTGCGCGCGCCGAAGAACAGCATGAGCTTGCCGCCTTCGAACTTGCCGCTCTTGCGCAGGCGCCGGCGCCATTCGGTCATGGCGCGCATGGGTGCGCTGCCGGTGCCGGTGCAGATCATCACGATGTGCGACTTGGGATGATTCGGCATCAGGAACGACGAGCCGAAAGGCCCGACCACCTGCACCGTATCACCCACCTTCAGGTCGCAGACGTAGTTGGAGCACAGGCCGCGCACCGGCTGGCCCTGGTGGTCCTCGGTCACGCGCTTCACGGTGAGCGAGACGTTGTTGTAGCCCGGCCGCTCGCCGTTGCGCGGGCTGGCAACCGAATACTGGCGCGCATGATGGCGCTTGCCGAGGGCGTCTGCGCCCGGCGGAACGATGCCGATCGACTGGCCTTCGAGCACCGGGAACGGCACCACGCCAAAGTCCAGCACGATGTGGTGCGTCTCGCTGTCGAAGCCCGCCTCGGTGCAGTTGAAGTTGCCGACCACGGTGGCGGTTGTCGGAGACTTGGGCGGAAAGAGGTTGGTGTAGGCGTGCGCGGCCGACCAGGGCGGCACGATGGCGCCGTACTGCGCGGAGTTGAAGACGGCCTCGACGGATTCGACCGCGGCCTGTGCTTGCGACTGGGTCTGTGCGGGCGCGGCATCGCCGGCCGCTTCGGCGGAAACGCCAGCGGCTTCGAGCTCTTCGGGCGAAAGCTCGGGCGGCAGCGATTCCCAGGTGAGCTGCTCTTCGATCGAATAGGCACGCACCAGCGGCATCGTGCGCCAGTTGTCGATCGAACCCGTGGGGCACGGCGAGATGCAGGCCATGCAGCCATTGCAGACGTCGGCCCGCACGACGTAGTTGTTGTCGTCGTGCGTGATCGCGTTGACGGGGCAGGTGGCCTCGCAGGTATTGCAGCGGATGCAGATCTCGGGGTCGATCAGGTGCTGCTTGATGATCCCGGCTTCAACGGCCATGTCCATGTTTTTTCTCCTTTCCCTCGCCCCTTGGGGAGAGGGTCAGGGTGAGGGGGCAGCGACTTGTCGTGGGGACGCCGCCTACCCTCACCCCTGCCCTCTCCCCAAGGGGAGAGGGAGTAATACCCCAATCAACCGAAACGCACGTACTCGAAATCGACCGGCTGGCGGTTGATGCCCATCACCGGCGGCGAGATCCAGCCGGCGAACTTGCCCGGCTCCACCACGCGGCCCATCAACGATGCCACGAAAGCGAAGTCTTCGGCGCTCGGCAGCCATTCGTTCCTCTTCGCCGCCCATTCGACCTCGTTCACCACGCGGCCTTCGGGCGACATCTTGATGCCGGCGAGCGCGCCGATCTGGCGGTTGAAGGCCTTGTGCGGCACCGACAGCCGCGTCGGGATGCCGGCCTTCTCGAGCACCTTGTTCCAGCGGCCGACGCCGGCCACCGAGTCCTTGATGAAATCGTCGCGCAGCACTTCGTTCAGCGCGTTGAGCATCGGCACGTCCTTCTCGACGAGCTGACCGTCCTTCACCTCGAGCACCTTGTAGGTCTGGCCCTTGAGCACGTGGTCGTCGCCGCGCTTGCCTTCTTCGTAGCGGCCCTTCAGGCCCGAGCTGTAGAAGATGGCGGCGTTGCTCGACTGGTCGGCGCCGAACAGGTCGATGGTCACGCTGTAGTGGAAGTTCAGGTAGCGCTGGATCGTGCCCAGGTCGATGGCGCCCGCGGCGCGCACCTTTTGCGCATCGTCGGTCTTGAGCTCGTTCATGACCTGCGCGGTGCGGGCGAGCACGCGCGACACGCCGCTTTCGCCCACGAACATGTGGTGCGCTTCTTCGGTCAGCATGAACTTGGTGGTGCGCGCGAGCGGATCGAATGCGCTCTCGGCCAGCGCGGCCAGCTGGAACTTGCCGTCGCGGTCGGTGAAGTAGGTGAACATGAAGAACGCGAGCCAGTCGGGCGTCTTCTCGTTGAAGGCGCCCAGGATGCGCGGGTTGTCCACGTCGCCCGAGGTGCGCTGCAACAGCGCCTCGGCTTCCTCGCGGCCGTCGCGGCCAAAGTGCTTGTGCAGCAGGTAGACCATGGCCCACAGGTGGCGGCCTTCTTCCACGTTGATCTGGAACAGGTTGCGCAGGTCATACATGCTCGGCGCGGTCAGGCCCAGGTGGCGCTGCTGCTCGACCGATGCGGGCTCGGTGTCGCCCTGCGTCACGATGATGCGACGCAGGTTGGCGCGGTGTTCGCCGGGCACGTCCTGCCAGGCCTTCTCGCCCTTGTGGTCGCCGAAGTGGATCTCGCGATTGGCGTCGCCGGGATTCAGGAAGATGCCCCAGCGGTAGTCGCGCATCTTCACGTGGCCGAACTGCGCCCAGCCCTGCGGATCGACGCTCACCGCCGTGCGCAGGTACACCTCGTGGTTGGTCGAGCCCTCGGGGCCCACGTCGTCCCACCAGTTGATGAAGTTGGGCTGCCAGCCTTCGAGCGCGCGCTGCAGCGTGCGGTCCTCGCCGAGGTTGACGTTGTTGGGGATCTTCTCGCTGTAGTTGATCGTGCTCATCGTTGTTCCTTGGGTTGTGCGGGACTGCGGTTTCGTCAGACGCGGTTCAAGTCGAAGCCGGCCTTTTCGCCGGTGCCGTAGACCTTCAGCGCACCCTTTTCGCCGACGGCGTTGGGACGGTTGAAGATCCAGTTCTGCCAGGCGGTGAGCCGGCCGAAGATGCGGGTGGCCATGTTCTCCTTGCTGGCGAAGCGCAGGTTGGCTTCCAGGCCGGTGAGCGCGTCGGGCGACATGGCGGCGCGCTCCTCGATGGCGATGCGGATCTCGTCTTCCCAGTCGATGTCGTCGGGCGCGGCGGTCACGAGCCCGAGCTTCAGGGCCTCGTCGGCGTCGAGCGGCTGGCCGGCGGCGGCGCGCGCGGCGTCGAGCGGCGCGGCTTCTTCGTAGAAGCGGCGCTGCAGGCGGCTCTGGTCGTTCACCATCGGATAGAAGCCGAAGTTGAACTCGTTGAGCACGAGCTTGGGTGCGCGCGCGGCATCGTCGGGCAGCGCCAGCATGTAGCTGCGGTCGGCCGCAAAGGCCACCTCGGCCAGCGTGCCGGCAAAGCACGAACCGGCCTCGACCAGCGCGAACAGGCTGCGCGACGACACGTCCAGGCGCGCCAGCGTGCGGCGCAGCGCGCCGATGGTTTCGCGCACCAGCCAGTGGTCCTTGTTGGCGAGCATCACGGCGTCCGATGCGAGCACGGCCTCTGCGTCGCCTTCGGTCTTGAGCAGCCAGGTGCCGATGTCGAGCTCGTTGGTGCGCAGGTTGAGGATGGCGTCATCCAATTGGCGGCACATCGCGAGCGGCCACCACGCGGCGCCTGCCGCTTCGATCGCGTCGATGTCCGCGGGCTGCGCGCTGGTGGGCGCCTTGATGGTGATGGTGGCGGTGCGTTTGCTGCGGTCGATCCGGATGTCGACGTGCGAGTAGCTGAGGCTGTCGGCGGTTTCCGTGCGCTCCAGGCGGGTCAGCGCCACGCCCTTGCCGCCCGCGGGGCGGTCGCTGCCGGCGGCGAGCTGTGCGGCGCGCTCCTGCACAGCGGCGGCAAACTGCGCCGGCTTGGCGATGGCATCGACCAGGCGCCACTCGACCGCGCGCTGGCCGCGCACGCCTTCGACACTGGTGCAGAAGATATCGGCGAGGTCATGGCGCACGTGGCGCTTGTCCGTCACGCGGGTGAGGCCGCCGGTGCCGGGCAGCACGCCCAGCAGCGGCACTTCGGGCAGCGACACGGCCGAGGAGCGGTCGTCCACCAGCAGGATTTCGTCGCAGGCCAATGCCAGTTCGTAGCCGCCGCCGGCGCAGGCGCCGTTCACGGCCGCGATGAACTTAAGGCCCGAATGCTTCGACGTGTCTTCGATGCCGTTGCGCGTTTCGTTGGTGAACTTGCAGAAGTTCACCTTCCATGCATGGCTCGACACGCCCAGCATGAAGATGTTGGCGCCCGAACAGAAGATGCGGTCCTTGCCGCTGGTGACGATCACGCTGCGCACTTCGGGATGCTCGAAGCGCACGCGGTTGAGCGCGTCGTTCAGCTCGATGTCCACGCCCAGGTCGTAGCTGTTGAGCTTCAGCTTGTAGCCGGGGCGGATGCCGCCGTCTTCCGCAATGTCGAGCACCAGGCGCGCTACCGAGCCTTCGAAGCTGAGCTTCCAGTGCTTGTATTGCGTGGGATCGGTGCGGTAATCGACGCGCGGAGGCGCCTGAAGGGTCGTGGTCTCGGTCATACGGAAGTCTCCTGTAGGGGGCAGATGCAAACCGGAAGAATAATGCATCTTCTGGTTCCGATGACATGCATCATGCTGCATGCGAACAGGCAAGTCAATGCCTGAATCTCTTTTTTTCAGTTTTCGACGACTGGGAGACCGGCCTAGGAGTCTGGGCGGCAGACGGTTTTGAATCTGGCTCTGCCGGGTTCCGAACCATTGCCCGTCTGCGGCGCGTTATCGCAGCGGCTGGCGGGCGATGGCCGCTTGAAGAGCGGTTTGCGCCCCGCATTCCCCGCTATGCAGACTGCACGGCCGCCATCCGCCTGAGGTTCAGCGCCAGGCACACGAGCTTCCACTCGGCC
>Ga0209675_1000295_pt1 | contig 46433 bp, 38 predicted proteins | sample AraplaCol_mLB_r2_2_FD_184280 | JGI IMG/M metagenome (GOLD analysis project Ga0209675, IMG submission 184280) | Arabidopsis root microbial communities from North Carolina, USA - plate scrape MF_Col_mLB_r2 (SPAdes) (version 3) | ecosystem: Host-associated > Plants > Roots > Endosphere | place...
CAGTACGGCATACGAGATAAAGCCAAAGGCCACGCCGTTGGCCACCGAGTAGGTGAACGGCATGGCAAGCGCGGTCAGGACGGCGGGCACCACTTCGGTGACATCGCTCCAGTCGATGTCGACCAGCTCGCGCAACATCAGGCACGACACGTACAGCAACGCCGGGGCGGTGGCATAGGCCGGGACCGTGCCGGCCAGTGGCGCAATGAACAGGCACGCCAGGAACAGCACGGCCACGGTGACCGCGGTCAGGCCGGTGCGGCCGCCCGCCTGCACGCCCGAGGCGCTTTCGATATAGGCAGTGGTGGAAGACGTGCCCAGCAGCGAACCCGCCATGATCGCGGTGCTGTCAGCCATCAAGGCCTTGTTCAGGCGGTCCATCTTGCCGGCCTTGAGCAGCCCCGCGCGGTTGGCCACACCCATCAGCGTGCCCGTGGCGTCGAACAGCTCCACCAGGAAAAACACCAGCACGACGTTGATGATGCCGATCGACAGCGCGGCGGAGATATCGAGCTTGAACAGCGTGGGCGAAATCGACGGCGGCGCCGACACCACACCGTGGAACTGGTTGCCAGCGAAAATGAAGCTGAGGACCGTGGTCAGCAGGATGCCGATCAGGATGGCGCCCTTCACCTTGAGCCGGTCCAGCGCCACGATCGCAAAGAAGCCAATGATGGCCAGCACGGCCTGCGGCTGGTGCAGGTCGCCGATCGTAACCAGCGTTGCGGGATTGCCGGTAATGATGCCCGCACTGTGCAATGCGATGATGGCAAGGAACAGGCCGATACCGGCGGTGATGGCGCCACGGATGGCGAGGGGAATGCCCTTGACGATGGCTTCGCGCACGCGGAACAGCGTCACCACCAGGAACAGGCAGCCCGAAATGAACACGGCCCCCAGCGCAGCCTGCCAGGGCAGGCCCATACCTTTGACCACGGTATAGGCAAAGTAGGCGTTCAATCCCATGCCAGGCGCCATGGCAATCGGGTAGTTGGCGTAGAAGCCCATGATCAGCGTGCCGATGGCGGCGGCCAGGCAGGTGGCCACGAAGACGGCATCCTTCGGCACGCCGGCATCGCCCAGGATGCTCGGGTTCACGAAGATGATGTAGGCCATCGTCAGGAACGTGGTGACGCCGGCCAGCACTTCGGTGCGCACATTGGTGTTGTGTTCGCGCAGGCGGAAGATGCGCTCTACGAGGCTCGCTGAGGAGGAAGCGGCGGATGGATGGCTTGGCCGCGGGGCCTGTTCAGGGGTAGACATGGTGTCTCCAGATGCTCCAGCGACGCGTGCCACGAGCGTCACCAGGTGCCGTGTTGACCCGACAATGCGGAAAAGGCGGGATCATCCCACAAGCCGCCGGGCGCATCCAGCCCACGCCGGGGAATTCCCTGCCTTGACGAGATCGGCATTCCCCCGTATAAATCTCCGCTAGATTCAAGCGACGAGGCAACAGTTCATTCGTTAGCCAACGTCTTGGTACTTCGGTTGTCCATGGTGTCCTTTCCTTGAGTTGGCAATACGGTGGTGTGCGCACCATCGGTTTCTTTTTTATTTTTTTTGGAAAGCAATACCATGCAAACCGGTATCGTAAAGTGGTTCAACGACGCCAAGGGCTTCGGTTTCATCAAGCCGGACGCCGGCGGTGACGATCTGTTCGCGCACTTCTCGGAAGTTCGCGCCGAGGGCTTCAAGTCGCTGCAAGAAAACCAACGCGTGTCGTTCGAAGTCAAGAACGGCCCGAAGGGTCTGCAAGCGGCTAACATCACCCCGATGTAAGTCCGGCTGCACGCGCGCTTCGGCGTGCGTCGCACCAAAAAACCCGCCATCGGCGGGTTTTTTTTCGTCCGTTCGCAGCGGCCTGTCAGGGCCGCGTTGCCGATGCGGCGTACCCGCCATAGGCATTTCCCCTCTCGCCTCCCTCGCGAGAACACGGGCTTTCTCCCCCTCCGCGTCTCGAAAATGTTCCCTATTGTTCTGGCGCGCTCCGGCGACTCGATTCGCAGAAATGGGTACGCCTTTCGTAAGTGTGCTGATCTGCCGTCGCAGAAACGGGTACGCAGGTCGAACCCGCCCACGCAGAAACGGGTACGGCGCACCCGCCACCGCAGGTTGATTGTCACCTGATTACAACAGGTTTGTGCAACGCAGAAATAGGTACGCTTTTACGTTCCGCAGTCTCCGGCCGCATGCGGCGCGGGGAGTTATCCAGCCTAATGTTTAAGCAACGTGGTTTTCCCCGCAGAATTTGGTTCGCCCGTCCAGGTGAGCATGTATACATGGTTTGGGCGTCGGCGGCGCGCAGAAACGGGTACGGTTTTCGGGTATCGTCGGACGCAGAAATGGGTACGCCCCCGGCGTGAAAGCCTGGCCCGACCGTCCATCCGCGTTCGGCCAGTGACGCCATGCTACGCAGAAACAGGTACGCGAGGTGGCGCGGCCTGCTTCACCGGCAATGCGCAAAGTGTGGGCTGGCTCCACGTATACGTCTTGATGTAGCGGCAGTGCATACGCGCTGTCGCCGTATCCCGGTGCTGCCGGCTCGCAGAAACGGGTACGGCCGGGTTGAAACGATCCGCTTCTCGGAACGCAGAAATGGGTACGCTTCGGCGGATCGTGGGCCTGTTGGGTGACGTCCGCAGATTTGGGTACGCCGCAGAAACGGGTTCGGCGAGGCGTTGTTGGGTCCTCCAACCGTGTATACGCAGAATCTGGTTCGTTTTTGGATCGTCCGGGCGCAGAAACGGGTACGTAAGGCGCCTCCGGTTCGGCGTGCGGCCACCAAGGCGTACCTGATTCTGCGGGGATAAGGCACCGAATCGACCCCAGTAAGGCCTGTGACTGCCGTTTCTAGCCAGGCCGCGCAGAAACGGGTACGCTTTGGCCTCGGATTTCTGTGGAAAAGCCTGTGGGATCAGTGACTTATCCCCGCAGATTCCGGTACGGCGTTTTCGCTGAAACGGGTTCGCTTGGCCGCAGATTCGGGTTCGGGCTTGCGCAGAAACGAGTACGGAATGCCGCAGAAACGGGTACAGAGAGGCTCAAAAAGCGCTTTGCAATCAAGGGCGTTGGCGCTCCGTATACGGTTTACGAGTAGTTAACCCGTATCGGTATCGTTTACTTGTAGTGGATGAGCAGCCAACCGTGGACAACCCTGCCGGGTTGCCCACCGTACGGCCGCCATCTCATCAGTCGCCGGATACCCGGCCTTCAACACAGCCGGCTTGCAGGACAAGCCACGAGCTGCCGAACCGGCGCAGCTTCCGACTCGCTGTGGACGGCAAACGGCATCGTCGCCAGATAAACGCGTATACGTACCCGTTTCTGCGTGACAACGTATACGTGATCGCGTAAAAAGGCGGGTAATCCGAAGCCCATCAATATGTCGATCAAACGCTCTATGGCCTCCGAGGGAGAACGTGCCGTCCTGGAATCGGACGCGGAACCGTCCCGCATCATCATTCCCGGGAACGAGAACATCCTCGCGCCGTCCGAGAAATTCCAGCGTCTTTTCGACGAAGCCCAGGCCATGGAGCGCGAAGACGCGTGGCAAAGTGGCGAAGTAGGCTTCCTCAGTCGTGCCAGCGTGCAGGTGACCCTGCCGTATCGCGCACCGAAGGGCGCGCCGCCTGTCTGGACACGCACCAGCGGGAATATCTCGCTGATGATTCAGCCAGGCTACTTCACACAGCAACGTTCCGAGCGCGCGTCGAACGGTCGGCAGAAGCTCGTTTCCGAAACCGTGTCGCTGGGGTATCCGTACGGCTCCTACCCACGCCTGATGCTTGCCTGGATCGGCAAGGAAATCATGGCCAAGAAGAAGCGTGGCGAGTTCACCGGTACTGTGGAAGACCGTCGCATATCGCTTGGCAACTCGCTGTCGGAGTTCATGTACAACCTTGGCATTCCGATGGCCACGGGTGGCAAGCGCGGCACGATGACACTGGTTCGCCAGCAAATGATCCGGCTGTTTTCTGCGACGATCGCCATCGTCCAGAACAAGTCTGTGCCGGTGCCGAACCAGGCACCCAACCATGAGCCACTGTCGATTGATCGGGTTGGTTACCTGCTGGCCGATCAGCTGTCGACCTGGTGGGATCCGATGCAGCCGGGGCAGGGCTCGATGTTCGAGAGCTTTGTGGTGCTGTCTGAGCCGTTCTTCAACGAACTGGTCAACCGGCCCGTGCCGGTCGATATGCGCGCCCTGAAGGCGCTAAAGCAGTCGCCGTTCGCGCTCGACGTGTATTCCTGGCTCACCTATCGTTTCTTCACGATCCAACGGCGGACGGAAATCCCGTGGGAAGCGCTGCAGATGCAGTTCGGGACCGAAACGGAGAGCGAACGAAAGTTCCGGGCGCTGTTCCGCAAGGCGCTCAAGGACGTGCTCGTTGTCTATCCTGGTGCGAAGGTCGACGCCGACTCTTCCAAGGCCCTGATCCTGCAGCCTTCGCGTACCAGCGTGCGCAAGCTCGGGTAAGCCGACAGCCAGGAGCCAGCAAGGAAGGCGTGGTACCAGCGGCGGCACGCGTCGGCTGAAAAGCAAGAAGGGCAAGCATGTGCTTGCCCTTCTTGCTTACCGGTCAGTCATCTCGACGACCGCCGGGAAACTGCAGTGGTTCACTTCAGGCCGGCTTGATTGCCGAAGCCTGCAGGCCCTTCGGGCCTTGCTTGACTTCGAACGTCACGCGCTGACCGTCCTTCAGGGTCTTGAAACCCGAGCCCTGAATCTCCGAGAAGTGGGCAAACAGGTCTGCGCCGCCATCGTCGGGAGTAATGAAGCCGAAACCCTTGGTCTCGTTGAACCACTTGACCGTACCGGTTGCCATAAGAAAGTCCTTTCGAAGCAAGTTCGTTTTACACAACGCAAACAACCGTTCAAGCACGCTGGGGTCTCGTAGATACCGAACGGAAGTCAACGAGTTGACACGACTTGACTCGACTGTAACGGGCATCATAACCACATTGTGTTGCGGTGTCATGTGCGCCCTAATGCGCACTACCTTTACTTTAGGCGGATTCTGTACCGCTTTTCAAGAAGAAGAATCCCCAAAAGTTGATATAGGCGGTTTCTCCCACCGTTGGCACTTCTCCGCACTATCGGGGTTTCAGTCCCTTTTTTGCACTCGCTTCCAATTAATTTAAATTTTCGAAAATGGGTTGTAGCGCACTGTGGGATTGGCTAAAGTTTCGCCTTGATTGAACACCATCATTCGCGCTTTCAGCGCTGAAAGTGAGGCCCCAAGTGGCAGCAAAAATCATCACCGTTTTCAACCAGAAGGGCGGCTGCGGCAAGACCACCGTTAGCATGCATCTCGCTGGCACGTTGGGACTTCGTGGCGCACGCTCCATGCTCGTCGACATGGACGAGCAGGGCACTGCGACCCGGTGGGCAGCCCAGGCCAGCGATGAGCGGCCCTTCCCGGCTTCTGTCATCGGACTCGCACCGTCGGGTGGCGCAATGCATCGGGAAGTGCGCAAGTTCGTCCATGACTACGACTACATTCTGGTCGACTGCCCACCTGCCGTGCATTCGGCGGCGCCCTCCAGCGCGCTGCTGATTTCGGACCTTGCGATTATTCCCGTGGTGCCGTCGCCGCCTGATTTGTGGGCCGCCGTGGCAGCCAAAACGCTGGCGCAGCATGCGCAGGTACAGAACGAGACCCTGCAGATTCGTGTCATGGCAAACATGGTCCAACGCCGCGTTTCCATCGCGCGACAGGCTATCGAGATTCTCGGCGACGACGGGGATGTCCCCCTGCTGAATTCGATGATCGGCTCGCGCTCTGCGTTTCGCGAATGCCAGGCCATCGGCTGCACGGTTCACGGGGTTCCCGGCGCGCGGGAAGCGATCCAGGAAGTCGACATGATGGTGGACGAGGTACTGTCCTTGATTGAGTAATCCGAATGGCAACAAAATTGAAAAGCCTGAAGGCCGGCATGCTCGCCGGCATGGCCGCGGAAAAGACCCGCAGCGATGCGATCGACCGGTTCGCACGTGCGGAAGCTGCCCTATCCGAGCACCCGAATGGCCTTCTGCAGAACCAGCGCCCGCAGACGACGGCGACTTTCAGCGCTGAAAGTACCATCGCCAATACGGAAGGGCGCCTGCTGATTCGCGTACCCATCGCGAACCTGCACGACAACCCATTCAACGCACGACGCATCTACGATCCTGCCGTGGTGCAGGAGCGCGCAGCGTCGATCGCCACGCACGGCCAGAAGACCCCGGGCCTGGCTGCCCCCGATCCCGCGCGGCCAGGGCAATACATCCTGATCGACGGTCACTATCGAAAGCGCGCCTTGGCCTCGGCCGGCAAGCTGGAGATGGAGTGCTTTATCGAGGACGACCTCAGCGACCTCGATTTTTACCGCCTCTCCTTCCTGCTCAACGAACAGCGATCGGATCAGTCCGCACTGGACAATGCCATTGCGTGGCGCCAGTTGCTGGATGAAGGCAAGGTTCAGAAAGAAGAAGAGATCTGTGAACTGACCGGGATGTCCGCCGGCACGGTCAACAAGACGCTGGCACTGTTGAAGTTGCCTGAATCGGTGCTTGCCGTCATGCGCGAGCGGCCCAGCGCCATCGGCATTTCGGCCGGCTACGAGCTGACCCTCTATTGCAAGATCGCTGGCGAGGATCGCACGCGCGAGCTGGCCACGCGCATCATGAACGACGGCCTGTCGAGCCGCGAGGTGGAATCGATCCGGAAACACGCGCAGGAAGGCAAGTCGCGCAAGGTCAAGGAAATCAGCCGCCAGTACAAGATTCGCACCGAGGCTGGTCAGCTGCTTGGCACGATCAAGGAATGGGATTCCGGACGAATCATGCTCGATGTCCAGCTGACCGACCGCAACGCGCGCGAAGATCTCCTGGAAGTCCTCAAGGCGCGCTTCGGTCTGGACAAGACGCTACTCTGATCTCATAGGTTCCTGAGCTGGCGGGGTGTGAACGCCGCCGGCACATCGTCATTCGCGGCGGCGAAGCGCCGCCAACTGACGCGCAGCAGCCGCTCAAGCCCGCTGGAAGAGTAGCCCGCCGCCGTCTGGGAACGCTTCGTCCGACCCCGTTCGGTGTCAGGAAAATCAACCGGCGCGAGCAAGGCTGCATCCGGACGCTCGGCTGAAAAACTGCCGTCCCAGTCCAGCTCGCGATCGCCCCAGTGCATCAGCAGCGCCTGCCAGACATCGGCGTCCAGCGAGATATTCCCCGCCCTTGCGGCACTCTTTGCCTCCAGTGCCAGATGGACAGCGGCGATCCCGGGTGCCAGATGAGCGATGCGAAGCGTAGACAGTTCGGTCACGCGCAGCCCATGCCGCGCAATCAGCAAGGCCGCGGCACGCGCTGCGCGTTGCTGAGGCGACGGCGTATCGTTCGCAAGCCAGTCCAGGAAGCGGTCAACCGGAATCGTCGACACAGCGTGCGGTAGTGCCGACGAATTCAGCGGCGCCTCCGCCACGGTGGCTTGCATTGACAAGGCGTGGGGCGGCGTCGGCGCATCGTACGCACGCCGAGGGGTTGGATCGCGTAGCTGCGGGCCAAGTTTGCGCGGCACTTCGTTGTGAAGCGCCCCCAGTAGCGACCGGACAACGCGGAGGGCAGCCTCGCGGGAACTAGCACGCAACGGCCCTTCAAATGGGCGCCAATGCACCTTGTCGCGCGCGCTCGCTGGGCCGCACCAGAAGTCGGCCGGTTGGGGATCGGCCAGAAACGATTGGTAGGCCAACAGGTCCGCGGCGGCCAATGACCGAAGTGAACGGCCTCGTCGCGCGGCCCATAGCAGCAGACGTTCGGCCTCGCGCCGATAGCTCTTCCAGGTGTTCGGCGATGATTCTTTCGCCTTGAGCCAATCCTTTACCGAGCGCAGATCTTCGGCCAGTTCCCTTTCCGGGGACGTTCCCCCGCTGTCTGCGCGCATCGATTCCAATGGGACTGGGACGCGCATGCCGGGGCCCAACGCTGTGGCAAAAAGAGGCTTTCGCGCAACAAAATCATCAGGGGCGAGCACAAAATCACGCAGCTTGATATCCGACGCCGCCTGCTGTCCCGCCAGCCAGCGCACCACGGTTTCGCAGGATTTCTTGCCGATCCGGGGTACGTAACGCCACCAACTGCTGCCCCGCCGGTTGGCCAATGCCACGAGATCGGCAATGGTATGGATGTTCGCGGCCATCAGTCGTCGGGCCAGGCTGGGTCCGAACCACAGCGTCACCCGGTGCGACGGTAGCGGCCGGCCCTGACCAAGCTGCTCGATCGACGACAACGCCTCGACCCGGCGTGACATGCCCGTGTCCGACCGGCCGCGCAGTGCCTCGAACATCTCGGCGATATCCGGGCGATTGTGCTGGAGGGCGAACTGCACCAGACGATCGCGCAGGGACAGAATGCGCTGGACGGCTTGATGCTCCGTCAAGTCGTCATCGTCATCGGGGTCCAACAGATAGCGGTTAGCGATATCGACCGGGCGCATACCCTGCGCATACGCACGCACCACCGCAAATTCGGTGCGGGTCAGCTTGGTCGCCGCCAGCGTGTCGCGATCATCGGACACGCTCGTCCTCCACATTTTGTGCTGTCACCGTCCGGTAAAGCCCAAAAATATGTCCCTGCGGGAGGCTTCCAACGGCACCCGCCGCTGGTTTGTGGCTCGGCTGTGCGGCGAACCCGCCGCATGCGTCCAACCTCTCGTAAGTGACTGATTTACAACTGAAAGTTACCATCCCCGTTCCATACCGGCCCATTCTGCACATCAAAGTGCAATGCAAATTATTTTAATGCAAGATGGTTCACATGGGGAAACTTGGCGGAATCAGGGGGGACGGCAGCATGGCGACGTGAATTCGGGGGTTTGCGCCATATGGCCGAAGCTCCGGCCCCGGGGTGGACGATACCAGAGCCCAGGCGCTTCTGGCGCCCTAGTGAGTACATAGGCACGTCTAACGGCGTAGTCAGAAACAACGCGGCAGGCTCTTAAGGCCCTCGGATAGCGCGCTGGGAAAGACGCGCCTGGCTCGCCCGCCCTCCGCCGATGCACTTCGGCATACCGCATGCCGCCCCCAATCCAGCGAACGAATGTGACCCGGGTTTCAACAGGGCCCTTCATTCGTGCCGTGTGCGACTGGGCCGATGACGGGGCAAGACATCGGTGGCTCAAAGCGCTTTCCTCATCTCGGACCCGCGCGTCGTCCCGGTCACTGCGAGCGCTGAGCAGCATTATCGCGGTACTCGGCGTACAGGGCGCCGAGGGCGCTCCAGCGAGAAAAACGCGTCGTTGCACCCGTCATTCTGCAGCATTGATTTAAAAGGAATTTCATACGCAGCAGTGAGTACGCTTTGTGTTCGGCGACATGGTTCGACGGGTGTGGAAGCGGATGCTGTGCGGGTCGCTCGAAACGCAATGGGCGTATACGTATACGCGTATACGCATTCCAGTACCCTCTCGCCTCCCGGCTCCGGGACGATACACGGAGCCGACAAATCCCCAAAATACGCATCATTCGTTCGAATGATTTTTCACTGGCTCAAGAGCGATCACATCACTAATCCACCGAATACATTGCGTCCAACGAACACGGGCACGCGAGCGCCGCCGCGATGGGGGCTGGCGCTCGGTGCCGTGATTTGTTGGGTGTGTTGGCGAGTGGCAGATCAGTACTCGATCACCGGCGCATGCACCGGGGCGATCGACGGATGGGCACTCTGCGTGCGCTGGGCGGCCTTGTGCACCATCGTGTAGGCGTAGTCGATGCCCATGCCGTAGGCGCCCGAGTGTTCCTTCGCCAAGCCCGTCACCGCGTCGTACGTTTCCTTGTTCTTCCAGTCGCGCTGCCATTCCAACAGCACCTGCTGCCACGTCACCGGCACCACGCCGGCCTGGATCATGCGCTGCATGGCGTAGTCGTGCGCTTCCTTGGTGGTGCCGCCCGAGGCGTCGGCCACCATGTAGATCTCGTAGTCGCCTTCGAGCATCGCGCTCAGGGCGAAGGTCGTGTTGCACACCTCGGTCCACAGACCGGCCACGACGATCTTCTTGCGGCCGTTGGCGGCCAGCGAGTCGCGCACCTTCTGGTCGTCCCACGAGTTCATCGACGTGCGTTCGAGCGTTTCCTTGCCCGGGAAGACGTCGAGCAGTTCGGGGTAGGTGTAGCCGGAGAACGATTCGCTTTCGACGGTCGTGATGGTGGTCGGCACGTCGAAGATCCTGGCCGCCTTGGCCAGGCCCACGACGTTGTTCTTCATGGTCTGGCGATCCATCGACTGCACGCCGAAGGCCATCTGGGGCTGGTGATCGATGATGATCAGCTGGCTGTTGCGCGGGGTCAGGACTTGCAGTTTGGCGTTCGACATGATGCTCTCCGGTATAAGGAATAATTCAATAAGTTTGAGGTTTTATCGGGCGGCGCTGGCTTCGCTTCGTTCGTTTCGCTGCGTTGCAGCGCTGTCCATGTGCAGAACTATAGCGACCGCCGCCCCGACGAAAGTGGGCTATCGTCGTCATAGTTATTCAAAATAATTGAATTAATGTAAAAGCCCAGGTCGCGGTCGTTATCCTGCCGTCCATACGCCTGCACATCGGCGATTGCTCCAATTCCATATTTCCACTATATTCGAATCATGGAAACAGATACCGCCCTGATTGCCCTTGCCGCGCTGGCCCACGCCGTCCGCCTGGCCGTCTTCCGCCTGCTCGTGCAGGCCGGCCCCGAAGGGCTGCCCGCTGGCCGCATTGCTGAACTGATGGAGATGCCGGCGTCCTCGCTGTCGTTCCACCTCAAGGAATTGCATCGCGCCGGATTGCTTGCCAGCCGCCAGGAGGGCCGGTCGATCATCTACATGGCTCGCTTCGAGACCATGAATGCCCTGCTCGGCTATCTCACGGAGAACTGCTGTGGTGGCAATCCGTGTTCGCCGGTGTCCTCCTGTTCCGTCGCCACGGAGTCCTGAACCATGAAGCGCTTCCACGTCCACGTCAGCGTGGCCGACCTGCCGGCCAGCATCCGCTACTACTCGGCCCTGTTCGATGCCGAACCCACTGTCGTCCGGGACGACTACGCCAAGTGGGCGCTCGACGACCCGCGCGTGAACTTCGCGATCTCCAATCGCACGGAGAAGCTCGGCGTCGACCATCTCGGCATCCAGGTAGAGACCGACGCGGAGCTGGCCGAGATGAAGACGCGCCTCGCCAGCGCCGACCTGCCCCTGCAGTCCCAGTCCGAGACGAACTGCTGCTACGCGACCTCGAACAAGCACTGGTCGGTGGACCCGACGGGCATCGCCTGGGAATCGTTCCAGACGCTCGGCGGTGCGCCGACGTATGGCGAATCACGTGACCGTAGCGCCGAAGCCGCCGCGTGCTGCGTGCCGGTCCAATTGAACGCCACCCCGAAGCCAACCGCCAAGACCACCTGCTGCACGCCGGACTCCGGCTGCTGCTGAGAGTTTCCGCCAACCAGCCTTCCGTACCGATGCCTCGGGCGCGGAAGGCACCTGCTCGCCCCCTTTCCGTCATGTCAGACAAGACCTTCAACGTGCTGGTGCTGTGCACCGGTAACTCCTCCCGCAGCGTCATGGCCGAAGCGCTGTTCAATGTGCTCGGCAGGGGACGCTTTCACGCCTACAGCGCCGGCAGCCATCCCTCTGGCACGGTCAATCCCTTTGCCATCGAGCGCTGCCAGTCGATCGGCTACGACACCTCTGGCCTGCGCAGCAAGAGCTGGGACGAGTTCGCCCTGCCCGACGCACCCCGGATGGACTTCGTCATCACCGTCTGCGACCAGGCCGCGGGCGAGATCTGCCCGATCTGGCCCGGCACGCCCATCACGGCACATTGGGGCTTCATGGACCCCGCCGCGATCCAGGGCTCCGCTGACGAGAAGCGCGAGGTGTTCGACCAGGTCTTCCGTCAGATCCTCAATCGCGTCAGCCAGTTCGTGAACCTGCCGCTGCACGTGCTGGACCATCACGCCATCCAGAAGGAGATGCGCGCGATCGGCGAGCAGCCTGTGGAGGCCGGGCAATGACCACGGCGCAACGGGCCGCGGGGGCCGCGCAGCCCAGCGCCATCGGCTTCTTCGAGCGCTACCTGACCGTCTGGGTGGCCCTCTGCATCGTGGCGGGCATCCTGCTCGGTCAATGGCTGCCACCGGTCTTTCAGGCCATTGGCGCCATGGAGGTCGCACAGGTGAACCTGCCGGTCGGCGTGCTGATCTGGATCATGATCATCCCGATGCTGATCAAGATCGATTTCGGTGCCATGGGCCAGGTCGCGGGACACTGGCGCGGCATCGGCGTCACGCTCTTCGTCAACTGGCTGGTCAAGCCGTTCTCCATGGCGCTGCTGGGCTGGATCTTCATCCGACACCTGTTCGCTGGCTGGCTGCCAGTGGATCAACTCGACAGCTATATCGCTGGCCTGATCCTGCTGGCGGCGGCACCCTGCACGGCGATGGTGTTTGTCTGGTCCCAGCTCTGCAAGGGCGATCCGTACTTCACGCTGTCGCAGGTGGCGCTCAACGACGCGATCATGGTCGTGGCCTTCGCGCCCGTCGTCGCCCTGCTGCTGGGTCTGTCGTCGATCACGGTGCCCTGGGATACGCTAATCACCTCGGTGGCCCTCTACATTGTGGTGCCGGTGCTGATCGCACAGGTCATCCGCAAGGCACTTCTGGCACGGGGCGAAGCCACCTACAAGCGAGTGGTCGGTGCGCTGGGGCCCTACTCGATCACCGCGCTGCTCGCGACGCTGGTGCTGCTGTTCGGCTTCCAGGGCAATGCCATCGTCGAACAGCCGCTCATCATCCTGCTGCTAGCCGTGCCGATCCTGATTCAGGTCTTGCTGAACTCCGGCCTGGCCTATCTGCTCAACCGCAAGCTCGGCGTGGCCCATTGCGTGGCCGGCCCATCCGCCCTGATCGGCGCCAGCAACTTCTTCGAACTGGCCGTGGCCACCGCCATCAGCCTGTTCGGTTTCCAGTCGGGTGCGGCGCTCGCCACCGTCGTCGGTGTGCTGATCGAAGTCCCCGTGATGCTGTTCGTCGTCGGCGTGGTCAACCGTTCGCAGCACTGGTACGAATCGCACTGAGATACCCCATGACCGTCACCATCTATCACAATCCCGCCTGCGGCACATCGCGCAACACGCTGGCCATGATCCGCAACGCGGGCATCGAGCCGACCGTTATCGAGTACCTGAGCACGCCGCCCGACCGGCTGACCTTGCAGGCGATGATCCGCGATGCCGGGCTCACCGTGCGCGAAGCCATTCGTGAGAAGGGCACGCCCTATGCCGAGCTTGGTCTCGCCGATCCGGCGCTGGCCGATGGCCGGTTGCTGGACGCGATGCTGGCCCATCCGATCCTGATCAACCGGCCCTTCGTCGTCACCGAGCGGCCTGCGGTTGTGCAGGCCGTCGGAGCTTGTGCTGGACATCCTGCCGGCGCCGCAGCAAGGCGCCTTCACCAAGGAAGACGGCGAGGCCGTCATCGACGCGCAATGGCGGAGGGTCCGATGACCGCGGGTCCGCCCAATATCGTCCCTGCGGTGCTCGGATACGCCCGACCTCTATAAGCTGGAACCGCCGCGCGCCAGCACCCACCCGCCGCGCATCCTGCTGCCCTACGGCTCGCTGCGCGAAACGTCGCCACCCGCATGGCGTGGCTACCCAAACCACCGCCCCAAAGAAAAACCCCGCACGGAGGCGGGGTTTTTCTTTGCAGAGACTGCCTGCAAGGCACGGGGTCAGAACGGTTATGCCCACTAAAAACTGTTGGTAGACCGTTAGATGTGAGTGAGTAAAAGGCTTTGCGGGACATTGGAGCACTGGTTTTGTTGGTATGGCGACAAGTGGACGCCTCAAGTCAGCCCGGAAGAGCTCCCGACCCGCGATTTGTGGGTAGCCAATTGGAGCCACGGAATTGGCTTGCAAGGAGCGACCGAGCACCACTGTTGTCAACCGCCGTTAGTCGCATACCACCGCCGCCTAATGATAGCCACCCTGAGTGCTTGCATGGGGGCGTGGCGCATAGTGATTTTTCGCGACGTGATGAGAGATGGGGCGCGGCGACTGGTGAGCCGCCGCAACGCTGTTCGGTAGCAGGCCTGCGCAACAAGGAAAGCCTTGGACCGCCACGAACGCGCTGCCTATCATCGCCGCTGTGAGCTGCGCTCGCCATGGAGCCGGCACATCGTCTAGGCGCACGTACAAACGGCCTTGGGACTCCCTCACCGGAACTGCCGCAATCAGCTCTTCACGAGTCATGCTGCGATCGTCCTGCGGCTATCTCTTTGCCGAGTGCGATGGAATCCTCCACGCGTAAAGCGCGGGTCCTACGGCGAGACCCGCGCGCCGGCACACACGGAATGAGGCGCCACGGCATCGTTATCGCTTTCTCGACTGCGGCAGCAAGGACGGCATCCGTGATCAGGCCCGCTGGCAACCTGCCGCCATTTGCACGAGTTGCCGCGACCCAGATCTCTATCACGTCGTCGCGGTCATCCGCCACCGCGTTTTGGATGTATTCGACGCGCAGACGCAGGCGCCTTGCATGTCGGCGCCGCGCCCTTCGTAGATTGCGTGCGCACGCCAAATTCATCGCCGGGGCTGTCATCGCGAATTCTCACAATTGGGCGAGCAGTTCACTCTTCCCACTGCCCTCCACCACATTCAGCACGAATTTGCGCTTCAGCTTGGTCATCATACGGCGTTGCTCGGAAACACAGGGCTCCAGGGTGCCATCCGGACTCACGTAGGCATAGTGCACCGCATTATCCTCGCCACTCTCGTAGGCCCACAGTTCACTCACGGGTTGGCATCCGCGCATCGGCACGATAACGTCGACCTTAACTCGATCTAGACTCGGTCGTCGCTGGAGGTCTTCGATCAAGGTGTCAATGGAAGGTACTACCGTCGAAGTAGGGACATCCTCCAACGTATTGCCCCCATCGTGTAGCAGGAACGGCGTGGTATCAAACGTCAGAACTCCCGTCTCCCATGACCCCGCCAGTGTGCCGCTAATCTTGTCCTTAAGGACATCCAACTGCCATTCGTACCTTGTTATCAGCATAGGAAAAATACTTACTATGGGTTCAGCACTGTCTGCCATTGCACAGGTCCCTCACTCCGACGTCGCCGCTTTGCGATAGCGGGCGGTGACATCCGACCAACTTCCGATGCCGTTGACCTGACACCAAACGTCCCACACATACCAGGCTTCGCGGGTTGAGAGCCCCTCCGTCTCATGCAAGACATAGATCCGCCCACTCGCCGTCTCGCAGCGCATGGTCACCGCGTCAAACCGAACAATGGCGCTGCTCACTTGCCCTGCACCGGTATCGAGATCGATACCAACCAGGTGATGTTCACCGGGCGCCGTCTCCACGACGGCCCAACCACCCAATTCGAACCTCGGCTTTCTTGCGGGTGAACCGGTACCCCAAAGCATGTGCAGTTCTCCTTTGCGAAATCGATAGTCGGATTAATGGACGTTCGTGCGTCGCGGCCTCGGCAGACCCTTGACTCGCAGTGCGAGTATTGCCTGCCGTCGTCGGTCACACAATTCGATCCTAGCCCGAGGCACATGCGGTCCGCGATCGCTAGCAACTCCACTCCCGCGCGCACCTCCAATCCCTCTCTAGGATGCGTGAGGACTGCGTGTGTTGCAGCCCACAGCGTGATGCATCGGTGCTACGCCCCCGTTGTGTAACCGGGGCGAATCGTAGCGACTGTTGCACCATCGGTGTTCATACCCCGTCAGCGCCGTAGGGTCTTAGTTGACGCAAGTGGGCGCGCACGGATGAAATCGCGGCAAATGGCCTATTTTTGGCCTTTTTTTTTCGCAGAAAATAGGTATCAAACGCGATTTCTATCCTGCCTTTGCTAACCGAGGCCATCATCTGGGGCAGGCTCGGCGTTTCCTGCCCTAGGCGTGACGTGTTTCGGCAAAAGGTGCAGGAAGTGGAGCCTGCTACCGCTCAGACTCTAATCGGACCTCAAATGTCCCGACCTCTGGTGCCTCTCTCCTGTTCGACACAGTGAAGAGAGATCTACGTCGGACGGGATTGGAACGGGAGTTCGCAATGCTGGAGAGAGCTGGCTTCGTGGGGCTGAGGGCGCGCGAAGTGGATTTCTCCGGTGCACCGGAGGTCGGCATCACGCTTCCCTTGAACCTGGACGATCTGGCAACCCAGTTTGCGGCTCTCATCAAAGCATGGCAATCTGACTTCAACCGGGGCATTGGCTCGAGCGAGCTCTCGGATATTCGGTGTGTGCCATGATATCAAGCGCGAGCGCATATCTTCTATTTGGCAAGCTTGATCCTCCCTCCAAAGAGGGGGGCGCGTTGTCCAATGCTGCCCACTATGGAGTGTTGGGTACCATCACGAAGTTCGAACAATTTGATGGGGGCTTCGCCTCCGTGGTAGAGGTCCTCCAGACGACGTCGCTGCCACCGGCAGGCCGGTACACGACGCGAGGGTATCGACGGACATCGGGGAAAAACAGCTATGGTAAAAAAGGTCGATTTGCCGAACGGCAAGCATTGGGGCAAACAGAAGGATGCACTTGAGCACTTCAAAGCCATGCTTGCACGTTATGGAAATGGAGACAGGATTTCCGACCCTCGTGATCACGACGATCTATGTGCATTGATCCAGGTGTATGACACCAAACGATTATCGGGGGCGGAGGCCAAGGCAGGCCTCGGTATCTCGCATTTCTCGCGCGAATTGAACGAGGGCGAGCAATGGAGATCGCCAGGATTTCATGTACATCGCGTCGACAATAGTTCGATCGATTTTAGCTTCTACGAGGCCGTCAAATCGGCGTCGTATTAACGGCCCGCCTCGCCACCGGGTTAGTTCAGGCTAGGATAGTTAAGCGCGGAGATCAACGCGCAGCAACGGCAGTGAGGGAGACGTGGACGCATCAGTTGATTTGGGATCGGCATTAGAACGCCTGCTCGGAAACAAAGACTGGATGAAGGTCTTTCTTGCCGAGGAGCCGCAGTCGGGGACTTCTTCTCCAGCGTTGCGGCAATTCATGTTGGCCATGCGTGAAGACGAACGCATGCTGGCGGAATTTGCTGCGAAACTGGCAGATCAAATCATCGGCTACTGTCTGCCGAGGAAGCGCGTGTTAAAAGCCATCCGGAACAGCGCCGGCAATCCCAACGACCTGGCTGCCGCAATGGCGGCACTCAGGCGTGATGCGCGCCGCGCTTTTCAGCAATATCGGGAAGAATTTCCAGCGCGCTCGGGCGAAGGCGGCGAACTTCTGGCGTATGCGTTCACCGAGTACTTCCTGCGCGCGCCAATGGCGATCGCGAAGATGCACACAAAAACGAATACGGAGATGCCGGTGTTCGGTGCGGATGGTGTCCATCTTCGCTATGTCCCCGACGCAGGACATCTCGAGGTTCTCTACCTAGAATCGAAGGTGCACGCGGCGATCGGCTCTGGAGCCCGCGACGCAGCCAAATCGATGCGCGACTTGATCGACGGGGCCCAGCGTGGTCACGAACTGCGACTCGCGCTCGATTTCGGGAATTTCGATGATATGGACGAGCAAGCACAGCAAGCGCTGGAGGACTTTCTCGATCCTTATGCGGGCGCGAGGACGGCCGATCGGCGAGATCGGCATGTCTGTCTCGTCGCTTATTCTGAACCGGCGTACAAGAGGACAGCAAGCGGCGCGAAGATGGAGGAAGTGCGGGCCCAGTTCGGCGCGCGCTGTGTCAATCGTACGACCAGCGTCAGGAACGCCTACGCTGAGAAGAACCTGCCAATGGAGAAGATCACGACATATATTGTCGGGTTCCCGAGTGTCGCGGCATTCCGCCGCGAGTTCGAGAGAGCGTTGAGCAATGGCTAATTTCGCGGCAAGACTCGCAAATCGCATTCAGGCGAACCCGGCTTTCTGGGCCGATTTCCAATGGTTGTGCGCGAACGGTGTCGTCTCACTCACCCAGAATCCCGATATCAAGCTGGTTGCCGAGAGTGCTGACGGCGATAGCGACATGCGGCTTGCCAGGCTTGTGGAATCGGCGAGCTGCCTGGCGATGGACGACTCAGTGAGCAGCCACAAGCTTGCCCAGACGATCGCGCTCTATAGCGTCGCATCGACCTGTGTGGCTGGCATCGCAGCCGCATGCGAACATATCTTGGCTCAGTTGGGAAATTTCCCCGCCGCGGAATTCGTAAGGCAGCGCAGTGGGCGGAAGGACGGCGACATGCCAGCACTCATGCATGTTCGTGATTTCGCTCGACGCTACCGCAATACGGTTGCTTTGCCCAGCGGCAGGTTGCCACTGACAGATTTCCAGTTCGATATTTGGGACGACCTCGAATCAGGGCGTTCAACGGCGATTTCGGCACCCACATCGGCCGGAAAGTCGTTTGTAGTTCGGCAATTTATTGTCAAGAAGATCAAATCGTTGGCGTCGGTGCGTGCGGCATACGTTGTGCCAACGAGAGCCCTGATGGCGGAGATCCTCGAGAAGCTATCGGACGCCTTCGGGCATGATGATCCAACCATCCGCGTAACTAGCGTGCCGACGGAGGATGCGGAGAAGCGCCCTCGACAGATTTTCGTGGTGACGCAGGAACGATTGTTGTCTTATCTGGATGAGGGGCTTCCCGCGGAGTTTGACTTCGTGGTTGTCGATGAGGCCCAACAAATGGGGGACGGCTCGCGCGGGATGATTCTTCAGGACTGTCTGGAGCGCATCAACGATGCCAACCCTCATTGTGCGCAGTATTTCATGGCGCCGATGGCCAGCCGGGTCGACAATCTTGCGGCGGCCGTCGGCCACCATGAGGTCGCGACGCATATCACCACCGAGTCACCGGTTGTCTCCACCAAGATCGTTGTTAAGCGCAGCGCCAATTCCGATAACGACCTGACGTTGGAAATGATGCACGATGGCGGCCGCACCACCATCGCACAACTGACGCGCGACTATGGATTTGCGGATCGCAGGACACTGCTCGCCGCCGCGTGTATCGAGCTGGGCTCGTCCGGCGGTTCGCTCATTTATGCCTCCGGCCCGGCGGACGCCGAAGAGTTGGCGCTTCAGATTGCCATTAACCAAGCCGAGCGCAATGATCCCGCGCTGCAGGAACTCGCGGCGTTCATCCAGTCGGAAGTTCATAAGGACTATTCGCTGGTGTTCTGTGTCAAGCGCGGGATCGGATTCCACTATGGCTCGATGCCTACGCTATTGCGACAAGCGCTGGAAGACGCTTTCCGCAACGGTACATTGTCTTTCCTCGCGTGCACAACGACCCTGTTTCAAGGGGTGAATCTTCCTGCCCGCAACGTCTTCATCGATAAGGTAAAGCGAGGCACGCGTGGCACGCTTGACCAAGAGGATATCTGGAACTTCGTTGGAAGAGCGGGCCGGTTGATGCACGATTTTGCCGGCAACGTATTCCTGGTTGAATACGATAGCTGGTCCGAAAAGCTGATGGACGAGGTACCCAGCGTCAGGGTGGAACCCGCGCTGACCAAAATGCTGGACACAGGAAGAGCAGACCTTGAGCGGTTTATCGAAAGCCGAGGCGAGGCGGAGGTGGCGGCCGATGCCCGGCGCGACCTGGAGGCTGCCGCGGGACTTCTGCTTAGCAGACATCGAAAGGGCGCTTATCACACGACATTGTCCAGATGCGCGTCCGACCTGAGCGCCGAAGCTTCGGCACAGCTCGAGCAATCCATCGGCACGGCGCTTGCCAGCTTGAGCATTCCGGCAGCGGTACTGGATAGAAATTGGCAGATCTCGCCATGGCGCCTGCAGCGGTTATTCGATTTCCTTGTGGCGCGCGTGGCAGCGGGGCAATGGCGAGACTACTGTCCCTCGCATCCGATGCAGCCCGAAAGTTATGGGCGATATGAACGGATGTTCATGGTCATTGAGGAGCATCTCAATGGCAAGGCCCAAGACAAATGGGCGCGCTATCTGAACTACCAGGCTGTCGTCTGGATGAAGGGCGAAACCATCGCGTCGCTCGTCGATAATGAACTGCGATACCGCCCTTCAAAACCGTCCAGAAGATCCGGTGGGACTGTTAACTCTAACCAAGCAGTGCGACGCGTCTTCGACCTCGTTGAAAAGACGCTGCGCTTTACCTGCGTCCAGACGACTCGTGCTTACTGTGATTGCCTCAGGGCTGCGCTGCTGGGGGCGGGATTGACAGAAGAAGCGGAAAGGATCTTTCCAGTACCGCTGGCTCTCGAGCTCGGCGCATGCAGTCAAACAATGGTTTCTCTAGTCGAGCTCGGCCTGTCGAGAATTTCTGCGCAGACGCTCAGCAAGTACATGCGTGGTTCCGACCTGTCGCCGTCAGACGCGCGTACCTGGCTCGCACGCGCGCGGAAAGCGACCTTCCGATTTCCAAAGTCGTGCTCGACGAGCTCGTGCGCTTAAGGCTGATCCAGACCCGCTAGGCTATCGGTCCGCCACACCATGGTCGCCAACGATCAGGGTCACGCCCCCAATTGAAGGCAACTTCGACCATAGCATCGTCGACGCCAAGAAAATTACGTCGCTATCCTGTATGTGTAGTGCGAAGGCCGGCTCGGATACCAATTCAACGTCTCATCGCGTACTTACAGATGCCGCAATATCTCCGAACTAGCAGTGTCCGGCTCATCGAGGCCAGCCAGGAAGCCTTACATCTGGCGTTTGTTGGTCTAGGGTTGCCGGTCCGCCAGCAACTCCGCGTCGGTGCTGCTCAGTTCGCTGCGTCGGCCGGGCTTGTCGGTGCAGCAGTTGAACAAGGTCTGTCTGCCATCCTGGTGCAGGTGCTGGGCGAAGATGCATTGATGTCCAGCCGAACCCAGTTCAAGTCTGCGCGTGAAGTACTCCAAGACGTTCGAGCTCTTTTGCTAGCTCCGCCGCCGCGGGCATCGTTCTTGACGTACGGCATTCCAGATGCTCCCGCTCATCGCCAAGAACTCTACAGAGCCACGGAGGGATTCACGCTCATCATCGGCGAACGCGCTGCTGGGCTCCATGCTGGTCATGGTCCGTCGCGTGCCGTCGCCTTGGTTCAAGCGCACAAGGTCCTTGCCTTTTACGACCTACTAGCGCGATCGAGCCGTGTTCGGCCATACCTTGAGCAGCTTCCCCGTCCGCCGGAGACGCGTCTTGATACCAATGTCATAGTCGATGACCTTGCCCGACGCTTCATTGAAGCTGAAACGCTGGGAGAACGGAGCGCCGCGCTGCGGTCCTTGTTCCTGGTACTTCCGGAAGTCCCAGCGATAGCTCCCGAGTGGTTGGACGCATTCGACCGATCGGCAGTGTCACCTACGAACGATGACATTAACTTACTACTTCATACTCTTGAACATGCAGCGCCGGTTCGGTTTCATCGGTTGAATGCTGGCGGCCATGGCTTGCCGGTAGCTGTGCGGCCCGATGATGCGAACGCGCTCCCAATAGCGCCACACCATCTACGTCGCGCGTTTGGCGACGTGCTCGGACAGTTTGACGCATATGTCGGCACAGCGAATGGACGACTAAACGATGGGCATCTGGACGTGCCACCCGAGAGCTTCTTACTCGACTTGTGGATCTTGGGCCAGAATCAACTCGCCCAGGAGCTAAATCGAGAAAGGCTTACGGCCCATGATGCGTGGCCGTTGATAATGACCGCGCTCTCGTCACCTCGTATCAATCGCCCGTTTTGGTTCTTGGTCTCCATGGTGGATGATCTAGGCCAACTTGTCGCTCAGTTGCGTCGAGCATTCGCTGCCGGAGGGGGCGGGCATCTTCGGCAGCAGCAGGTTCCGACATTGGAGGCGATTGAAGCTCTGCGGCACCGGCAAGTGTTGGAGCCGGATAACCCGATCGTGGCAACGGTACGCAATGCCTATGCTCAAGCTAGCGCCCGCCGGGAAGCTATTGCTCCAGCCATCGAACGCAATCGTGGCAATGCGCGAGACGCTGGACCGGAGGCCGAGATTGTTCTGCGTCGTGTGTCAGAGGGTGAATTGGCGGCTGGACAAGCGTTCGAACCGGTTATGAATCTACCCAATCAAGAGGCAAAACGATACTGGATTCGTCTTCTGGCTGAAGCGGCGTCTGATCCAGAGGATCGGGACATGTTGGTTAGGATTCATCGTGACGACGACTTGGTGCCTGCGCAGTCTGCGGCCCGAAAGGCGATGAAGCTCATCGACGCAGTCAGCTACGGACCGCAGGTAGAACTGGAGTGAGAGGCTGGCACTTCGGCTTGCAGCCAAAACAGCTCCGGTATCCTGCAAGGTGCAGGTGTGAAGGAACAAACGCGTTTCGGTTATCCAACGGCCGCTCTGCCATGATGTCGTGCTAGAGCCGGAGCCGCAATGGGTCGTTCTGAGACCCTCGCCCCCCCCAGATCGGCAACGAACCTTACCTCTTTGACGACCCGGATGGCTAGCAGAGCGTGGGGCATGCCCATGAATCGAAAGGCGGCACCGCCATCGACAATTGTCGTCCCGGCTTGTATGGGGGCCAGGCGCCCCAATACCCCGCACCTCACTCAGCAACGCAAAGATAACGCTGCAACGCGACATCCACAGCTACCTTGCGACTTCTGGCTTTGGGCGGACCGAGGACTGCGCCGCGAGCCGCCTCTACGTCCCCTACCAAGATGACCTGGGTCTGAGCGCGCGTGATCGCCGTGTAAAGCAACGTGCGATCCAACAGTCGAGACTTGGTAATAGGAATTATGACGCGCTGCCATTGAGATCCTTGTGCCTTGTGGATCGTTATGGCAAAGCCCAGCTCAATGTCTTCCAGCATGTCCGCGGTAAGCGGGCGTCGAACGTCGTCGTCCCAGTCGACCAATGCCAAGATAGAGGCCGAATCTTCTGTCTCACCTGACTGCGCCACCAACTGCACGATCCGGCCGATTGATCCGTTTTGTAGGCCCTTGTCCCAGAGGTTACGCGTGCAAAGCACGGCGTCGCCGACATGTAGTCCACAATGCTCGGTTTGCTCAAACTCAACGTTCCAACGCGTGATCGCTGGTTGGTGACTGGTGAATCGCTGTTGGCACAGCCGATTGAGAGCCCGAGTTCCTGCGCGCCCGTTGCGCAAAGGGGCCAGCACTTGGGTGTTGGCGGTGTCCAATGCGTACAACTCCACGATCAAATCAGCGATCGACGCCTCCTCACAAGGGATGAAGGCAACCGCAGCAGTATCGTCGTTGGACATGGGACGCCATTGCCCGGCCCGGACCGCTTCTGCCACGGCAGCAATTTCCCCCCCATAGCGCTTCACCGTCTTCAATTCGACCATGGGAATCGAAGGCAACTGCATGACGCAATGCAGGACAAGCCCGGGCCCGACCGGCATAAGTTGGTGAGGATCGCCGACCAACACCAGGCGCACATGGCTCGGCAGCACATGGCAAATGTTGCTCATTGAGACGATATCGACCATGCTCGATTCGTCGATGACGAGGACCGTTGGGCCTTCGAAGGTCGCAACATTTATGGCCTTCAGGAAGCTCGCGATGGTCGCTCCAGGTCGAGCCGTTGCCTCTTGCATGCGTTTGGCGGCTCGGCCGGCAAGGGCGACCTGCAGGATTCTGACACCTGCTTTGTCGTAGAGACGGCACAGCGATCTTAGGACCGTCGTCTTCCCCACACCGGCGCCACCTGTAATGCATACGAACGGAAGCTTCGCCGCCAAATGAATTGCGCTCCGCTGTTCCACGTTGAGCTCAATAGCGTCCTCCAACTCGGCCGCCGCAATGAGCCGGTCAACGCTAAACGGTGACATCAACTGTTGGTCACTGACGACCAGCCGTTCCTGTATGGTCTTGGCAACTTGCCGTTCCATCACAAGCGCGCCGAAAGGCTGGAGGCCGTGCTCTGTGCGTACAACGCTGCCGTTGGCGATACCTTCGGTGACGGCCAAGGCCAGCAAGTCCGTCCATCGCATTCCTTTCGGAGCCTTCCCTAACAATGGCGCCACCTGCCGCATCAACTCCGTCTCGAGCAGCACTGTGTGACCCTTCGCGAAGGTGCGATAGCAGGCCTCCTCCACGGCCCCGCGAAGCCGTCTGGGATCCTCCGCGCTCACGCCGAAACGATTCATCGCCAGACGGTCGACGTCCGACCATCCAGCCGCAAATGAAAGCAAACGGTAGGGGTCCTCTTCAATGCGTTGCTGCGCCTCATCGCCAAAGAACCGTAGTATCTTTCTGCCGATTCGAACGTCGAAGCCCTGTGCTTGCAGCCACTGCAGAGTGCGAGACTTCCCCTGGACGGCCCAACCTTCGACCAAGCGTTTGGCCACGACATCTGTCAGCACATCGCCAAATGCCTTGGCGTCGCCGGCGTCCAACAGGGCATACAGCTCCTCACCGAACCGCTCCCACAATCGACGGGCCTTGACAGACCCAATGCCTTCAAAAGCTGGACTCTCGGCAATGTAGGCAACGATATGTTCGCCCGATGGTCGAGCCAGGCAAGCGCTATCCGCTTCAATCTGCTGTTCGCGTAACTCGAAGCCGTCGACGACAGACCTTCTTTCAGTAACGGGCCCCGTCACTGTCCACCATTGGCCCCGCTCTACCAGTGCGTCGCCAAGCGTCGACGCCGTTGCCTTGACTACAACGTACGTGCCGGCACTCAGAACAGAACCTGAGGCGCTTACAGGTACGCCCGTGAAGATCGCGCCCCCGAAGCCTCGGGGGTTCTGCGATCGGACCGCTGTCACGCGCAAGGTCACATCGTTAGCCACGGTCACCGTGGAAGCCTCCCAGTCTCGGCCAAGGCTTCCTGTAGCACTGTGTAGCGGGCAAGCAATCGCTTGAGCTCGGCATTCTCCGCTCTCAGGCTTGCGTTTTCCTGTTCCAGGCGAGAGAGACGCTCAGCGTCCCTCGCGGAGCGGGCGGAATCACTAGCACGGGATGAAGGTGATGGCGAAACGACGTCGTCTCCACCCGCAAGAGGTGGTAGAACTCCTCGCTCACGGAGGTCTGACTCTAGCTTTTTGAGCGCCTCTCGGATCCGTGGATTCTGCGCAAGCGCCGACTTAGCGAAACCACACTCCGCCGCGATCTCGGTCCGGGACAGAACACCACGGACCACCATATCCCGGAAATCGGCCTCTGTTTTTGACGCCGCCCACGTTGTGAACCGCTGGACGTTCTCCTCTGCGATTTGCTGCCCGCTTGCCATCAACCCTCTCCCTTCGAGCGGTCCCGATTCGGCTTCGGAAGCGGTGCGTTAAGCATGTCCATCGTCACACCTTTGCGTTCAGCGTTCAGCGCCCATGTCACAAACTGCTCCGTGAGGAGCTGGTTCTCCGCCTCAAGTCGCATTACCTTCGCCTTGTAGCGCTCGACCTGTGCCAGCGCAGCACGGAGCCGTTCGTCTCGGGGCTCACCACGCGTTCGCGGCAAGGTACCGCGCAAAGCGTCCTTCTTGAGCGAGAATGCATTGGCAATTTCAGGGTACTCGGCGAAGGTGAACCGGGAGTATCGGGAACCTGTGGATTCCTTTACCGCATCCAGCAAAAGTTCCCACGTGAGTTTTCCCTTCCACCCGTCCAGAGTATCGAGAACTACGGCAATACGCTCAGCGGTTAAGTTCTGCGCCCGGTGCTTTTTCATGCAATAGCCTTTTGCCGTGTGGTCTGAACAAACATGACCGGACGAACGTTGTCGTCTGTGATTAGGGGCGCGCTACTCACATCCAGACGAATTCGGGTCCCAGCGGGTACTGCTGGATCTTCAAGAATCGACAGTAGAGAATTGGCCCGATCCAACGTAAGTTGCTGGTGCGCGACCCAAGCGTCGGCGCCATACTCTTCATCGCTCAGGGCTTCCCGGGCGACTCTCAGTAGATCCTCAGTTTCGAACTTAAGGGTGCGGAGATTCTCTTCCTTCTGCGCTTCGCCTTTTATGCACTCTTGCTCTTCGCAGTTGAGGCAGTCGCGATGCACATGGCATGGCTCGCTCGCGAAGTCGTGCTCACACCAGCCGTATTCCGTCGTATGTGCGGCAGCCAGCCCTAGGCTTTTGAACTCGCTGCGTGTGACCAGTCTCCGCCCCGCGCCGAACACCGGTTCCAATTCTGATGTGAATCCGTTCTTCAAGGCCTGACTGATAGGTGCCTGCACCTCATCCGAGGTCATATGGTCGTAGGCCCGGTTCTGCTTCACGTCTTTACGACCAGAGAAAATGGCGATTTCGGTACTGCTCAAGCCACCGGTCTGTGCCAACATGTTCAGGTAGTGGCGCAAGCTATGGCTGTTGAGTTCGATGGGTGAGCTGTCATCCTCGGTGTAATTGAACCGCTCGAAGATGGAAAGGCGCCCCTCAACGCCGCCGTAGTGCTGCGTGATAACGGTGTAAGAGACGCAGCTAAACATGCACAGATACGTTGCCCTCGTCGAATGCAATTCGTTCGTGCGCATGATGGCCATTGCCTCATGGCACGGTAACTCAGGGTCACCCGGGACATATGGGAACGTTTCGGGAAGCATCGCAAGGACAGCGCGCTCGACGTCCTCAAAAAGGAAGCCGATGCGGCGCCCCTCGAGCGACTGTTTCGGCAGCTCGTTTGTCGTTGTTGCCCAATAGTTGGCCTGGTCGCTAGCCTTTCCATCACCCCAAAGGATGATGCCGATTTCCCCCAACGTGAGGATCTTCTTGTCACGAAGATGCGCCGCTCCCTCATGTAGATACAGTTTCGTAGGGTTCGCCGTGTACCACGCCGCTAACTCCTGCGCCGGCGTCGTCACCCTTATGAGGTTTGCGATCGCCCGACGTGCGACGGGGACCATTTCCGTGGGGAGCCACTTCGTTGTGTTCTCCGCCCCCTTTGACCCTGACCACCGTAGCCCCAACTTGCCACGAAATTCGCCATCTCCCTCGACGAGGCAGTTGCGCCAAAGCCGAAGTACTTCATTGATGCGTTCCGGCGCACAGAGCATCAGACCCGTGACGCTCGACACCAGGACATCCGGCGGTTCGATGGCATCAATGAAGATGGCTCCAAGCGCACGAAGCGTTGCGCCGAAGGGCAGCTTCTCCTGGCGCGCTTCCAACGCCTCCTTTGAAATGCGCGATCCTCCTTCTTGTGGCTTCTTGACGCCATGCGCCCATCGTTGGCGAAGACGAATGAACCCCTTCGACCGCATAAACTCGGCGATGTATTCGAGTTGACCGGCGGTCCGGTAGGCTACAGCGGGCGACACCTTCTGCCTGGCAAGTTCAACCGCGCTGTCTAGCACCATTTCATCGACAGCCGTCGGGCGCGAACCTTTGCTTGATTCGCGCAACGCAGCTTCGAGGCATCGAAGCGCAGCAATGCGCTGAGCTTGGGAGGCTACCGGTCGCTTATCATGCAGATAGACAAGGGCCGCTTTCGCAAAGTCCAGGAACGGCAAAGGCAGCGCCGACTCGCGCTTATTTTCGCGGGACGCCTCCAAGGTGCTGAAGATAACGCGGTTCACCTTGTTTTGTCCCTTCAGATAGCCGATCTCCCAGACGTTCTTTTCGAACTGATCTTTGGCGTTCAGCACCTCGGAGCCCTTGCAAAGGGCCACGAATGCCTCAAGATTGGCCAAGGGCTCCAGCTCGGCCCGAGGCGTGAAGCTGAGGACTGGTGCGCTCACGTTGCAGCCTCCGCGTTCTGTCCCATCCGCTGTTGCCAAATCTGGTCGCAAAGTGCGATCACTTCCTTGACCGCTCGGATAGGTTCATCATTCACGGCGGCCATCCTTTCGTCCGCCGCCCATCGCTCCCGTTCCGACTGCAGGCGCTCAAGTACTTTCTCATGGGGGGCGTCGAGCCACGGCTCGAATCGAAAGCACGCATAGCAGGCCACTGGCTTGTTAAAGGCACAGCTTTTTCCTTTGCCAGCGCAGCTACCCACGGGGTCTTTGGACACCCGAAAATCAATGATTCGGCTTCCGGGCGCACCCTGATGCGTGGAGTGTTGCTCGTCGAGTACTACCTTGCCCTTGAACGCCTGGGCGAGCGGTGCCAGCAGCTCCCCCATAGTTATGTCGATATTCTCAACAATCTTCGGTGAGGCGGCGACGTACACTTCGACCTGCTGCAGGTCTACGTGGCCAAGGCGATTTGCGATGATCACCTGGCTCGCACCTTCCTCCGCCAGCCGAGTACCAAAGGTGTAGCGAAATCTCTTCGGCGTCAGTGGCGTGGGAGCGAAGTCGAGCCGGGAAGTTGGCGGCGCGATATCCTTCAAGAGGACATTGAAGCACCGCGAAAGGTTGGGCGGAGTGCAGTGCCCGTAGAACATGTCGTTGCTGCCACGAAGCTGTTTTCGCGGTCCTTTCGGCATGACCAAGTCTTCGGGGAAGAAGGCCGAATTGTCATCGTAGCCCTCGGCCAGCAAGCCATCCTTGTATTCGAGAATGAGCCGCCCCGTTTGCCGGCTGATTTCGAAAGAGAGGAAACTAGTACGCGCATGTTTCTGGCCCGTTTTGGCCTGGGGAAGATTGAGCACCAGGGTACTGCTGTCAAAGTCGCATAGCTTCAGCGCGGCGAATTGAGAGATGCGCCCCCCGCACGCCAAGAGCAAACGAGTAAGCAAAAGCGTCCACAACGGTAAGTCTCCGCGTCCATACGCGGCGTTCACCGCAGAGTACAGTGCGGTGTATTCCTCCTCGCTCAGAGGGCCTTCGACCGGATTGCGCGTCCTGACTGCCTCGCCTTTCTTATTCCCCGGCTTCTTTCGCTCCAACAAGTAGGTAGCGCATTCTTGATCGACGCCGGGCAAACCAAGTGCAACCCACTTCTGTAGCAGGCCGTTGAGCGTCCCCACTCGCCAGCTTTCGTGGGTATCCAGCGTGGCCACATAGTTGGAGATATGCTGAGCGCCAAGCGACACAGGACAAATCAATATGGATTCTAGAAAATGGTAGAACGCCGCCTGTAAGTTGACGACGTGAGAAGATGAATGCCCCTTCACAAACGGAATGAGAGCCTGCTTGAGGGAGAGAACGAACACTTCGAATCCACGGCTGTACCGACTGAAATCGATGCGTGCGATGAACGGGCCGTCAGCCCACTCCCAAAGATCTTTCCTTGGGTCGAAGCTGCTTTTGCTTCGCGTGAATACGCGCTCGGGCAACGGAATTACAACAGCGGTGGACGAGCGGACTTCAGCGGTCTGTGTCATCTTTTTGTTCAAGTTGTTCTTGGAGTCTCAGAGAAATCTCACGCCCTTTTCGGCTAGTGTGACGGCGGGTATAGGTAGCAGCGGACTTCGAGTTGTCGGCCCACCCTTGTTGTTCGTTCCGGGCCTTCTCTTCGGCAGTCTCCGCAAGCCCCATCAATTCAGCCTGCTCGGAGAAGCGTTCGTTCCAGGTGTGACGCATTACATGACTGGTCAGAGTGACAGGCAGGCCTGGACAAGCCTGGCGGAGATCCATGAACAACTTGTCAATGCTTTTCGGAGACAAGGGGAAACCTTCATCCCCGACGAAGAGCTGTGGATACTTGCGTGCAGCCTTGATCTCCCTTCTGTCGTTTTTGATGTAGCTCCAAACGGCCCGCATGATGGCCGGCCGCAGTTCTAGCTCTCTGTCGTTCGTCTTGGTGTTAGGCTGAACGCGACGGGGATCTTCCTTGGCATCCGCCCGGCGAATGATGCGCAGCTTAGGCGAGCGTTGATCAAGGTCTCCAATCTGCAAGCCGAGCAGTTCGCTCCGACGCATGCCGGTCGCCAGCAAAAGCACAACGATCAGCCAGTTCCGCCGACGGACGAAGGGAGCCTTCCACGGGTTGCCTGGAGAGTCGGGATCAATCACTCTGAGGAGCCGGTCCTGGTCCTCCTTTGAAAGCCCTTCTCTGGCACCAAGCTTCGCTCGTTTGGGAACTCGGGGCACCTGAGCACGAAACGCTTTGAGCGCGTCGACACTTTCACGCACGAGCTTGTCTCGCGAGGCCAGAGCCAACGATGCGCTCACATAATTGACCAGGAACTCAAGATAGTCGGCCATGTACCGGAGTCGTGAGGCCTGGGTCCCTACTTCGACCGCCTTACGCTCCTCCACAGCCGCTTTGCGGCGCATGCGGATTCGCTTGATGTCAACGACGTCCGCGCCGCGCGGCTCGTCCGCGTCGTCATCCGAGAGGTCGTCCGCCCAATACTGAGCAGCATCGGCCAACCGGTTGAGCTCGGGAATTGTCAAGAATTGCCCCTCCCGCAACCGCTGCAGCAGGTCAATGCCCGCCGCGGTCAACTCGCCATACAGCAACCCCAAGACCCGACAGACGCCATGAATCGTATTGGCGGCTCGGCCGCGTTTGCGGTATCTCGAGAGGTACAGGGTTACTTCGTGGACAGGCAGAGCACCTGGCCTGCTAAGAACGGAGTGGCGCTCTCCGTTCCGGAACATGACCCGCTTCGCAACGAACCTCGTCATTTACCCACCATTTGTGTCAAGTAGTAGCTGAGCCGTACCGCTACTGGACCACAAAATTTTTCGTGGGTAAAGAAAAAAGCCCGCAGACTCTGGGTCTACGGGCTTTTATCAACAAAAAAACAACTAAGTAGGTTTTAGAACGGAATATCGTCGTCCATGTCCTCGAAGCCGTTCGACGGGGCTTGCTGCTGACGGCGCTGGCCGCCCTGCTGGCCGCCACCGCCAGCTTGGCCGCCCTGACCGCGGCCGCCACCGTAGCCACCGCCGCCGCCTTGCGATTCGCGGCTGTAGCCACCGCCACCGCCGGCACCACCGCCGTAGCCGCCTTCGTCGCCGCCGCCGCCGCCCTGGCGGGCGCCCAGCATCTGCATCTGGTCAGCCACGATTTCGGTGCTGTACTTGTCCTGGCCGGACTGGTCCTGCCACTTGCGGGTGCGGATGCGACCTTCGATATAGACGGACGAACCCTTGCGCAGGTATTGACCGGCGATCTCGGCCAGCTTGCCGAAGAAGGCGATGCGGTGCCATTCGGTCGCTTCCTTGAACTCGCCACTCTGCTTGTCCTTGTAGCGGTCGGTCGTCGCGAGCCGGATGTTAGTCACGGCGTCGCCGCTGGGCATGTAGCGGGTTTCGGGGTCGGCGCCCAGATTGCCGACGAGGATGACTTTGTTGACCGATGCCATATAAGAGTTCTCCAAGGACCGCGCCCTTTCAGCGCGGCGTTAAACGTAGTGCGAGATTCGCAAGAAATAACCGGGCCCGCGACCGTCACCCGGCACAGGCCCATGACCGGACGACCGTAAACGACATCACGCGCCGTTCGGAACACTCCGTCGGGCGCGTGTCGAATGCTACCGCCGATGTCAGGAAAAAGCGTGTCGGGCTTTTGCGGATAGGTGAAAAAGTGTGTCTAAGCCGCCACTGCCGGGGCGCCTTCCTTGCTGCGAGCCGGCGGCGCCCTCATGCTCCAGGCGATTATAAGCCAGAGCAGCAGCACCGCCGCACAGGCCACGAACACCGCCGGACGGCCCTGGTGCTTGAGCAGCCAGCCGCCCGCGACACCGCCCAGGGCAAGGCCTAGCGACTGCGTCGTGTTGTAAACGCCGAGCGCGGCGCCGCGGCTGGCGGCCGCGTAGCGCGACACCAGCGACGGCTGCATGGCCTCCAGCACGTTGAACGCCACGAAGAACAGCAGCAGCACGCCGACGATCGGCCACAAGCCGTGCACGGTGGCGAACATCAGCTGCACGGCGGTCATCAGCGCGACCGACGCCAGCAGCACCGGCCGCACCTTGCCGTAGCGTTCGGCGGCCATCATCGGCGCCAGCATCAGCAGGAACGACACCAGCACCACGGGCAGATAGACCTTCCAGTGCTGGTCCAGCGGCATGCCGGCGTCGCTAAGCATCGTCGGCACCACCATGAACATCGCCACCTGGCTGGCATGCAGCGCCAGCACGCCCACGTTCAGGCGGATCAGGTCGGCATTGAGCAGCACCTTGCGGAATGGCATCTGCACCGGATGGGGCGGCGGTGGGTTCGGCACCACGAACAGGGTCACGCCGATGGCCAGGACACCCAGCACGCCCATCAGCCCGAAGATGCCCGACATGCCGATGCTGTGCAGCAGCGGCGAGGCAATCACCAGAGACAGCGCAAACGTCAGTCCAATGCTGCCGCCGACCATCGCCATGGCTTTTGTACGATGCCGTTCGCGTGTCAGGTCGGCGATGCAGGCCGTAATGGCCGCCGAGATCGCGCCCATGCCCTGCAACGCGCGGCCGACCGTGATGCCGGTCAGCGTATCGGAAAAGGCAGCGACCAGCGCACCGGCCACGAACAGCAGCAGGCCGGCAACCATGACCGGCTTGCGGCCCACGCGGTCGGACAGCCAGCCCAGCGGGATATGCAGGAAGGCCTGCATCAGGCCGTAGATGCCCATCGCCACGCCCACGCGCTGTGCGTCGTGCCCGTCGGGCAGCGAACGCGCGTATTCGGCGAAGACGGGCAGGATCAGGAACAGGCCCAGCATGCGCAGGGCAAAGATGCTGGCCAGCGACAGGCTGGCGTGCAGCTCGCCGCGGGTCATGCGGTCGCGCACGGGTTCGGCGCGGGTGGGCTCGTTGGAAAGGCTGGGTGAGGAAGGGGGGATCGACGGCATTGCGGTCGTAGGTGGAATTCTGGCTCGGTCGCTGGCTCGGTCAGCCTGGCTGCTTCGACACGCGCTGGCGCCCGGAAGTTGCCCGGACGTTGCCTTGTCTGGCATCGCAGACATCCACGCAACAGACGCGGCCGCGATGCCTGCGGCCCCGCCGGCACGTCGCCGTCTTCAGTCCGTTTGGCGCCGGGTAACCCCGGAAACCGAAGTTCGGTATATTAGCAGGTTTGCTTCTCGCGCTTGTTCCATCACGTCCGGCTTTGGACCGGCGTGAAATGTGCGCGAAGCGGCAGGCTGGCGCCCTTTTCCGGGGCGCCCCAGGCGTCTGGCCAGGCACATCGAATTTCCGCGGGACCGACCTGCTCGCAGGCCGCCCACCGGGCGAACGAACGGTATATGGAAGAAATCAAGATCCGTGGGGCGCGTACCCACAACCTGAAGAACATCAACCTGGACCTGCCGCGCAACAAGCTCGTGGTGATCACGGGCCTGTCCGGCTCCGGCAAGTCCTCGCTGGCGTTCGATACCCTCTACGCCGAGGGCCAGCGCCGGTACGTGGAATCGCTGTCCGCCTACGCCCGCCAGTTCCTGCAACTGATGGAAAAGCCAGATGTCGACCTGATCGAAGGGCTGTCGCCCGCCATTTCGATCGAACAGAAGGCCACCAGCCACAACCCGCGCTCCACGGTCGGCACGGTCACCGAGATCCACGACTACCTGCGCCTGCTCTACGCCCGCGCCGGCACGCCCTACTGCCCCGACCACAACATCGCGCTGCAGGCCCAGAGCGTGTCGCAGATGGTGGATGCCGCACTGGCGCTGCCCGAAGACACCAGGCTGATGATCCTGGCGCCCGTGGTGTCCGACCGCAAGGGCGAGCATTCCGACCTGTTCGATTCGATGCAGGCGCAGGGCTTCGTGCGCTTCCGCATCCGCTCGGGCGGCGGCACGGCGCACGAGGCCGAGGCGAAGGTCTATGAAGTGGACAGCCTGCCGAAGCTCAAGAAGACCGAAAAGCACTCGATCGACGTGGTGGTGGACCGCGTGAAGGTGCGCGCCGACATCAAGCAGCGCCTCGCCGAATCGTTCGAGACCGCCCTGCGGCTGGCCGACGGCCGCGCGCTCGCGCTGGAAATGGATACCGGCCGCGAGCACATGTTCAGCTCGCGCTTTGCCTGCCCGATCTGCTCGTATTCGCTGCAGGAACTGGAACCGCGCCTGTTCTCGTTCAACAACCCGATGGGCGCCTGCCCGAGCTGCGACGGCCTGGGCCAGATCACGTTCTTCGACCCGAAGCGCGTGGTGGCCTTTCCCAACCTGTCGCTGGCCTCGGGCGCCATCAAGGGCTGGGACCGCCGCAACCAGTTCTACTTCCAGATGCTGCAGAGCCTGGCGGCGTTTTACGACTTCGACACCGAGACGGCATTCGAGGACCTGCCCGCCGAAGTGCAGCAGGTGGTGCTGCACGGCTCGGGCGAGCAGGAAATCCCGTTTACGTACATCAACGAGCGCGGCCGCACCACGGTGCGCTCGCATGCGTTCGAGGGGATCATTCCGAACCTGGAACGCCGCTATCGCGAGACCGATTCGGTGGCGGTGCGCGAGGAACTGGCCAAGTACCAGAACAACCAGGCCTGCCCGGCCTGCCACGGCACGCGCCTGCGTACCGAGGCCCGCCACGTGAAGATCGGCGAGGACGACCAGGCGCGCGCGATCTACGAGATCAACGGCCTGCCGCTGCGCGACGCGCTCACGTGGTTCCTGACGCTGAACCTGCACGGCGCCAAGCGCGAGATCGCCGACAAGATCGTCAAGGAGATCTCGGCGCGGCTGAACTTCCTGAACAACGTGGGGCTCGACTACCTGTCGCTGGAGCGCAGCGCCGACACGCTGTCGGGCGGCGAGGCCCAGCGCATCCGCCTGGCCTCGCAGATCGGCTCGGGCCTGACCGGCGTGATGTACGTGCTGGACGAGCCGTCGATCGGCCTGCACCAGCGCGACAACGACCGCCTGATCGGCACGCTCAAGCACCTGCGCGACATCGGCAATTCCGTGCTGGTGGTGGAGCACGACGAGGACATGATCCGGGCCTGCGACTACGTGGTCGACATCGGCCCCGGCGCCGGCGTGCATGGCGGGATGATCGTGGCCGAAGGCACGCCCGCGCAGATCGAGCAGTCGCCGGCGTCGCTGACTGGCCAGTACCTGTCGGGCCAGCGCAGCATCGAGGTGCCGAAGAAGCGCGCCGCGCCCGACCCGGAGCGGCTGCTGCGCATCGTCAATGCCACGGGCAACAACCTGCGCAACGTGTCGGCCGAGATCCCGGTGGGCCTGCTGACGTGCATCACCGGCGTGTCGGGCTCGGGCAAGTCCACGCTGATCAACGACACGCTCTACAACGCCGTGGCGCGCCACCTGTATGGCTCGACGGCCGAACCGGCGCCGCACGACCAGATCGAGGGGCTGGAAAACTTCGACAAGGTCATCAACGTCGACCAGAGCCCGATTGGCCGCACGCCGCGCTCGAACCCGGCCACCTACACGGGCCTGTTCACGCCGATCCGCGAACTGTTTGCCGGCGTGCCGGCAGCCAAGGAGCGCGGTTACGATCCGGGCCGGTTCTCGTTCAACGTCAAGGGCGGCCGCTGCGAGTCGTGCCAGGGCGACGGCGTGATCAAGGTCGAGATGCACTTCCTGCCGGACGTCTACGTGCCGTGCGATGTCTGCCACGGCCAGCGTTACAACCGCGAAACGCTGGAGGTGCTGTACAAGGGCAGGAACATCTCCGAGGTGCTGGACCTGACCGTGGAGCAGGCCCACGAATTCTTCAGCGCCGTGCCCGTGGTGCGCCGCAAGCTGCAGACGCTGCTGGACGTGGGCCTGGGTTATATCCGGCTTGGACAATCGGCTACCACGCTGTCGGGGGGCGAGGCGCAGCGGGTGAAGCTGTCGCTGGAACTGTCCAAGCGCGACACGGGCCGCACGCTGTACATCCTGGACGAGCCGACCACCGGGCTGCACTTCCACGACATCGAACTGCTGCTGGCCGTGATCCAGAAGCTGCGCGACCATGGCAATACCGTGGTGATCATCGAGCACAACCTGGACGTCATCAAGACGGCGGACTGGCTGATCGACATGGGGCCCGAGGGCGGTGCGGGCGGCGGCCAGGTGATCGCCAAGGGCACGCCGGAAGCCGTGGCGGCCAGCAAGGCGAGCTTTACCGGCAAGTACCTGGCGCCGCTGCTGAAGCGGAAATAAGGCGCCCGGCGGCTCAGGCGGGCGGCGTGCCTAGCGCGCCTCCGCCACGTCGCCGATCTTGTCGGCCGTGTCTTCCTTCATGCGGCTGCGGTTCATCAGCCCGGCCTGCTCCAGCACCGGGTAGGCGGTGGCGCAGAACAGCGAATTGAGCCGCTTCATTTCGCTGATCACATCCAGGTGCAGCGAACTCGTCTCGATACTTTCGACGGTCTGGACAGCCACGCGCTGCAGGTGCGAGCGCGCGTACTTGCGTTCCAGGTCGCGGAAATTGGCCTTCTCGGCCATCAACTGCTGGGCGCTGCGGATATCGCCGGTCAGGAACACCGACAAACCCAGGCGCAGATTGCCCACCACGCGCGCGTGCATCTCGGCGATTTCCTGCATGCCGGCCTCCGAGAACGACAGGTTGTGCGCGATCTTCTTCTCCCGGGCGTCGACGATGACACGCTCGATCAGATCCCCCGCATGCTCCAGGTTGATGGTCAGCGAGATGATTTCCGTCCAGCGCTGGCCGTCGCGTTCGTCCAGCGCCTCGGTGCTGATCTGGGTCAGGTAGAGCTTGATCGCGGTGTACAGGTCGTCCACCTCGTTGTCGATCCGGCACGTGGCGTTGGCCAGCTTCAGGTCGTTGGTGCGCAGCACGCGCAGCAGGTTGTCGAGCATCTGCTCCACGCGGTCGCCGATGCGCAGCACCTCGCGCGCGGCATTCGACAGCGCCAGCGTGGGCGTGGACAGCGCGGCGGCGTCCAGGTGGCGCGGCGTCACCTGGCTGTCGCCGGTGTTGCGGCCGGGCAGGATGGCTTCGCACAGGCGCGCCAGCGGCGCCGTGGCCCCCAGCAGCACCACGGCCAGCGCCACATTGAACAACAGGTGGAAATTGACGATCAGCCGTTGCGGATCGGCATCCAGATGGGCCAGCAGGTCCTCGGCCTGGGTCAGCAGCGGCAGAGCGATCACGCAGCCCAGCAGCCGCGACAGCAGGTTGCCCAGCGTCACACGCTTGCCGGGCTGGTTGTTGCCCGACGTGGTCAGCAGCGCGGAGATGCCGGAGCCCAGGTTGGCGCCCAGCACCAGCGCCAGCGCCACGTGGATCGACACCACGCCGGCCGACGCCAGCGCGCCGCAGAACAGCACCACGGCCAGACTGGAATAACAGAGGATGGTCAGGAAAGCGCCGATCAGCATGTCCAGCGCCGCGTCGCCGGTCAGCGTGCTGAACAGCACCTTGACGCCGGCGGCCTGCACGACCGGGCGCGTGGCAATCGAAATCAGCTCCAGCGCCAGCGTGATCAGGCCCAGCCCGATCAGCACCCGGCCCACGTGGCCGGCCTTGCTGCCCTTCCAGCTCAGATGCAGGATCACGCCGACAAAGATCAGCAGCGGCGACAACCACGACAGGTCGAGCGAGAACACCTGCACCATCACGGCCGTGCCCACGTTCGCGCCCAGCATGATGGCCAGCGCCGGGGCCACGGCGATCAGGCCCTGGCCCACGAAGGAGCTGACGATGACGGCGGTGGCATTGCTGCTCTGCACCAGCCCGGTCACGCCCAGGCCGGCCACGAATGCCTTGAAGCGGTTCGACACGCTGGCGGATAGCACATGGCGCAGATTGGCACCGTACACGCGCAGGATGCCGACCTTGACGATATTGGTGCCCCAGACCAGGAGGGCCACGCCGGAGAGGAGATGAAGCAGTACGCCCATTGTGCGTCCCTTGTGACCGGTGCCGGCGGGTGGCAGGAGGCGTGCCGCCCGGTCATCGCGTTGTTATCAAAGGGGCATTATGCGCCCCGCTGTCATGTGGGGCAATTGGACGGGGTCCGACGTCCGCCGAAGCGTTGCGTCGAGGTCAGTGGCCTTCGAACTTGCAGACCGTAAACAGCGGCAGCCCGCTGCCGTGCAGCAGCTTCGAACCGCCCAGCTCGGGCAGATCGACGATTGCCGCGCCCTCCACCACCGTGGCGCCCAGGCGTTCCAGCAGCTTGCGGCCGGCCATCATGGTGCCGCCCGTGGCGATCAGGTCGTCGATCAGCAGCACGCGGTCGCCGGCCTTGCAGGCGTCGGCGTGGATTTCCACGGTGGCGCTGCCGTATTCAAGCTCGTACTCCTCGGCCACGGTCTGGAACGGCAGCTTGCCCTTCTTGCGGATGGGCACGAAGCCCAGGTTCAGCTCGTACGCGATGATCGAGCCCAGGATGAAGCCGCGGGCGTCGATGCCGGCTACGAGGTCCAGTTGCTGGTCCATGTAGCGGTGGACGAACACGTCGATCAGCACGCGCAGCGTCTTGGGATTCTGCAGCAGCGGGGTGATGTCGCGAAACTGGACGCCGGGCTGCGGCCAGTCCGGCACGGTGCGGATGCGGTCACGCAGGTAGCCGGTGACATCGCCGAGATCGGGGGACTGGATGATGGGATCTGCCATGGGGAATCTGTCTGGAAAGAGTTCATGCGGTAACGGGCTACCACCCGCGATCCGCCTTGCCGCCGCACAATGGCCTGGCCGCTTGGGCGTCCGCAACCCGTAACCATACAGGAGACAGCTATGGCAAAGAAGATTCTGATGCTGGTCGGCGATTTCGCCGAGGACTACGAGACCATGGTGCCGTTCCAGGCACTGCAGATGGTGGGCCACACGGTGCACGCGGTCTGTCCCGACAAGAAGGCCGGTGACGCCTGCGCCACTGCCGTCCATGACTTCGAGGGCGATCAGACCTACACCGAAAAGCGCGGCCACAATTTCACGCTCAATGCCACCTTCGCCGACGTGAACCCGGCCAGCTACGACGCCCTGGTGATTCCGGGCGGCCGCGCGCCCGAATACCTGCGCCTGAACGACCGGGTGATCGAGATCGTGCGCCACTTCGCCCAGGCCAGCAAGCCGATCGCGGCAGTCTGCCACGGCGCCCAGCTGCTGGCGGCCGCCGGCGTGCTGGAAGGCCGCACCTGCTCGGCCTACCCCGCCTGCGCGCCCGAAGTGCGACTGGCCGGCGGCAAGTACGCCGATATCCCCGTGGACCAGGCCCATACCGACGGCAACCTCGTGACCGCCCCGGCGTGGCCGGCACATCCGGCCTGGCTGGCACAGTTTCTTGCCGTGCTGGGAACGCGGATCGTAGAGTAGAGGCTTCCGAACGCGGCCAGCCCGGCCGCGGCGCACGGGAGTTCGCATGTGTGAGATCTTCATCCGGGCCAATCCGGATTCGTACCAGACCCAGTCGCGGTCGCTGCGCCTGCACGGCGTGGCGACCAGCATCCGCCTGGAAACCCTCTTCTGGGAAGTGCTGGAAGAACTGGCGCAGCGCGACGGCATGAGCGTCAACCAGCTGCTGGCGCGCCTGCACGACGAACTTGCCGAACATCGCGGCGAGGCCTCGCTCACCGCCAACTTCGCGTCGTTCCTGCGCGTGTGCTGCATGCGATACTTATTGCTGCAGAACGAAGGCCGCATTCCCGCCGATACCAACGTGCCGATCCGGTCGCTCGACGCCCGGGCGGTCTTGAGTGATCTGCCCGCGTCGTGGGTAGATGGCGCCGGCGCCCGCCGACCGGCCAGCCAGGGCGGACGGCAAACACATACCGTCTGACGCAGCCGCCTACTGCCTCACCAGCCGTTCTTCGGCCGATTCCAGCGCCTCCGGCGTGCCACGCAGCACAACGATGTCGCCTGGCTCCAGTACGGTTTCGGGCTGGGGATCGAAGGCCCGGATGCCGCGCCGGCGCACCGCCGTGACCTCCACGCCGATGCGCTCCAGCCCAAGCGTGCCCAGGCGCCGCCCCACGGCCGTATGCTCGGGCCCGAGCGATACCGAATGCAGCCGCACGGTATCGCGCTCCACCATGTCTTCCTCGTCGTCGCGGCCATGGAAGTAGCCGCGCAGCAGGCTGTAGCGCGCGTCGCGCGCCTGCTGCACGCCGCGCACCACCCGGCGCATCGGCACGCCCAGCAGCACCAGCGCGTGCGACGCCAGCATCAGGCTGCCCTCGATGATTTCCGGCACCACCTCGGTGGCCCCGGCCTTCTGCAGCGTATCGAGTTCCGAATCGTCCACGGTGCGCACGATCACCGGCATCGCGGGCGCCAGTTCCTGCACGTGGTGCAGCACCTTCACCGCCGACGCCGTATTGGCGTACGTAATCACCACCAGCGCGGCCCGGTGGATACCGGCGGCGATCAGCGATTCGCGCCGCCCGGCATCGCCATAGACCACGGTGTCGCCGGCCGCGGCGGCCTCGCGCACGCGGTCGGGGTCGAGGTCCAGCGCCACATAGGTAATGCCCTCGCGCTCCAGCATGTGCGCCAGGTTCTGCCCGCTGCGGCCGTAGCCGCAGATGATGGCGTGTTTTTCGGTCTGCAGGCTCTGGGCCGCGATGCGGGTCATGTTCAGCGACTGCATCAGCCATTCGTTGGCGGCAAAGCGCAGCACGATAGCGTCGCTGTACTGGATCAGGAAGGGCGCGGCCAGCATCGACAGCAGCATCGACGCCAGGATCACCTGGATCAGCACCGGGTCCACCAGCCCCATGCCGTCGATCTGGTTCAGCAGCACGAAACCGAATTCGCCGGCCTGCGCCAGCCCCAGGCCGGTACGGATGGCCACGCCCTGGCGCGACCCGAACAGCCGCGCCAGGCCGGTGATCAGCACCAGCTTGAACAGGATCGGCAGCACCAGCAGGCCCAGCACCAGCCAGATATGGTCGAACACCACGCGCACGTTGAGCAACATGCCGATGGTGACGAAGAACAGCCCCAGCAGCACGTCGCGGAACGGCTTGATGTCTTCTTCCACCTGATGGCGGTACGGGGTCTCGGAGATCAGCATGCCGGCCATGAAGGCGCCCAGCGCCATCGACAGGCCCAGCCGCTCGGTCAGCGCGGCCATGCCCAGCGTGACCAGCAGCAGGTTCAGCATGAACAGTTCCTGCGACCGGCGCGCCGCCACGATGTGGAACCAGCGGCTCATCAGCTGCTGCCCGACAAAGAAGATCAGGCCCAGGGCCACCACGATCTTGACCGTGGCCAGCCCCAGCGCCCAGGCCAGGTCGCCGGGGTCGCGCGACAGCGCCGGGATGATGATCAGCAGCGGCACCACGGCCAGATCCTGGAACAGCAGCACGCTGATGATGTTGCGGCCGTGCTCGCTTTCCAGTTCCATGCGCTCGGACAGCATCTTCACGACGATGGCTGTCGACGACATGGCCAGCGCGCCGCCCAGCGCCACCGACGCCTGCCAGCTCAGCGGGAACGCCCAGCTGAAAAGCCAGCTGGCCGGCAGCACGGCCAGCAGCGACAGCGCCACCTGCGACCCGCCCAGCCCGAACACCAGCCGCTTCATGGCGCGCAGCTTGCTCAGGCTGAACTCCAGGCCGATCGAGAACATCAGGAAGACCACGCCGAATTCGGCCAGGTACTTGGTCTGACCCGTATCGCTGGCCAGCCCCAGTGCGTGGGGGCCGATCAGGATGCCAACCGCCAGGTAGCCCAGCATGGGCGGCAGTTGCAGCATGCGGAAGGCCACCACGCCAAAAACGGCGGCGGCCAGCAGCACGAGGGTCAGTTCCAGCGGAGAATGCATTCGGCAGGCTTCAAAAACGACGGCCGGGCACGCGCCTGAGCCGGCATCTGCACCCCGCCGGCAAAAGACGGCAAGCGCGGCGGTCGTCCGGGCAGCCGGGCGGGTTGCCGGGCCAGACGCCATCGCATTCGTTGGTATACTCCAGCGCCATGATAGCCAATTTCGATGCGAATCGAGCACTCGCGCTCGCTCGCCACACCCTCCAGATCGAGGCCGACGCCGTTTCGGCGCTGGCCGGCCGCCTGACCCCCGCCTTCACCCGGGCCGTTGAGATGATTCTCGGCTGTACGGGCCGCGTGGTGGTCTCGGGCATCGGCAAGTCGGGCCATATCGGCCGCAAGGTGGCCGCCACGCTGGCGTCCACGGGCACGCCATCGTTCTTCGTCCATCCGGCCGAGGCCAGCCATGGCGACCTCGGCATGATCACGCGCGACGACGTGCTGATCGCCTTCTCGAATTCCGGTGAAACGGCCGAGCTGCTGTCGATCGTTCCGATCGTCAAGCGCATTGGCGCCGGGCTGATTTCGATCACGGGCAACCCCGAATCGAACCTGGCCAAGCTGTCGGACGCCCACCTGGACGGCGCCGTGGCGCAGGAAGCCTGCCCGCTGAATTTGGCCCCCACGGCCAGCACCACGGCCGCGCTGGCCCTGGGCGACGCCCTGGCGGTGGCCGTGCTCGACGCCCGCGGCTTTGGCGAGGAAGACTTTGCCCGCTCGCACCCGGGCGGTGCGCTGGGCCGCAAGCTGCTGACCCACGTGCGCGATGTCATGCGCACCGGCAACGCCGTGCCGGAGGTGCGCGAAAGCACGCCGCTGGCCCAGGCGCTGATGGAAATCACGCGCAAGGGCATGGCCATGACCGCCGTGGTGGACCCCGACGGCCGGGCCGTGGGCGTGTTCACCGACGGCGACCTGCGCCGCCTGCTGGAAACCCCGCGCGACTGGAAGACCGTCCCGATCGGCGAGGTCATGCACCACAACCCGCGTACGGTCCATCTGGACCAGCTCGCCGTGGAAGCCGTGCAGATCATGGAAACGAACCGCATCAACCAGTTGCTCGTCGTCGATGGCGACGGCCGCCTGGTGGGCGCGCTCCATATCCATGACCTGACGCGCGCCAAGGTCATCTGAACGATGCCGGACTTCCTGTCCAGACTCACCGGCATGATCATGCGGCTGCTGCCGCTGCTGCTGATGGCCATCGTCGCCGGCAGCACGTTCTGGCTGGTGCAGCTGAACTCGCCGCGCGAGGCCAGCGAGCAGTCGCGCGCCAAGCGCCATGAGCCCGACTACTGGATGGAGCGATTCTCGGCCACCGAACTGGCCGAGGACGGCACCACCAAGCTGCGCTTCACGGGCGTCAAGATGGTGCACTTCGAGGACGACCAGACCTACGAGGTGACCACGCCGGCGATGCGTTCGTACGAGCCGGACCGCCCGCCCGTGACGGCCAACTCACAGCGCGGCACCATGAACGCCGAAGGTTCGATCATCGATCTCTACGGCAATGCGTTCGTGGTCCGGCAGGCCGGCATCGACCCGTCCAAGGATCCGCGCATGACGGCGGCATCGCAATACTTCCAGCTGCTGGTCAATGACGACATCGTCAAGACCGACAAGGCGGTGGAGCTGACGCGCGGCCCGTCGGTCATGACAGCCAACGGCATGATCTTCAACAACGTCACCCGCGAAGTACAATTGCTGGGTAACGTGCGCGGCACCATCATCATGAACTCGCCGCAGGGGCAGGCCAGGACACAGTGACCCCGGGGGACGCAAACGCTCCGGCGCATCCTGGCCGCCGTCTTTATCTCACCATTCGCCAAACATGACTGCATCCCTGACGACATCGCCCTGTCGCCGCCTCGCGCCCGCCCTGCTCGCGGCCATCGCCGCCCTCGGCCTGACGCTGGCCGCACCGGCCTTTGCCGAGCGCGCCGACCAGGGCAAGCCGCTGGTGCTCGAGGCCGACAACGCCAGCTACGATGACGTCAAGCAGATCTACACCCTCACCGGCAACGTGGTGCTGACCAAAGGCACCATGGTGCTGAAGTCCGACGCGGCCGAATTGCGCACCGACCCCGAGGGCTACCAGTACGCCATCGCCACGTCCAAGCCCGGCCGTCAGGCGTATATCCGCCAGAAGCGGGACGGCGTGGACGAGTACATCGACGGCTGGGGCGACCGCATCGAATACGACGGCAAGTCGGAGATCAACAAGCTGATCGGGCACGCCCGCGCGGCGCGCGTGTCCGGCGTCGGCGCGAAGATCATCGACGAGATCCGCGGCGCGGTCATTACCTACGACAGCCGCAACGAGTACTACACCGCCGCTGGCGGCGACAACAACACCACGGCCGGCAATACCTCGGGCCGCGTGCGCGCGGTGCTGTCGCCGCGCTCGGACGCCAGCGCTCCCGCCGCGGCCGGCGCGCCGCTGGACCTGAAGCCATCCACCACGCCCAAGCCTTAACGTCTTACTCCAGCCAGTCCTGATGAACGATTCCGCCACGCTCGCCGCCTCTGCCCCGTCCTCCGCATCGGCCGTCCGCACCGACAGCAGCACGCTGGTCGTGCGTCACCTGAAGAAACGCTACGGTACGCGCACGGTGGTCAAGGACGTGTCGCTCGATGTGAAAAGCGGCGAGGTGGTGGGGCTGCTCGGCCCCAACGGCGCTGGCAAGACCACGTCGTTCTACATGATCGTGGGGCTGGTGGCGCTGGACGAAGGCGACATCGTGCTCGACGACGAGCACATCAGCGGACTGGCCATTCACGAACGCGCCCGCATGGGCCTTTCCTACCTGCCGCAGGAAGCGTCGGTCTTCCGCAAGCTCAACGTGGAAGAGAACATCCGCGCGGTGCTGGAACTGCAGGTGGAAAACGGCAAGCCGCTGCCCAAGGCCGAGATCGAACGCCGCCTGGATTCGCTGCTCGACGACCTGCAGATCGCGCACCTGCGCAATAATCCGGCGCTGTCGCTGTCGGGCGGCGAGCGCCGCCGCGTGGAAATCGCGCGCGCGCTGGCGTCGTCGCCGCGCTTCATCCTGCTGGACGAACCGTTTGCCGGCGTGGACCCAATCGCCGTGGGCGAAATCCAGCGTATCGTCAGCTTCCTGAAGGCGCGCAATATCGGCGTGCTGATTACCGACCACAACGTGCGCGAAACGCTGGGCATCTGCGACCACGCGTACATCATCAGCGAAGGCACCGTGCTGGCCGCCGGCCAGCCCGAGGAAATCATCGCCAACGAGTCGGTACGACGCGTCTACCTGGGCGAAAACTTCCGCATGTGAGCCCGCGGCCGCCTCTCCGGCCGCACTTTCGGCAGGTCACCGGCAGGTCATTTTTACCGCACTTGCCCACGGTTATTTCAAAGCCGTTTCCGATCAGGACGCCGAAGCGATAGGTTGTAGCAAATTCCGTTCCAACAACGGAAAGATGCGCATAGAATAGGTCGCATGAAACCTTCGCTTCAGCTCCGCCTCTCCCAGCATCTGGCCCTGACGCCGCAACTGCAGCAGTCCATTCGGCTGCTTCAGCTTTCCACGCTCGAACTGCAACAGGAGGTGGAACAGGCACTGACGGAAAACCCGCTGCTGGAACGCGAGAACGACTGGATCGAAAGCCCCTTGCGCGTGGCGGCTGACGGCTCGGTCAACCTGCAGAGCGCCCCCGCGCCGGCCCCGGCCGAGCCGCAGGCCAATGGCGACGACCGCAGCGAGCGTGCGTCCGGCGGCGACGAAGAAGGCTTCAGCGATTCCGGCGGCGAGGACTACGGCAACGACTGGAGCCTCGACGACTTCGCGCGCCGTCCGCAGAACGACGAAGACGAAAAGACGCCGATGCAGTTGCGCGATGCGGACCCGACGCTGCGCGAATACCTGATGGAACAACTGACGCCGCTGAAGATTTCGGCGCGCGACAAGGGCCTGGCCATCTTCCTGATCGAATCGCTCGACGACGACGGATACCTGAGTGCGTCACTCGAGGAAATCTGCACCGAGCTGCCCGAAGAACTGGAATTCGAGGTGGAAGAAGTGCAGGCCATGCTGACGCTGCTGCAGAGCTTCGATCCGCCGGGGGTGGGCGCGCGCAATGCCGCCGAATGCCTGAGCCTGCAGTTGAAGCGGCTGCAGCATCCGCAGCGCGAACTGGCGCTGTCCATCGTCAATCATCATCTTGAATTGCTCGCAGTCAGGGATTACACGCGCCTCAAGAAAGCACTCCAGGTTGACGAAATTGCACTAAAGGCGGCGCACGATCTGATCCGCTCGCTGGCACCGTACCCAGGGCATGCGTACAGCCGGCCAGAGGCCGATTTCGTGGTGCCGGACGTGTTCGTGCGCAAGAGCGGCAGCGGCTGGATTGCACAGCTGAATCCGGACGTGATGCCGCGCCTGCGCATCAACGACATGTACGCGCAGATCTTGCGCGGTGCAAAAGGAGAAGCGGGGGCTGCGGGACTGCAGCAGAAGCTGCAGGAAGCCCGGTGGCTTATCAAGAACATCCAGCAGAGATTCGACACGATCCTGCGTGTGGCGCAGGCGATTGTGGAGCGTCAGAAGAACTTTTTTTCGCACGGCGAAATAGCGATGCGCCCCTTGGTTTTGCGGGAAATTGCCGATACACTCGGTTTACATGAGTCGACCATTTCCCGGGTGACCACGAACAAATACATGGCCACGCCAATGGGTACTTTCGAGTTGAAGTACTTCTTTGGTAGCCACGTCTCCACGGAGACGGGCGGCGCGGCCTCTTCCACGGCGATTCGCGCGCTGATCAAGCAACTGATAGGAGCCGAAGAACCCAGGAATCCTCTTTCCGACAGCCGCATCGCCGAATTGCTGGGCGAACAGGGCTTTGTGGTCGCACGCCGCACGGTGGCCAAATATCGCGAAGCACTGAAGATCCCCGCAGTCAATCTCCGCAAGTCTTTGTAGCCGAGCCGCAACCGCCTGCCTGGTGCGGCTCTTTCAGAAGGAGAAGCGCTATGAACTTCAAGATCAGTGGACACCACCTCGACATCACGCCGCCGCTGCG
>Ga0209675_1000302_pt1 | contig 44768 bp, 48 predicted proteins | sample AraplaCol_mLB_r2_2_FD_184280 | JGI IMG/M metagenome (GOLD analysis project Ga0209675, IMG submission 184280) | Arabidopsis root microbial communities from North Carolina, USA - plate scrape MF_Col_mLB_r2 (SPAdes) (version 3) | ecosystem: Host-associated > Plants > Roots > Endosphere | place...
CGGCGGCGATCTGCGACAGGCCGATCGTCGTCACGTAGCGCACGTCGCGCGGGAAGTACTGGTTCATCTCGCGGTACACGCGCTGCGGCTTGACCGGCACGTTGTCGAAGTCGCTCTTGCGCTTCATGGTGCGGCGGCGCTTCTGCACGTCGGCCACCCAGGCCTTGCGGCACGGCAGGCGGCCGGCCATCTTCATTTCGCGTGCCACTTCCACGAACAGCTCCAGCGCGGCCTTGGCGTCGGACACGATGCCCAGGTCCGGGCCGAACACGCGGCCGATCTGGGTGGGCTCGATATCGACGTGCACGAACTTGCGGCCCTTCGTGTACACGTCGATGCTGCCGGTGTGGCGGTTGGCCCAGCGGTTGCCGATGCCCATCACGAAGTCCGAAGCCAGCAGCGTCGCGTTGCCATAGCGGTGCGACGTCTGCAGGCCCACCATGCCGGCCTGCAGCGGATGGTCGTCGGCCAGCACGCCCCAGCCCATCAGCGTCGGCACGACCGGCACGTTGACCAGTTCGGCAAACTCGACCAGAAGCTCGTCGGCGTTGGCGTTGATCACACCGCCGCCGCAGACGATCAGCGGACGCTCGGCCTGGTTCAGCATCGAGATGGCTTTCTCGATCTGGGCGCGCGAGGCGGCCGGCTTGTACGGCTGCAGCGGCTGGTACGTTTCCGGATCGAATTCGATCTCGGCCACCTGCACGTCGAACGGCAGGTCAATCAGCACCGGCCCCGGGCGGCCCGAGCGCATCAGATGGAACGCCTGCTGGAACACCTGCGGCACCAGCGCCGGCTCACGCACGGTGACGGCCCACTTGGTCACCGGCTTGGCGATCGATTCGATATCGACGGCCTGGAAGTCTTCCTTGTACAGGCGGGCGCGCGGCGCCTGGCCGGTGATGCACAGGATAGGGATCGAATCGGCCCAGGCCGAGTACAGGCCCGTGATCATGTCGGTGCCCGCGGGGCCCGACGTACCGACGCAGACGCCGATGTTGCCGGGCTCGGCACGGGTGTAGCCCTCGGCCATGTGCGAGGCGCCTTCCACGTGGCGGGCCAGCAGGTGGCGGATCGACCCAGCCTTGCGCATGGCCGAGTAGAACGGATTGATGGCGGCGCCGGGCACGCCGAACGCGGTGGTGATGCCTTCCTTTTCCAGCACGGCAATGGCCGCGTCGACTGCTCTCATCTTCGGCATGTCTCTCTCCAGTACGCTCAGAAGCAATGGTTGGGATTTCGTTCTGGCGTTGACTTTATGCCCGCAGAGGGCTGTGGATAAACAGAAGGGCGATCAGTTGATTCGATACCTGGCGTAAGGAATGCCGCAGCAACCGACGCGCAAATGTGCATTTTCAGATACACGTTCGCGCCGCAACACGGCACCCCCCGATACGTGGGGTTGGGGTGATTTGCGACGGTTTTCCCCTATCGGCGGCAACCGGGCCCGGGTCAAAATAGCGGGTTTGGAATCGCCCTGTTTCGCCATGTACACGCGGCTGCCGAGCACCTACGAACTGATGGAAGCGTTGCAGACGGCGCCGGCCGAAAAATCGCCCGACGGCCGGCTGGCTATGGTCCTGTGGGCCGGCTTCGTCCTGGCACTGGTGCCGACGCTGGTGGCCGGCGGGGCGCTGGTCTGGTGGCACCAGGTCCTGGCGCAGGCGCCGCCGGCCTGGCTGCCGCAGGCGTTCCACGTGCTGCTGGCCATCAGCGGGGCGTTCTATGCCGGCGCGTGGCTGTCGCGCCTGCTGGCCGGCCGTGATGCACTGCGTCATCCCTTGCGGTGGCTGAGCCGCCGTGTCGATGCCCAGAGCGAAGTCGAGAATGCGCTGCTGCTGCGCCTGGGCCGGATTCCGGTGCTGCAACTGCGCGCGCGGCAGCGGCGCGTCCTGCTGCAGGCGCGGCTGTGGGAAGGGGGCGCGCGCACGGTGGCGCTGATCCTGGCGCTGGTGCCGGCGGCCGTCGTGCTGGCCGACGGGCTGGCGGTCATGGCGCCGGGCCATGGCCGCTCGGTGGTGGCGCTCTACGCCGTGGTGCTGGTTGGCGGCGGCGCGCTGGCGCTGTTCGCGCAACTGCAATGCAGCACGCCACTGCGACGCCTGGCCCACGTGCTGGGCGAGGCTGCGGAGATCAACGAAAAGCTCGGCCGCTAGGCCGGATCCGGTTCTTCCAGCGCCCAGCGGGGAGCCATCTTCAGCGCCGTTCATGGCGTGCGACGGATGCACGGCATCGCCGTGCGGGGATGCGCACCATGGCGTCCATGCCTCACAATGTGTCGGCAGGAGACAAAAGGCGTTATGGACAAACTCAAACAAATCGAAGCATTCATCGCCGTGGTGGAACACGGCAGCATGGCCGCCGCAGCGCTCACGCAGAACGTGACGCCGGTCATGATCGGCCGCCGCATCAACGCGCTGGAAGCCCGCATCGGCGTGAAGCTGCTGCACCGGTCCACCCGGCGCATCGTGGTGACGGAGCAGGGCGCGGCGTTCATGGAGCAGTGCAAGAAGGCGCTGTCGGATCTGGATCGCGCCGAGATGCTGATCGCCGAAGGCAAGCACAAGGCCACCGGCCACCTGATCGTGTCGGCGCCGGCCGCCTTTGGCCGAAAGCACGTGGCGCCGCATGCGCCGGCGTTCCTGTCGGCCAATCCCGAAGTCCAGATCTCGTTCAACCTGACCGACCGGGTGGTGGACCTGGTGCGCGAGGGCTACGACCTGGGCATCCGCATCGGCGGCGCCATCGACCCGAACTTCGTGGCGATCAAGCTGGCGACCAACAAGCGTGTGGTGTGCGGCACCCCGGGCTACTTCGCCAGACATGGCGTGCCACATACGCTCGAAGACCTGGAAAAGCACAACTGCCTGGCATTCAACCTGCAGGGCGGCCAGCAGCGCGGCTGGTACTTCCAGCAGAACGGCAAGACCGTGACCGTGCGGGTGCGCGGCAACCTCGACTGCAATGACGGCGAACTGCTGCACCGCTGGACTGGCGAAAGCCTGGGGCTGGGATGGCGCTCGACGTGGGAAATCCTGCCGCAGCTGGAAAGCGGCGAGCTGATCACCGTGCTCGATGAGTTCGCGCTGCCCGACTACGACATCCTGGCGGTGTACCCGCAACAGCGGCCGGTGCCGGCCAAGATCCGCTTCTTCATCGAACACCTGAAGCAGGCGTTCGCCAAACCGGGCTACTGGACCGAGCGCGGCAGCAGCTGGGCCGACGCCGCCCAGCGGCAGTCAGCCTGAAGGCGGAGATCGGGCGGAAATCGGGCGGGAAAGGGGGAAGACCGGGAGACCGGGAGACCGGGAGACCGGGAGACCGGGAGACCGGGAGACCGGGAGACCGGGAGACCGGAGACCGGAGATCGGGAGATCGGGAGACCGGGAGACGGCAGGAATGCCGGAAGGGCAGCCCAAAAGAAAAAGCCCGCAGCCGTTGCGGTCTGCGGGCAGCCCTTCTTGCGAAGGACGGGGAGAGCTCATGAAGTGCGCCCCCGCAACTTCATGGCGAGGGGAATGATGCGCCTCCCACCCCGTCCACGTCCTTGATGGCGATCAAGCCTGATGCACTGGCTTACGCCAGCAATGCGGCGACCAGGTCCTTGCCGCGCGTGGCGGCCGGTACTTCCTCGAAGTGCAGCGCGCTTTCGACGTGATTCAGGTGCTCCACCATCAGCGCCACGGCCCGGTCGGCGTCGCCTGCGCGGGCGGCTTCGATGAACGCCCGGTGCTCGTCGGACGAACACGTGGCATCGCGCCGGCTCTGGTAGAGCATGGTGATCACCGCGCTGCGCATCGACAGCTCGCGCATGATTTCCGTCAGCACGTTGTTGCCCGCCACCTCCGCCAGCACGATGTGGAAATCGCCCAGCAAGCGGGTGCGCGTCTGCGCGTCGTTGCCCGCCAGCGACTTCCGTTCGGCGGCCAGATGCTTTTCGATGCGCTTGTAGTCGGCCGGCGTGGCACGGGCCACGAATTCGCGCGCCAGTGCGGCCTCCAGGATGCGGCGCACGGCAAAGACCTCGCGCGCCTCTTCGGCGCTGGGCTTGGCTACGAACGCACCCTTGTCCGGCACGATCTGGATGACCTTGTCCTTGGACAGCATCAGCAGCGCCGCGCGCACCTTGGTACGGCTGACGCGGTAGACGCTGGCCAGGGCTTCCTCGCGCAGCTTGGTGCCGGGCGGCAGCCGGTGCGAGACGATGGCCGCGACGATATCGTCGGCAATCGCCTCGGCGGTCATGTCTGGATCGATATGCTCGGGCATGGTGTGCGCGTCTCTTGCCGGACCTGCGCGTTGACTGGGATGGCGCGATTCTACCGTCCCGACGCCGCCCCGGGCAGCGGCGCCGGCACAGGGACTTCCCCGACGCCGTCCGCCAGCGCCGACAGCCCTTCGTCCAGTTCGCCGGCCGGGATGGTGCCGTTGAGCACGCCGTGGGCGCGCTCGCGGTCGATATCGCGTTCCCAGGCCGCCACCACCACGGTCGCCACGCAGTTGCCGATCAGGTTGCCCACGGCGCGGGCGATGCCGATGAACCAGTCCACCGACAGCACCAGCACCAGCCCGATGGCAGGGATGGCCGGATGGGCCGACAGCGTGGCCGCCAGAATCACGATGGCCGACCCCGGAATGCCGTGCGCGCCCTTGGACGTGACCAGCGCCACGGCCAGGATGCCGAGCAGGTCGCCCAGCGCCAGCGGCGTATTGGTGGCCTGCGCGATAAACACCGCCGCCAGCGTCAGGTAGATCGAGAACGCATCCAGGTTGAACGAGTAGCCGGTGGGAATCACCAGGCCCACCACCGACTTCTTGATGCCCATGAATTCGAGCTTCTTCATGACCTGCGGCAGCACGCTGTCCGACGAGGCCGTGCCCAGCACCACCAGCAGTTCGGCGCGCAGGTAGCGGATCAGCTTCAGCACCGAGAAGCCGCACAGGCGCAGGATCAGGCCCAGCACGCCCAGCACGAAGACCACCACGGCGCCGTAGAACAGGATCACCAGGAAGCCGAGCTGCTTGAGCGACCCGATGCCGTACTTGCCCACCGTGAAGGCCACGGCGCCCAGCACGCCCAGCGGCGCCAGCTTGATGATGAAGCCCATCATCTTGAACAGCGTGGCCGAGAAGTTGTCGATCATCCGCACCAGCGGCTTGCCCGGCTCGCCCACCACCGACAGCGCGCAGCCGAACAGCACCGACACCAGCAGCACCTGCAGCACGTCGCCGCTGGTAAACGCGCCCATGATCGTGTTCGGGATCAGCTTCATCAGGAAGTCCACCGTGCCGGCGCTCTTCACCTTGTCGGCCGATTCGATGTAGGCGGCCATGGCCGAGATATCGAGGCTGCGCGGGTTCACGTTCATGCCGGTGCCCGGCTGGAACACGTAGGCCAGCACGATGCCCAGCGCCAGCGCGATGGTCGTGACGATCTCGAAGTAGACCACCGCCTTGATGCCCACGCGGCCCACCTTCTTGAGTTCGCCGGCGCCGCAGATGCCGGCCACCACCACGCAGAAGACCACCGGGCCGATCAGCATCTTGATCAGCTTGATGAAGCCGTCGCCCAGCGGCTTGAGCTTGGCGGCGAATTCGGGAAAGGCGAGGCCCAGGAGGGTGCCGAGCGCCAGGGCAATCAGTACCTGGCCAAACAACGAACGGGTGAAGCGCGTGTGCAGGCGGCCGGCGGCGCGCTGCGTGGGTACGGCATGCTGCATTGTTGTCTCCGTGCCGGGCGGGTCCGTGGCGCATCGGTTGCCATCGGCCTGCCCTGATCTGTTTCAGGGGTGCCCGCCGTCACATGCCTGCCGACGCCGGGATGGTTGCACTTCCGGAAGGTACTGGGGCCAATCGGCCCGCCCGCCTTGCCCCACGCGGAAAGCCCCCCTGTTGAGGCGGAATCCACGCCATCCACTTGTCCGGACCGGATTGTCCGCGGCGGATTGTCGGTGCGTGGAAGCCAATATAGTGCATATCATTTTTGTATGCAATTTTTGAATTCACTGTGCTAACATGAATCGCACAGAATAGAGAGCACGGTCCCGGGCGCCCGCCCGGACTGGCAGGATTGCCAGGCATCCTTGAACCGGGCTCAGGCACCAAGCAGGAGAGACACGCACATGGCAGCAACCCCTACGCCGTTGTCCGCTGACACCGGCACCCGCATCATGGCCTGGGCCGACAGCCTGGCCGTCCATACCGATCAGCCCGGACTGCTCACCCGCACCTACCTGACCGAGGCCCACCACGGCGCTGCCGCGCAGCTGACCGAATGGATGGAAGCGGCCGGCATGACCGTGCGCCGCGACGCCGCCGGCAACGTGATCGGCCGCTACGAAGGCACCGAACCCAATGCCCCCGCGCTGCTGACCGGCTCGCACTTCGACACCGTGCGCGATGCCGGCCGCTACGACGGCAACCTGGGCGTGATCCTGCCGATTGCTTGCGTGGCCGAGTGGAACCGCCAGGGCAGGCGCTTTCCGTTTGCGCTGGAAGTGGTCGGGTTTGCCGAGGAAGAGGGCGTGCGCTTCAAGGCCACGCTGCTGGGCAGCCGCGCCATCGCCGGCACGTTCGACACCAACGTGCTCGACAACGTCGACGACTCCGGCAAGACCATGCGCGAAGTGATGCGCGCGGCCGGCTTCGAACCCGACCAGCTGCCCGCCGCCCGCCACGATCGCAGCCGGGTGCTGGCCTTCATCGAGGTGCATATCGAGCAGGGCCCCGTGCTGTTGAACGAGGGCCTGCCCGTGGGCGTGGTTACGGCGATCTCGGGCGCCACGCGCTTTATCGTCGAACTGGAAGGCCTGGCCGGCCACGCCGGCACGGTGCCGATGGACATGCGCCGCGACGCCGCGATGGCGGGCGCAGAGATCGGCCTGTTCATCGAGAAGCGTTGCGGCGGCAAGCCGGGCCTGGTGGGCACGGTAGGCCAGTTCAACGTGCCGAACGGCGCCACCAACGTGGTGCCGGGCCGCGCGACGTTTTCCATCGACATCCGCGCCGGCATCGATGCCGAGCGCGAGGCCGCCGTCAACGACGTGCTGGCCGAAATCGAACGTGTCTGCGCGCGCCGCAACGTGCGCGCGCAGATCCGCAAGACGCACGAGGCCGCCAGCGTGCCGTGCGCGCCGTGGCTGCAGTCGCAATGGGCTGCCGCCGTGGAACGCCAGAACGTACCCGTGCGTCACCTGCCCTCCGGTGCCGGCCATGACGCGATGGCCATCGCCGCCATCGCCGATGTGGCCATGCTGTTCGTTCGCTGCGGCAACGGCGGCATCAGCCACCATCCCACCGAGACCATGACGGCCGAAGACGCCCAGATCGCCGCGCGCGTGTTCGCGGACTTCGTCGAGCACTTTCACCGTCCCCAATAAGCCTACCGGCAACCAGAAGACTCCCGAGATACGAAGATGACCGCACGAGACAACATGAATCCCATCGAATCCACGCTGACCCAGTACATCGACCAGCACCGTCCGCAGCAGGAAGCGTTCCTGGCCGAACTGGTCAAGGTGCCGTCGGACAACCCTGCCGGCGATTGCGCGGCCCACGGCAAGCGGGCCAAGGAACTGCTGGAAGGGCTGGGCTTCAAGGTGGAAGCGCACAAGGTGCCTGATGAACTGGTCAAGGCGGCCGGCATGATCAGCGCCACGAACCTGCTGGTGCGCAAGACGTTCGGCAGCGGCGGCCCCACCATCGCGATGAACGCGCACGGCGACGTGGTGCCGCCGGGCCTGGGCTGGACCAAGGATCCGTACGGCGGCGAGATCGCCTACAGCGAACACGGCCCGGTCATGTACGGTCGCGGCGTGGCCGTGTCGAAGTCGGACTTCGCCACCTACGCGTACGCCGTGCTGGCGCTGCAGGAAGCCGAGAAGCAGGGCGCGAAGATCAACGGCACCGTGGAACTGCAATTCACGTACGACGAGGAAACCGGCGGCGACATCGGCCCGAAGTTCCTGCTCGACGAAGGCCTGACCAAGCCCGACTACGCGATCTCGGCCGGCTTCTCGTACGGCATCACGTCGGCGCACAACGGGTGCCTGCACGTGGAAGTGACCGTCAAGGGCAAGCAGGGCCACGCCGCCATGCCGCACACGGGCGTGGACGCCATCGAAGCCGCCACGCACATCCTGCACGCGGTCTACGGCCTGCGCGCCGAACTGGCCACGCGCAAGAGCAAGGTGCCGGGCATCGACACCGCCACGCTGAACGTCGGCCTGATCAAGGGCGGCATCAACACCAACGTGGTGCCTGACCTGGTCACGTTCCGCGTGGACCGCCGCATGATTCCGGAAGAGATCGGCTTCGACGCCGAAGGCGAGCTGCGCGCCGTGGTGGAAAAGGCCGCCAAGGATCGTCCGGGTATCGAGGTCAAGGTCGAGCGCATCATCCTGGCCGAGCCGCTGTCGGAACTGCCGGGCGTGGACAAGCTGATCGGCGCGCTGAAGACGCGTGCCGAATCGGTGTTCGGCGTGGAAATCCCGGTGCAGGGCGTGCCGCTCTACACCGACGCGCGCCACTACACGAGCCGCGGCATCCCGACCGTGCTGTACGGCGCCGGCCCGCGCACGCTGATGGAAGCCCGCGGCCACAATTCCGACGAAAACCTGCGCCTGAACGACCTGAACCGCGCCACCAAGGTGGTGGCCCTGGCGCTGTCCGACCTGATGGCCTGAGCCGACGGCATCGGCAGCCACGCAGAACCCTGTAGCACCCCCTTGTTGTGATGATGGCCCGTACGGCGTTTGCCGGCGGGCCTTTTTTCATGGCGGCGGCAGCCGCGCCAGCGCGGCGGGCATCGCTATTCCGCCAGATCCTCGCCGGGCACGGCCAGGCTCACCAGCCAGCGCCGCACCACGGCTTCCTCGTCGGGCGTCAGCCCCGCACGCAACTGCTGGTCGACCTCGGTGGCGCGTACCTTGCACTGCGCCAGCAGCGCGCGGCCGGCCTCGGACAACGCGACGGTCTGGATGCGGCCATGCACCGGATGCGGCTGGCGCACGATCGCACCCATCTTGTCCAGATTGCCCATGATGACGCTGACCGTCTGCGGCGTCAGCATCGCCAGCCGCGCCACGTCGGCGCCCGAGATGCCGGGGTAGGCCCCGAGCATCGTCAGCACGAAGAACTGCGGCAGCGTGACGCCCAGATCGGCCAGCGCGCGCTCCATGCGTAGCCGGTTGGCCGCGCTGGCCTGCCGCAGCAGGTACGCCAGATAGCCGCTTTCACCGCGCTTGCCTTCGCCCGGTGCCGGAATCGCCACGTCGTCGGCGGGCTCGATGTCCCGTTTCGCCGGGTTCTTCCCCTGGGTTTTCCCTTTGGACGGCAGGGTCTTTGCCATAATGTCAGAACTCTTACATTAATCTTCGAACTCTGACATCTTACCCGAAGGAGTTCGACATGGATTTCCAGGCTTTCACGCAGGCCGCGCCCGACGTCTACGCGTCGCTGGGTGGCGTCAGCAAGGCGGTGACGGCGTCCGGCATGGACAAGGCGCTGACCGAACTGGTCAAGCTGCGCGTCTCGCAGATCAATGGCTGTGCCTTTTGCCTGCAGTACCACCTGAACATCGCGCGCAAGCTGGATATCGACCCGCGCAAGTTCGACCTGCTGGCAGGCTGGCGTGACGCCGGCATCTATGCCGAACGCGAAATGGCCGCGCTGGGCTGGGCCGAGGCCCTGACGCAGCTGACCGATCCGCCGGCCCGCGATGCCGCGCTGGCCCGGGCCCAGGCGGTGTTCGACGACAGGGAGCTGGTGTTCCTGGCCGCGACCATTGCGTCGATCAACGCCTGGAACCGTATCGCTGTCGGGCTGCACTTTCCGCCGCCGGCGGCCGAACCCGACCGGAGCCAGGCATGAGCGCGAACATCGCTGCCGCCGGGCAGATCACCGGCCGGATCCAGATCCGGCGGCTGGAAACGGCCGCCGAGGTGGCCGACGCCTTTCCGCTGATGCACCAGCTGCGCCCGCACCTGGCCGATGCGGCCGAACTGGTCACGCGCTGGCGCCGCCAGACCGGCGACGGCTACCATCTGGCCGGACTGTGGGACGGCGAGCGCCTGGTCGCCCTGGCCGGCTATCGCTTCGCGGACAACCTGATCGTCGGCCACCATATGTACGTGGATGATCTTGTCACCGACGCCGAGGCGCGCAGCGGTGGGTACGGCCGGCAGCTGATGGACTGGCTGAAGGCCGAGACCAAAGCGGCAGGCTGCACCGAGCTTGTGCTCGATACCCCGCTGACCAATGTGCTGGGGCACCGCTTCTATTACCGAAACGGCCTGCTGGCGCGGGCCCTGCGCTTCTATTTTCCGATCGACTGAACCGGTCCACTTGAGCGAAACATGGCAACCCTGCTTCACCTGAACGTCAGCCCCCGTGGCGACGCCTCCACCAGCCGCCGCGCGGGCCGGATCGTGCGTGCGGAACTGGCCGCCCGACATGGCGAACTGACCGTGATCGAACGCGACCTGGCGGCCGAGCCGCTGCCGCCCATCGACGCGGCCTTTACCGACGCCAACATGGCGGTGGCCGCCGGACGCGCCGACGCCGATCCCGCCGCGCTGGCGCTGTCGGAGACGCTGATCGCCGAACTGCAGGCCGCCGACATGGTGCTGATCACCACGCCGATGCACAACTTCACGGTGCCGGCATCGCTGAAGACGTGGATCGACCTGGTCGTCCGGACGGACCGCACGTTCGCCCGGACGCCGCAAGGCAAGCAGGGCCTGCTGCGCGACCGCCCGGTGCTGGCCGTGGTGTCGTGCGGTGGCCGGTTCTCGGACGCCGCCGCGAGCCAGCGCGATTTTTTCGGCCCGTACCTGACCTATGTGCTGGAGACGATCGGGCTGAAGCAGGTAGAGATCCTGCGCATGGAAAGTACGTCGCGCGGGCCCGAGCACGTGGCCCGGGCTTTCGACCAGCTGCAGTCCTGGTGCGCCACGGTGGTACCGAGGCTGCTGGCGTAGGGCGTAGGGCGCAGGGGTGTAGGGGTGTAGGGGTGTAGGGGCGCAGGGCGCAGGGGCGCTAGCGCAGGGCGTCCGGGTCGGGCAGCGTTGCGTCGCCCGCCCCCAGCGGGCGCTGCATCAGCAAGGTATCGATCCACTGGCCATGCTTGAGGCCGACCGATTCCAGCCGGCCAACGGTACGGAACCCCAGCCGCTCGTGCACGGCCACCGAGCCCGCGCCTTCGCCGCTGGACGTCAGCGCCACCACGGCAACCATCTGGCGCCAGGGGCCGGCCTCGCAACGCGCGATCAGCTCGGCCAGCAGCGCGCGGCCCAGGCCTTCGCCGGTATGGCGATGGTGGATATAGATCGAATCCTCGATCGCGAAGCGGTAGGCACTGCGGGCGCGATAGCTCGACGCATAGGCGTACCCCAGGATCTCGCCATCGCGCTCGGCCACGATATAGGGCAGGCCCTTGCGCAAGACTTCGGCAAAGCGCATCTGCATGTCGTCGGGCGTGGGCGCGACCTCCTCGAACGAGGCGCGGCCGTGCGCCACATGGTGGGCGTAGATGGCGTGGATGGCGGGCACGTCGGCAGCGGTGGCATCGCGCAGGGCGAAGGGCTTGCGGACGGGAACGGCAGTGGTTTCGGGCAGCGCGGACACGATTTCTCTAAATAGTGCAGGGCAGCGCCGGCACGGTGCCGGCGACCCTGGAAGACGGGGTGATCATGCCCATGCACGATGCATGCCCGCCACATCCCGTACCTTACCGCGCCAGCGTGGTGCATGCGCGCGTCGCGGCGGTATAGTGCGGGATATTTGAACGCCCGAAAGCAGGCAGGAGGAAGCCGCCATGATCACGATCTACCATAACCCCCGTTGCTCCAAGTCGCGCGAAACGCTTGCGCTGGTGGAGACCGCTGCGCAGCGGCTGGGCGAGCCTGTGGAGATCGTCGAATACCTGAAGTCGCCGCCCACGCTGTCCACGCTGCGCCAGCTGCATACGATGCTGGGCGTGCCGGTGCGCGAAATGATCCGCGACGGCGAGTCCGTCTACAAGGAACTGGATCTGGCCGATTCGGGCCTGACCGACGCCGAACTGCTGGCCGCCGTGGCCGACAACCCCATCCTGCTGCAGCGTCCGGTGGTGGTGCGCAACCGCCGCGCCGTGATCGGCCGTCCGCCCGAGAACGTGGCCCCGCTGCTGGCCTGATTCGCGCGTTTGTTGCGGCGCACAAAATAGAACCGGCCTCCCCGAGGGAGGCCGGCCGGTCAGTTGGCGATTCGCTTCAGGCGAGTCGTCGTTTATTCAACACCCAGCCAGTGCATGGCCTCCTGACCGAAACTGATGCCTGCCAATACGAACAGCAGCACGATCGCGGTGACCGCGCTCACATAGATCAGCGCCTTGGCGACTTCAGCATCTTCCGTTGAGGAATGGAAATGCGAAACGACGTTGGTACGCGCGTGGGAGCGATGCGGCCAATGCAGCCTGCCTGACAGGTCCTTGAAGTGAAGGTCTGGATGGAAACGCATGGTCGCACCTCCTGGGCATGCCGCCGCGCAATGGGGTCGGCCGCTCTCGTGGCCCCGGTGGGCCACCGCACACTTCCAATATAGGAGACGCCGCGCAAATGTGGTGCCCTTGTCGCCACTGGCGGCCGCCGCCGGCCGCCGGCGCTAGTGGCCTAGCGCACCGATTTGCCCGGGCCGGGCTGTGGATGTGAGGCTTCGCTTTCGCTGTCGCCCTTGTCAGGCAATGCATCAGGCGATGATGCAAGCGCCGCCAGCCGCGCTTCGCGCGTGCGCAGTTCTGCGAGCATGTTGCAGAACAGGGCGCCTTGTTCCAGTGCATCGTCCAGCGCCACATGGGTATGCGGCAATGGATCGTGCCAGTGCGCCGGAAAGGCGGCCTTCACCGACTTCCGGTACGGCCGGCCTGTCAGCGCGAAGCCCAGCGTCTTGATGTCCAGCGCGGCCCAGCCGAACGGCGAGCGGCCGGCAAAGCGCATCATGTACCAGAACATCCAGGTGAAATCGAACCCGGCCGGAAAGGCGATGAAGACCGGCTTGCCCGGCAGCTTCTCGACCCATTCCACGTAGCGGGGCAGCACGTCCTCGGGGCGCTCCAGGTCGCGCCGGCAAGCCGCCCAGGCGTCGGGCTGGGTTTTCCACCACTGCATCTGCACCGGATGGCCTGCCGCGCCCGGCAGGGTTTCCAGGTTGGCGGAGAACGTGCCGATCACGGTCTTGTCCGCCAGCATCGCGGCCGATGCAAACGACAGCATCGAATGCGGCCCGGGAATCGGGCCATCGGCCTCGACATCGGTGCTGACGTAAATCTCCGGTCGCGTGTCGGGCGGCTGCTTCTTTGCCATGCGTCAGGCCACGTCGATCAGGTGATCGGCCACAAACGGGTTGCTGCGGCGTTCCTCGCCGAACGTCGATGCCGGGCCGTGGCCGGGCACGAAGGTCACGTCGTCGCCCAGCGGCCAGAGCCGCGTGCGGATCGAGCGGACCAGATCGGCGTGATTGCCGCGCGGAAAGTCGGTGCGGCCGATCGATCCGGCAAACAGCACGTCGCCCACGATGGCCAGCCGGTTCGCCCGCGAGAAGAACACCACGTGGCCCGGCGTATGGCCCGGGCAATGGTAGACCTCGAGCGTTTCGTTGCCGAAGGTCACCGTGTCGCCGTTCTGCAGCCAGCGGTCGGGTTCGAAGACTTCCGCGTGGCCAAAGCCGAAGCGGCGCGTCTGCTCGGGCAGTTGGTCGATCCAGAATCGCTCGTCTTCCTGGGGGCCTTCGATCGGCACGCCGTACTGGCGCGCCAGCGCGGCAGCGCCTGCGCAGTGGTCCACGTGCCCATGGGTCAGGAAAATCTTCTCCAGCGTCACGCCGTGTTCGGCGATGGCCTCGGTGATGCGATTCAGATCGCCACCGGGATCACAGACGGCGGCGCGCTGCGTGGCTTCATCGATCAGCAGCGAACAGTTCTGCTGGAAAGGCGTCACGGGGATCAGTAGGACTTTCATTTTTGTGATCTGTAAGCCTGCTCGGGCGCGTGCCTTCGAGGGGGTGGAGGTGGCCCGGAGGGTGGCCCATTGTAGCTGCCGAAAACGCCCCCGGCAGAGGGTAAAACGTTTGAATCGGCACTGAGAATCGTCTGAAAGTTACGTTTTGAGCACCCGTATGTTGCGCTGCGGCAACCGGCGCAATCCCTTGCCAGGCGGTGGATTGCGGGGAATTGCACGGCGTTGTAACAGATTTCGTAACAAAATCAAGGGACTAGCCTCAAAGGACCGATGTTAGACTGCGCGCTTATGTCCAGTCTGCCCCTTTTCCGTCCGGGGTCCGTGCGCGAGACAGCGCCCGGCTCCAACCGCTTCCTGCGTCACTGCGCGATCCTTGTGTCGGCGCTGGTGCTGGCTGCGTGCGCGACGCCACCGGGCGGCGACACCGACAACGCGTCGAACACCACCGGCGCGCTGTCCACGAAGGCGGCGAAGCCGGCGAGGTCCCCCGCGAATGGCGCGAAGACCGACGATCGCGGGAACTGGAACCTGTTTGGCTGGCAGGACGAGAATGCCCCGACGCAGTCGTCGATCGACGGCCTGCGCGCCGACATGGGTACGTTCGAGCAGCGTGGCATGGCATCGTGGTACGGCAAGGGCTTTCATGGCCGCAAGACGGCCAATGGCGAACGTTTCGACATGCGCGCCATGACGGCGGCGCATCCGTCGCTGCCGCTCGATAGCTGGGTGCTGGTGCGCAACCTGCGCAACAACAAGGTGGCCGTGGTCCGTATCAACGACCGTGGCCCGTACCATGGCAACCGGATCCTGGACCTGTCCTATGCCGCGGCCAAGCGCCTGAGCTTTGTCGACCACGGCGCCACGCAGGTGGAAATCCGCCGGCTGTCGCGCACCGAGGTGGCGGCGCTGGGCCCGAACCTGGAAGCGGGTGGCATGGAAGCCGGTGACGGCAGCGGTGCCGACGAGGTGCCCGACACCGCCAATACGCTGGTGCCGGCGAAATCGAAGGCCAGGGCCAGGTCCGGCAAGACCGTCGTCAAACACAAGCACAAGTAAGGCGATGCACACCGGCCGGAATCCGATTCTCGCGCTCCCGACCCTCCGCCCGCTGCTTCCCTCGCAAGTAAGAAAATTCTCAAAAGGCACGATCTTCCGGATCGTGCCTTTTGTGCTTTCAGGCGTCGTTGTCGCCGTCGTCCGCCCCGTCCGCGCGCTGCGCGAGCGCCAGCTTGTACAGCGCGTCGGTCCTGGCGCCGGTCACGGCTGCTGCCAGCTTGGCGGCACGCTTGGCGGGCAGCTCGGCCAGCAGGAGCTTCAGCACACGCTGGGCTTCCGCGTCAGGGGTCTCGGTGTCGGCGCCATCGGTGCGGCCCGCGCCTTCCACCACCAGCACGAACTCTCCCTTGCCTCGCGTGGCTTCGGCGGCCAGCCAGGCGGGCGCCTCGGCCACCGTCAGCACCGGCGTTTCTTCAAACAGCTTGGTCAGTTCGCGCCCGATCAGCAAGCGGCGTGTGCCGGGCAGGCCGGCGGCCAGCGCCGCCAGGGTTTCGGCGATGCGGTGCGGGGCCTCGTAGCACACCCAGGCGTGATCGAGCGCCGCCAGCCCGGCGATGGCGTCCTGGCGAGCCTTGGGCTTGCCGGGCAGGAAGCCGACAAAGGTGAAGCGGCCTTCGCCGGCCTCGAGCATGTCGCCCGCCACCGACAGCGCCGTCACGGCCGCACTGGGGCCCGGCAGCGGCACCACCTTCAGCCCAGCCGCGCGCACGGCTTCGACGAGCCGGGCGCCGGGATCGGAAATGCCGGGCGTGCCGGCATCGGATACGTAAGCAATGCGTTCGCCGGCCGCGAGCCGTTCGACGATGCGCACGGCCGCCTCCCGCTCGTTGTGCTCATGGACGGCCACCAGCGGCCGCTGCAGCCCCACGCGCGACAGCAGCTGGCCGGTGTTGCGCGTGTCTTCGCAGGCGATGGCGTCGGCCAGGCCGAGCACATGCAGCGCGCGCAGCGACAGGTCGGCCACGTTGCCGATGGGCGTGGCCACCACGTAAAGCGTGCCGGCGGGGTACGTCTGGCCGGCGGCCAGCTGGGTCCAGTCACTCATGCTTGAGAACTTCCGTTGAATCACTCATTCAAATCCACCACGCAAGCCAACCTGCGTAGCACGACGCAACGCGGCGCGCTGGCCGAAGACCGCGCGCTGGCCTATCTTCAGCGGCAGGGGCTCGCGCCGGTCGTCCGCAATTATCGCTGCAAAGGCGGCGAGATCGACCTGATCATGCGTGCCGCCGACGGTACGCTGGTGTTCGTCGAGGTCAGGCAGCGCCGCAGCCGGGGGTTTGGCGGGGCAGCGCAGAGCGTGACGCCGGCCAAGCAGCGGCGCGTGCTGCATGCGGCGGCGCACTATCTGGCCACGCTGGACGGCGTACCGCCATGCCGCATGGACGTGGTCGCCATGGACGCCGGCCGGATCGACTGGCTGCCCGGCGCGTTCGACCTCACGTCGGCCGATGGGAACAGCGGCGCGGGCGCTGCGTCATAATGCGCGGGATTGTGCAGATGTCACCAGACCATGAGTATTGAAAGTATCGAGCAGCATTTCCTGGACAGTGCCGACACCAAGCGGCTGGCCGCGACGCTGATGGCGCCGCATATCGATGCCGCCGTGGAGCGGATGGTGACGGCGCTGACCAGCGGCAACAAGATCCTGGTGTGCGGCAACGGCGGGTCCGCTGCCGACGCCCAGCACTTTGCCGCCGAACTGATCGGCCGTTTCGAGCGCGAGCGCCCGGGCCTGGCCGCCATCGCCCTGACCACCGACAGTTCGATCCTGACCGCCATCGGCAACGACTATGACTTCTCGGTGGTGTTTTCCAAGCAGGTGGAGGCGCTGGGCCAGCCGGGCGACATCCTGCTGGCGCTGTCCACGTCGGGCGATTCGGCCAACGTGGTAGCCGCCGTCCAGGCCGCCCACCAGCGCGACATGGGCGTGGTGGCGCTGACCGGCAAGGGCGGCGGCCGGATTGCCACCCTGCTCGACGAATTCGATATCCATCTGTGCGCGCCCAGCGACCGCACGGCCCGCATCCAGGAAGTGCATCTGCTGACACTGCATTGCCTGTGCGACGGCATCGACGAAGCCTTGCTGGGCGAAGCATGACGCCCGGGCAGCCCGGACCGGCAAGCGTTATCCCCGGATATCCACAAGGCTGCCCACAACCTATGCACAGGAATCGCCATGTCTTCCACAGCCTTATCCACAGACATGGCGAAAACCTGAAACTGCAACCTGTTTCACGCATCCTTTCGGCATCCACCCAGAACCCAAGAACCGCATGACGAACGTGACCCACCCAAACAAGACCTCTCCCGCCCGCCTGGCCCGTACCGCTGTCACCGTGGCCGCACTGCTGGTGTCCGCCACGCAGCTGGCCGGCTGCTTCCCCGTACTGGCCGGCGCCGTGGGCACCGGCGTGGTGATGGCCACCGACCGCCGCCCGACCGGCACGCAGGCCATCGACCGTGGCCTGCAGGTGGAGATCGACAGCACGCTGAGCCAGCGTTACAGCGACAGTCAGGCGCGCGTGAGCACGACGGTGTTCAACCGCAAGGTGCTGCTGACCGGCGAGGCCGCGAATGCCCAGATCAAGCAGCAGATCGAGCAGTACGTGCGCGGGCTGTCGAACACGCGCGACGTGGTCAACGAACTGGAAATCACGGCGTCGCCTGGTTTCATGACCCGCAGCAACGACACCTACCTGACCAGCAAGGTGAAAACGTTCCTGGTCACGGCTGATGGTGTACCGGCCAACTCGATCAAGGTCACCACCGAGAAGAGCGTGGTGTACCTGATGGGCGTGGTGACCACGACCGAGGGCGACAAGGCCACCGACGTCGCCCGTAACGCCAGCGGCGTGCAGAAGGTGGTCAAGGTGTTCGACTACGTGAGCGAAGCCGAGCGGGCGCGCCTGGATCAGGCCGCCTCGTCGCAGAACGGCAACGCCGGCAGCGATGCCGTGGGCACGCCGGCGCCGGTGCAGACCGTGCCGGGCAGCCAGCCGAACGCGCCGGTCACGTCGGATGCGCCGGCGTCGATGGGCACCTCGGGCGCCACCACCAGCCCGGTGGCCGCCCCGGTATCGTCGCCGGTGGCCCTGCCGCCGGGACGCAATCTCCCCTGATCCTTTTAAGGAAAATGCCATGACAACCCTGCCGCGATTCCCGATCTTCCTGCGCTGGACGGCCGGTATCGCGGCCGGGCTGTGTGCCGCGCCGTTGCTGGCACAGTCGCTGGCGGCGGCTCCGGCATCGGCATCCGCGCCTTCGCCCGCACCCTCGGCACCCATGACCGCCGGGCCTGCCGACGCGGGCAAGATGTCGATCGAGGTCCAGCGGTCGCGCACCGAGCAGGCGCGCAACCAGGCGGCCTCGTGCGCCGTCTGCCATGGCCCGGACGGCAGGCCGCCCGCCGATAGTCCCGTCCCCCGCCTGGCTGGCCGGCAGCAGGCCGAACTGGTCGAGCTGATGCTCAACTTCAAGAACGGCAGGCTCCCCGGCACGGTGATGCCCCAGATTGCCAAGGGCTATAGCGACACCGAGATCATCGCCATTTCCGCGTGGTTCGCGGACCAGAAATAGACCGATGCACCGACGATCCGTCCTGAAGGCGGCGCTGGCCGCCACGGCATTGTCCGGACTGACCGTGCGCCAAGCACGGGCCGCCGCGCCGGCAAAAGTGGTCGTCATCGGCGGCGGCTATGGCGGTGCCACCGCCGCGCGCTACCTGCGCACCTGGAGCCGTGGCGTGGTGGACGTGACGCTGGTGGAACCCGATGCCGCGTTCGTGTCGTGCCCGCTGTCGAATCTCGTGGTGGCCGGCTATCGCCAGATGGCCGACATCACGGTGCCCTACGACGCGCTGGTCAGGCGTCACGGGGTGAAGCACGTGCGCGATACGGCGACCGCCATCGACCTCGGCAGGCGCACCGTGCGGCTGGCCGGTGGCGCGACGCTGCCGTATGACCGGCTGGTGCTGTCGCCGGGCGTGGAAATGCAGTCCGGCGCGATCGACGGCCTGTCGGCGCCCGGCGGCGAGCAGATCGTCCATGCCTGGAAGGCCGGTCCGCAGACCGATGTCCTGCGCCGGCAACTGGCGGCCATGCCGGACGGCGGCACCTTTGCCATCACCATTCCGCTGGCGCCATACCGCTGCCCGCCGGGCCCCTACGAGCGCGCCTGCCTGGTGGCGGACTACCTGAAACAGCACAAGCCGCGCAGCAAGGTGCTGGTGTTCGATGCCAATCCCGATATCACGTCGAAGGGCGCGCTGTTCCGTCAGGTCTGGCAGACGCGCTATGCGGGCATGATCGAGTACCGGCCCCAGCACGAAACGGTGGGTGTCGACCCGGCTACCCGTACGATCCGGTTCGACGTGCAGGACGACGAACGCGCGGACGTGCTCAACCTGCTGCCGCCGCAGCGGGCCGGTGCCATCGCCGTGGCGGCCGGACTGGCCACCGCCAACGGCCGCTGGTGCGAGGTCGATTTCGTGACGATGGCGTCGCGGGTGGCGCCGGACGTCCACGTGCTGGGCGACGCCGTCCAGATCGCGCCGCTGATGCCGAAATCGGGCACCATGGCCAACCAGCACGGCAAGGTGGCCGCTGCCGCCATCCTGCAGCAACTGGCCGGGCAGGCGCCCGATTCGATGCCGCTCTATACCAATACCTGCTACAGCTTCACATCGTCGACCGAGGCCATCCACATCGCCACCGTGCATCGCTATGACGCCGCCGAGCGGACGATGCTGACGGTGCCGGGATCTGGCGGGTTGTCCACGGCCCCGAGCGTCCTGGAAGGCCAGTACGGGTTCGCATGGGCCCGCAGCATCTGGGCCGACATGCTGGCGTAGCGCAGTACAGCAGAAGCGCAGATCAAAAAAGGGCCTCGGGCGCCACAAACAAACCGCAGGATCGTGCAATGCCTGGCCGGTGCGGGCTGCTACGCTAATCGTGCCGAACGTCCATGCCCCTGTCTGGCCACAACCAGGACGCGGCTTTCTCTCAACGATCATGCAAGCCAAAGACCGTCTGCTCGCCCTCGCCATCATCATGGTCTGGGGTGTCAATTTCGTTGTCATCAAGGTGGGCCTGTCCGGGGTGCCGCCGATGCTGCTGGGTACGCTGCGGTTCAGCCTGGTGGTATTCCCGGCCATCTTCTTCATCCCGCGGCCCCGCATTCCGCTGCGCATGCTGGTGGCCTATGGTGCGGCGATCAGCCTGGGCCAGTTCGCGTTCCTGTTCTATGCGATGGCCGTGGGCATGCCGGCCGGGCTGGCGTCGCTGGTGCTGCAGTCGCAGGTGTTCTTCACGGTGGCCATCGCCGCGCTGTGGCTGGGCGAACCGCTGCGCTGGCACAACCTGGCCGGCATGGCGATTGCCGCCGGCGGGCTGGCGTTGATCGGCAGCGCCGCCGCCCACGGCCCCGGCGGCATGACGGCGGCGGGCTTCCTGCTGACGTTGTGCGCGGCGCTGTGCTGGGCCACGGGCAATATCGTCAGCAAGAAGATCGGCCCCGTGGACCTGCTGGGCCTGGTGGTGTGGGGCGCGCTGATCCCCATCGTGCCATTTGCGCTGCTGTCGCTCTGGTTCGAGGGGCCGGCACGCATCGCCGATGCACTGACCCATGTCTCCGGCACGGCCGTGTTCGCGGTCGCCTACCTGGCGTTTGCCGCCACGATCTTCGGCTACACGATGTGGGGTCGCCTGCTGACGCGCTACCCGGCCAGCAAGGTGGCGCCGCTGACGCTGCTGGTGCCCGTGGTGGGACTGCTGTCGGCCCACCTGCTGCTGGGCGAAGACCTGGCGGCCGCGCAATGGGCCGGCGCCGTGGTGGTCATGGCCGGCCTGCTGCTGAACGTGTTCGGCAACCGCCTCTGGGCGGGCAGGGCGCTGGCACGCCGATAGCGGCGCCTGTCGGTCCGACCCGCGCCAATCCAAGGGTTAACCCGCAATAAGGCGACAATTCCCACCTGTTTTGTGCATATGGTTATCACTGTCGCATCCGTATACGCGCCTTGACTTCAGGCAAAATAGCGGACTGGCCGCATACGCCCGGGAGCCCTCGACGATCACCGCAGGGCGCTCCTGAGAAGCCCGCCCCAACGGCGGCCAGCGCGCGCCGCGCCGTGGAGCAATCCGAGCGCGGGCATTTGCCGTCCCCACGGCTCTCATACAGTTTGGAGCACAACACATGAAGCAGTTTGTCATCGCCGCCGCGCTGCTGGCCGCCGCCGCGTCCGCGCACGCCGCCGTCGACGCCGCCAAGGCCCAGGCCATCGCCAACAAGAACGCCTGCATGGGCTGCCACCAGGTAGACAAGAAGCTGGTCGGCCCGGCCTTCAAGGAAGTGGCCGCCAAGTACAAGGGCGACAAGGACGCCCTGACCAAGTTGTCGGCCAAGGTGAAGAATGGCGGTTCGGGCGTCTGGGGCCCGGTGCCGATGCCGGCCAACGCCGCTGTCAGCGACGCCGATATCAAGACCGTGGTGGAGTGGGTTCTGGCCGGCGCACCGGCCAAGTAATCGGGGCTCTGGCCTGGGCGGGCGGCTGGCAGTGCCGGCCGTCCGCGACGTTTGAAGTATTCGCAAGATGCATGCATGGGCCGGCGACGCACCGGCGCGGCAGGGGTCGACAGGAAACCGGGTAGTACGGGAACACAGCAAGATGAACGCAAAACGACGAGATGTACTGCGGATGACCGCCGTACTGTCGCTGATGGCCGCCACCGGCCTGATCAGCGAGGCACAGGCCGCGGAATGGAACAAGACTGCCTTCGACGGCAAGAGCGTGGCCGACGTGATCAAGGCGCTGGGCGGCAGCGGCACCGAGAAGAGCAGCGCCATCACCTTCAATGCCCCGGACATCGCCGAAAACGGCGCCGTGGTGCCGGTGGCGGTGACCAGCAACATCCCGGATACCGAGCAGATCGCCATCCTGGTGGAAAAGAACCCGAACACGCTGGCGGCCGATTTCACGATCCCGGCCGGCACCGAGCCGTTCGTGTCCACGCGCGTGAAGATGGGCCAGACGTCGGTGGTGCATGCCGCGGTCAAGGCCGGCGGCAAGTGGTACGTGGCATCGAAGGAAATCAAGGTCACGCTGGGCGGCTGCGGCGGCTGAGCGCCGCCCGGCCGTTGCACCGTTCGAGACCAGATTTCCAGATTACTGCTGACAGGAGAAGCACATGGCAGACCCGATGCGCGTTCGCGCCACTGAAAACGGCGGCGTCGTAGACGTCAAGATTCTGATGAAGCACGACATGGAAACCGGCCAGCGCAAGGATTCGGCCGGCAAGACCATTCCGGCCTGGCATATCCAGACCGTGGTGGCATCGTGCAAGGGCAAGGAAGTATTCCACGCGCAGTTCGGCGCGGCCGTGTCGAAGGACCCGTTCCTGAACTTCAAGTTCAAGGGCGGCGCCAAGGGCGACAAGGTCACCGTGACCTGGGTCGACAACCGCGGCGACAAGCGTACCGACGAAGCCACCATCGCCTGATGGCCTGACACCGGCCTGATACGGGCGAAGGAGAAGCAGCATGCGTCGAGCATTCATTCGTGCCACCGCGGCCCTGGCGGCCATCGGACTGTCCGCGAAGGCGGGGGCCCAGCAGGCCCCGGCCCCCACGTCCGCCGCGTCGGGCAAGGGCCGCGTCAAGGTGGTGTACCAGCTGTCGGACGGTATCGACCAGGCCGTGCGCGCCATGTCGAACCTGCGCAACCACCTGAACGGGGCGCCCGACACGAAGATCGTGGTGGTGGCATTCGGCTATGGGGTGGACTTCCTGGTGGAGGGCGCCAAGGACGCGCGCGGCAACACGTTCGAGGCCGCGGTGGCGTCGCTGACGTCGTCGGGCGTGGAATTCCGCGCCTGCCGCAACACGCTGACCGCCCGGCGCATTTCCGAGCAGAGCCTGTTGATGGACGCCAAGGTGGTGCAGGCGGGCGTGGTGGAAATCGCGCGCCTGCAGTTCGACGAAGGCTACGCCTACATCAAGCCGTGACGGACCGGGGCGGCCGCTGCGCATCGTCGCGGCCTGCCTGGGTTCACTGACAAGCCGTCCGGCAACGAGCCGCCGGACCCGCACAAGAAGGCCGTCCGCCCGCCAGCCATGCGGCGCGATGGCGAGGAGAATCCCCCAATGGTTACCGTGCGCAACATTCGCCGTCTGCGCCGCACCGTGGCCCCCGCGCTGGTGGCGCTGGGCGCCGTGGCGGCCGCCGTCACCGCGACGCTGTCCGGCCCCGCGCTGGCGCAGGACAACACCGCCGAGGAAATCGCCAAGTACCGCCAGATGCTGGCCGAAGGCAATCCCGCCGAACTGTGGGAAGCGGCTGGCGAGGAACTGTGGAAAAAGCCCGCCGGCCCGAAGAACGCATCGCTGGAGCAATGCGACCTGGGCAAGGGCCCGGGCGTGACCAAGGGTGCCTACGCCGAGCTGCCGCGCTACTTCAAGGACGCCAACAAGGTGATGGACCTGGAACAGCGCCTGGCTTACTGCCGCGTGACGCTGCAGGGCCTGACCCAGGAAGAGGCCACGAAGAACCCGTTCGCGTCGCAGGGCAAGCCGTCCGACATCGAGCGCCTGGCCGCCTTCCTGACCGGCGAATCGCGCGGCGTGAAGATGAACGTCCAGCTGGCGCACCCCGAGGAAAAGCGCGTCTACGCGCTGGGCCAGAAGATGTTCTTCTACCGTGCCGGCGCCTATGACTTTGCCTGCGCCACGTGCCACGCCGTGGACGGCCAGCGCATCCGCCTGCAGGACCTTCCGAACCTGATGACCCAGAAGGGCGCCCAGGCTGCATACACCACCTGGCCCGCGTACCGCGTGTCGCAGGGCGAGGTCCGCACCATGCAGCACCGACTGTACGACTGCCTGCGCCAGCAGCGATTCCCCGAACCGGCCTACGGCTCCGACGTGATCACCGCCCTGACGATGTTCCTGGCGAAGAACGCCAACGGCGGCACGTACGACGGCCCGAACATGAAGCGCTGAGCACGGAGCAGAACAATATGAAGACACTCCATACGATGGCCGCCGCACTGGTGCTGCTGGCCGCATCGGGCGCGCACGCGCAGACCGCCGCCAGGGGCGCCAAGGCCGACAAGCCGGTCAAGGTCACCGACGCCGACGTGCGCCAGATGATCGAATCGTCGTTCACATCGAAGGGCCCGGCCACGGTCGAGGGCGTGATCAACCAGGACGCCACGCAGAAGGCCTGCAGCCAGTACCCGGACCGCCTGCACGTGCCCGCCGCCGTGGCGAAGAAGGTCGAGGCCGCTGAGCTGAAGCAGGTGAAGTACCCGGCCGACAACCACTTCATCGGCGACTGGAAGGAAGGCGAGAAGATCGCCCAGAACGGCCGCGGCATGCAGTTCTCGGACCAGGCGGGCGCGCCCAACGGTGCCAACTGCTACGCCTGCCACCAGCTGACCAAGGCAGAGATCTCGTTCGGCAATATCGGCCCGTCGCTCTACCACTACGGCAAGCTGCGCGGCAATTCGCCGGACGTGGTGCGCTACACGTGGGGCAAGATCTGGGATTCGAACGCGTACAGCGCGTGCTCGAACATGCCACGGTTTGGCCACAAGGGCATCCTGACCGAACAGCAGATCCGCGACGTCATGGCGCTGTTGCTGGACCCGGCATCCCCGGTCAACCAGTAAGGGCGGCATGATGCGGGCGTGGCGCGTGGCGACGATATGGCTGCTGGCTGTGCTTGGCATGGCCAGCGCGCTCGCCCGTGCCGCCGAGGTGGGCGACACCATCCACCTGCCCGATGTCAGACTGCTCGACGGCCGCACGGTGCCTGCCTCGCAATGGGCGGGCAAGCCGCTGGTGATCGAGTTCTGGGCGTCGTGGTGCCCGTTCTGCGCGCTGCAGAACCCGCGGCTGCAGGCGCTCCACGACAAGACGCGCGGCACGACACTGCAGGTGCTGACCATCAGCATCGACAAGCAGCCGCAGGACGCCGTGGCGTACCTGAAGCAGCGCGGCTACACCTTCCCCGCGGCGATGGATTCCGACGCGCTGCGCCGCGCATTTGGCGCACGCAAGGGCCTGCCCGAGCTGTACGTGCTGGACGGGCAAGGGCGCGTGGTGCAGAAGGAAGTCGGCGAGATGATCGACGACGACGTGGCCGCGCTGGCACGCTACGGCAAGCCCTGAGCCGGCGCGCCGGCGAATCAAACGGATAACAGCATGAACCGACGCGAGTTCCTGCAGGTGCTGGCCGTGGCCGGCGCCGGAGGCATGACGTTCCCCGGCGGCGACGCCCAGGCGGCCCAGGCCGCTGCGCGCCTCTATGACGTGCCGCGCTTCGGCAACGTCCACCTGCTGCACTTCACCGATTGCCACGCGCAGTTGCGGCCCGTGCATTTCCGCGAGCCGAACGTGAACCTGGGCGTGGCCGAGTGGGCCGGCAAGCCGCCGCATCTGGTGGGCGACGCATTCCTGCGCGAGTACGGCATCGCGCCGGGCAGCGCCACCGCGCACGCGTTCACCTGTCTGGATTTCACGGAAGCGGCGCGCCGCTACGGCAAGGTGGGCGGGTTTGCCCATCTGTCGACCCTGATCCAGCGGATGAAGGCCAGCCGGCCCGGCGCCCTGCTGCTGGACGGCGGCGATACCTGGCAGGGATCGGCCACGGCGCTGTGGACCAGGGGGCAGGACATGGTCAATGCCGCGCTGCAGCTTGGCGTCGACGTGATGACGCCGCACTGGGAAATGACGCTCGGCGCGGATCGCGTGAAGCAGATCGTCGACAACGACTTCAAGGGCAAGGTGGCGTTCCTGGCCCAGAACGTGAAGACCAGCGACTTCGGCGACCCGGTCTTCGATCCTTACGTGATTCGCGAGATGAATGGTGTGCCCGTGGCCATCATCGGCCAGGCGTTTCCGTACACGCCCATCGCCAACCCGCGCTACCTGGTGCCGGACTGGACCTTCGGCATCCAGGAAGAGAACCTGCAGCAGGTGATCGACGAGGTGCGCGGCAAGGGCGCCAAGGTGGTGGTGCTGCTGTCGCACAACGGGATGGATGTCGACCTGAAGCTGGCGTCGCGTGTGCGCGGGCTCGACGCCATCCTGGGCGGACACACCCACGACGGCGTGCCCGCCCCGGTGCCTGTGAAAAACGCCGGCGGGGTCACGCTGGTGACCAATGCCGGGTCCAACGGCAAGTTCCTGGGTGTGCTGGACTTCGACGTGCGCAACGGCAAGGTGACCGACTTCCGCTACAAGCTGCTACCGGTCTTCGCCAACTACCTGCCGGCCGATCCGGCGATGAACAAGCTGATCCAGAAGGTGCGCGCACCCTACGAGAACAAGCTGGGCGAAGTGCTGGCCGTGAATCGCGGCCTGCTGTACCGGCGCGGTAACTTCAATGGCACTTTCGACCAGCTGATCCTGGATGGCCTGATGGCCGTGCAAGACGCCCAGATCGCATTTTCGCCAGGTTTCCGCTGGGGCACGACACTGCTGCCGGGAGAGCACATCACGATGGAAGCGCTGATGGACCAGACCGCCATCACGTACCCGTACACCACCGTGACACCGATGACGGGCGAGACGATCAAGACCATCCTCGAAGACGTGGCCGACAACCTGTTCAACCCCGATCCGTACTACCAGCAGGGCGGCGACATGGTGCGCGTGGGCGGCCTGCAATACACGATCGACCCCAACCAGCCGATCGGCAAACGCATCACCGACATGCGCCTGGCCGGCCAGCCGGTGGACGCCGGCAAGACCTACAAGGTAGCCGGCTGGGCGCCGGTTTCGGAAGACGCCCGCCAGACCGGCGGCCCCCCGATCTGGGACGTGATGGCCCAGTGGCTGCGCGCCACCAAGGAAGTTAGCGCCCGCCCACTGAACCTGCCCACCGTGCGCGGCATGGACGGCAATCCCGGCATGGCAGCAACCTGAAACGCGGCCCAAAGTGTTGGTTCGAAGCGATTGAAAGGCCGCTCGCGATTCGGCTACAATCAGTCGCGACGGGCCGATAGCTCAGCTGGGAGAGCGCTGCGTTCGCAATGCAGAGGTCGGGAGTTCGATCCTCCTTCGGTCCACCAGGATTTTCCTTGTAAAACAACGCACTACGTCGAAAGATGTGGTGCGTTGTTTTGCTTTTGGGCAGGCATTTTGCACATTGCCAGAAGCCGTCGAGCGTTTGATTTGCCCGCTCCACCGCTGCGATTTTCACGACCCCTCATCACGATTCAAGCGAACCACGATTGATCGCATCGCATTCCTCCGGTCGCATAGAGGGCGCTCTTCAGCGCACAACCGGAGGATCCCAATGCGGAACGAAAAGATTCAAAAATCGATCACCCATGCGTTCGCCACGATCGGCGCACAGACGGAACGCGGTGGAACCGTAACTAACGTCAGCACGCAAGCCGCGATCAATGGACTTGGACTTGCGCGCGTCGGCGACACCGTGACATACGCCGATGGGACCACGGCCATCATCACCGATGGCGCAGGCTCGGCCGCCGTCTGGGACGGCAAGCCGGTGGCGCTCGTCGGCTCGACTCTGAGTAACGGCGACAAAATCACAAAGGGCGCGCAGGACGGCGCCGGGATTGCCGTCTCCAATGGCGAATCGATCCCTGGCCTGTTCGACCCGACCTATGTCTCGCCATCGCGCCCCGGAGCGAAGACCGGAGGCGCGGATGCGTAAAGCCGCCGTCAGACATGCTGACCCAACCACCACCGGTGGTGTTGTGCTCGCCCTCTCATCCACCATCTTTGACGACGGAAAGCGCGTTGCGCTAAGCGGGGATGAAGCTACCTGTGGCAAGTGCAAAGGCACTCACCGCATTCTGGGAACCGGCCTGGGCATATCCGAGCAAGGGCGGGACGTCGTAATCGACGGCGACCGTGTGCTTTGTCCGTGCGGCAAAAATCGGGTCATGGTCGGTGCGGCGCCGGGGATGTTTCTTCAACTCGGAAATCCGCAAGATTTCCGTGCGGCGGCGGAGCCTTCAAAAATCGTCGCCAGCGCACCGGAGCCATACGACCAACGCATTCAAATTCTTGACGAACTTTCCGGCCAACCGCTGGCCGGCGTGCACTACCGCCTGTCAGGTGAAATCGAGACGCTCGAAGGCATTACGGACGAGATAGGGATGACAGAGCGCGTCGCGGCCAACCACGCGGCAACGATTACCGTCGAGATCTTCGGTGGGAAGTGCTAATGCAACCGATCAAGACAATTCAAGTTCGGCTCACACCAGCCCAAGACCGTGCACCGGCCAAGGTTTACGTGCTTCGCCCACGGGGCACCTTGTACTGGGGCGGCGCGGGCCTCGACGGCGATTACATATCGCCGACTGCAAAGGCGTTCAAATTGGCGGGCATTTCCTCGTTTCGTCTCGGGCTCACGAATACCGCCACAAAGACCTTCCTGGGCGATGCTGGCACGTTTGTGGACGCGCTCCGGGCTGGCCTCACCATCCGGTACGAGGATAGCGGCGAGTGGGTCATCAAGTCAGGGATGAGTCCATCGGCAGCGCAGTTCAATTTGATCGGCTACAGCTATGGCTCTCTCCTGGCTGCGCAGACTGCGAACTTTTACGCGTCACGTGGTCACTTTGTGGATCATCTGGTCTTGATTGGTAGCCCAATCGATGCGAAGTTTCTGCGCAAGCTGCGCACTCACAAGCACATCCGCAAGGTGATCGTGATCGATCTTCTCGAGCATGGCGATCCCATTTACGCCGGAATGTCGCAATTGGAACTGATCGGCGCGTCGCCGGTGCTCGCGGCTCAGATGAGAGCGCAGATGGGATATGGTCACTTTTACTATGCCGACATGACGTCAGACCTGCCGGCGAGGCTTGATGCGCTGGCGGCCCGAATCGTTGCCGAAGGGGTCGCCTGACCATGGGACGATCGCTCTTCCTGCTCGCAGCCACCCTGATCCCAGGGTCCTTTATCGGTCTGGCGCTCTACTACATCGCCGCAAGGCCCACCAAAAACGACTTCTTCGTCGGGCCCGTTGGCTTCTATACGGCGCTGGTGCTCTTGCTCGACCTTGCCATCGGCATTGCAGGCCTGGCCGGATTCCTGCACTTGCTGTGGGTGAGTCCAACCGAACGTAGCAAGGCTTGCCTGATTGCGGGGCTCGCATTCGTTGCACTCGTCGGCACCTACGGCTTGTCGATGCAGATCCTGCGATTCGTGCGGCCGCAGGTCTCCTGACGATGGTTAGCGTGGTCGGCGGCCGGGTCTGAAGACTCCAAGCCCAGGATGTTTCAGCGTGCGATCCGTGACTCGCACAAGAAATGCTACCGTTCCACCTATCGCCCACCATCCTTTGCCGTCCATGCGCGAACCCCACGTCGCCCCCGCCCTTGGCGCCGACAGCCTTGATGCCGAAGCCCGCCACCTGGCTGGGCGGCGGTCCACGCTGGTCAGTGTTTTCGTCAATATTGGCCTGACGATTGCCCAGGGCGTGATCGGGGTCGTCGCCGGCTCGCAGGCGCTGGTGGCCGATTCGCTCCATTCCCTGTCCGACCTCGTTTCCGATTTCGTCGTGTTGTTTGCCGGCCATCACAGCCGCAAGGGGGCCGATACCGATCACCCGTACGGGCATCAGCGGTTCGAGACGGCGGCCTCGCTGGCGCTGGGGGCGCTGTTGCTGGCCGTGGGCGTGGGCATGCTGTGGGCGGCGGTTGGCAAGATCCAGCATCCGGAGGGGGCGCAGCCGGTGCAGACGGTGGCGTTGTGGGTGGCGCTGGGGGCGCTGGCGGCCAAGGAGGGGCTGTTCCGCTACATGCTGCGCGTGGCGGAGCGGGTCAGGTCGAGCATGCTGGTGGCCAATGCCTGGCATGCGCGGTCCGATGCGGCGTCGTCACTGGTGGTGGCACTGGGCATCGGCGGCAACCTGCTCGGGTATCACGTGCTCGATCCCGTGGCGGCCATCGTGGTGGGCTTGATGGTGTCGCGCATGGGCCTGCGATTTGGCTGGGATGCGATGAACGATCTGATGGATCGCGCCGCCGACGAAGATGTGGTGGCCAGTCTGCGCGACGCGATGCTGGACACCCCCGGCGTGTTGGGTCTGCATGACCTCAAGACGCGCAAGATGGGGGACATGATCCTGGTCGACGTGCATCTGGAGATCCAGGCCGACCTGACCGTCGAGCAGGGCCACGCGATTGCCACCGAGGCCCGCCGGCGTGCGATGGCGCGCGACGACGTCCTGAACGTCATGACGCATGTGGACCCGGTCAGGGTGCCACGCACGCAGCCGGTGTCGGCCGAGTCAGCGTAGGTCGCTGCGCCGGTACAGGCTCAGGCCCACGGCCAGGAAGGCCAGCATGCCGGCACAGCCCCGGTTGATCCACTGCACGGCCCGCGCCGACAGCGTCCGCACCGCGTGGCGGCCGCCGAACGCGTAGATCGCCATCATCACGATATCCATCAGCGCGGCAATCACGGCCAGAATCACGTACTGGATGGCGACGGGTTTGTCCGCGTGGACGAACTGCGGCACGAAGGCCGACGTGAACAGGATGGTCTTGGGGTTCGACAGGGCCACGAACAGCGCGCGCAGGAAGGCGGCGCGGCCGCTGGCCGACGTGGCATCCGACGTCGCCACCAGTTCCCGCGTGGGCGCCCGCCACATCGAGACAGCCAGGTAAAACAGGTAGGCCGCGCCCAGCCATTTGATCGCCGTGAACAGGTGCTCGGATGCCTGCAGCACCGCGCCAAGCCCGCAGCCCACGGCGCCGATCAGGATCAGGTCGGCCAGTGCGGCGCCGGCGATGCCGCAGGCGGCCACGCGCATCGGGCGGGTGGCGCCGTTGCTCAGGGCCAGCAACATCGTCGGGCCAGGGGTGACCATGACGGCGGCCACCGCAATCAGGTAGAGAAAGAGGGTTGTGCTGTCCATCGAAACGCGCTCCGGAAAGGCGCCGCATTGGCGAGGCGCCAGTGTGAGCCGATTCGCGCCGATATGCACGCGCTTCCTGTGGATAACCGGGTGAACAAACCTGTGGGCGGGCCTGGGGCCGCCTGTGGGGCGGCTGTGGGACGTATACGTACAACCCGGCACGTATACGTCAGCGCCCCCGCCTCCTCCTGCATTTACCCACGCCCGTCCACGTCTGCGCCGCACGGTTTCCCAGAGGGTTATCTGTTTCGTAACCCCATGATTGGAAAGGAAGAAACGGGGTTATCCACGGCTACGGGGCAGTGTTAACCATTACTACTACTATTTATGTATACGTAAACAATGTCGGTATACGTATACGGACCATTGCGCGAGACGATCTGGATGGCGAACGACGTCGACGTTGCGCCAGGTTGTGGCTGCCAACTGGCCCAAGCGCAACAGCCGTCTCATGGCAGGGTGCCGCACCCTAGCGCGGCACCTTGAACGCCTTGCGGGCCCGTAGTACCGCGGCGCGCGTCGAGCAGCCGTCCATGTGATCGTTGACCAGCCCCATGGCCTGCATCAGCGCGTACATCGTAGTCGGGCCGACAAACTTCCAGCCGCGCTTCTTGAGATCCTTCGACAGCGCCGTCGATTCCGGGCTGATGGCCATCGTGCGCAGCACTTCCGGCGTCAGCGTCTTCGGGCGGCTTTTCGGGTCGGGTTCGAACTTCCAGAAGTAGGCCGCCAGCGACGGTTCCGTTTTCAGCAGTTCCTGCGCGCACTTCGCGTTGTGGATGGCCGCCTCGATCTTGCCGCGATGTCGCACGATGCCGGCATCGCCGAGCAGCCGCTCCACGTCGCGCTCGGTAAAGCGCGCCACCTTGTCGATCTCGAAATTGGCGAAGGCCTTGCGGAAGGCCTCGCGCTTGCGCAGGATGGTCAGCCAGCTCAGGCCGGACTGGAAGCCTTCCAGACACAGCTTTTCGAACAGGCGCCGGTCGTCGTCCACCGGAAAGCCCCATTCGTTGTCGTGATAGTGGCAGTAGTCCTCCAGATCACCGCACCAGCCGCAGCGTACCGGTGTCTGCGGCGCGGATTTCGTCGTCATTCGCCTTCGCTCCTTGGTCTATGGCGCACACGGGCGCCGCAGCGATCATGCGCCCGGAAGGCCACGTCGTAAAGACTTCAGCCGGCCGGATCCGGACATCCAACTGACAAACGGCGGAGCAATGCGGGCGAAAAAAAGCCAACCCGAAGGTTGGCTTATTTGGGTCGGCAAACCGGCCGGTCAGGCCAGCTTCTTGCCCGTACGGTCGTGCATGAACGCCAGCGCGACCAGGCTGATGGCTGCGGCGGCAATCACGTAGTACGCCGGGGCCAGCTTGTTGTGGGTCGACTCGATCAGCCACGTCACGATCAGCGGGGCGAAGCCGCCGAAGATCGTCACGGCGAAGTTGTAGGCCAGCGACAGGCCGGTGGAACGCACTTCGGTCGGGAACTGCTCGGCCAGCACGGCTGGCGCCGGGCCCGTGAAGGCGGCCAGCAGGATGCCCAGCACGATCTGCACCTGCAGCAGCGTGGCGGTGGTCGGCGACACGTTGAGCCAGTGGAACAGCGGGTAGGCCAGCACCAGGATGGCCAGCGCCACCACGCTCAGCATGCGCTTGCGGCCCACGCGGTCGGACAGCATGCCCATCAGCGGGCACAGCACCAGGATGATGGCGCCGCAGATGGCCGTCGACTGGAACGTCGCGCCAAGCGGCAGGCCCAGCTGCTGCTTGGCGTACGAGGGCATGTAGAAGACCAGCACATAGGTGCAGACCGTCCACAGGATGGTCACGCCCAGGCCGGCCAGCACTTCGCGCGGATGGTCGCGCAGCACCTGCGAGAGGGGCGAGAACTTCACATTGTTGGCGCGGCGCTCGGCCTGGCGCTGCTCGAACTCGGGCGGCTCTTCCAGGTGCGAGCGGATGTACATGCCCACCGGGCCGATCAGCAGGCCGAACAGGAACGGAATGCGCCAGCCCCATGCGTCGATCTGGGCCTGGTCCAGGCCATTCGTGACCAGCGCCCCCATGGCGGCGCCCAGCATGAACGAAATACCCTGGCTGGCCTGCTGCCAGCTGGCGTAGGCGCCGCGCGCCTCGTCGGGCGCATGTTCGATCAGGAACGCCGTGGCGCCGCCGACTTCGCCGCCGGCCGAAAAGCCCTGGATCAGGCGCGCCAGCACGATCAGCGCCGGTGCCCACAGGCCGATCGATGCATAGGTGGGGGCCAGGCCGATGATGGCCGTACCCAGTGCCATCAGCAGGATGGTCAGCGTCAGCGCGGCCTTGCGGCCCACGCGGTCGGCGTAGACGCCCAGCACGATGGCGCCGACCGGGCGCATGAAGAAGCCCACGCCGAACGTGGCCACGGTCAGCAGGAACGACGTCAGGTCGTTGCCAGTGGGGAAGAACAGCTTGGCGATGATGACCGCGAAGAAGCTGTAGACGGTGAAATCGAACCATTCGAGGCCGTTGCCGATGGTGGCGGCGATGATCGCGCGGCGTCGGGTGGCTTTGGACAGGTCGTTGGCGGATGCTGCAGTAACGGACATGAGGCTGGCTACAACGATGAAAGAACCGGTGGATGCCCCCGCCAGTGTGCCCCGGCGGTGACGCAAGCCAGCATCTTAAGCGATTCCTTACATCAATTTGTCATACGGAGGTGCCGACGAAGGTTGCCGATCCATCACCTGATACCCATGGCCCCGAACCGCGACGGCCTTATCCGACGCCGTGCCCATGATGGTTGGGCGTGTGCGGCGTCTGGGTGGGGGCGGCCAGGTCGAGCGGGGTAAGGTCGCGGGCCGGCGCCGGGCGCTTGCGTGTGAACCACAGCCAGGCGGCGCTCGAGAGCCAGCCGATGACGAAGACGGTGTCGCCGGCATGGTTGAGCAGGGCCGGCGCCAGCGGCGTGCCGAACACGTCGGCCAGCATGTCGGCGGGCAGGCGCGCGACGATCCAGAGCAACACGGCCGGGCCGCTGCCGTAAACGCCGGGCTGCCACCACAGCGTGTGGGGCAGGGCGTGCAGGGGATCGAAACGCTTGGACACGGGCTTTCTCCGGCGGATGCGTGCGTCGCATCTCTGGAGGACATCATAGGCCGATTCGTGTTACGGCCGCTGTCGGTGTTTGGGGAAACCGACCGGGGTGTGTGCGGTATCCAACGCCCAACATGCCCGGGGCGCCGGACCTTCAAGTTTTTTGCAGGACTTGTCCGCAAAAGCCATGCGTCACGGCGCGACATCTTTGCCAGACTGCATCCATTGGATACCTCCGCTTAACGGCCCGACGCCATGACTACCCTCTTGCCCGCCATCTATGTGTCACACGGATCGCCGATGCTGGCGATCGATCCCGGCCCCACCGGCGCCGCGTTTGACGCGCTGGGGGGCCGTCTGCGCGCGCTCAAGCCGAAGGCCGTGCTGGTGATATCCGCGCACTGGATCTACAGCACGCTGGCCGTCAGCACGCGTTCGCGCCAGGAAGCCTGGCACGACTTCGGCGGTTTTCCGCGCGAACTGTACGCGCTGCGCTATGACGCCCCCGGGTCGCCCGACCTGGCCGCGCGCGTGAAGGCGCTGATCGAGGCCGCCGCCATTCCGGGTGCCGGCTTCGTGGCCGAAGACCAGGACCGCCCGTTGGACCACGGCGCCTGGATGCCGCTGCGCCACTTCTTCCCCGATGCCGATGTGCCGGTGGTGCAGCTGGCCTTCAACCCATACCTGAGCCCGGCGACCCAGATCGAGATCGGCCGCGCCCTGGCGCCGCTGCGCGCTGAAGGCGTGCTGGTGATCGGATCGGGCAGCTTTACCCATAACCTGCAGGAAGTGTTTGGCGGCGGCGCCCGCAAGGCCCAGCATGGCCCCGAGACCGAGCCGTACGTGGATGCCTTCCGGGGCTGGATGGCCGATGCGCTGAACGATGCGCTGGCCACCGGCGACGTGAGCCGGATCGCCGACTACCGCACCCAGGCGCCCTTCGCGCGCCGGGCCCATCCGACCGACGAGCACCTGCTGCCGTTCTACGTGACGCTGGGTGCGGCCATCGGCCCGGACGCGGCGACAGGCAAGGACGCCAGCGTCGCCCGTGTGGCCGATGAAGTGACGTACGGCGTGCTGGCCATGGACACCTTCGTGTTCGACGGCATCGGCACCGGCCACGCGCCGCTGCCCAAGGCGGCCTGATCGCTGGCTGAACGCTGCCTGAGCGCGCCTTGATCGCTGCCTGATCCTGGCCGGACCGCGCTGGCGGTCAGGTCGTCAGGTAGCGTCGCACCGACCGCGCGCCGAACAGCGCGATATAGCCCATCGTCAGCGCCACCACGGCGATGCCGATGCGCAGGCTGGCCAGGTGCGCCACGCCGCCGATCATCACCGGGCCAAGCAGCAGGCCCACGTAGGCAAAGCGCGCCACGCGCGCGATGGCTTCGGCAGCGGTCACGCCGGGCAGGCGCGACGCCGCCACGAAGAAGATCGGCACCATGTTCGCGGCGCCCAGGCCCATCAGGCTGAAGCCGATCAGCGCGGCAAGCGGCCACGGCACGGCAATGGCCAGTGCGATACCGGCAAAGCCCAGCCAGGCGCTGCCGGTCAGCGTGCGGGCATCGCCGAAACGGGCCCGCAGGCGGTCACCGCCGAAGCGGCCGCAGGCCATGCCGCCCGAAAAGGCCGCGTAGCCGAAGCTGATCCATGCCAGCGGCGCCTCGGCCACCTCGCGCATGTAGACCGTGGTCCAGTCGTACATGGCCCCTTCTCCCACCAGCCCCAGGAACGCCATCAGGCCCAGCAGCCACAATCCGCGCGTGGCGTGGTCCTTGTGGTGGTCGGCCGTGGGCAGCACCGGATGGTCGGCCAGCAGCCCGCGACGCGTGCCCAGCGCCACGGCGGCCGTCATGGCCGCGATCAGCGCCGTGTGCAGCAGCGGCGGCACCTGCAGGCTCAGCATCAGCCCGCCAAATGCCGCGCCAATCATGCCGCCCAGGCTGAACATGCCGTGCAGCGCCGACATCACGGGCCGTGTGCTGCGGCTGGCTTCGACGGTGGCGGCCTGCGCGTTCATCCCGACATCGAACATCGCGTTGGCCATGCCGAACACCAGCAGCGCCGGCAGCAGCAGCGCGAAGCTGGGCATGGCCAGGATCACCAGCGTCATGCAGGCAAACGCGACACCGCCCAGCATCGACGCCCGCGCGCTGCCCATCTTGCCCACCCAGCGGCCCACCGGGCCCATGACCAGGATCGCGCCGCCGGCAACGGCCAGCATGGCCAGCGACAGCATGGCGTCGGACAGCCCGAAGCGGGCCTTGATGGTTGGGATGTGGACCCCCCAGGTGGCAAACGTGGCGCCGTTGGCAAAGAACAGCGCCATGGTGCCGCGCGTGGCGCGCGAGACGGCCGACGGGGACGGGGCGGGAGCGGAGACGGAGGGCGAAGTGGTTTCGATCGAATAATCGGACATCAGGACAACCGGACACGGCCGGTACAACAAGGCACAGATCGGAAAAAACTCAGGCCGGCGCGGCGCCAGGCCGCAGCAGGCCGCGCTGGTGCAGCGCGAAGGCGAACGCGCCCAGCGCGCCTACCGCCAGCGCCACCATGACCCACAGCATCAGCCAGTAGCCGCCGGCCACGCGCCAGAGCAGGGCGCCAATCCACGGCGCGGCGGCCTGCATCAGCAACACCGGGGTCATCATTAACCCGTTCAGCGTTGCATAGTGATGACGCGAGATCAACTCGGGCATGGCCATCGCGCGCAGCATGGTGTTGACGCCGTTGGCGCAGCCATAGCAGACCGCCGCCACCATCAGCCAGTAGCCGTCGCCGAGCGTCAGGCACAGCAGGCCGAGGCTCATGACGATATACACCGGCATCGACAGCCGCACCGGGTGATCGATGGGCAACCGCGCCATGGCCAGACGGCCCGCCACCTGCGCAGGCCCGATCAGCGCCGCGACGACCAGTTGCTGGCCCACCGGCAGGCCCTTTTCGGTCAGCATCGGAATCAGGTGGGCGCCCAGCAGCGACGCGATCACGGCGGTGGCCGTGAAGGCCAGCACCACGGCCCAGAACACGGGCTGGCGCAGCGTGGTACGGGCGATGCCTGGCGACGCGGCGCCGGGCAGCGGGGGGCTGGCGTGTGCGCCGGTATGTGAATAGCTGGGATGCACCGCGTAGCGCAGCCTGGCGTGCAGCGGCGCGCAGACAAACAGGTTCAGCGCCGCGAAGATGACCAGCGTCTCGCGCCAGCCCCAATGCAGCACCAGCCACTGGCCGATCGGAATGAAGAGGGTGCTGGCAAAGCCGGCGAACAGCGTCACGTGGACGATCGGTTTCTGGTAGCCATCGCCGAACGCCTGCCGCAGCACCACGAAGGCCGGTTCGTAGAGCGTGGACGCCATGGCCAGCCCCAGCGGAATCCACATCAGCAGGAACAGCGCCGGCGACGGGCACCACGCCCACAGCAGCAGCCCGATGGCGGCCAGCACCGACCCGATTCCCATGACCTTGCGCGCCGGCACGCGGTCGAGCAGGCGGCCCACCGCGAACGAGCACATCGCCCACACCAGCAACCCCAGCGAGAACCCGCCCGCCAGGAACGGCTTGCCGTAGCCCAGCGAGTCGTTCATCGGACCGATGAAGACGGTGAACGTGAAGTACAGCGTGCCCCAGCTGATGATTTCGGTGATGCCGAGGGTCCAGACGATCTGGCGAGGCGATAGCTGGGCCGGGGCGGCGGTGGAATCGGGGGCGGGAGCGGTCATGGCGCGCCCGGCGCGATTAGGGGGGCGCCGGTGCGGTGCAGTCAGTGGAGCGGAAATTGTATCGGCGCAGCCACGGGTGAGGGAAGGCGCACGCCGGGGGGTATCGGCGTCAGCCGCCAGAACCGGCACCGTCTGGCGGGCCCTTCAGTTCCACGGTATTGCCGTCGGGGTCCTTCACGTAGATCGAGGGGCCTTGGCCTTCGGCACCATAACGGCTTTCGACCGGGCTTGCATCGATATGGTGAATATCAAGGTGCTCCAAAATCGCACCGGCATCGAACGGATCGATACGTAGGCAGAAATGGTCCAGATTGCGGCCTTCCGTACCCGGGCCTGCGCCGCCGGCCCGGCCGATGGGGCCGTCCAGCGATACGAGGTCGATCAGCCCGCTGCCGGCCCGAAGCTGCGTGAGGCCGAAGGCGGGCTGTTCCTTTTCCACCGTGCAGCCCAGCACGTCGACGTAGAAACGCACCATCCGCGCGACGTCGGCGGTGCGCAACACCAGGTGGTCGATACCGCGGATCGCGAACATGGCGCGTGGAATCCCGTGCGTGGCTACTTGTGCAGCCCGTCGTACTCGATGACCTTGAGGCTGGCCAGGTCCACGCCGTCCAGGCAGCGCGCGTTCACGGCGGCCGTGGGATTGCCCTGCGGGTCGGTGGCCTCGGAGTACGGCCCGACGCCGCAGGTGGGGCAGAAACGGTGGGCGATCTTCATCGTGTTGAAGCGGTAGGTCGACGCGTTCTCGTCGGGCGTCTTCAGCCGGAAGTTCGTCTTCGGCACGAACCAGAGCAGATGGCCGCGCCGGCGACATATCGTGCAGTTGCATTGCAGCACCTGCGTGATTTCGCCGTCCGCCTCGAAGGCGACGCGGCCGCAGTGGCAGCTTCCCTGGTACGTGGTCATGGGTGTCTCCGGTTTGCCCAGTCTGGTTGGGGGCGATCACTGGTCCGGGATCAGCCGCTTGCCCAGACTGACCGCCGCATCGCGGCCGTAGCCGAGCCGGTCGTAGAACGCCAGCACGGCGTCGTTGGTGTCGCGCACCAGCAGGTTGATTTTCGGGCAGCCGCGCTCGATCAGCAGGGCCTCGGCGTGCGCCATCAGCATACGCCCGTAGCCACGGCCCTGGAACCCGGGATGCACGGCCAGGTAGTAGACCCAGCCGCGGTGGCCGTCGTAGCCGATCATCGCCGTGGCCACCAGAAGGCCGTCCACTTCGCCCACGCGGAACAGCTCGGGCTGCGTCGTCAGCTTGCGCGCGATGTCCTTGTGCGGGTCGTTCCACGGCCGGGTCAGGCCGCAGGCTTTCCACAGGTCGATAACGGCGGATTCATCGGCGGGGCGGTAGGGGCGGAGCTGCATGGGTTGGCTGGGAGTCATACGGGTTCCCAGTGTAGCCATGACCGATCGGATGTTGAAAGGCCCACCCTCTCCCCCGGCCCCTCTCCCGCCTGGGCGGGAGAGGGGAGAACCGTTGGCATTTCAAGGACTGCTCGCGGACCCCACGACGATCGATTACGCCGCCCGCTGCCCTGCCTGCGGGTCGCGGAACAGCTTCAGCAGGCGGTCCCACTTGCCGCGCGCGGCCTTGAGGTTGTTTTCCTTCACGTGGCCGAAGCCGCGGATGTCGTCGGGCACGTTGGCCAGTTCCACGGCGGTGCCATGGTTGGCAGCCGTCAGGCCCTTCGACAGCTCGTCCAGCAGCGCCCGGTACTCGCCGATCAGCGCGCGTTCGGTGCGGCGTTCCTCGGTCTTGCCGAAGATGTCCAGCGCACCGCCGCGCAGCCCCTTGAGTTTGGCCAGGATGCGGAACAGCGTCATGGTCGACGGGCCGAAGCGGCGCTTGACCAGGTTGCCCTTGTCGTCGCGCTTGGCCGTGGTCGGCGGCGCCAGCCAGAAATTCAGCTGGTAGTCGCGGCCCGGTTCGCCTTCGAACTGCGCGCGCAGCTTGTCGAGGAAGATCGGGTCGGTGTACAGCCGCGCCACCTCGTACTCGTCCTTGTACGCCATCAGCTTGGCCAGGTTGCGCGCTGCAGCCTCGGTCAGCGGCAGCGGCTTGCCGGCGCCCACCAGCGCGCTCTCGGCCGCGCGCACGCGGTTCACGACATCCCGATACTGCTCGGCGTAGGCCGCGTTCTGGTACTTCGTCAGCAGGTCCACGCGATTGGCGATCAGCTTTTCGAGCAGCGCACCGCTCGACGTCGGCAGCTTCACCACGTCGCCGCCCTCGGTCTGCGTCTTGAGCTTGCCGGCCAGCGACAGCACGTGGTCCGGGTCGTGAGCCATGTGGCGGCCCCAGTCAAAGGCGGCCTTGTTCTTGTCGACCGACACGCCGTTCAGTTCGATGGCGCGCTCCAGGGCCTCGAGCGTCAGCGGAATCCAGCCCTTCTGCCACGCGTAGCCCAGCACCAGCGGATTCGTGTAGATCGTGTCGCCCAGCAAGGCCACGGCCAGCGCGCTGGCGTTGAGGAAGTCGCACTGCTCGCCCACGGCGTTGCGGATATCCTGCTCCGCCGACAGGCCCGGGAACTGCCACTTCGGATCCTTGATGAAGGCGGCGGTCGGGGTTTGCGCGGTGTTCACCACGGCGCGCGTGCGGCCCGACTGCGTTTTCGAGATGACCTCGTCGGTGGCCGACACGATGGCATCGCAGCCGATCACCAGGTCCGCCTCGCCCATGGCGATGCGCGTGGCGTGCAGGTCGTCCGGCCTGGCCGCGATCTGCACGTGCGACAGCACCGCGCCGCCTTTTTGCGCCAGCCCCGCCATGTCGAGCACCGTCACGCCCTTGCTTTCCAGGTGCGCCGCCATGCCCAGCAGACCGCCGATCGTCACCACGCCCGTGCCGCCCACGCCGGTCACCAGGATGCCGTATGCGCGCCGGATCTGCGGCAGCACCGGCAGCGGCAGGTCGGGCAGGCCGCTCATCGACACGCCACTGGCCTTGGGCTTGCGCACCTGCGCGCCTTCGGCCGTGACAAAGCTCGGACAGAAGCCGTTCACGCACGAGAAGTCCTTGTTGCACGACGACTGGTTGATCTGGCGCTTGGTGCCCAGTTCGGTTTCCAGCGGCTCCACGGACAGGCAGTTCGACTTGACCGAGCAATCGCCGCAGCCTTCGCAGACGGCGTCGTTGATGAACGCACGGCGTGCCGGGTCGGGGAACGTGCCGCGCTTGCGGCGGCGGCGCTTCTCGGTGGCGCAGGTCTGGTCGTAGATCAGGATCGTGCAGCCCGGCACCTCGCGCAGTTCGCGCTGGATCGTGTCGAGCTGTTCGCGCGGATGCACGGTCAGCCCTTCGGGCAGCTTGATCGCACTGTTGTACTTCTCGGGCTGGTCCGTGACGATGACGATCTTCTTCGCGCCTTCGGCGGCCACCTGGAACGCGATGTCCTGCACCGACAGCTGGCCGTCCACCGGCTGGCCGCCGGTCATGGCTACGGCGTCGTTGTAGAGGATCTTGTAGGTGATGTTCACGCCGGCCGCGATCGATGCGCGGATCGCCAGCAGGCCCGAATGGAAGTAGGTGCCGTCGCCCAGGTTGGCAAACACGTGCTGGTCGCCGGCAAACGGCGCCTGGCCGATCCAGGCCACGCCTTCCCCGCCCATCTGGCTGAACGTGCTGGTGTTGCGGTCCATCCAGACCGTCATGTAGTGGCAGCCGATGCCGGCCAGCGCGCGCGAGCCCTCGGGCACGTTGGTCGACGTGTTGTGCGGGCAGCCCGAGCAGAACCACGGCTTGCGCTCTGCGGTCACGCGCGGCGTGGCCAGTGCGCGTTCCTTGGCATGGATGATGGCCAGCCGCGATTCGATCCGCGCGCGGATATCGGCGGGCAGGTCGAACTTTTCCAGGCGCGTGGCGATGGCCTTGGCGATGATCGCCGGCGACAGTTCGTAGTGCGCCGGCAGCAGCCAGTTGTTCTGCGGGATCGACCATTCGCCGCCCGCGTTGTCCTTTTCGTCGAATTTGCCGTAGACCTTGGGGCGCACGTCGTCGCGCCAGTTGTACAGCTCTTCCTTGAGCGCGTACTCCATGATCTGGCGCTTCTCTTCGACCACCAGGATTTCCTGCAGCCCTTCGGCGAACGCGCGCGCGCCGTGGGCTTCCAGCGGCCATACGCAGCCCACCTTGTACAGGCGGATGCCCAGCTGGGCACAGGTGGCGTCGTCGAGGCCCAGGTCGGACAGCGCCTGGCGCGTGTCCAGGTAGGCCTTGCCGGCGGTCATGATGCCGAAGCGCGCGTGCGGCGAATCGATCTCGATACGGTCGATCTTGTTGGCCCGCACGTAGGCCAGGCCGGCGTACCACTTGAAGTCCAGCAGCCGGGCTTCCTGCTCCAGCGGCGGATCGGGCCAGCGGATATTGAGGCCGCCCTGCGGCAGGATGAAATCGTCGGGCAGCACGATCTGCACGCGGTGCGGATCGAGTTCGACCGAGGCGGACGATTCCACCACGTCGGTCACGCACTTCATGGCCACCCACAGCCCCGAGTAGCGGCTCATGGCCCAGGCGTGCAGGCCGTAGTCCAGGTATTCCTGCACGTTGGACGGGTACAGCACGGGCAGGCCGCAGGCCTTGAAGATGTGCTCGGACTGGTGCGCCAGCGTGGATGACTTGGCGGAGTGATCATCGCCGGCCAGCACCAGTACGCCACCGTACTTGCTGGAGCCGGCCGAGTTGGCATGCTTGAAGACGTCGCCGGTGCGATCGACGCCGGGGCCCTTGCCGTACCACATGCCGAACACGCCATCGAACTTGGCGTCCGGATACATGTTGACCTGCTGCGAGCCCCAGACCGACGTGGCGGCCAGGTCCTCGTTCAGCCCGGCCTGGAACACGACGTTGTGCGCCGCCAGGTGCTTCCTGGCCTTCCAGAGCGACTGGTCGAGGGCGCCGAGCGGGGAGCCGCGATAGCCGGAAATGAAACCGGCGGTATTCAGGCCGGAGGCGCGGTCGCGTTCCTGCTGCAGCATCGGCAGCCGTACCAGTGCCTGCGTGCCGCTGATGTAGATGCGGCCTCGCTCCAGCGTGTACTTGTCTTCCAGGGAAACGTTTTCGAGCGCGCGGCGGATGGCGTCGCTGACCGGTGGGGTCAGGGGGGCATTCATATGTGCTCCTCTTTGGGCCCTGCGTGGGGCATGCTGTCGGGATCACCGACACATCATTGATGGGCAGCCGTTCGTGGTCTCTTGTGGAGGCGTCAAGCGGCCGTGTCTCTGCGCGGCATGGTAGCACCGGCGTGCAGGCCGCGGTACCGTGCGATGCAGCATAAAACGCGCCAGATACCCCCGTGCTTTCCCGTATACGCCTATGCTGCACGTGTACACTGCGGTGCATCCAAATGGCGCGCGCGTGTGAACGATGATGTCTGCGCGCCACACGCCGGGGGCGCCGCCACGGTGCAACCCGGCCCCATCCAGAAGAACCGAACATGACCAATTCCCCCCGCCAGGGCGCTACCCTGGCCGTGCTGATCGACGCCGACAACGCGGCGCCCGCCATCGTCGAAGGCCTGCTGGCCGAAGTGGCCAAGTACGGCGTGGCCGCCGTCAAGCGCATCTATGGCGACTGGACGCGCCCGAACCTGTCGGGCTGGAAGGACCGCCTGCTGGCCCATTCGATCCAGCCGATCCAGCAGTTCCGCTACACGGTGGGCAAGAACGCCACCGACAGCGCCATGATCATCGACGCCATGGACCTGCTCTACACGGGCCGCTTCGATGGTTTCTGCATCGTGTCGAGCGACAGCGACTTCACGCGCCTGGCGTCGCGCATCCGCGAACAGGGCCTGACCGTCTACGGCTTCGGCGAGCGCAAGACGCCCAAGCCGTTTGTCACCGCCTGCGACAAATTCATCTACGCGGACGTGCTGCGCGGCGATGCCGACACGGACGCCGATGCCGACACGGACGCCGGCACGGCGCCGACGCGCCGGCGCAGTTCGCAGGAGCTGCGGCAGGACTCCCGCCTGGTGCGGCTGCTGCAGAGCGCGTCGCAGGCCGTATCGGACGAGGACGGCTGGTCCACGCTCGGCGGCATCGGCAACTACATCGCCAAGCAGGCACCCGAATTCGATTCGCGCAACTACGGCTACGGCAAGCTGTCGGAGCTGGTTGCCGCCACCAACCTGTTCGAAGTGGAAGCCCGCAACGGCGGCAACAACAAGACGATCTGGGTGCGGCTGAAGAAGCGCGGCAAGGGCGAGGGCGGCCAGGGCGGACAAGGCGGCCAGCAGGGTGGCCAGCAGGGGGGGCAGCAGGGGGGGCAGCAGGGCAGCCAGGCCCAGCAGGGTGGCCAGCCGCAGCAGGCCCAACCGCAACCGCAGGCCCCGCGCCCGGCTCCAGTGAAGCCGGCGCCCGCACCCATTCCCACACAGACCGTGGCGCAGCCGGTGCCCCCGGTGGAAACGCCCGCGCCCGTGGTGGACATGGAAGCCATGCCCGAACCCGCGCCTGCGCTGTCGGCAGACGACGAGGCAGCCGGCTCGGCCTCGACGCTGATCCCCGAAACCGTGGAAGCCGTCGATGAGACGCCGGCACCACGCGGCAGGCGTTCCAGGCGTCCGGACGTGAAGCTTAGCGAAACGCCATGGCCGATCGATCAGTCGGTATTCGCCGCACCGGGTACGACGGTCCTGGCGGCGCGGGCGACGGAGGCAGTGCCGGCGGCAGCGGCCGAGCCTGCCGAAGCTTCCGCCGATGTCGCCGGGGCGTCGTCGCCAGAAGCCGATACGGAGGCCAAGGCACCGGCCAGGCGAAAGCCCGCCGCGAAGAAGGCCGCCCCGCGCAAGCGTGCGCCGGCGAAGAAGGCGGCCAAGGCTGCGGAATAAGCGTTAGCTGGTCCGCAGGCGCCGCGCCCTCTCCCCCGGCCCCTCTCCCGCTGGCGGGAGAGGGGAGTGTAGTGGTCAAGTTTTTTCAGACAGGTGTTAGGGTGGTCTGTTGGAACTTGTCCTCGTAGTCTGTCGGCGACGCGTAGCCCAGTGTCGAATGCAGGCGCACCGGGTTGTAGAAGTCCACGATGTAC
>Ga0209675_1000311_pt1 | contig 43941 bp, 60 predicted proteins | sample AraplaCol_mLB_r2_2_FD_184280 | JGI IMG/M metagenome (GOLD analysis project Ga0209675, IMG submission 184280) | Arabidopsis root microbial communities from North Carolina, USA - plate scrape MF_Col_mLB_r2 (SPAdes) (version 3) | ecosystem: Host-associated > Plants > Roots > Endosphere | place...
TCAAAAGGGCTGCAAGCCTTCGCTTACAACCCTTTGATTTGACTATGAATTCTTTGGGGTGGCTGATGGGGCTCGAACCCACGACAACAGGAATCACAAGCCCCTCATACAATCTCACAAAATCAACGGCTTAGCCTCGTTTTTTGGAATTCACCCACCCGTTGAACCCGCATGTTTTGGTGCCAAAATCGGCCAAGTTCCAAAAATCCTGACCCTACTTTGTGGCTTTTGCACGCTTGGTCCGGCGCCGGTCGTAGACCTTGTGCACCATGCGGTCATCGGCGTGACCGGTGGCGTTGGTGATGTGCAGGTCGCCTTCCTCCATGCGGTCGGTGACCGCGGTCGGGCGCATGTCGGCCAGCGTGAAGCGGGCGAACTCGACGCCCCGTTCGGCCGCCTTGGTGGCGCAGTGCTTCATTAGGCGCGTCAGGATCGTGTTGAAGCCGCTGGTGCTGTAGACCTGGCCTGAGGCATTGGCAAAGACGTACATGCCGGCGATGCGCTGCAGCGCTTTGGCCTCGTCGATGGCGGCCCGCAGTTCGGTGGACCACTCGATCAGCTTCATGCGCTGCACCTGGCCGCCCTTGCGCTTGCCGACCGGGACCCGCACGCCTTCCTCGGTGACATGCTGGCGCGCCAGCTGGCGCATCTCGGTCGGCCGGCTGACGGTCAGATAGGCGGTGTACAGGCACAGGGCGAGTACCAGGTAGCTGCCGCCGCGCTCGCGCGCCGTCTCCATCATCAGGTCGATCTCCCGCTTCTCCACGTACTTGGTGCGTGGGTTGGACGGGTTGTAGCGGATGCCGCGGCACGGGTTCGTCTCCAGCTGCCCCAGGCGCCGCCCATACTCCAGCACCGCTGACAGCAGCGCCACTTCCTTGTTCGCCTTGATCGGCGCGCCCTTCACCTCGCGTGCAGCCAGATAGCCGTAAATGTCCACCGGTTTGATGTCCGCCGGCCGCATCGCGCCAAACACCTTCACCAGGTTCTTCGACTCCCGCTCGTTCTCCTCGATCGTGCCCTTGGCTTTTTTGCGCTGGCTGGTCGCCGGCAGGGCCCGCTGCCATGTGAAGTACTTCTTGATCAGCGCTTCCACCGAGTCGGGTGGGACGAATTTCCCGTTCAGCGTTTCCGCTTGCTCGATCGCCTGGCGCCGGATCTCCGCCACCTTCTCCACATTGGCCGTCGGCGCGCTCAAGCGGAACGCCCATGTCCCGTCGGGGAGCTTGTAGCCGTAGCTGGTCTTGAACTTGCCCTGGCGGGCGTACAGGCGGAACGGCAGGCCGTCCGGGGAGTTGCGGCGGCTGATCATGACAGCGCGGCGAAGTTCGGGCCGGCGCGCCGATCCGGCGCTTCAGCGGTGACGGTGCCGGACATGCGGGCGTCGTGGTAGGCCTTGGCCACTTTCGGGAAGCCGCTCAGGCTGACCTCGAAGGGCCAGCCGTGCTTGGTCAGCCAGCGCTTCATGCAGGCGAAGCTGTTCTCGCGGCAGCCAATCAGGCCGGCCAGCTCAGGGGCGGAGAGGTAGGACATAGTCGACTCGGTTTCAGTGAGGACGAAAGATAGTGGATCCGGTGTGCCCCAGCAAGGCACGGTAGGCGCGCAAGGCCTCGGTGCAGTCCTGCCCTTGCTGCTCGTGCTCGCGCAGGCGGTGCAGGTAGCGGCCGCGCACGTATGCACCGGCGGAAATATGGTTGGGCCAGACGACGTAGCCGAGGAACGGTACCCCGTCGCGCACCGGCGCCAGGCGGATCTTGCGCGGGTTCACGGTGAGACCGTCCTGCTGCAGGCGCGCGACCAGGGTGTCCCGCAGGGTGCGCAACTGCTCCGGCGAATCGCCGACAATCGCCAGGTCGTCGACGTAGCGCACGTAGCGTTTGACGCGCAGGTCCTGTTTCACCCAATGATCGAAGTCGCACAGGTAGATGTTGGCGAACAGTTGGCTGGACAGGTTTCCGATCGGCATACCTTTCTCGCGCGTGCGGCGGTACGGGCTGTCGGGTGCGAACAGGTCATCGTAGAGCGGCCCGGTGCGATAGGAATCGATCAGGTTGACCAGCAGCGTGCGCAGCGCCTGGTCACCCACATAGCGCAGCACGCGAGCCTTGAGCAGGGTGTGCTGCACCGAATAGAAGTACTTCGAGATGTCGAGCTGCAGCACCCATTGCTGGCCGCTGGCGCGTGCGAATTGCGCAAGGCGCCGCACCGCCGCGTGCGTGCCGCGCCCGGGCAAGTTGCCGAACGTGTCATGGATCATGCGCGGCTGCCAGATCGGCAGCAGATGTTGGTACAGCATCCAGTGCACCACGCGGTCCTTCATCGGCGCGTCGACCACGTTACGGAACTTCTTCTCGCGGACGATAAATTCTTTATAAGGGCCGAACGAGAATTCGCCGGCACGCAGACGTTGCTGGATGGCCAGCAGGTAGCGCAGCGGGTCTTGGTTGAAGCGCTGCACCCGGGCGCGACTGCTCTTGTTCTGGCGCGCCTGCTGCCAGCAGGCGAACAGGTTGGGCAGGCTGGTCATGGCGGTAAAGACGCTGCCACCGTGTTCCGCGCCGGCGCCCTGCGGCCCCGACGCGGTTCCCGGATTGGCCAGCGGCCGCGCTTTCGGGGACTCCCCCGGAGGAATTCGACCAAGAATGGGCCTCCCGTGAGCAAAGCGCCCAACGTCCAGGCATATGTTCCTTGGGTCAGCGGAACCCGACGTTGTCGTTGCGGTTGTCGGGCCAGTCGTTGTTGAGATTGAACACGCCGGCATTCGCCTCGGAGTACCAGTAGCCGCCCCGGATGAGGGCATTGCTCGACCTTCCAGAATTCCCCCTGCGCCGATCATTGGGTCGCCCTCCCGGCGGCGCGGATCAGGCCGCCCGTCAGTCGCCCAAGCTCGACGGCTAAGCCCGCTCGGTGTTCGAATGAACCCTTGAACGTGCTTAGGCGCGGCGCCTGCGTCAGGTAGTGCTTCAACAAGTCGATTTCGGTCGAGATCCGGTGCAGGGTGTCGGCCTTCTGGACATCCTGGCCGTACCCGAACACGCCGACCATCAGTCGCGCCATGCAGGTGCGCACATTCTCGCCGTAGGTGCAGCGCAGGTCGCGCGGCATTTTTATGATGTCCTGCAGCAGCAGGGTGTCGAGTGCCTGGGCCTGGGTCTTGAGCTGGAACGAGGCGGTGTCGGGCGTGGCCAGCAGCTTCTTGGCGGCGGCCTTATTCAGCTCGCCGCGCTGGCGCAGGTCGTCGATGACCTGCTGCACGATGGCAGGGGTCACGCTGGCGAGCACGTTCGATGTCGCGTCGCCCTGGTCGGACACGTACACGGTGTAGCTGTCGGCCTGGCTGCCCAGTGCCACGACGTATGGGATGCCGAACTCCTGCACCAGGCTCCATAACCGGCGCTTGAAGTTCGCGGCCGGGAAGCCGGCGCGCAGGTGCGGCTCGTCATTGGTACCGACCAGCTGCAGGCGATAGCGCTTCAACGTTGCCAGCGCATGGGCCGAGCGGTCAAAAGCATGGAGGAAGCGCCCGGCCTGCAGCAGCACCAGGTGGTTGGGGTAACGCACTGCCAGCTTGGTTGCGGCGGCGGCCAGCGGATCGGCCTTGCCCATGCCCAGCTCGATCCCCTGGTAAGAGGACAGTGCGTACTGTGCCGATTCGGCGGCAGTTGGGTGAATGGTGTCGTTTGCCATGATGGTTTTCAGAGGTTGGTGGCGCAGGCCACCGCTGACGCGGCGACCAGCGACCCGTTACCAGAGGCCCGAATTATTTGGTGCAGCGGAACCCGACGCTGTCGTAGCGGTAGCCGGGCCAGTCGCTGCCGAGACCGAACACGCCGGCATCCGCCCCGGAGTACCAGTAGCCGCCCCGGACGAGGGCATGGCCCGACCAATCGGTACCTGCTGCTGGCTGCCAGCCGATGCCCTGGTGCTTAGCCGACGGTGGAGCGGTGGTGATCGATGGCGAATCCTCGGCGAATGGACGCGCAATGAGCCCATGCTCATCGCCTTGGACGTCATCCAGCACCCAGGTGAAGACGGTACCCGCGACGTCGTAGACCAGGCCGCCATTGGACAGCCGGAAGGCGCGTCGTTGGGTGTGGTCGGGGTGCACATACATGCCCGTCGGGGCCTCTTCCAAGTCGTCATCGTCACGCAGGCCTTGCAACAGCGTGCCTTCGCCCACCTTGCCGCTGGACCAGTTTTCGCCCACATTGAAGATGTCCCACGCCAGTGCCAGCGCCTGGGTCTCGCGGATCAGGCTGCCGCCCATGTTGTCGCAGGCAATCTTGGCGTCGTCGAAATCGACCTCGACCCACGGCTCGCGCTCGGCGTCGATCACTGGCAGGCCGTCATCATCCTTCGAGATGTGGAACTGGCTGACCTGGAAAGACGGGACGACCAACCCATTCGGCAGCGTGGTTTCCGGTACCGTGACAAAGTCATTGATGATGCCGGCGGCCTTACGCACCTTTGCGCGCAGGTCGGCGGCCAGCTCGGGATAGTCCGCGGCGCAGGATTGCGCGTAGGCGGCCAGCGCCGGCAAGGCGTGCGGATCGTGGTCCAGATCCAGCACGAAGTACTGGCAGCCGTTGTGCTTCTCGCCCGCCGCACTGCGGCCATCGTTGCGCGTCACGGTGAACTTCTCGTACAGCCCTTTGGGGGTGGCATTCATTGGAAACTCCTGGTAGTGGATGGAGGGTCACCGCCCTGCGGCGACCCGGGACCCGGGATCAGAGACCGGCCGGCTTGGTGCAGCGGAACCCGACGCCGTCGTAGCGGAAGTCGGGCCAGTCGTTGCGGAGACGGAACACGCCGGCAAGCGCCCCGGAGCACCAGCAGCCGCCCCGGATGAGGGCATAGCCCGACCAATTACGGCCAGCGGGCGGAATCCAGCCCATGCCTTGCGTGCAGGAGGGGAAGGGCGCGGTCTTGATAGAGGGGGAGTCCTCCGCAAAAGCGCTGGCCACGATTCCTTGCTCGTCGCCCTGGATATCATCGAAGATCCAGCTGTAGACGTTACCTCCAACGTCGAAGACGGTTTCGCCGTTGGTCAGCTGGAAGCCGCGGCGCTCCTCGACATCCTTGGACATGAAGCTGCCGGCCTGGGCGCCGTACACGGTACCCTTGTGCAGGCCCATCATCAGGTTGCCGATGCCGACGGCGCCGCCGGACCAGTTGGCCGCCACCTGCGACACGTTCCAGGCCAGGGCCAGCGCCTGGCTCTCGGTCAGCAGGGCGCCACCAATGCCGGCACACGCAGCGCGGGCGGTCGCGTAATCCACATTGACCCAGGGCTTGCCCTCGGCGTTGATCGCCGGCTTGCCGTCGGTACCCTTGCTGCAGTAATACTGGCCAACCTGGAAGGCGGGCACCACGTAGCCATTGGGTAGGGTGGTTTCCGGCACCGTTACGAACAGGTTGGTGTCGACTGCGGCGCCGCTGGCGGGCAGGTTGGTATCGCGCATGTTCATCTGCTACTCCTTCGATTATGGTTGGCCGCCGCCCTGCGGCGACCCGGGACCTGGGATCAGAGGCCTACTGGCTTGGTGCAGCGGAACCCGACGAGGCCGTCGCGGCTGACGGGCCAGACGCTGCCGAGACGGAACACGCCGGCACGCGCCTCGGAGCACCAGCAGCCGCCCCGGATGAGGGCAACGCCCGACCAATCGGCGCCGACATTCGGTTGCCAGCCAACGCCCTTTTCCATGGACGGATAGGGTGCGGTGGTGATGCTCGGCGAGTCGGCGGCGAAGGCGCGCGCCACGATGCCGTTTTCGTCGCCCTGGACGTCGTCAAAGACCCAGGTGTAGACGTTGCCGGCAGCGTCCTGCACGACGGAACCGTCGGCCAGGTAGAAATCGCGACGCTCCGCCGCTTCCGGCGACACGTAGTCGAACGGGTACGGTTCCCATGTGTCGTCAGGGTCCAGGTGCAGGCCGCGGTACATTTCACCTTCGCCGACCGTGCCGCTGGTCCAGTTCTTCCCGACCTGCGACAGGTTGTAGGCCAGCGACAGGGCTTGGGATTCCTTGATCAGCTCGAAGCCCGCCTGCGTGGCCAGCGTGCGCGCCTCCTCGTAGGTAACATTGACCAGCGGCGCGCCGGAGCCGTCGACTAGGATCGGGCGGTTCACGCCCTGGCTGGCCACGAACTTCGATACCTGGAACGCGGGCACGACCAGGCCGCCAGGCAGCGTCGTTTCCGGTACCGTCACAAACAGGCCGGCGGCCGCATTGGGATCAGCGGGCAGGGCGGTGTCACGCATGTTCATCTGCTACTCCTTCGAATGTTATTGGCCGCCGCGTTGCGGCGACCCGGGACCTGGGATCAGAGACCTACTGGCTTGGTGCAGCGGAACCCGACGTTGTCGTAGCGGTCGTCGGGCCAGTCGTAGCCGAGATAGAACACGCCGGCAAGCGCCTCGGAGTACCAGAAGCCGCCCCGGATGAGGGCACGGCTCGACCAGTCTGCAGTCTTCGACGGCTGCCAGCCCGCGCCCTTTTCGCGCGAGGCATAGGGCGAGGTCGATACCGAAGGGGATTCGGGGGTGAACGCGCGCGCCACGATGCCGCGGTCATTGCCCTGTACGTCGTCGAACACCCATGTGAACAGGTTGCCGGCCACATCGCATACGCGCTCACCGTTCGACAAGACGAACCAGCGGTCTTCGTCGGCGTTGTCGGAGACGAAACTACCTGGCTTGCCTTCGTAGGTGCTGTAGCGCAGGCCCTGCTTGAGCGAGCTCTCGCCGATCACGCCGCCGATCCAGTTCGCTGCAACCTGCGACACGTTGTGGGCCAAGGCCAGCGCCTGGGTTTCGGTGATCAACGCGTAGCCGGCATTGGTGCAAGCCCGGCGCGCGGTATCGTAGTCGACCTCGACAAACGGCTCGCCCTCGGCCGTCACTGCTGCCTTGCCGTCGGCGGCCAGCGAGCACAGGTATTGACCGACCTGGAACGATGGCACCACCTGGCCGTTCGGCAGGGTGGTTTCCGGCACCGTTACAAACAGATCGATAGCTGCCTCGGTGCTGGCGGGCAGGGCGGTGTCACGCATGTTCATTGTTTGCATCCTCAGTCTCCGCAGCAGTCGGTAGGGCACGGACGCCGCGCTGCAGGTAGCGGCGGCCGAGCAACTTCAAAATCGAGGCCTGGCCGGTATGGGCCAGCATCTTCTCCAGCGGAGTGCTGGTGGCGAGGAAGCGGTGCGCTGCGATCAGCGCCAGGCACTCCTCCTGCGACAGGCGATCGACGGCAACCATCACGCACCGCCGGTCATCAGGATCAAGGCGGACCAGAAGCCGACGCCGATCCATGGCCAGAATTGCGGCGCGCGTGGCGCCTCGTGGTACGCGCGCACGAAGGCATTGAGCAGGTTCCATCCGCCCAAGATGGCAAGCGTCCACAGCAGGTAGGTAGGCTTCATGACGATTGCTCCTCCACCGGCGTGGTGCTGGCTGCCTCTGGCTCTTTTCCGAACGGGTAGACGTTGGTTGCCAGCGAGACTTCTTCACCGCGCACCGACTCGCGCTTGCCAGCCAGGTAGACCGTGGCGTCGATGCCGCCACCTTCGCGGTTGAACGACAGGCACTGGATGAACTGGGTGACGCCGTCGACCACCACCGGGTGGCCGATCTGCAGCGCGTGCAGCAGCACGCGGTTGTGGCGCTGCTCGGCCTCCAGCGTCGCGGTGGACAACGACGGGGCGGCGGCAGCACGCGGTGTGGTCGGGCGATGCATGATCAGAACCCGTGACGCGCGACGTTCCAGGCGCGCTTGGCGGCCTGCACCAAGCTCCAGCCGGACTGGCGGTAGTAGCGATAGCAGCATGCGAAGGTAGCCATGAAATCCTCCATGATCAGCGCCCCAGATCCGAGATCTGAGACTTGTCCTGCACGAGCCACCAGCCGAGCTGGCGGCGAATGTCTTCCGGTGCCGGCGGCGGTGCCGGCTGCTGTTGCCGCGCCGCCATCCAGGCGCGGACCTGCTCCTTGTCAGGATGCGTGGTGGTTGCCATGGCGGCCTCCTGCGCGTTGCGACTTGAGCCCCTTTACTGCAGGCATCGGGATCGACTCGGGCAGGGCGTATCCGGCCGCGATCAGCGCCTGGTCGCGCTCGTGGTTGCGAACGGTGCCGCATTCGACCAGGTCGGCGGCGTCGAGGTCGCGGGTGACGGCGTGCTTCTGGTCGTCGTCCATCACGTTGAGCATCACGCGAATGATCTGTCGCGCGTGCAGCAGCTCCTCGGCCAGCAGGTCCATCGCATTGGCTGGCCGCTTCGACTTCGGCAGCTGGCGCTCCAGGTGCTGAGCCCAGATCAGGCGGCCCTCGGCGACGCCGGCGTGAAAGGCATCGGCCGCAGCCGTGCCCGGCACGAAGTCGCTGGTCATTGGCTGCCCCGCGACGTGGGCGGCCAGCGCGGCACGCACCCCCAGCTTGTACTGCTCGCTGCGCGGTGCGCGGGCCTGCGAGAAGGCGATGCCGACCAGCTGATCGAGCAGCGCTGCGGCGTTGGTATTGGCGATGAATTGCGCGTTCATGGCGATCTCACATTTTGGGCGGGACGATGATGTTGAGGCGGCCGGCGTCGTACTCGGCATCGATGTGCAGGCCGAGGTCGGCAATCGCTGCGTAGGTGCCGGGGCCGGCGGCGGGCTTTTCGGTGATCAGAAACTTCATCTCATCCTCCTGGTTCGATTTCGCCGGCGGCGATTAAGGCCTCTTTGGCCAGCCGCGCCAGGCGTTGTTGCTTCGATGTTGCGGCCACTTGCTGCAACGTCCGCACCATCGCGTCGTGACCGTTGATGGCGCCAACCAAGCATGCTGCGACTTCCATGCCCCGGGCCGATAACGGCGAATTCCTAGCCTGTTCCACCGTCAGCCCCAGTTCGATACCAAAGAGGTTGATGATGGTGACGCCATTCGCATCCACTATCAGGTGAGCGTTGGTTCCGTCGCTCATGCCTTGGCGGACTGGTAATGCAATGGCGGTACTGCAGATCGATTTCATGGTTCGCCTCCTGCTGCGAATACGTCGGCGATGATCTAACTATACATGCGCGGATAGAAATGTCAATCGTCGAAACGATATATTTGTGGCGAAAATGGTGAATACCATTCCCCCGGTTTGGTGTGAGCGCTGCGATTATTGAGCGCTATCCTATGAGGCTTGCAATTGGCAAGAAATGATGTGCCACAAGTATGGACCAAGTGGGTGCCAAAGTGGCGTCACTTATGTCAACGATTAGGCGTGCTCCAGCAAAATCGCTTGATGACAAGACCACCACGTAAAGAAGCGCATCGCCGGACGACAATGCGTTTGCCCGAAACGCTGAAGGCCGCCATCGAGGCAGCAGCTTCGCATAATGGACGCACAGCCAACGATGAGATCATCGCTCGATTGATGACGAGTCAGGATGACCGGCTAATGGCGATTGAGCTTGAGTTGCAGGAGATAAGGGGGATGCTAAGGAAACTGTTGGACGCGACGGGGTAACCAGGTCCCAATGAATGCTCAGGTCAGAAATGTTTTGTCAATCTGCGTTATTTAGCCTCAAGGCCGGCTATTAGAAACGTGATGACATGGTTTCCTTCCTGAAATAACGTTGTCTCTACGCGTAATAGTTTGGCTTTCTCAATCTTAGATGCGAGCCGCTTGCCTGGGGTGATGAACAACGTTTTAGAATTAAAGTCGGATGGCTCGACAGCGGTAAAGTTGATAGGCGTTGCATTATCAAGTCGAACCGGTAAGACGCATCCACCAATCCGGCAAACGAACTGCCCTTGCGTGATGCGAATTATGACATCGGTGGTGCCATCGCTATTCCGCCGGACGGTCAAGGTGGGATAAAAACTAGCACTCGAGTGGCGCGTGAGCTTGATCGGCGTCAGCGCTTGAACTGTTGCGTACCGTATCGGCCTGGAGTTCATGGAGTCTACGTCTGATTCGTAAATCCACTTACTGGCAGCCAGGTCATCGAATTCAAGATTTCCGGACCTAATCCGTGCTTCTATTTTTTCTGCAACGACCTTTGCTTCGCTGTCTCTGCCCGCCTGAAGTTCTCTCGCCTTTTTGGACTCGGTGACGGCCGTCCATGATTCGAAGGCGATCAAGAACGTAGGCACGCCAACAAACAGTGCTGCGATCCACCACAGGACCTTCTTAAAGGCTTGCATTGATATCTCCGCGTGACAATTAGGTGAGAATTCAAAGGATTTGCAGAAGGTAAATACCCCTCTATTTCTCCATTTCAGCCCAGCAATGCAAGTTATATTTTCAAAACACCGATTACAATTTTTGGAGCGTAGGAATGGAGAATCTGAATAGGGTTATTGCCGCCTACACGGCAATGGACCAGCGCAGCCGGCAACAAATCTTGCGTCATATGGAATGGCTCGCGAAAGCACACCCACGTCGGGAGTCACTTCGGCTCGTTGCTTGCGACGGGCGGGTTAATGATTTTGGGAAGCCCCTCCGCGTAACCAGCTAGATCTTGCTGCTCACGGGTGTCCATCCTCCGATGCATGGACACCAATAGCCACTCTTGGGGCGTCAACCAATGCGGACCGGTAACCATAAGGGGAGTTGGTCGTGGCATTTCTTCATTGGCCGCGACGCCGGCGTGGGCCTTAGGTTTGGTAAAGTGCCGATCACTCAAATGCTGAACCACTAAATTCGGGCTGTCATTAGACGCATCCCCTTCGCTGAGCCAGTTATAGCTAACACCCAATGTTGCGGCCAACGCCCTTAGCGTGCCGGCCTCTGGTCCTTGAGGCATGTTGCCCTTCAAAATTCGACTGATGGTGGCCTGAGGGACTCCAGATTCCTTCCAGAGACGATACTGGGAGTAAGGCTTGACTCGCCGCGGGTCTCTCATTGCCTCATCGAGGCGTCGTGCGATTTCCGAACTGTTATCCATATCTAACTATACGGGCGCGTATATTCAGATCGCAACAATACTTCCGTCCACGGCTTGACAGTGTATCCGTGCATGTATATATTCGATTCATGGACATGGACATGGACATTGGCACCCTCCTTCGCGAGATTAAGGCCTCCACGAGTTGGAGTGAAACTCGCATTGCCCAGGAGCTCGGGACGTCCCAGGCTACAGTGAACCGCATTCTGAACGGTCAGGTTGATTGCAAGGGTAAGACGCTCCGTGCGATTGCCGACTTGCATGCTTCCGTCTTTTCGGAACCGGCTGCGGTTGCCTGATCCCAAAGCATAGTTTGGCTTTTCGAGTTGCTTGAGGATGGTGCAAAGGCTCGGATTATCGGAGTGGCGAACCACTCGGTGGCGTTGCCAACCAGCTTGGTCACCAGCGTTCCGCCCAGTGCGACGACGATCAGGATGAAGATGGCCTTCGCGACAATTGGTGAGTTTTTGTAGTCCATGGCAGTAGCAGAATTGAAGTATCAGGTTGCAAGTGGGCGGTGGCTGATTCGATGGCTACCACGATAGAACTAATCAACGGGGAAATCATGCACAACCCAGCACACAAGAGCCTTATCGGCGTCGTTCGCGAGCATGTAATCTCCTGGCGCAAGCAGCAAGGTTGGAGCCTGGAAGCAGTTGTCCAGGAGATCGTCGAGGCGCATGAGCGCATCGAGGGGCCTGCGGCGACCGGGATTGTGTTTGATCCTCCAACTCGCGATGCCTTCCAGCGTCAGCACGTCAATGCGCAGCGCGTGTTCCGTTGGCTCGACGACGAGACCAAGGGCAACAATCTCCTGCCCGCCAACTTCCTGCCCTCCATCTTGGCCGCGATGCCGCTGGAGCGCCGCCTGCACTGCTTGACCGACCTGTTGCGCCCGATCGGCATTACTGTTGCCGGCTCCGGCGCCAGCGGTGATGAATCCTTCGACGTCACGATGCACCTGCGCTCGATGATCAAGGAAACCGGCGAGGCCAACCTGGCGTTGGCCAACCTGCCTGTCGAAGCCGACCTGGTCGCACTTGAAGCGGCGCGCCGCGAGGTGGCCGATGCGCACGAATCCAGCAGCAAGGCGGTGCGTGCGCTGGACGCCGCTATTGCGAAGGCCCGCGTCGTCGGTGGTCGCCTGAAGAACGTGGTAGGCATGCGCTAGAACAGCGTTACCCCCTTATCCCTGTAGTCCCTTGCAATGGAGTCCGTATGCACTCTGATGGTCCCGCTTTGCCTGAAGAATCGTTTGAGGCCCAGGCCCGCGCTCTGGACGAGCAGCGGAGCCGGGCCCTGAATCGCGACAAGATCCGCCGGCATTACGAGCAGATGGCGCGCGAGGTCCAGGCGGAACCGAAGAAGACCGCTCCCGGACAGATTGTTGACACACTCGCCTGAGGTCGCCATGTACCCGATCCAACTGAATCTCCCCGAGGGGAAAACTTTCTCGCACAAGGTGCGGCGCTACATCCTCATCGAGGATGCGATTGTGGCGTTCCTCAAGACGGTGAGCAATGCAACGGTTCCTGAAATCTCCACCGCCTTGTCCTTGAACCCCACCGTCGTGCGCCCGCGCATGGAGGCGCTGGTTGAATCGCTGCAGGTGCACGCCGTGCGCCGCTCTCGCGAAGACGGCTCGCCATTCAAGCATTGCGCCTGGGCTCTGGGCGAAGGCTCAGACCTGATGACCAGCGTGAACGACGCCAAGGTGATCCTGGTCAAGGCTGTGCAGATCGGCATGAAGCGTGACCCGTGGATCGAAGCGATCTTCGGTCCGGCCAAATCGTCGTCGGCGCCAGCGCTGCTGGACGCTGCGTAGGAGGTGATCATGGGCGCATTCTGCATTTATGGCATCAGCTACAGCGACTGCCTGGCCGTGGCGGAGAAGAAGGTCTCTGCAACTGAGTTCGTTGGCAAAGACGAATGGCGCAACCTTAGCCTGGCGGAGTGGGCGGAGAAGCGCGACAAGGTTGCGAAAGAGCTGTTCGAAAATGGAACCCGCCTCACGCGCGTTTCGCCGGAATTCGACGCACCCCAGTTCTGCAAGGACTGGCTGGCGATCAATCCTTCGAACGTTCGCAACGCCGAGATCCGCGTGTGGGGGGGGCAAGAAGGATGCCAACGGCGAGCCGGTGCTGCGCAAGGGCAAGCCGGTAATCACCTGGGTCAAGTACGAAGGCATGGTGCTTGAATGAAGCGCGATGCTCATACCATCCCGCTCGACTTGGGTCACGAGCTGATCATCGACAACTTCGCCGGTGGCGGCGGTACCAGCACTGGCCTGGAAGCCGCCTTCGGTCGCCCAGTCGATATCGCGATCAACCACGATCCCGAAGCCTTGGCGATGCACGCCATCAATCACCCGCACACGAAGCACCTGTGCGAAAGCGTGTGGGACATCGATCCGATCGAAGTCACTGGGAACCGTCCGGTCGGCCTGGTCTGGCTCTCTCCGGATTGCAAACACTTCAGCAAGGCCAAAGGCGGAAAGCCCGTGGAAAAGAAGATTCGCGGCCTGGCCTGGGTGACGCTGCGCTGGGCGGCGAAGTGCAAGCCTCGGGTCATCATGCTGGAAAACGTCGAAGAGTTTAAGACCTGGGGCCCGCTTCTAATCGACGCCGACGGCAACGCCAAACCGGATCCGGCCAAGCGCGGCAAGACCTTCGACAGCTTCGTGCGCCAGCTGCGCGCCCATGGCTACTCTGTGGACTACCGCGAGCTGCGCGCCAGCGACTACAACACGCCGACGATCCGCAAGCGCTTCTTCATGGTGGCGCGCCGCGACGGCCTGCCGATCTGCTGGCCTGAGCAGACTAACGGCGCCCCGACATCACCTGCCGTACTGGCCGGGAAGCAGCGCCCATGGCGCACGGCCGCCGAATGCATCGACTGGTCCCTGCCTTGCCACAGCATTTTCGAGCGGAAGAAGCCTCTGGCCGAGGCCACGCTTCGCCGGATCGCCAAGGGCATCATGCGTTACGTGGTGGAAGCCGACCAGCCTTTCATCGTCGGCCAGGGTGGTCCGATCTATTCCGGCAAGCCTGTCTCGACCGAGCAGCCATTCGGCACGCTGACCACCGAGAACCACCGCGCGCTGGTGGTGCCGAGCATCGTTCCGGTGACGCACCAGGGCGGCGACCGCACCAAATCGGTGCGCGAGCCATTCCGCACGATCACCGGCGCCCAGCGCGGTGAGAAGGCGCTGGCCGTGGCCACCTTGGTGCAGAGCGGATACGGCGAGCGCGCCGGCCAGGCGCCGCGCGCGCTCGACATCGAGAAGCCGCTGGGCACCGTTGTCGCCGGCGCGAGCAAGGCCGCGCTGGTAACCGCATTCTTGAACGAGCACGCTCATTCCACGGACCTGAGAGTGCGGGCGGTCGATGTTCCGTTGAACACGATTTGTGCCCAGGTGAAAGGTGGACACACAGCGCTCGTCTCCGCGTCGCTGGTTGGCGTCGGCGGTCGGGCCGGGGATAGCCGGCCGCGCGGCGCCGACGAGCCGACCGCCACAATCACAGCCAAAGCCGACACCGCGCTGGTCACCGCGCACATCACCAAGTTCCGCACCGGCGCCACCGGCAGCGACCTGGCCGACCCAGTGCCGACGATTACTGCCGGTCCGAAAGAGAACCCAGCTGGCGCCGCACACGCCCTCGGCTTAGTCACCGGCAGTTTGATCAAGCTCCGCGGCACCAGCACGGCAGCCGCGCTGGACGAGCCCCTGCACACGGTCAGCGCAGGGGGGCAACACCACGCCGAGGTGCGCACCTTCCTGCTTGCCTATTACGGATGCGAACAATCCCAAAGTGTGGATGACCCGCTCGCGACCGTGACGAGCCGTGATCGCTTCGGCCTAGTCACCATCAGCGGCCAAGACTACCAAATTGTGGATATCGGCCTGCGCATGTTGGCGCCTCATGAGTTGTTTGCCGCCCAGGGTTTCCCAAAGCACTACATCATCAGCGAGATCCCCGACCCGTCAATCCTATTCAAGGATGGGCACCAGGCTGATGGTGATCCGCTAACGCTGCCGCGCGTACCACTCACGAAATCGGCGCAGGTTCGCATGTGCGGCAATAGCGTGTGCCCTCCTTTATCGGAGGCGTTAATCCGCGCTAACTTCCAACACGAACACGAATTTGCGAGGGTAGCATGACGACGCGTCCCAAAAAAGTCTACATTGCAGGTCCGATGTCCGGCCTGCCGGAATTGAACTTCCCGGCCTTCCACGCCGAAGCAGCCTACCTGCGCGCCATGGGCGACGAGGTCATCAACCCGGCCGAGATAGTCACCGACCCTACTGCGAAATGGGAGGACTGCATGCGCGCCGACATTGCGCAACTGGTGACCTGCGACTGCGCACACTTCCTGCCTGGCTGGGAGAGGTCGCGCGGCGCCGCGCTGGAGTTCTTGATCGCCAGCCAGCTTGGCTTGGAGATCCGATTCGCGAAGGCTGCCACTAGTCGCCACGTGGCCGACCTGGAGACGTCATCGTGAGCATTGAGCACCAGCTTCCGCCGCCGCTCACGCCGGCGGATAGCAACCTCCGCGACTTTGCATTCATGCCGCTGGACGTCGCTCGCCTGCGCGACAGCGACCTGGCCGCCAAGACCAAGGGCGACGAGTTTCGCTGCGCCGTGCTGCTCTGGTGCGCGGCATGGCACCAGACGCCCGCAGGCAGCCTGCCGGACGATGATCAGACCCTCGCCGGCTTCGCGGGCTACGGCCGCGTCGTCCGCGAATGGAAGAAGGTAAAGGCAGGCGCGATGCGTGGTTGGATCAAATGCTCCGACGGCCGCTTCTATCACCCGGTCGTGGCCGAAAAGGTCAACGAGGCATGGGCGGGCCGCGTGGAATACCAGGAGAAGCGGGAAGGAGACCGCCTGCGAAAACAAGAGGAGCGTCGCCTGAAAAAACTGCGCGACGACGCTGCAAAGTCCACTGGAAGTCCTTCGGACAATTGCGACGTGTCCGAAGGACAAAATGCAAACGCCGCAGGAAATCCGCCGGAAAAGCCTCTAACAGTGGACAGTGGACAGTGGACAGTGGACAGTGGACAGATACCGGGACACAGCGCGTCTGCTCAACCGGAGTCGCGCGCGGCTGAACACGCCGGCGATCCGGGCGTTCCGGAGCCAGTCGCTGCTGCGCTCCTCAGCAAGGCCATGCGCTCCCATGGCGTCATGGCCAACCCCGGCGACCCCCGCCTGGCAGTTCTTGCCGCGCAGGGCGTCAGCGCCGAAACCGTGGATGCCGCCTGCATCGAGGCCAAGGCCGCGAAGCCGAACGAGCGCATCAATCCCGGCTACGTGATCGCCATCCTGGAGCGCTGGGCAGTGGCCGCCCTCAAGGTGAAGGCGGCTGGGGCCGCTGCGCCTGCGGCTCGTACTGGCCCGGCGGCCGGCAAGTTCAGTCCCGCCGCCTACGTCAACGCGGGGCGTACCGATAACGTCGTGGAGGTGACGCCATGAGTCAGGTTGCGAAACAGGCGAAGCGCTCGGCGACCCGCCCCGACAGCCTCTGGCTCGAGGTGCACGCCGGGCTCGGGCTGACTCCCATGGGGCATCTTTTCAATCGCCTGGACGGCGCATATCCGCGTCTGTGGAAGAACAATTTCCCCGACGTGGACTCGATTCGCAACTGGGAGGAGAGCTGGGCTGAAGCGTTCGACGAGGCGGCACTGACGTTCGACGAGGTGCGGGAAGGGATCAAGCGCGTGCGCGCGACGTGCAAGTTCCCGCCGTCGATCGCTGAGTTCCTCGAGGCATGCCGGCCGCCAGTCGATCCTGAGCTGGCCTACCACGAGGCAGTCCTTGGCCTTCAGGAGCGGTTGTCTGGACGCATGGGCGCTTGGACGCGCCCCTACATTTTCTGGGCGGCGATGACGATGCGCCGCGACCTGATGCAGCAGACCTTCGAATCGATGCGCGTGCGCTGGACCAAGGCCCTGGCCGATTACCAGGCCCGCAAGGATTTGCCCTGCATCCCGGCCCCAGTGCAGGAGCTGCCTGCCCCTGGCAAGGCCACCACCAGCCGCGAGGTGTCGATTGCCATGCTGGGCGAGGCCCACGCGCTGTGCGAGAAGAATGGCGCCCGGGTGGGCTACGACCATCTGCGTTGGGCGCGGCGCATCGCAGAACGGGTCGCCACCGGCGATACAGGCGTTACGCACTTGCAGATCCGCGAGGCGGAGGTTGCCTTGCGCTATGCGCTTCACGAGGAGATGAAAAATGAGCATTCCACTTGAACGGATCGTTGCACTGATCGGGGCAACGCCTGGAATTCGGCTGGTCGAGCTGGCCGACCAGATGGACGAGGACGCGGGCGCGATCGAACGCGCCCTGGCGCCGGCGCTGGCCAACGGCAGCATACGGGTGATGAATGTGCCGATATTCGGCGGCAAGCAAATGGCTTCCTACACGCTGAAGACCTTAACTCCATCATCTGCCGCGCCAGTTTCCGCGCCTCCGCCGGCGCCGATAACGGCGGTTGCGGAGATTGAGTCCAAGTCGCACGCCCCGTTGGCGGCAGAAACGAGGAAGCCCCGCGGCGCCTACAAGGTGGATAGGTCGAAGGTGCGCCGCAAGGACGTCGATGCCGAATCGATGGCAGGCCGCGCCCTGGCGTTCATCCTGTCGCAGCCTGGGCGCCGGGCCAGCAACGACGATTTGCGCAAGCACCTCGCAATCCCGAAGGGCATGTACCCATCGAACTATTTCCGGCGGTATGTAGAGGACGGCACCCTTGTGAGCGTGCTCAATGGCTGGGCGGCCACGCCACTGGATGTCGGCGGTCGGGCATACGATGCACGGGAGCAGACGATCATTCCGGCGCAAGACGGCGGCGCGGCGACCGACCCGCATGAGCTGCGCTACGCGCTGTGGTCGGACGGCATGCTGGAACTGCGCCGCGGCGCCATGACCGTTGCATTGCTGACGGTGGCCGAACGTATCGCGCTGCGTGCATTTCTCGCAGTGGGCGCACCCGTATGAGTATTTCGTTATTCCGCAAGGGCGCCAGCAAGACCTGGCACTACCGGTTCCAGGTTAACGGCGCCCGGGTGCAGCGCAGCACCCGCCAGACCAAGCGCGGCGCCGCTGAAGCGCTGGCGGAGAAGGCCTACGCGGCCGCGGTGGCCCGCGCTAACGGTGGCGAGCCGATGCCGACACTGGCCGAGCTGTTCCAGGAGTGGATGACCGCCAATGCGCCTGTTGCCAGCCTGGCGCATGTGCGCAGCGTCAGCGTGGTGCAACGCCACCACCTGTACGATCTGGGCGGCCTGCGCGTCGATGACCTGACCACGGAGCGCATTGAGGCGGCCCGCAACAAGCACCTGGCGACGCACAAGCCGGCCAGCACCAACCATTGGCTGCGCGTGCTGAAGCTGGTGGTCAACTGGGCGGTGAAGCGCGAAGTGCTGGCGCGCCTGCCCTGGAAGGTGAAGCAGCTGAAGGTGCAGAAGCGTCCGCGCGCCATGCTGCCGCTGTCGATCGCCATGGAGTGGTTTGGGCATATCGACCAGGCCGTGCGCAAGCCGGAGATCGCGGTCGCGGTCCGGCTGATGTTCGGTATCGGCCTGCGCGAGAGCGAGGCAATCACCGCCCGATGGGAGTGGCTCGACTGGGACCGCAAGCAGTACACACCGGGCATCACCAAGGGTCGCGAGGCCGACCCTGTGCCCGTGCCGGAATGGCTGATGGCCTACCTGCAGCCGCTGCGTCGCGCCGAGGGCCTGATCGCTTCCGGTCAGCACGGCCACGGCCTGGCCACCGGCTTTGCGCGCAAGCCGATGGCGCGCGCCAACGCCCAGTGCCGCCTGAAGGGCATCACCCCGCACCGCCTGCGTGGCACGTTCGCCACGTTGCTGTCGGAGCAGGGTGTCCCGATCCAGACGATCCAACGTGTCCTGCGCCACAAGGACTGGACCACCACCATGACCTACCTCGAGGTGAACCTCGACCTCGCCGTGCAGGGACAGGCCGAAATAGACCAGAAAATGCAGGATGAGTGGCGCAAAAGTGGCGCGCAGCAGCCAACGCCGCCCGCTACTGCAGCTAATCACGATTATTCATAATCATCGGTAATTGACGCGCCGGCCCGCTCGGCGCCGGCGACCAGGACGACAGGAAAGGGTGAATTTATGTGGCAGCGCGCAGCGAAACCGAAGGAAAAAACGGTGCAAGAATCGACTGTCGACCCGGTGGACTACTGCCTGGAGTGCTGGAAGATCTGGATCGGCGGCGACCCGGACAAGGACCTGGGCACCAAGACCGCCCGCGGGTTGGTGGGTAATTCCGACGGGCACGGCGTCGATATCCATGAGGCGCAGCAGGTGCACGATACGAAGGTCGCCGAAGCGACGGATGCGATGATCAACAGCCTGCCACGCATTCAGGCATGGGCGATCTGCCGCATGTGCAGCGTCAGTACTGTCTGGCTGTTCCCGAATGCCAACTGGGAGGTTGTCGGCATGGAGGCGCGCGCAGCGCTGGCAGAAAAGTTGAAGCGTAATGTTTGCACGGGCAGTCTTTTCTGATATATTGCGCGTCATAGGGCGGCTTCGTTCGCCCTAAAGAAACGTAAAGCCTCCCTCGCGGAGGCTTTTTGCATTGGGGCGTAGAGGATCGAACATGAAGATGCCGCGCTTTCGACGTCGCTCCGACCATCTTGCGATTGCATTGTTGGCAGGTGTCACGGTCTCTGTTCTGCTGGCCTGTGGCCTGCTTTACCACTGGGGTCGCGGAATATCCTACTTGGTCTACTGAGATGCTGCTGGATCGGCAGTACTTCCGCGAGCTCGTAGAAGGCTTGGCCGAGGATGATCCTGATGGAAAGTTGGACCTGATAGCGGCCAGGCTGGAGGATAGCGCTGAGGCGATGCGAATCCTACGTGCTCTTGGCTATCGTGGCGACACGCTTGCAGCGATGGTCCGAAAGATTCCACCGGCGAGCCTAAGGCATTCATGAATGCACAGGAAGCACTGCGCAAGCTGAACAATCTGCGGCGCCATTGCCGCAGACAGGGCATACCGTTCGACCTTACCCTGCGAGATTGGGTCGAGGCCTGGGGCGACAAGATCGAGCAGCGTGGTGTGCTGCAGCTCCAGCGCATCGAGCTGGACAAAGGGTTCGTGGTTGGGAACCTGCGAATCGGAAAGAGGCCATGACATGGAGCCGATCGAGCTTGAGATTCGCATTCGGTACGCGTGGTGGGTTGATCCCTACCTCTGGCTGCTCGAGTCTTTCTGCGAACTGATGGGCACCGAGCCTGACTACGAGAAGGTTGCCAAGTTCATCATGCATGGCGCCAAGATCCAACTGGTCGAAGTAGAGGAATCATCAACAGGCGAAAAGAGGTGATCCGATCTGACCCGCGAGATAAGCGGCGTCTATAGGTTGGTGTTTCGTTTGCCCGCTCCGGCGGGGATCTTATGAGGTGGCTCAGTGCCGAAACTGCAAACCCTGCGCCCGAGGCTGCAATCGGCGCCAAGCCGTTTGGCGACAGTTTCCGCCGGAGGATGGCGTTCCGGCAAGGACAGTAGCACCGCGCGAGGATATGGATACAAATGGCAGCAGGCACGCGCCGCTTTCCTGCGCGAGAACCCCTGGTGCCATCGATGCCTTGCTGAGTCTGGTATTCAGGCGACTGATGCAACGCAGGCCCTGGCTGAGTGCCATCGCCTTGGCGTGCGCCCACCACCTGCACATCTTGTTGACCACAAGGTGCCACATCGCGGCGACATGACTCTGTTTTGGGACCGGAACAACTGGGAGCCGATGTGCACCCACCATCATAGTTCCGACAAGCAACACGAAGAGGCGGGGGCGGGGTAAATCTTTGGGGCACACACGCTCTAGACCGCCTTTGGAGTCACGCGCAGAAATTATTCCCCCTGGAGGATTTTGTTAATGGCTTTAACAGGCAAGAAGCGAACATTCGCGGATGCCGTTCTGGCCGGACTCTCTAACAGGGAGGCAGCCATTGCTGCCAAATACAGCGCGAAAACCGCGTCGGCGGCCGGCTCGCGGCTTGTTAAAGATCCGGACGTGGCGGCCTATCTGGCGGAACAACGGAAGGCGCAGAAGAAAAAAGCGCGGCCGTCGGCGAAGAAAGCTGACACCCCGCCGCCCGATCGCCCGGCGTTCGACCTGGCCGCGTTGGTGACCTACACCGACCCCAAGGCATTCCTCAAGGCCGCGATGAACGAGCCGAAGCTAGATATGAAGCAGCGCATCGACGCCGCCAAGGCCCTCATGCCGTTCGAGCACCAGCGGGTGGGCGAAGGCGGTAAGAAGGAGCAGCGCCAGGCGGAGGCGCAAAAGGTGGCCAGCCGGTTTGCAGCCGCGCCACCCCCGCGCCTGGCAGCAGCGGGTGGTAAGAAGGTATGACCCCCTATCCGGAATGGTCGACGTCGTGCACTGATTGGGAGCGGCTGCTTGTCGCCGGCGAATCGATCATTCCGCCGCCGATCTTCCCCGACCAGGCGGAGCAGGCGCTGGCGATCTTCAAGCAGTTGCGGGTGGTGGATCTGCCGGGCAAGCCGACATTCGGCGAGTGCAGTGAGCAGTGGGTGTTTGATTTCGTGGCCGCGATCTTCGGCGGGTATGACGCGGAGACCGGCAAGCAGCTGATCCGCGAATACGGCCTGCTGATCAGCAAGAAGAACACCAAGTCCACCATCGCAGCGGGGGTCATGTTGACCGCGTTGATCCTCTGTTGGCGTGAAGAGGAGGAGCACCTGATCCTGGCGCCCACCAAGGAAGTGGCCGACAACAGCTTCAAGCCGGCGGCAGCGATGGTGCGCGAAGACGAAGAGCTGAAGGCGCTCTTCCACATCCAGGACCATATCCGCACGATCACGCACCGCGTGAACCGCAACAGCCTGAAGGTAGTGGCAGCGGATACGGATACGGTCTCCGGCAAGAAGTCCGGCCGGGTGATGGTCGACGAGCTGTGGGTCTTCGGGAAGCAGGCGAAAGCCGCGGCGATGTTCATGGAAGCCCTGGGCGGTCAGGTGTCCCGCGACGAAGGCTTCGTCATTTTCCTGACCACGCAGAGCGATGAGCCGCCGGCGGGCGTATTCAAGGAGAAGTTGGAATATTGGCGCGACGTCCGGGACGGCAAGATCTTCGACCCGAAGACGCTGGGCATCCTCTACGAATACCCGGCGTCCTTGTTGAAATCCAAAGGCTACCTGAAGCCCGAGAATTTCTACGTGACCAACCCGAATTTGGGGAAATCGGTCAGCGCCGAATGGCTGGTAGACAACCTGCGGAAGAACCAGACCAAGCAGGACGGTTCATTCCAGCAGTTCCTGGCCAAGCACCTCAACGTTGAAATCGGCCTGAGCCTACGGTCCGACAGGTGGGCCGGCGCCGACTTCTGGGAGGCGCATGGTGATCGCGCGCTGACGCTCGAAGCGCTGCTCGCTCGTTGCGAAGTGGCCGTCGTCGGCATCGACGGCGGCGGGCTGGATGACCTTTTGGGGCTCACCGTCATCGGCCGCGAGTTGGAAACCCGGAAATGGCTCTGGTGGTCCCATGCATGGGCACACAAGATTGTGTTGGAGCGTCGCCAGGAGATCGCGGCTGCGCTGCATGACTTCGTGGCTGACGGCGATTTGACGCTCGTGGAGCGCCCCGGAGAAGACGTGGTGGAAGTCGCCGACCTGGTGTGCCAGGTGCGCGATGCGGGTTTGCTGCCGGAGGAGAAGCCAATCGGCGTAGATGCCGCCGGCATTGGTGACATCGTTGACGAGCTGATCTCGGAGGAGCGAGGGTTCACGATCGAGCAGATCGTTGGGATATCGCAGGGCTGGCGCCTTGGTGCCGCGATCAAAACCACTGAACGCAAGGTTGCCGGCGGCGAAATTGAGCATTCGGGTTCTCGGATGATGGCCTGGTGCGTTGGCAATGCGCGCGTAGAACCCAAAGGCAATGCCATTTTGATTACAAAACAGGTCTCAGGTACCGCCAAGATTGACCCGCTGATGGCAGGTTTTAACGCTGTATCGCTCATGTCGCTGAATCCTGAAGGTAGCGGCAGATCATTCTGGGAGTCCGCGTAGTGTCTATCCTCGATCGCCTTCTGCCGTGGCGGCAAAAAAGCATGTCCACGCTGGAGCTGTTCCGCGAGATCTATGGCGGGAAGTTGGCTGCCAGCGGCCGCACCATCACGCTGGAGACTGCGATCCAGGTGTCGACCGTCGTTGCCTGCATGCGAGTGATCAGCGAAGGCATCGCACAGGTGCCGCTGAAGATCATGCGCGAGGCCAACGGAAAGCGCCTGCCCGCCCGCGATCACCCGCTGTACGACGTGCTGGCCGTGCGCCCCAACTGGTACCAGACGTCGTTCGAGTTTCGTGAAATGGTCGGATGGCATGTCGGGTTGGCCGGTAATCACTACAGTTTCAAGAACATGATCGGCCAGAAGGTCCGGGAGCTGATCCCCTTGGACCCAGGCCGCATGAAGGTGGTGCGCGCCGACGACGGCGAGTTGAGCTATGAATACGCAATGCCCAATGGCGCTAAGACTATCTTCAAGTCGGAACAGATCTGGCATGTGCGCGGCCCCAGCTGGAACGGCTGGGTAGGACTGGAGGCGCTTCAGATCGCCCGCGAGGCAATCGGCCTGGCCATGGCTACCGAGGAACAGCACTCGCGCATGCATCGCAATGGCGTGCGCAACTCCGGGGTGTATTCCATCGAGGGGACGCTGAACAAGCAGCAACACAAAGACTTGTCGGAGTGGATCCAGAAAGAGATGTCCGGCGTGGAGAACGCGTCCAAGCCAATGGTGCTGGACCGGAATGCCAAGTGGCTTAGCACCGCGATGACGGGCGTCGACGCTCAGCACCTGGAAACCCGCAAGTATCAGGTCGAGGAGATTTGCCGCTTCATGCGCGTGATGCCGATCATGGTGGGGTATTCGGACAAGGCCGCCACCTACGCCAGTGCGGAGCAGATGTTTCTGGCGCACGTCGTGCACACCTTGGCGCCGTGGTACCAGCGCCTGGAGCAGTCGATCGATGCCAATCTGTTGACCAAGGCTGAACGCGCAGCGGGATATTACTCCCAGTTTGTCGAGGAAGGCCTGCTGCGCGGATCCATCGAGGCCACCGCGACCGTGCTCGAGAAGTACGTCAATGGCGGCCTGATGACCCCGAATGAAGGTCGCGCCAAACTCGATATGAACCCTGACCCCGATCCGGCGAGCGACAAGCTGCGCGTGCCCGCCAATATCGTAGGAAAACAGCCCAAAGGAGCGGCAAATGACACACAAAACGCTTGATTTCCGCTTTGACTTGAAGGCGACCAGCGAAGACGGCATGTTTGAAGGCTATGGATCGGTGTTCAATCTCACTGATTATGGCGGCGATATTGTTGTTCCTGGCGCCTTTGCGGAGTCGCTCGCGGCGCACAAGGCCGCTGGTCGCTTGCCTGCGATGCTTTGGCAACACCGTCAGTCCGAGCCGATCGGCATCTATACCAGCATGGAAGAGGATTCCGTCGGGTTGAAAGTGATTGGCAAGCTTGCGCTTAAGACGTCGCGCGGCGCTGAGGCGCATGAGCTGATGAAGATGGGGGCGCTGTCTGGCTTGTCGATCGGGTATATCGTTCGCGACGACAGCTGGGATCGCCTGACAGGTGTGCGCACTATCAAAAAAGCCGATCTCTTCGAAGTCTCGCCGGTCACATTCCCGATGAACGACGCGTCGCGCATCTCGTCGATTAAGAGTGCAATCGAAGAGATTGAAGATTTGAAAACCGCGGAACAATACCTGCGTGATGTTGGTATGAGCCGCACTGAAGCCAAGGCGTTCATCGCCAGGGTGAAAGGCCTCGGACAGAGTGATTCTGATGGAGGCGACATGCAGCAACTGATCGCGGCCCTGAAAGGCCGTGGCACGGCAATCGCCACATAGCAAACCATCGCCAAGAAGCAGCCGCCTCCGGGCGGCTTTTTATTTTCGAAAGGAACATCATGTCCGACATTCTTGAAATAAAACGCATCATCGAAGAACAGGGTAAGGCCTGGGAAGAGCATAAAAAGGTCAACGATGACCTGATGAAGGCCAAGGCCGAAGGGAAGGCGGTCGCCGAGCTGGAAGCCAAGCTGGTCAAGGTGGGCGAGGAGCTGGACAAACTGACGGAGCTGAAGGATCAGTTTGACCAGGTCATGCTCAAAATGAACCGTCCTGGTGGCATGGACGAGAAGAAGGAGCAGGAGCTGTCTGTCGAAGTCAAGCAGTTCAACCTGGCCATGCGCTCCGAATACCAGCTGAAGGGCAAATCCTTCCCCGGCGAATTCGACGCCAAGCAGTACGGCGAATACAAGAGCGCCTTCTTCAAACTGATCTCTGGCGTGCCGCACGAAAATCTGTCCGTCGACGAGCGTAAGGCGCTGTCCGCCGGCAGTGACCCGGACGGCGGCTACCTGCTGCCGCAATCCACCGTCGGCCGCATGGTCACCAAGATGTTCGAGCAGTCGACCATGCGCCAACTGGCCACCGTGCAGACCATCACCACCGAGAAGATCGAAGGCGTGGTCGATAACGACGAGGCGGATGCTGGGTGGGTCAGCGAGATGGGCACCCGCAACGACACCGACTCGCCGCAGGTGGGCAAGTACGAGATCGCGGCGCACGAGATGTATGCGCAACCGAAGGCGACGCAGAAGCTGCTGGACGACGCCGCGACCGACGTCGAAGGCTGGTTGGCCGGCAAGGTTGGCGACAAGTTTGCCCGTGTCGAAGGTGCTGGCTTCACCACCGGCAATGGCGTTGGCAAGCCTCGTGGACTGTTCGCCTACGATACCGCCGCCACCAGCGACGAGACCCGCGCCTGGGGCACTTTCGAGCACATCGTGACCGGCGCCAACGGCGCCTTCCACACCACCAAGGCAGACCCGCTGCAGGAACTGATCGGCGCGATGAAGGACCAGTACCTGCAAAAAGCCCAGTGGCTGATGCGCCGCGAAGTGCGTACGGCGATCCGCAAGCTGAAGGAATCGACCAGCGACCGTTACCTGTGGGAACCAAGCCTGCAGGCCGGCCAGCCTGACCGCCTCCTGGGCTACGCCGCGCGCGTGGACCAGTATGTCCCGGCCATCGCCACCGGCTCGCTGTCCCTGGCATTCGGTGACTTCGCCGAAGCCTACACCATCGTCGACCGCATGGGCGTGCGTACCTTGCGCGACCCGTACACCGCCAAGCCGTACGTGAAGTTCTACAGCACCAAGCGCACCGGCGGCGGCGCCGTGAACTTCGAGGCAGTGAAGTTCCTCAAGTTCTCCACCTGATCCCGGGTGAAGGCGAAGCGAAATCGTTCAACGGGCGCCGGCGTGGCCGGCGCCAAACCAATCTTGGGAGAAGGAAATGAACAAAGACTTGCACAACAACATTCACGTGAAGCGTGCCATTGCACCGGTGTCCGTCGCTGATACCACCGCGCAGGTATCGCAGATCATCGATCGCCAAGGCTACGGCGCACTGGAGTTCCTGATCGCCATCGGCTCTGTTGCCGATGCCGATGCCACCTTCACCGTGCTGGTCGAAGACGGCGACGCAGCAAACCTGTCCGATGCTGCCGCAGTGGCCGACGAAGACCTGCTGGGCACCGAGGTACTGGCTGGCTTCCAGTTCGACGACGACAACGAACCGCGCAAGATCGGCTACATCGGCATCAAGCGCTACGTGCGCCTGACGATCACCCCGGTTGCGAATGCTTCCGCAGCTCTGTTGTCGGCCGTCGCCGTCCTGGGCAGCCCAAGCCTGGCGCCGACTGCCAATCCCCCTGCCTGATAAATAAGGCAAGACACTCCTGCCAGTCTTGGCAGGAGTGCAATCAGGAAACGTAGCCCACCACAAGGACCAACTGGCCATGACGATGTTCCGGACCATTCCGCCCGAAGTGTTGGCGGTACCGCTTGCCGACGCCAAGGTCGCATTGCGCATTGAGGACGATGTCACCGACCTGGATGGGCAGGTCACGACGTGGATCAAGGGCATCATTGCGGAGGCGGAAAACAAGACCGGCCAATGCCTGATGCGCCAGACCTGGGAGGTGCGCCTGGATGCGTTTCCTGATTGCGAAATCGAACTGCCGCACCCGGTGCTGGAAATTACATCGGTCAAGTATCTCGACCTATCCGGTCTCGAGCAGACGCTGGCGCCAGAGGCTTACCGCATGAAACGCGAGGCCTACCGGACGTCGATCCGTCCGATCATCAACACTGTCTGGCCAGACACCCTGGACGAGTCGGATGCCGTGGTGGTGACGGTGGAGTGTGGCTATGGGGACGATCCGGACGATGCGCCCGAGGCATTCACCCTGTATATCCTGGCGAAGCTGGTGGAGCAGTTCGATCCTGCGGTGCGTCCGGATAGCGGCACGGTACAGTCCGATTTCGTTGAACGGTTGCTGGACGGCTATGCCTGCAAATTCTAAGCCAATGGGTGGGGGGGCATAATGCGCCCAGGCCTGCTTCAGCACCGCATTACGTTCCAGCAGCGGTCAATCACGAAGAATCCTGCCAACGGGGAGGATGTGGTGACCTGGGTCGATGTCGCCTCGGTTTGGGCGCAATTCGAACCGGTGCGTGGCCGTGAATTCTTCACTTCCCGCCAGAATTTCGCGGAGCAGGTGGCGTGGTTCCGCATCCGCTACCGCGCTGGCCTGACCACCGAAATGCGGATCTTGTTCAAGTCGAAGCATTACGACATCGATTCGTTGGTGAATGTGCGCGGCCTGAGCCTGGAAATGGAGATTTTCGCCAAAGAGGGGCTGACTGATGGCTGACGCAATTTCAGCCAAGATCACCGGTATCCCGGCCTTTGCCTCGCGCCTGCGCGCGCTGTCGCTGGACATGCAGAACAAGGTGGTCAGGTCGGGCGCCTTGGCAGCCGGCACTGTGTTCAAGAAGGGCGCCCAGGCCAATGCCCCGGAGCTCAAGAAGCAAGACAAGCGGCGCACCCGGGGCGCCTTGAAAAAAGGCATCTACGCCGGCCGATCGAGATCGAAATCGCGGCCCGGTACCGAGGTGATTGTTGTCGGTGTACGGTCTGGCAAGAAGGCGGGGAAGTCCGGCGATCCATTCTACTGGCGCTGGCAGGAGGATGGTTGGGTCCCTCGTGCACCAGGCAAGCGTGTCAAGGGCGGCGAGAAGCGCAAGGCCTTGGAGCGTAGCCGCGCGAAAGCTGGTGGGCAGTTCGTCCCAGGACGTCACTATTTCCAACGGTCGTTCACCAGTAATGGCCAGAAGGCGCTGGAAGCCTTCAACTCACGCCTGTCGCAACGGATTGCGAAGGCAAACAAGGAACTCAATGGGCGCTGAAACCCAGGTCTATACCGCCTTGAGCGGTGACGCCGGCGTCACCGCTATTGTAGGCAATCGCATCTCGCCGAACGTGGTGGGCGAAAAGGTGCCCATGCCAGCGGTTTGTTATAACCGGGCGGATACCGAGTACATCGTGACCATTCACAGCGCGTTGCCGGTCGGTGATTCCGTCCTGGTCGACGTCTGGTGCATGGCAAAGACCGAGGATGAGGCGAGCGAACTGGCAGACGCTGCAATAGCCGCTCTGGCTGCGGCGTACATTGCGCCCACCAACCGGCGCCATGAATATGACCCCGAGTCGGAAATCACAGCAGTTGTTGTCACGGTGAGAATTTGATGACCCCATCCACCCGGAAATTGAACGAGCATTTGATCCGCCTGATAAGGGGGATCATCAACGCTTGGGAAAAATGGCTGGAGGAGCAGCCGAAATAGAACTTTAGCCCGCAGGTAGCCACGCGACCGCCCTCGCTACCAAGGCCGGCTGAACCAAAACCACGAGCCCGCAGTCGACCGCCGCCGCAAGGCGCCCGTCGGCTAGATGCCGCCTCGTCATCTTTGATGAGGAAGCGTCATGGCAAACGTAAATAAATGGGCAGGGGTGAACGTTGCAATCCAGTCTGCACTGGCTGCGGCTGACACCATTTCGGGCATTACCAAAGCGAACCCGGGCGTGGTGACTGCCACCGCGCACGGCTTGAACAACGGCGACTACGTCAAGCTGAGCGTGCTGGGCATGTCCCAGGTGAACGCCCGCGTGTTCCGTGTAGCCAACAAGACCACCGATACGTTCGAGCTGGAAGGCGAGAACACCACCGACTACGACACCTTCAGCTCCGGTACCGCTGAAGCCGTGACGTTCGGCACCACGATGACGACTGCCGTCGGCCTGCAAGCATCCGGCGGCGACTTCGATTTCATCGACACCACTACGATCCACGACCTGCAGAAAACGCAGGTGCCTGGTACGCCGTCGGCCGGTGTCTACACCTTCGACAACCTGTGGGATCCGGCTGATCCTGCGCTGGCGGCACTCAAGGCTGCAGCCGACAACCAGGCGCAGCGCTGCATCAAGATGCGCTTCCGTACCGGCGCGACCCTGGTGTTCAACAGCTACATCGGTTGCACCCTGCTGCCGACCGGTAACGCACAGGACAAGGTGCTGACGCCGATGGTGGCAACGATGTTTGGCCGCGCGACGCTGTTCGCCAGCTAAGCGCCCCAGTGCGCAGCGCTGGCGGTCGCGCTGCGCACTGATTTTCAACCCAAGAAGGAACCGCAATGGCACTGATCAAGAAAGCAGATGTAGCCCTGCCGGAAGTATTGCCGGAGGAGGAAGTGCACGTCGAGGTGTTGGGTGGCTCGGTCATCGTGACTGGCGCCGGCCTCGGACATCGCCTGTCCATGGCGTTCGGTAAGGATAACGCCGGCAAACCGTTCGGGCATATTTCTCGCCTCCTGGCTGTCTGCGTGCTGGATGCAGATCGCCAGCCGCTCTATACCGCCGACCAGTGGGAAGTGTTCGCGATCAAGCGGGAAAACTACCAGGCCGCAGTGCTCTTGTGGGACGTCGCCAACCGGCTAAGTGATCTGGACGGCAAGGAAGCGGAAAAAAACGCCGAAGCCCCGAACTCCGACTAGCGATGATGCTGGCCCTGAGGATGGGGCGGACCCTGGAGGAGCTATGCGCGAGCATGTCCTCCGCCGAATTCAGCCTCTGGATCGAGGCCTACAACGAAGACCAGTGGGGCGATAAGTGGCACGACTGGCGCGCCGGTTTGGTCGCGTCGACGGTTGCCAACTTTGCCGGCAAGACGTTGGGCAAGGGGGCAAAGAACCTGTCGCCCCAGGACTTCATGCCGAGCACCAGCGCAGACGACGATGAAGAGGATGGGGAGGCTGAAGAGCCTGATCCGTTCGCCTTCTTCTCCGAAATGCTCAACCAGTAAATCAACTTCGAGGACAGGCAATGCCATTACTGAGCATTGACATCGCGGCCAATTTCGCGAGGTTCCAGGACGCACTGTCGTCCATCGAGAGGTCGACCAAGAAGTCGGCATCGGGTATGGAGGCCGCCTTCCGTGGCGTGAACAATGTGCTGGGTGGCCTGGGTGTGACCTTGTCGGTGGGGGCCTTCGCGAGCCTGGTCAAGTCCTCAATCGACGCTGCCGATCATATCAATGACTTGTCTAAAAAGACCGGCATTGCGGTCGATGTGCTGGGCGGCATCGGCTTTGCTGCAGCGCAGGCAGGATCGAACCTGGACTCTGTTTCAGATGCGCTGGGGAAGCTGAACAAAACTATCGCGGAAGCTGGCTCTGGCAATAAAGAGGCGATCGCCGCGTTCCGATCATTAAATATTGAGTTTGAGGATACCCCGAAAAAACTTCGCTCCGCGGATAAGGTTCTGATCGACCTCGCCAGCAAGTTTGAAACGTTTGCAGATAGCCCGGAAAAGGCGGCACAGGCGCTGGCTTTCTTCAAGAAGTCTGGCGCCGACATGATCCCTCTGCTCGATGACGGCGGGGACGCACTTCGGCAAAACATTGAATATTTCCGGAAATATTCCGGCATGTCCCAGGAGTTGGCTGAAAAGTCCGACGCCTTCAATGATGCGTTAGGGAAGATCAAGCTGTTGTCCGGGGCCGCCGGCAACGAGATAGCGGGCGAGCTGTTGCCAACACTCTCGCAGATCGCCGCCAAGATGATTGCGGCACGTGAGAGCACTGAGGGATTCAGCGGCATTGCCAAGGCTATTGGCACGGGTTTTCGTGGCATTACGATTGCGGCAAACGTTGTCATCGAAGCGATTGGTGCGGTCGGAGACCACCTTGGCGCCCTGGCTGCTATCGCTGGCCGGTTTGCCGAACGCGACTGGTCTGGGGTTGGCAATGTCATCAAAGACTACGCCAATAGCTTCGGGGATAGGGTAAACCGAGTCCAAAAATTCACAGTCGACGTTGCTATGGGGGGCACCGCTGATCTTGGTGCGAAGCTGCCCAAAGGAGACAAACAGGAAGAGAAGGATGCTCCACCGCGCATCGCTAACGGCCCTGACCCAGCCGTCGTGAAGTTGGCTGCCCAGATCCGCGAGCTTGAACGCCTCAACGAGCGTGAGCGTGAACTTTTCGCTACACGCAACGACTTCCTGCAGGAGTACTACCAGCAAGACCTGATCTCGATCAACGACTACTACACGGCCCGCGCTGCTGCAGCTGACGAGGCCTTGAATGCCCAGGTCGTAAATATCGATAAGGAGGTCGCACTCATCCGTGCGCGCCGCAGCAAAGATGCCAACGAGGCAACGCAGAACGAGGCAAAGATCAAGGACTTGATCGAGCGCCGCGCGGCACTGCAAGAAAAGGCTGGCGTGGACGCAATCCGCCGCTTGAACGAGCAGACCGACGCTACGAAACAGCTCCAGCGCGCGATCGAGGATGTCAACACCGAGTTGCTCGAGCAGCAGGGGCGCACAGGGGAAGTGGCCGCCCGCCGGTTCGATGATCGCAACCGCCAGCTGCGACAGCGTCTGGAGACGGAATTGGCGGCGGCGAACAGCCGTCCGGATGCCGATGGGGTAACCACGGTGCGCGGATCGCGTGCGCTGAATACGTTGGACAAGTTGCGTGACATCACGATTGCCCAAGGCAAGCTCAATGAACTGCAGGAGGTTGGCAGCCGGATTCAGTCGGACTTGGCGATTTCCAGCGAGCGCGCTGCAATTGCTGCGCAGAACGGATCGATCACGGAGCTGGAAAGCCTGCGCCAGGTCAGCGATGCGCGTGTGCAGGCCGCAGTCGACCTGAAGGCGGTGGCGGACGCTTATGCCGAAATGGCCGTGAGAACGGAAAATCCGGCGATCATTCAGCGGGCCAAGGAATTGCAGGTCGAAGTAGAGAAGTTGGCTGCGTCCGCAGATCTTGTGCGTGACAGGTTCCAGGGAGTCTTCGAGAACGGATTCGAATCGCTCTTTGACAAACTGGCCAGTGGCACCGCTTCGATCAAGGACGCATTCAAAGCTTTGTTTAGCGATATCGCCTCCGACCTTTCCAGGATCGCCATCAAGGATCTGGGGCAACAGCTATTCAGTAAGGAAGGATCCCTGGGCGGAGTCGTTGACTTTACGTCTAAGTTGTTCGGCGGTTCGCCAGCTGCGCCGATCGCATCCGCCGCAAGCTTGGCCAGCGGCCTGGCCGGCGGTGCCGTTGATGGCGGCAGCGCAGCCGCTTTGGCATCGCTCGCTGGCGTCACTGCAACGACCGACACGGCGATGATCGCGCTGACGACATCGGCAACATCGGCTGCGCTGGCGTTGGATGCCGCCGCCGCGGCTGCGGCTGGCAGCGCTGGAAGCAGTGGCGCCGGCGGCATCATTGGCCTGTTCGGGGACTTCGCTTCGCTCGCGGCGAAGGGCAACATCTATGCCGCAGGCAACCTGGTGCCTTTCGCCAACGGTGGTGTGCCTGGCGTGGTCGATACGCCGACATTGTTCCCAATGTCCGGCGGCCGCACCGGTCTGATGGGCGAAGCCGGCCCTGAGGCGATCATGCCGCTTGGCCGCGACAAGCATGGCCAGCTGGCCGTCCGATTGCTAAACAGCCACGGTGGCGAATCGTTGCTGCCGCTGGCCCGCGACGCGGCTGGCCGCCTGGCGGTGCGTCCGGCAAGTGATTCGATCGTTCACCAGAGGTTTGCCAAGGGCGGCGTGCCAGGGTTCCGCCTTCCCGACGCCAGCCGTTTTTCTGTGCCGGCCGGCGCCGCCATGGCGGTTCCGGTGGATTCCGGCAAGCGCGGGGGCGACACCTTCATCACCAACGTTCCGCAGGGTACGAGCCGAGAAAGTGCCTCCCAGATCGCCGCCCGCACGGCGGTCACCGTCCAACGTGCCAACAGAAGGAATAACTGATGTCCTTCATCGAAACACCGGCGTTCCCCGATCAGCTTGCATATGGGCTGGTAGTCGGGAAGACCGACTCGCGCTCACGTGTCATGACGAACAACGGCGCCGTGACGGTCAACCGCAACTGGGCACATTACCTCACGCGTTTCGAGGGCGGGACCACCGCGCGCACCCAGGCTCAGAAGGACGAGATCGATGCGTTCTTTGCCGCTGTCGGCGTCAGCGGCTTCCGGATCAAGGACTGGAGTGACTTCAAGGCCGGATCGTCGGGCGTCTGCACGCTGATCAGCGGGAACAATTACCAGCTTGGCAAGACCTACGTTGCTGGCGCCAATACCTACACGCGCAAGATCCAGAAGCCCAAGAACGGCACCCTGGCCATTGCCGGTGGCGGATCCTATACCGTCGACTATACGACCGGCATCGTGACGCGCAACTCGGGTGCTGCGCCCACGACCTGGACCGGTGAGTTCGATGTGCCGGTGCGGTTTGAAGTGGACGAGCTGATGTGGCAGGTCGTCGGCCGTGGCGCCGGCGGCCTGATGTTCGTCTGCGACAACCTGACCATCATGGAGATCCGCCTGTGAAATCCATGTCGGCGGAGCTGAAGGCGCATTACGCCTCCGGCGAAACCACGCTTGCGGTGCTTGCCAAGTTCACCAGGCAGGATTCCCAGGTGCTGGCGGTGACCGCTGGTCATGATGCGGACATCACGTATCCGCTGGTCGGCGGCACCATCTACCAGTCCGGATACGACATGGTGCCGACGGCCATGGTCACCAGCGCCGCCCTGAATGTGGACTCGATGGATATCCGCGGCGTGCTGCTGGCCCTTGGTGTTTCGGAAGAAGACATCAACGCCGGCCTGTGGGACAACTGCCAATTCGAGGCAATCCGCGTGAACTGGGCTGACCTGACCATGGGTCACGAGGAAATGAAGTACGGCTGGTTCGGCGAGATCAGCGTTGGCAGGAACGAGTTCACCGCGGAGCTGCGCGGATTGACGCAGCGGCTCCAGTCCACCTTGGGGGAAGTGGTTTCCCAGGCCTGCAAGAATGACCTGTTCGATGCCAAGTGCGGGATCGTTCCGATTGAAGGGACCTGGAAATTCTCCGGTACCGCCGTCACCGGCGTGACCAGCAAGCGCCGCTTCGTGATGTCCTCGCTGGCGCAAAGCGCGGGATTCTTCAGCGCCGGCAAGGTGACCTGGACCACCGGGCTCAATACCGGCCTGTCGATGGAGATCAAGAGCCACACGGCCGGCGGCAACATCGAACTCCAGGAGCCTATGCCGTACGACATTGCCATCACCGACCAGGCGACGGTTTTCAAGGGCTGCCTCAAACGCAAGAACGAAGACTGCAGGGATGTCTTCGCCAACACGGAAAACCACGGCGGCTTCCCTGACCTTCCAGGCAACGACCAAATATTCAAAGGCGTCTGATGAAGAAATCGGAAATTAGCGCCGCAGCATTGTCGATGCTGGGGACGCCCTTTCACGCCCAGGGCCGACTGCCTGGGGTGGGCCTGGACTGCATCGGCGTCGTCGCGTGCGTTGCAAAAGCCATCGGTTTCCAGTTTCAGGACCGCTCCGCCTATTCGATGAATCCGACCGGCGAACTGCAGCCAGCCCTGGAGCAATACCTGATCCGCGTCGACAAGGAGCCGGAAGAGGGCGACATCCTGCTGATGGCATGGCGTGGCTATGCACCGCACCACGTCGCGGTGTACGTCGGCGACGGCTGCATCGTGCACGCCTACAACAAGGCGCGCAAGGTGGTGAGGCAGGCCTTCAGCGACGAATGGAAACTCAAGACAGTCGCGGTGTACCGCTTCCCAGGAGTTGACTGATGTCCTTACCGCAGATTGTCGGGGCGGTCGCGGGGGCGGTCGTCGGCTATATCGCGGGACCGCAGGCTGGCTTTGCTACGTATGTCGTGGTTTCCGGTGTCGGCGCCTATCTTGACCAGCCGAATCGCTATGGCCCGCGCCTGGATGACCTGCGCAGCCAGGTGTCGAGCTATGGCAACAACATTCCTTTCGAGTATGGAACCAACCGGCACGCTGGGACGGTAATCTGGCCGCGCGACATTGTTGCTGTTGAGCATGAGCATAGCGAGTCGGCAAAGGGTGGCGGCGGGCCGAGCGCCATCAGCTACACCTACACGCTTTCCTTCGCCGTGCTGGTGTGCGAGGGGCCGATCGCGGGCATTCGCCGCATCTGGGCCAACAAAAAGCTGATCTACGACGTGTCGACCGGGAACGAGGGCGCCACGAGGGATCCGGCTATCTCGGAAGTGCGTTTCTATCTCGGGACGGCCACCCAGGATCCCGATCCCCTGATCGAAGGTATCGAGGGCCCGACGCCGGCCTATCGCGGATATGCCTACGTCGTGTTTGAGGACTACGACGTCACCGAGATGAATGGGCGCGTGCCGCAGTTTGAGTTCGAGGTCATTACGTCCGGCACCGCGCCAGAACTGGATGCGGTCAACATTGGCGATGCTGGCTCGGAGGTCGATTATGACCCGAGCACGGGATACGTCTGGTCGGTGTCCGGCAGTCCCAATTCGCACATCGATGTCTACATCAATGACTTGGAAAATGAGGCGCTGGTCCAGCACTTCACCGTCGTGCCAGGCACCACCGGTAGCAGCATGGGGAACGACATCGCCTATGTTCCACCAGTCAATGAGTTCTGGGTTTGCGACGAAAATGGCACGGACATCATCGCCATCAACGCTGTCACGCAGGCGACACGCGAGATCGACTTCGGCAAAACGTGGTCGGGACTGATTCATTATTCGGCCGCACACCAGCAGGTGGTCCTGGGCCGGACCAATGTGTCGGCCGGCTTCTGGGTGATTGAGCCGGGCACCGACATCATCCTCCACTCGCAAACCCTGTCGGGGAGTGTTTTCGGGATCGACCAGATCCTGACCCTGGACAATGGTTATGAAGCCATTCTCTACACCGGTCACATTGCGGTCTGCAATATCGACGGCGCTTCCACCTCCGTGCTGGAGACCCACAGCAATGGCTCCATCGGTGGATCGGCGTTCATGGCCATCGACCGTAGCAGGAACCAGATCCTGATCATCAACAACGCGTCGTCGACGATCATTGTTCTCGACCTGGGCTCCGGTGTCTTCACCAGTTATGCGCTGTCACTTCCAGTGGACGCCCCGCCGACCGCGAGTATCAGCCTGCATAAGGGCATGTGGCATTCGCAGAACGACAAGTACTACCTCGTTGCACACCAGGCTGGGTTGAGCTGGACGCTATTGACGGTTGACCCGGAGACCTTCCAGATTGAGCTGGTCCGCATCTACTCTGGCCCGACCAGCCAGGGGGCAATGATCGAGATCCCCAACAAGCCGAATTACTTCGTCTACACGGACAGTGGCACGGACGCGGCATGGAAGATCCCGCTGGCCGGCCTGTTGGATCCGAACCAGGTGTTGCTGTCCGATATCGTCACCGATTTGTGCGTGCGTGCAGGCCTGTCAGAAGACCAGATTGATGTCAGTGACTTGACGGACGGCGTTGATGGTTTCCTCATTGCGCGCCAGATGACGGCGCGGGCCGCGATCGAGCCCCTCCAGCAGGCATACCAGTTCGACGCGGTTGAATCTGATAGGAAGATCAAGTTCGTGAAGCGCGGCGGCCTGACGGTCACCACCATCCCCATGGATGACCGGGCTGCACACGAGCCTGGTCAGGACATGCCGCCACACCTGGATACCCTGCGTTCGTTCGACTTCGAATTGCCATTTCAGTGTGATGTGGAATATGCCGATATCGACGCCGATCACCAGACAGGTAATCAGTACGACCGCAGGATCACCAAGGACACGAAGCAGCGCCTCAACCTGCAGCTGCCCATCACCATGACCGGCGAGAAGGCAATGCAGATCGCGAAGATCGCACTGTACGACGTGTGGAAGAAGAAGACCTTCCGGTTCTCGACGACTGTCAAATACGCTTTCCTCGAGCCCACGGATCTGGTCTATCTGCCGACTGAGAACGTGGTTCACCTTGCCATGATCACCAGCCGCCGGGAGCACCCAAGTGGCGTGATCGAGTGGGAGGCACGCATCGAGGACCTCGATAGCTATGACCAATCCGGGGCCGATGCGGTGCCGACCCCCTACACGCCCCAGTCGGTGTTCGAGCCATCCGACACCATCCTGGCCCTGCTGGACATCCCGCTGTTGCGTGATGAAGATGACAACGCCGGCTACTACGTGGCGATGGGAGAAGAGGCATGACGTGGCGCGGCGCGCAGCTCTACAAGAGCTCGGATGGCGGAACAACCTATGGGGCGGTGCTGTCAAGTTCCCGCAGCGCCATCATTGGCCGCGCCATTACGCAGCTTGCAGATTTCACCGGCGGAAACATTTTTGACCACTTGAATACGGTCACGGTCGAACTGCAGACCACCGGCACGCTTGTCAGCTACGAAAAGGCGCAGGTCCTCAACGGCTCCGGCGCCTTCCTGCTGGGGGCGCCCGGCCGCTGGGAGGTTGGTCAATACATGACAGCCACGCTGGTCGCGCCCAATACCTACGAGCTTTCGGTCCTGTTGCGTGGCCGGCGCGGGACCGAATGGGCGATGGGCACGCATCAATCCGGCGATCGTTTTGTGCTGATCGATATCGGGACCTTCCAGCGGCCAGCGCCGAGCGCCGCGGAGATTGGACTTTCCAGGCTGTATAAGGGCGTGACGATGCGCGACACGCTGGCCAATACGCCGTCCGAATCGTTCACGAACAATGCGGTCGGCCTGAAACCTTATTCACCGGTGCGATTGCGCGGGACCCGCGATGGGTCCAGCAACCTCACACTGACATGGATGCGCCGCACCCGTATTGGCGGTGAGTGGCGGGATTACGTGGATGCCCAGATTGGGGAGTCGGTCCTCGCATTCGATGTCGAAGTGTGGAATTCGGACTATTCCACCCTGCTGCGAACGATCACCGGCGTCAATGCGCTGACCACTGACTACTCAGCAGCAGACCAGACAACCGACGGGATCACGCCTGGCGATCCGGTTTATCTCCGTATCTATCAAATCAGCGCCATCGTTGGGCGCGGCTATAAGCTTGAGGGCTCCGTATGACTGCAACTGCAAATATCGATATTGGGCTGATCGACGTCAACCTTGGGCAGAAGGAGGTCATCGCCAATGAAGCCTTCGTTGTGATCGATGCGGCGTTGTCCGAGCTCGAAATCGATCCGGGAGACGCCAACTACACGCTCTCGACGTCGACTACGCCGCAGGAGTGGCAGTACGACATCATCAACGTCACTGGCGCCCTGACGGCAAATCGCGACATCGTTGTGCCGACTAATAAAAAGAAATACACGGTCGTCAATGCAACCACTGGTGGCTTCTCGGTAACGCTTAAAACGAGTGGCGGGACGGGCATCGCAGTTGCCTCGACCAAAACAGCAATCCTCCGGTGCGATGGTACGAACGTGGTGGAGGTGACGCCAGGCGCCGGCGCTGGCACTGGTTCAGGCGATGTAACAGGCCCCGGGTCGTCGACTAATAATCACTTTGCCACCTTCAGTGGTACAACAGGAAAGGTCATCGCCGACTCAGGGCTTTCGCTTGACACAGACACCACACTGGCTGCGAACAGCGACACTCGCATCGCCAGTCAGAAGGCGGTCAAGGCGTATGCCGATGCACTAATCGCAGCGAATGACGCGATGGTGTTCAAGGGCGTAACGGACTGCTCTGGCAACCCCAACTATCCCGCCGCCGATCGCGGGCACACTTATCGCGCCAGTGTTGCTGGCAAAATCGGTGGCGCAAGCGGCGTCAACGTTGAAGTTGGCGACATGTTCATGTGCCTTACCGATGGCACATCGGCTGGCGCGCAAGGATCGGTCGGCTCCAGCTGGACGGTGATTCAGACGAATATCGACGGTGCCGTGGTAGGGCCGGCCTCCTCGACCGATGGCAATGTCGTCCTGATGGATGGCGCCAGCGGCAAGTTGATCAAGGATAGTGGCAAGTCACTCTCCAGCCTCCTGACCGAGAGCCTGGTGGTCGCCTGCAGCGATGAAACAACAGCACTGACCACCGGCACCTCCAAGATCACCTTCCGCGCGCCGTACGGCATGACGATTACGGCCGTGCGGGCCTCCCTCTCCACAGCGCAGACGAGCGGATCCATCTTCACGGTCGACATTAATGTCGGCGGATCCACGATCCTCTCCACCAAACTCACCATCGACAACACGGAAAAGACTTCGACGACTGCTACCACAGCCGCGGTCATCAGCAGCAGTTCCCTGTCGGACGACGCCGAGATCACTATCGATATCGACCAGGTGGGCGATGGCACAGCAAAAGGCCTCAAGGTCGCACTGATCGGCACTCGCACATGATCGTCATCAATCCATTCATCCTCGGCACGGCCGGGCCGGTTGCATCCGAGTTCACGGTGACGATTGCCTCCGGTGTTGTGTCGAGTGACCTGACCAACTTCCCCGTCATGGTTCGCCTGTCGAGCATGCCATCGGGATTCTGGAACAACGTGAAATACGATGGGGGAGATGTACGCGTCACCACGACGGGTGGCACGACGATCCCGCACGATCTGGCACGGTTCGACTATGACGCGGAGGATGGCGTCCTGTTCTTCAAGGCTTCCAGTGTTCTCAGCGGGTCATCGAACTCCTGGAAGATCACCTGCGGCAATGCGTCACTTTCGAAGTTGGCATACACCGACACCAATGGCCGCAACGCAGTGTGGTCCGACTACGCCGGCGTGTTCCTGCTTGGCGAGACCGCCGACAACCGCTGTGGTGGCACGACGATTTCCGTCGAGGGCGATCCCGACTTCTTCACCAACACCGCCACATCGCCGCTTCTGACACCGGTGCAAGGCGTCTGTTCGGACGGCACATACTACTACTGCTTCGATAGCGGGGGGATCTACAAGTACGACTTGTCGTGGAATCTCGTGGCCAGCAACACGAATGCCCTGGCCGATTGTGGCATTGCAACCGCCAACCACATTGGCGATGGCGATATCCACAATGGCATCCTGTACTGCCCGGTAGAGCGCTACATCAGCACATCGACATTCAGCGTCATGCACATCTGTCGGTTTGATGCGTCGACCCTGGCATTCATCTCCAAGACCGACATTTCGGCGCAGGGACATGAGGCTTCGTCCATCGCCTACTGCACGGCCGATGATTACCTGTACGTCACCTCCTATGCGCTGGACGATAATTTCTATAAATACAATGCCAGCACAGGCGCATATATTGGCAGCGTGACGCTGACATGGCCTACCGGCGCACCTGGGGAAATGCGGGTCCAGGGCATCACCTGGTGGCGCGATGCGTTCTGGATCAACTCCGACTCGTTCTTTGAAATTTACCGGGTGACCCAGGCCGGCGTGGCTGCTGGCAGCGGCCTGTTCGGTGTTGTCGCAAACGAAGCAGAGGGCATGGGTAGTCGCGGCGATGTGCTGCTGGCGATGGAGTACAACGGCACCACCGGTGGCTACGTCCGGACATGGAAGCCGCGCGACGATCCGTTATGCGCTGGCGGCGGCGCGTTGGTCGCATCGGACTGCGATTTCCCGGCGACCGGCCTGACTTCCGCAACCACGTGGACGATGGGCGTCACGGCCGCAATTAGCAGCACGGGCGCCAATCGGAACATTGCATCGTATTGGAACAGCGCCGGCAGCGCGACGTCACGCGCAACGCTCGCCTATCGCAATTCCTCGAATGAGCTTGCGCTGTGGGACAACTCGAACTCCTGGCTGTCGGCCAGCCCGGTGCTGAACCCGACTCTCAATCAGGCATACCGCCTGCATGCGGTCTATTCCGGTACCACGAGCCGAAAGTTCTACGTGAATGGTGCCCTGAAGAATACGCAAACATCGATCAGCGCGCCGCCAGCCAGCCTGAATACGCTGCGCCTTGCCAATAATGGCACCGGCGAGCGATTCCGAGGCGTCCTGGGCTATGCCTATCTGCGTGCCTCTGCGCTCTCCGACGCGTGGATTGCCGCCGAATACGCCAACGTGAACGCCCCTGGCAGCTTCTACTCGATTTCATAGCCATGCAATTCATTGTCCGCTTCTTCGACTCCAATCCATCGGATAAGAGTTTGCTGAATCACACCTATACCTGGGAGATGGAAGCGCCCGACCACGCGCCTGGCCGTGTGATGGTTGGGAAGGCGGTGCGTGCTGCGGGCTGGCCAGCGGGCCCCTACAACCACAACTACAGGCGCCGCGATCAGCATGTCACGGTCGAAATCGACATGCCGGAGAAGCCTTACCAGTTGATCACGTTGATGATCGACGACCCGCAGAACTGGTATCCGTTGGAGAGCTTCCGCTATGTCAAGCCGGTGGATCCCGAGGTGGCGCAGGTGGTGTCATCCCGCCTGGGTATGCTCGGGATATGGGCCGTCTGTTTGTTCGCGCCGCTGGTCATCATCCCACGCCAACTGTATTTCGCGATCTTCCACCCGGCGCGGGCCAAGGGCATTGCCGTTGCCATCGACCGGGCGGCGAACGGTGCCCTGAACGGCAACCCGAACGAAACGATTTCCAGCCGTGCGAACCGGGCCCGGGCGAACGGCCAGCGCTGGGGCTGCGTGCTGTGCAGGGTGTTGGACTGGTTCAAGAGGGAGCATTGCCGGGATTCCGCAGGTAAATAGACGCCTTCGGGCAGAAAGAGTGGCACATGGATATGACGCTTTAGAAGGTGCTGATGATCGTCCTCCAGGCGGTGGCTGCCGGGCTGGTCACACTCCTGTGGTTCAACTTCAAGGAAATGAAACACCGGGCGGAACGAACCGCCCGCGAGCTCGCCGAGTTCAAGCTCGAGGTGGCGAAGAACTATGTCTCCACCCCAGAGCTGACCCAGGCCATCGACGGCCTGAATAAGACGCTCGAGTTGTTCCGCTCGATGTTGGAGCGGATCGAGCACAAACTTGACCAGAAGCAGGACAAACCATGATGAATTTCGTTCGCGGCATGAAGCGACATCGGGCGCTTTTTCTTTTTGGCGGCGCGGTGCTGGCTGCAATCCTTTCCTACCTGTCCGACCCGGACTCCGGCCTCTCCACGTTGATGGGCGGTCTGTCACTGCTGCAGGGCATCTGTGCCGTCGGCATGTCGCACTGGGCGCGTAAGGCGCTGATGGATTATCCGGAAGCCGACATGCGCAAGCTGTTCGGCATGGCCGGCAAGAATCCGGTCGGCGCCGGCCTGGCCTTGCTGGCCATCGCCATCATGTTCACAGGCCTGCTGATGGTCTTCGCCCCGCGCGCCAATGCGGCCGAGCTGCCGCCGGGCGCCATCAAGTACGGTCCGATGCTGAAGACCGAGCAGATGAAATATTGGCCAGACCACCCCCGGCCGGAATTGCTGGCTGCCCTGGTCGAGCAGGAATCGTGCATTAGCCTGAAGCACTCGAAGTGCTGGAACCCTGGCGCCCGCCTGAAAACCGATCGGGAAGAGGGCGCCGGCATGGGTCAGCTCACCCGGGCATACCGGGCCGACGGCACAGTGCGGTTCGACACGCTGACCGACATGCGCTCCCGCTATGCCCCGTTGGCCGACATGAGCTGGCAGAACATCTACGCCCGGCCGGATCTGCAACTGCGCGCCATGGTGTTGCTGGCAAAGGAGGCCGCCCGCCCCTTCGTCCGTGCCCGGGCGATGCTGGAATTTGGTGATGCGGCATACAACGGCGGCGTGGGCGGGGTGCAAAAGGAGCGCCGCGCGTGCCAACTCTCGCAGGGTTGCAATGCTTCCGAGTGGTTCGGTAACGTGGAACGGCACTGCCTGAAATCGCGGCAGCCGCTATATGGCGGCCGCTCGGCCTGCGACATCAACCGCGAACATGTCACGGGCGTGTTCGTGATCCGCCCTGGGAAGTACAGGTTGATGCTGACCGGGAGGTTCAGGTGAGTGCGCTGGAAGTGCTGATGGCGAAGGTGCTGGCCGGCGTCGTTGTCGTTATTGCCTGCACCTGGGGATTCAACCATTACGTTGACTCCGTGGAGCAGCGTGGGTATGACCGGGCCGTCAATGAGGGCAAGATCGCTCTGCAGGCGGAGAAGGACCACGCGCTGAGCGTGGAACGACAGCTGCGGGCGCAGCTGTCGAAGGAGCAGCGGCTGGCCGCTGAAAAGGAGACTCGTCATGCTGAAGAATTGGCTGCTGCCCAAGCTCGCCTGCGTAGCGGTGCTGACCGCTTGCTCTGCCCAAAACTCGGGAAAGTATCAGGGCCAGGCCCGGACGCAGGTCGACCCGCTGCCGGCGGATCTGCACCTGACGTCGAAGGAGAAGCAATTGTGCCGGACGTTGCTGCAGAAATTCTCGGCGACGCCGCAACAGCTGCAGGCCTCGTGCGGAAGTTCCGACGTCTCGAAGGATATTTCGCCACCTGCAAGGCCGTAGCCAACGGTGAACCGGTGCCGCCGATCCTGGGGCCAGAAGACCCATAAAGGCCGCCCAAGGTGGGGTGAATGTGTGGCGGCACGGCCACGTCGCAGCCACCGAGCGGTGTTCAGATGCGAGGCATTTAACAATCAAGTTCCAAAAATTGGAATTCCACGTTCCAAAAAAGTCAAAAGGGCTGCAAGCCTTCGCTTACAACCCTTTGATTTGACTATGAATTCTTTGGGGTGGCTGATGGGGCTCGAACCCACGACAACAGGAATCACAATCCTGGACTCTACCAACTGAGCTACAGCCACCACTGACTGCTTTTCTATCGCCCCGTAGC
>Ga0209675_1000319_pt1 | contig 43033 bp, 73 predicted proteins | sample AraplaCol_mLB_r2_2_FD_184280 | JGI IMG/M metagenome (GOLD analysis project Ga0209675, IMG submission 184280) | Arabidopsis root microbial communities from North Carolina, USA - plate scrape MF_Col_mLB_r2 (SPAdes) (version 3) | ecosystem: Host-associated > Plants > Roots > Endosphere | place...
AATGGATGATAAGGGGTGAGGGGAATGTGGGGTCCAGTAACTGGAAGAGACGTACTAGAGTTCTTTTGTGAGTATAAGTGGTATGTACTGAAGATTTCATGTATTCCCTTCTTAATCGGATTAGGAACAGGGTGGATTATATGGGGATGACTAGAGAAGAAATGATTCGATTCGTCATTGAAGGCGGAAAAGAGTTTGGCGAAGATTACAGTCTTAAAGGATTAGAGAAGATGTCTGATGGGGAATTGAAGAAACAAGTTGAATGGGTGGATTATCTGTTGGGTAAGTAATCCTAACAAAACAAACAACACAACGAACGAAAATAGAGGAGGGGAAAGAGATGGGAGAAAATAAAACAGGATTTCACGATTTATCAAATTATACAACTGAGTATGTTAAGAAAGAAGATTATTTGAAGGTTGTGGAGGAAAATGAGAGGTTAAAAATAAATTCAAATGATTTATTTAAACTAACTAAATTTATTTCAGAAGAAAGAGCTTGTTATGGTAGAGCTGGTGAACTTTCTGTTGATATTGCTATTGATGTGATTAAAACACTTGAAAAAGAGAAGTCGGAATTAAAAGAAGAATTAGAAACTCAAATAAACAATAGGGACTGGGAAGAAAATAAAGCTAATAAACTTGAAAAAGTGAATAAATCACTTCAATACCAAGTCAATCACCATTTAAAATTTAAAAATGATTATTATGAAAAGTGGCAAAGTGTCGAAAAAGAGAACGAAAGACTACAATCACAATGGGAATTAAATTCACATAAAAACACTGAATTAATTAAAAAGAATAAGGAATTAGAAAAACAAGCCGAATCACTAAGGATGCCAACTAAGTACTTTTATACTACTTATAGTTCATTTGTAGATGCTGGTTTTAGTGAAGAGCAATCTTTTGAGTTAGTGAAAGAAACGTTTATTACTGGATTGATGAATAATTAGAGGAGGAAGATAAATGTGAAAAATACGGAGAATTGAACCAGAATTGTACGGAAACTGTGTGAAATTTAAATGGGTGAAATACTTGGTATTTTCTTGTATAATAATTATGAAGGTAGATGTATCAAGGGATTGAGTGAGATTAATGTGAAATGTTTAAAATGGTGATTGGCTAGATTGGACTACCAGAACACGAACCATACATCGTACATGCGTAGAGAATATTCGTCTAGTTAGGAAATATATTGTGGAAATAAATTGGTCAGTGCATAAAACAATACAATCCTATGCATTAATTTAGCCTCAAACCGCATCATTTCTACCATAAACTAGGAGAAAATGGTGCAATGTATAAGAATAGCTGATTTTATGCATTCAATAAACACCATAATAACCCACCGAAACCTCAAGGTATGACTCATAAACCCCGTAAAATCAACACAAGGAACCAAATGACTTCCGGTAACATGTATTATGTAACTTGAATGTGCAATACATCACATACTTAAGAATAAAGTACTGGTAATATTTCTAGATTAAACAGGTGTATTTTTCTAAAGACTAAACACACCTAGATTTTGCTGGGAAGATTAGCAGAGTATAAACCCTAGCTTAAATACCTACATCGGATAGCTACTCAGATACTTCAACTATCCTTTCTCGTCATCCTCACTTTGAATGATGATTCATAAAGTGTTAGACATATCACTCAGTACTGATTGCCACATACAACAGTTACCACCTGCCATCACACTACTGTGTGTCATCGCTCGTCAGCTACTACCTACCACCACACAGCATCACACCATAGTGCCATACTACTGATAGTGTGTGTCCTCTCTATCTCTTACTATGATGCTACTATGTCTTATCTTTGTTTTATTCCTCGATAACAAAAGAAAATATTATTTGTTATTTACTTTATTTATTCCTTTGCCATTTATCTTTTTTATTTTTTTGTTTTTAAAAAAATAAATTTTAGTAGGTGGGGGTACCTTCAAAAAAATTTTTTGGGCTGGATGTAGTCACAATATATAAAATTTCATTTGCACACGTCAGCCGGTCTTCCCAAATTTTTTCCCCAAAACATCGCCCTCGATTTTAAACCAGAAAGGAGAGTTCAATATGACTAAAAAAGTAGACCACACAGAGAAATTCCCCTCTGATCCTCCCGAATGGAATGGTGTAGACCTACGAAAACTTAAAGAGAGACATCGTTCTATCCTTCGTGAACTTGTAGCCTCTGAATTCAATTACGAAGAAGTAGCTAATAAGTTTGAATTCCACGTTGGTTCAATCTATCGAATTGCTTCATACGAAAAGTCTCGTGCTTACCTTAGTTGGCTTGCGAAAGGTGATAGGGACGGACAAATTGCTTCTGCTCAAGAAGTCCTCGAACGTTTAACTTCTATTGCTCGTGAAGATACTTACGATGTCCATATTACCCCTAAAGGTCAAAAAGTAGTGAAGAAAGTAGACAATAGAGACAGTTTGAAAGCATTAGAACTGCTAGGTAAGTCTCATGCGTTATTCGTTGATAAAATCCAACAATCTCAAGAAACAACGATTGTGGTTGATATTGATATGTCAGATGATACAGATTTTGACCAAGATCAAGAAACAGAAGAATAATCACTTATGAGGGTGCTAGATAGCTAGTATCCTCAAATCCTCTTTTCTGAGTAAAGCTCAGGAGTTCCCCGATTTCTCTCCTCAATTGAATATCGTGATCATGGAATCCCTCCTAACTTTACTCCTGGGCCTTACTGAGGAAGGAGGACTTCAATGAAAGAACAACCTCAAATTAACATTACAATTAAGAAGCGATTCTTCAATGAATGTTACCTACCTTATCTCAATATTAAAGAACGATTATTAGTTCTTTATGGCGGAGCTGGTTCTGGAAAGTCTGTATTTGGAGTGCAACGCTCTGTAATTAAGCTTTTGAAGAACAAACGGAAGATGCTAGTTGTTCGTAAAGTCACAAATACAATACGTGAATCTATCTTCGCTGAGTTCAAGAAGGCTTTATCTACATTCGGTATCTTAGAACACTGCAAGATATCAGAATCAAACTTCAGTATCAAACTTCCAAACGGCTCTGAAATCATATTCAAAGGGATGGATGATCCAGAGAAGATTAAATCTATCCAAGGTCTGGATGACATTCTAATTGAAGAAGCCACAGAATTAACCCTCGATGACTATTCGCAGTTAAATCTCCGACTTCGTTCGAAGAAGAAAAACAATCAGATAGTCCTCATGTATAACCCGACATCCAAAGCAAATTGGGTTTATAAAATGTTCCACGAAACAAAACCACCGAAGAGCTGTAAAGTTGTCCACACCACATATAAGGACAATAAGTTCTTACCTCAAACGTATATTGATTCACTCCATGATCTTATGAGAACAAATAACGCCTACTATAAGATTTATGCACTGGGTGAGTTCGCAACATTGAGTAAAACAATATACGAAAACTGGGAAGTATCTGACTTTAATGTTATGGATTTATTTAAATCGGGATTGAAGTCATATCACGGCATGGACTTTGGTTACAGTCAGGATCCTACCACTTTAGTTTGTGCAATTCCTGATATTAAGAATAAGATTCTTTATATTTACGATGAACACTACGAAAAAGCTATGACGAACAGAGACATTTACAACATGTTATCTTACAAGCAATATACAAAACAAAGAATCATAGCTGATTCATCAGAACCTAAGTCGATTGAAGAACTCAAAAGACTAGGTATCTATCGTGTAAAGCCCGCACGCAAGGGTAAAGATTCCATCAATCATGGAATTCAATTTATCAAGCAATTCAAGATTATTGTTCATCCTAAATGTGAGAAGACAAAACTTGAGCTTGAGAACTATGTATACAAAAAAGATAAGTCAACAAATGAGTATACAAATGAACCAATAGACAATTTTAACCACATTTTAGATGCTTTACGGTATGCACTTGAAGAAGTAATGCCTCGTAACCGAGCTAGAAGTATGAGTAAAGCTCTTCTAGGATTATAGAAGAAAGGAGACGAGTATTTGAGCACTGAAGCTATTTATAACCATATAGTAATGCCTACGTTACACCCTCGAAAGAAACAATACCTCAAAAGCGTAACGGACATCCCAAAGATTATCGAAGTTGTCTGCTCACAGTCAATCCTTAAAGGTGACTACGCCTTTTTACGCCGTTACTATGAAGGAATCCACGATATAAATATCAGAGGATTCGAAGACCCTTACAAGCCAAACAATAGAGTGGCCCACAACTTCCCAAAGATCATCGTAGATACTGCTTCAAGCTACTTCACAGGTAAACCTGCAACGATACAATGCAGTAACCCCAAAGCAGAAAAAGAACTTCTCAAAATAAACCGTTACAATCAAGTAGACGATGTGAATTATGAACTGGACAAGCTGTCTAATATGTTTGGTCATGCTTACGAGATTCACTGGGTGGATAAACATAAAGACAAGACAGTCCATCGCTTCAAGTATGTATCTCCAGAGAATGCTGTCATGTTCTTCTCTCCAGATATGCACGAGGAGCCTATAGCCTTTGTGATATGGAAAGAAGTTGAAGATAGTGTCACAAAGCTTAAACACTTCGACATTCAACTCTACGATGATACCAACGTTACTGAGATTCGAGTGGATCGTAATACAAATGAATTCACTATAGGGAAATCCGACCCTCACAAGATGCCTTCCCTCCCTGCTATCGAGTTTCTAAACAATGAAGAAAGAAAATCCTCCTTCGAGACAGTCATCCCCTTAATAGATGCCTACAACAAAGTCGTATCCGATACAGTGAACGATGTAGAATACTGGGCAGACAGTTACCTTCTATTGAGAGATATGGCAGGTACAGACTCAGAAGATGTTGCTGCGATGAAGAAACAAAGAGTCATGCTTGTAGAAGGCTCAGGAGATGCTTCTTTCCTTACAAAGCAAACGAACGATAGACATCTAGAGAACATCAAAGATAGATTGACTCAAGATATCCATAAGTTTTCGCAGGTGCCTAACTTACATGATGAACAATTTGCATCCAACTTATCAGGGGTGGCTATCAAGTGGAAGATGAAAGACCTCGAAGACAAGACAGCCCAAAAGGAACGGAAGTTCACTAAGTCTATGGAAAAGAGACATGAACTTATATTAGGTACAGTCAAGTTTCTATCTGTGTCTGAAGAGTTATTCACTGAAGACGACATCATAGATATTACTTTCATCAGAAATATACCAGCAAACATTATCGAGCTTGCTGAGTTAGCTGCAAAGATACCTCCGAATTTATTCTCCAATGAAACACTTCGAGCTCAGTTCCCTATCAAGTACAACGAAGAGCAAGAAAAGAAACGTATTGAAGAGGAACAGAAAAGCAAAGTCAATGCTGAGATGGGGAGTAACCCTTTCCTTTCGAAAGAAGGGACACCTCCTCAGAATGCCGACCCTAAAGCATCTCCTCCAAGCGAACCTCCTAAGGAGGAATAACCATGGTAACTAAGAAACAACAATGGCTTATAGATGAAACTGAGAGGGTAGCTCGAGAATTACATGACAATATCGAAGACTATCTCCACATTTTAGATAAACGATATCAAGATATTCTCGGGAGTCTCCTTGCAGACTTATCTAGGGTACTTAATAGGTCTGACCCTGATGCATTCAAACAAGCTAGACTTCAAGAGTTGATATATCAGACTCAAGCGAGGATCACATCACTAGGTGGTGAAGTAGCTGATGAGTTGAAAGACAAACTTCAAAAAATATCCTCAGAGTCTAAACTTGCTCATGATGCAATCATGGAAAAGATAGCCCCAAAGGATTTAAAAACCTTTGTAGGTCTCCCAGTGGGAGCTATAGACATTGCTACAATGTTTGCTTACAAGGATTATGCTTTCGAGACTTCAATCAACAAAGCAATCCTTAAAACGGGAGAGAAGCTGAACGATATCATCGTTGAAGGCATTTCCAAAGGGTGGGGAATCACTCAATATACTAAAGAGATTCAGGAAGCAATGGACTCCCAAGCTTACTACGCTAAACGAATAGCTCGTACAGAAACCTCACGAGTCTACAATGAAGCTGCAAGCCAATCTTATAGGGACTATGGTGTCACTAAAGTAGAGTGGTTAGCAACTTTAGAGAAGAGAACTTGTGCAAGATGTGCGGCTCTTCACGGTAAGAAATTCAATATGAATGACGTTCCACCTATTCCGTTACACCCTCATTGCAGATGTACGACGGTACCTGTAGAGATTAACGGAGTAAAACTTTAAGTAGCACAACCTAAAAAAATCAACTTATGAGGGCTACGGCACTCGAAAGGGGAAAACGGAAATGACAAACGAAATCACTATTGAGCAAGTACAAGAGTTTTTAGGAAGTAATCCAGAAGCAGCAAACGCAGTGGCGCCTTCACTGTTTACTGCAGAACGTTTGGAATCTCATTTAGAAACTGATGAAGGTAAGAAGTTTTTACAACCTAAATTAGACTCATTCTTTAGTAAGAGCTTAGGTGTTTGGAAGCAAAACCATTTACAGAAATTAATGGATGATGCTGTACTTGCAGCAAACCCTGCTGAAACGCCTGAACAGAAACGCATTAAAGAGTTAGAACTCAAATGGCAGCAATCTGAGAAGCAAGCTGTCCGAGCACAGCAACGATCTACTGCGTTATCTCTAGCAACTGAGAAGAAATTACCTACTGGACTAGTAGACTATTTTGTTCGTGACTCTGAGTCAGAAACTCGAGAAGCAATCAATACTTACGAGATGGAATGGAAGTCAGCCATTCAGACATATGCAGAGAACTACTTAGGAAGTAATACTCCAAAGCCTCAGAACCCTGAAGCAGGCGGACAAGCTACACCTACAGGTAAGAGTTTTACAGAAATGTCTTACTCAGAGCGAAACGCTTTATACATGAGCAACCCTAAAGAGTTTCAACGTCAAGCATCCCTAGCAGGTATGTAAAGGCACTTGCCCTTAGTGAGACTCTATGGGCAAGATTAAACTAAATCGAAAAGAGGAATTTACATTATGACAGTAGTTAACGACGTATCAAAAAGTATTAACACTGATGTTATTGCCGTAGGTATCCAATCAAAATTAGGTAAGTTAATCAAGTTTGCACCCCTTGCGGATATTGATTACACGTTAGTTTCTAATCCTGGTACAACAGTAGTATTCCCTACTTGGTCTTACATCGGAGATGCAGTAGTGGTAGCGGAAGGTGGAACGGTTAGTCGTGATGACATCAAGGCAACTTCTAAATCCTTCCCTGTATTGAAAGCTGTAAAAGATATCGTTATGACTGACGAGTCTATCTTAGCAACAAACGCTGCTGTAGTAGGTGAGGCTGAGAGTCAACTTGGAGTATCTATTTCTAACAAGGTGGACGTAGATTTACTAGGTGCCCTTAAAGCTGCTAAAACTAATGTAGACCCTAATAAGCCTTCCATTGCAACTCAAGCTGCCGAGATTTCCCAAAAAGGATTAGCACTATTACGTGTAGCTTTCGGTGAGGATATTGAAGATGCTGTACTATTAGTATCTCCGGCAGACTATGGTGAAATCTTATCAATGAAGGAATTCGTAGCGGTTCAACAAGGTGCTCCTTTCATGGCAGGTACAGTAGGTCATGTAATGGGATTAAACATTGTAGTAACTGGACGTCTTACAAAAGGTGAAGCTTTCCTAGTTAAAGCTGGGGCTTTAGGGCTTTCGCTTAAGCGTCAAGTATTCGTGCAGACTGAGAACTTAATGGAAAAACGCTCTCAAGTAGTTGGCGCAGATATCCATTATGTGGCTTACGTGAAGAATGCTGAGAAAGCTCGTGCAGTTACTTTAACAGTCCCTGCTCCTCCTCCAACGGGAAACTAACGACGCCTGACGAGCCTGTCGCGAAGATGTCAATGATGATGTCCTCGCCAGTCTCATCGGAGGCTGAGGCTACCGATGGCGAATTAACCTACGAGGATATGACTCCGTCACAAAAAAGAGCATACACAATAGCAAAAAAGAAAGCTGAAGGGACTTAAGTTCCCTTGAGCTTTTCTTAAAAGGAAGTGAATGTATGAAAGGTTACATCACAGAAGAAGATGTTGATAAAGAATATTTGAATGCTCTCATCGAAGAATTGCTTCCTATTGTTAAACAGATAGGTAAACAGACAGACGAAAATAATGATCTTATCAAATATGCGCTCAAGTCAACAATCTATAAAGTTTTAATCTATATAAATCGTGTGGATCTTCCCGAACCTTTAAAAGATACTGTCATAGAAATGGTTTGCCGCCAAATGATTGAGTACTTAGAAGGATTAGAAACATCTAAACCTCAAGATGTTGTTAAGAAAATTCAACGTGGTGGATTCGTCCAAGAGTTTGAAACGAAAGGGACATCTGCCAATGTGCCGCGTGGAACACTCTTCATGAGTGATTATGTTAAGTATCTCAACAAATTTAGGCGGGTGAGGTTCGTATGAAGAATTATATTGTTGCAACATTTGATTCTAAGTGCAGTGTGACTAGAAAGGTACAAGTAACAAAGTCAAATGGATCAAAAGTATTTGAAGACAAAGAAATTTACACGAACATTCAGTGTGGATTGTACGTATTTCGTTCGGAAGAATACGATCAAAGGAGAACAATTCAACCTATTACAGGTGACTTTCAAGTGTATCTTGAACAACATATCGATATCAAAGCCGGTGATCGTTTTACATTTAACTACTATGGTAGAAGCTTAAAAGGTGTGTGTGGTTCTCCAATGGTATACGAAACCCATCAGGAAGTTATTTGTCGTCATGAAGATTACGCTAAAGAGAGTGGTACAGCATGATAGAAATTACTGTACGAACTGAAGGGGTCACAAACCTTTTGAGAAACATCGAAAGAAAAATAGACTCCGAAGGCAAAAATCTTGTACAGCGTCTCTCAGCTACAGGGGTTGCTGAAGCTAAAAGAAGAGTTCCGGTTGATACATCATTATTAAGAAACTCACTTCAGCTCAAAGCTATTCAAGTTACTGGTGGGCGCATATCAGGTGGAATTTACTCCAATGTTTTCTATGCTCCTTATGTTGAGTATGGTCATACTATCTACGGAAAAGGATACAAACCTGGAGCCTACTACATGCATGCGGCTTATGAACTTATGCTGTCCAAGAAGGATGCAGAAGTACAGCACTTCCTAAAAGAGGTGATTAAACGTTGAACACAAACTATGAAACTGAGAATGTGATGCAAACTTATGAGGATGCCTTAGTGGCTAAACTTCTAGAGATATTTCCTACATACGACATTTTCACAGCAGTGTCGGGACAGCAGCTTACAGATAACTGCCTAGTAGTTGACATTCGGTTATCCAACCTTCAAAGGGAATCTGAAAGTGTTCAGCGTAGAACCATCATGACAGACATTGGAGTGATGTCCACTGAAGGAGAATATGCCGTGGAAAATAAGCTCATGAGTATTACGCATCTCTCGTTCGGAAACATCACTAAAGTTATCAAGTCAGCTAGATTCAATAAAGTGGACGGGCTATATCATCTTACCTTCTCAATCTACTTGACTGAAATTCTATAAGAAAAGAGGAAACTGAATGACAACATCAATTATCGGTATCGATAAATTGTATTTTGCTCCAATGCAAGATGAACAAAAAGAAACATATTACAAACCTGTCCAAATCGGATACGTTAAAGAGTTATCAGTTGAGCCAGAAGTCGAGTCAGTGTCAGACTACGGAGATAATCGAGCGATCGAATCAGCTTCTGCGATGGGTTCTATTCCTGCAAAACTAGTACTTACAGGTATTCAACCAGATCGTGAAGCATTAGTTTTAGGACATAAGTACTCTAAAACGAACAAGACTTTAATCAAGTCTGCCGAAGATGTTGCCCCACAAGGAGCATTACTTTATCGCAGAATGAAAGCAGATGGATCATACCGATATAAAGTTCTTTACAAAGGACGATTTTCTTTGGGTAAAGAGGAAACAAAAACGAAAGAGGATAAAGTTGAATTCCAGTCTCCTGAATATGAAATTTCCTTTATGCCTCGTCTAAAGGATTCTGTTTACGAGTTTCAGATTGATGCTAACAAAGCAACAACTCAAAATCCGGATAACTGGGCGGTTGACTTTTTCAAAGGAGTAGTCGAACCATCTGATACCCCAAAACCTCCAACAACAGAACCTCCATTGCCTCCAGGTATTGAAAGTGCTGAGTTAGTATCGTCTACACCAACTCCTTAATCATAATAATATCCTTTTTAAAAAAAAGAGGGGTTGATATCCCTCTTTTTTATATGATGTTTAACTATAAATTCACAAAGGTGGAAATTAAATATGGAAATCAAATTATTAATCGATGGCGAAGAAAAGAGTTTTAAACAACCTGCTTTTATGCCAGCTATACGTTTTAAACAATCTGTAGGATGGGCTAGTTCTCTAGAGAAGGATTTTTCGATGGAAACTTTAGATGGTGCTGTTAAATTCATTGCTAATGATTTATATAATTGTCAATTCACAGAGGAAGAATTCTGGAATGGAGTTGATGCGGGTGATGTTACACAACTTATTATGAACACTATTACCTCACCTGCACGAAGAGCCAAGGAACGCATGGAGCAAATAAAAAACTAATGAACGTCAACCGAGAAGAGGCTGAGAAAATTGAATTCGCAGACGCTCTGAAGGTTGACGATTCTCCAGTATACGAATTCATCATGGATTTCTACATAGATAGATTGAAAGCTGGATGGGATTTAACAACTATCGACAATACTGACTTCATTCATTGGATCGATATCTCGGTTTATCAAACTATCAAAGAATACAGAGCTAGACTTGTAAAACTTGATGACTCGAAGTACTAGCTCTAGAAAGGAGGTAACCAAATGGCTCAAAATGAAACAATTGCTATAGACGTCCTCTTGAATGATAGTCGCTTCAAATCTGGAATTCAAAGCATGGTACGAGATTTAACACAAATACGTCGAGAAGCAGGTAATGCAGGGAAATCAGCTGAGAGTATGGGTTCTATGTTTAAAGGTGCAGCTACTCAACTTGCAGCTATCGGAGCGGCGGTTGGTGGCATTGCACTTGTAAAAAAGGGCTTAGAAAGTGCTGTAAGTGCCGGTATGTCATATACTAAGCAGATGTCGACTGTTGAAGCTATCTCTGATTCCACGTCTCTACAGATGGCGGAGCTTGGTGCTAATGCTCGAGAGCTAGGTGCTTCTACTGTATGGAGCGCTACCAACGTAGCCGAAGCTTATGAGTATATGGCTACAGCAGGGTGGACAGCTAACGATATGATTGCTGGATCGAAACCCTTACTAAATTTAGCCACTGCAGGGAACTTAGACCTTGCTAGGGCGGCTGATATTGTTACTGATACTATGACACCTTTTGGAATGAAAGCTGACGAAGCAGGAAGAGCGGCTGATGTGTTTGCTAAAGGGTCGGCGGCGGCTAACTTAAACGTTGAACAACTAGGGGAGACTATGAAATACGCAGCCCCTATCGCAGACACCTTCGGTATGAATATCGAGGAGACTACAGTATTAGCAATGGAGTTTGCTAACGGTGGTATTAAAGCATCTATGGCAGGTACTGCACTTCGTGCAGGTTTATCTCGACTAGCTAAACCTCCGAAGGCGGCGGCGAATGCTTTAGCGGACTTAGGTCAAGAGACAACCAACGCAGACGGGTCTATGAAGAATATCCGTACTATCATCGATGAACTATCTCCTAAGTTTAATGCACTATCGAACTCACAACAGATAGCGGCGGCAAAGGCAATTTTTGGCGAGGAAGCTTACGCGGGATGGATAATGGTTTTGAAAAACGGTGTAGGTGAATTTGATAAATTCAAAGGGATGCTAGATAACTCCTCTGGCTCTGCGGAAACAATGGCGAAAGTAATGTCTAACAACCTATCAGGCGCTGTTGCCAATACGCAATCAGCTCTCGAGAATTTAGGACTTATTGGTTTCTCGAAATTAGAATTTATGCTTACGAGTTCCACTAATGGGTTTGGTGCTTGGATAACCAAGATGTCGGAATCTCTTGATCCATTGGGTAATGTAGTTGAAGCTACAAAGCTATTGCAAACGGAGCAACAAAAGTTTGCTCAACAAGAAGCATTATTACTTCAACAGAAACAACAAGGCAAGATTACAGAAGATGAGTATCGTGCAGGACTAGAAGCAGCTAAGAATCAACTCACAGCAAATACTACAGAGACAGGAATCCTTGAACAGAAAATGAAAGCCTTGGACGCTGAATTTGCTAAAGGTGGAATGACTCAAGAGCAATACAAGATTAAACAACAAGAAGCGGCTAAAGAAGCGGCACTACTTGGTCAGACACTTGTCAAAGTAGGGGAAGATCAAAAAGCCGCAAATACATCATTTGAGAATTTCCAATATGCCCTCTCTAAAGTCAAAGATTTTATGGCTGAAATGTGGAACATCATCAAGCCCATTTGGGAAACAAACTTAGCCTGGTTCAATGAGCAGATGAAAACTATCAAGACATTTATCGATGAGAATGGTAAGGAAATAGAAGCCGTTTGGAATGTCTTATGGACAGCTATAAAGTTTATAGTGATTCCGATTTGGGAAGGTATTAAGCTTATGATTGAAGGGGCTATGAAGGTCATCATGGGTGTAATCCAAGTGGTCGGAGGTATCATCGAAGGTGACTGGGGTAAAGTATGGGAAGGGGTAAAAAATATCTTTGAAGGTATCTGGAAAGCTATTATCGGCTTTATAGATGCTACTGTAGGTAAGGGTCTTATTGGAGGACTTAAAAAGATAATCACCAAAATCTCAGAAGGTTTCCTTGCATGGGCTAAATCTCAAATAAAGGATGTCGGAAAGTGGGCAGATGATGTTGTCTCATTTGCTACTAACAATATTAAAGGTCTCCCGGGTGCTATATGGGATGCTGTAAAGTCAGTACCTGATAAGATTAAAGATGCATTCAATGCGGCTGTCAAGTGGTTAAAAGACCTTGATTGGTTTGACATCGGGACAGGTCTTATCAAGTCACTCATCAGAGGCATCACTGCAATGTCATCCTCTCTCTGGGGTACCATGTCAGAGATAGGATCTAAACTGAATCCAATGAATTGGTTCGGTAGTGGAAGCGGACGATATATGATTGACCCTGAAAACAATTCTATCGGGGAAACAATGCCGAGATCACCTTTCGGGTTTGATATCTTAGACGAATCACGCGGAAAGTTTAATAGATTACCTTTACAGTTCTTCGCAGGAAGTTTGCAAGAGGCAATCTCTGGAACGATAGGAGCTGTCAACGGAGGATTAGCTTCAGCAGTCGGAGCTTCACGGGCTATCAATGGTCAACTATCCGCAAGTAGATCAGCAGGAAGAATGGTAGGTTCTGCTATGACAGGGCAGCAGGAATCTGTAATGGTCACTGTGGATGTTCCGCTTTACGTGGATGGAAACGCAATAGCTCGAGCAACTGATAAGTATACACAACCAAGAAATGCACAATACGATAGACGTAACAGGACTCCTTTCAGGGTGTAATCACTGAGGGAGTCCAAGAAAGGGGAACTCTCATTGATATACACACATGATGACGCAATAAATGACGGCAAGCAAACTGCCCAACCTAACTTTGAGTACATGACGAAAAACTCGCTGCTCGACTATGAAGTTTACATGATGGGAAAACCAAAGATTACGACGGCGCAACTTAGATTTGACCAGGTTTACATTAGAGGAAGGCATAGTACGCTGACGCACACTGATGGCACATATGACGACATTACAATAGAGTTCGGAATACGGTTCCGCTCTAGAGGAATGACTCCAGATGTTCAGAAGAAACGTGATATTATCAAGTGGCTTAGGTACGGGTATGGTTACTCAATGACTAATGTTGATATTCCTAACACTGTAGTATCTCTACCTATCTATCAGCCTGAAGGACACTTAAAGTTTCACCATATGCCTAATACAACTTTCAAAGTTAAAACTATTGCGCCCTTCTCTTGGGAGTGGCATCCTCAGACTCAGCAATGGTTTACCAAATTAAGTTTCTTGTGTGACCCCTTCGGGTATGGAGACCTTAAGACAGTAAGCATCGGAACAAGCAATGCAACTTATACGTACTCCAAGACCGTTAAACCTTCAGAGTCTTATTGTCCCTCTATAGGTGTCTTAGGATATAATCCGGGGAGTGTAGGAAATCAGACTAGTACTGTCGGATATGAGTCTGCACAGTTTAGTGACAGTGCTACCTCTCAAGAGTACAGCGTACTATCAAGTACAAGTACCACTTCATATGTAAGTATTGGAACTGTTAAGGAGGCAGATATTACCTCTAATGATCGTAACCTTATTCGATCCTGTTGGACTAACCCGGTATCTTCAGGAGCTTGGGGAGGTTACCTTGGATGGGGAGAATACTACAACGGGGAATCTTCTTGGCGGAACCTTGTAACCTATGACACAGGAGGACGTCCAAAATATACTCGAAGAACTCAAAACAGATTCACGATGTATAATGACCATGATACAGAAGATTATTTACTTTACTATAAACTTTGGGCGCCTGTAGACGCCACTATTGTAAACGAAGATTCCACTTATCCAAATACTGATTTGCGAGGAAAACCACTTTATTGTAATTTCACTTTAGAGGGTGGAAGCGCACAAGTATCTGTGAGGTATCGCAAAGCAGGTACTACAACTATGGTGTCTCTTGGGTGGAAAACCGTTTCTCATCAAGTCAATATCCCAGCTGATGCTGAAGCAGTTGAGTTGTGTATCAAAGTCCCTCCTAAATCTTCCTCACGAATCAGGGAATTGGGCTTATTCAGAAACGCAAAACCTTCACAGCACTCTATAAACGTATCTACTATTGCAGTATACGAGACTGCTTGGGATATCTTTGCAATAGCTCAATCCATCGATCCTAATATCTTTAAAGGGTTAACTACTGACCAACAAAAAAAAGATAAGCTTTCCTCTAGAAACTTAAGGGTAGAACTTACATACAATTTAGGGTTCTGGAGTCAGGAAGTTGATAAGACTGCCTCGTTTAACTCTATTCGTATAGGCACTCGTCAGTTTGATCATCGTTCGAACTATGATAAGCATCTAAGTTTATCCGAAACGGGAAATATTGATAATTATTTCAGAAAGGTCAGCTCTTTCAATTATGTGGTCCCTACTCCGGTTACCTATATAAGAGCTGATGCAGAAGGAGCTTCTAACAGATCCGGTCAGTTAATCAATGTTGTTATTATGGATAGTGTTTCTAAGAATGCAGCATGGCTACAGCCGAGTTATACGCATTGTAAAGTCACACTAGATGTCCCAAATACTTCTAACTCCGTATCGTTTAGAGATATCGATGAAAACGCTCCTGTGTTTCCGACAATATTACTCGACGTAGACCAAACAGCTACTAAGATTCAAGTAGATACAACCTACAAAAACGGTGTTTATTCAACTTTCTGGGTTGATCTTCAAGTTGCAGGGGCTTTAAATAAGGTTCTTATAGATACTGAAACAATGATAGTAAAAGCTACCGATAACGCAAACCCTAATCAATGGGTATTCTACAATGGATATACTCAGGGAGGTTTCCCTTATATTTCTTCTGATTGGACTTATTACAATTTTAAAGGAATCAAAGGAGCTACATTCTACTATAGAAACAAGTTTCTAGTTTCCTAGAAAGGATTGAACATGGCAGAATTACAACCCCCTCAAATGAAACTCCCTCAAGTATTCCCTCGAGTGCTTGGGGAATCCCCTCGAAATTCAGATTATGTTTATCTTACAGGTGGTGCTATAGACTGGGAGAAGACCTACATTAATTGGTCTAACTGGAACGGTTACGCTATCCTTAGATTTGCTACAAAATGCGAAATAACTCACGAGCTTAACGGAGCTTATGAGTGTTATGTGGAAGTACCTTTAGACCATCCTTTCATCAGAGAGGTCAAAGTAGGGAGGGTTCTAGCTATTCAGACGATTCCTGGGCTTGTAAATGACAATGACCTTTTTAGAATATATAAAATAGAATATGACGATTCCGAAATGATGAGGATATACACACAACATATAAGCTACGACCTAAACGGAGTGATAGCCCCTAACATGGGTACACAATTCTTCACAGCATCAGAAATGCTTTATTGGTTACAGAAGGGGACATCATTTCCTTTAGGGTATAACCCTCCTTTCATTCTTCGTATTAACGATAGTTTAAACATTAAGAAAGGTGCAGTCTGGGGAAACAATGCAACCTTTATGGATCAACTATTGGGAGATAAAGGATTGCTTGAACAAGTAGGGGGAGAGCTTGAGAGGGTTCGTAATAGGGTGTTTATTTATCCTCAAGGAACTATCGGGGGATACAGTGGAGTTAATAAAGAGGATGAATTACCTTTTAAGATAAATCAAAACGTTAGAAACTTCCATTACTCCATAGACAACTCTAAAGCTGTGACGCATATCATGCCTTACGTAATATACAACTGGGATCCGCCGCAATCAGATACCACAAGAAGTTCAGGCTCTAAAGAGGTCTATGTCAACTTAAGACATGCCACAGACGGGAGACCTAGCCATGAAGCAATCCCTTCGGAGAGTGTAAATATTGTAAGTGGTCTCGCTCAAGATTTCCCTTACGTTCGAACTGTACCTGTTGACTTTTCAGACATGCTATCTAAGGATGACTATGATGCGGCTAAAAGTGTAAACAGTATAGATACTGTGAGATATTTAATTGCTCAAGCATTGCTATCCCGTGTCAATCAGATTAAGGGGACTTTACAGTATCAAATGGCCTACAATCCTGAAATATCTTTTGAGGTTGATGTTATGGACATTCAAGATACTCCTGAGTTCATTGAAGCTTTTCGTGATGTAAAAGACTTTATGCGGATCAGACTAGGGAGACGCTTTAATGTCTACTTTCCTCATACCTACCCAATATCATCTCAGAAAATGCGCATTACTAAGACAGTGTACAACGCATTATCTCAAGAGTTTCTAAAATTCGAAGCTAAGACAACATTCGTTAACGGGATTATACTTCCTAAAAAGTTTTATGGTTAATAAGATATTTAAGGAGGTGAGACAGACTAGTTTTGCCAAAATACAGATAGGAGTGATTAAATGCCAGACGAAGTTAATGTAACAGATGAAGATCTAAAGTTAGCGCTGTCAAATAAATCTGTAGAATTATTTGCTATGACAACAAAAGTTAATGACATGCAAAAGTATGTAGATGACGCTAGGAAGAAGAGTGAAGATGACAACGTACGGATTGCTGAGTTGAGTGAAAAAGTAAGGGAAAATGAGTCACTGAGGGCAGAAAACATTAACTTACAGAATTCCTATAAAGATGCTAACTTTAAAATAACACAATTAGAGACTTCAATAGCTTCTACCAAGAAAGAACGTGATCGCTATGTAACTAAATACTATGAAGCTAGCGATGAAATAGATATCTTAAAACTTCGAATAGGTGATCTTGAAAGGAAGCTTAGAGATAACGGGATTGACCCTGGTACCAGTTCAACAGGAGGCGGATGGACGACACCACCAGGAGAATTATAAAAATAGCAATTAAAAAAACAGAGCAGCTATCGCTGGTCTTTTTTATTTTAAAAGGAGATGAACGAATGACAATTGAAATTGGGGTTCTCGTTGCAATACTATCCCTAGCTATCAGTTATTTTGCGTACTCGCTTAACAAAACAAAATCAATCAAGTCAGATGGCCAGCAAAGTGCAGAAGTAAAAGCAGAGTTAGGATATATTCGCAAAGGAGTGGATGACATTCGAATTGATTTAAAAGCGAATGAAAAACAAATGATCGCACTTGGTGAGCGAGTCGCACGAGTAGAAGAGAGTTCTAAACAAGCACATAAGAGACTCGACAATTTAGAAAAGGAGACAAATTAAAAATGAATAAAGAAAATATCAAAAAACGTTTGCGTAACTGGAAAACATGGGTTGCGCTTTTTTCATGCTTTGGATTGGTATTATCAGCATTTGGAGTCACTGGATTCGAAGGTAATTTAGAAAAAGTACAACAAGCAATTTATATGTTTGGTATTGCATTAGGAGTTTGGTCAGATCATGAAGATGGAAAAGGAGATGTTGAATAATGGCTACAAATTATAACGAGGTAAAACAAGAGGTAATCAAAGAGATGGAACAACGCTATGGCTTAATCCCGGGATTCTTCAGCGAGGACAAGGCAGCGGGCGCTATCTTCTTAAATAAAGGTAATTATGGAAGTAGTATTTGGATGGATGGTGAAGGGCTTTTTTATGAGGACGATGTACCTTGGGAAGACTTGACTATCAGTAACGCAGTGCAAGACGGAGATACACCTGTAAAGCTTCGACGACATGGTAACTGGGTGCATATTTCGGGAGCTGTTCGATCAGTTAAGGCTCAGCAAGTGCTCGCTCAAATTACTCCTGACATTGCTCCCCATCAAGATTCCTACTTTGCGGCAAATGCTTTCCTTTCCTCAAATGTCAATCTCCCAGTAGCTGCTACGGTGTTAGTAACTAAAGAGGGTAAGCTCTCCATGTATCTCCCTGAAGCAACTACTCACTATGTAGCATTTTCGTTATCATATCCAATTAAATAAAAAAAGGTTTATTACGAGCATTGTCATGAGACAGTGCTCTTTTTAATAAAATTAAAAGGAGATGTTGAGTAATGGGACACATTGTAGATATTTCAAAATGGAATGGTGATATCAATTGGGCAGTAGCAGCACCACAATTAGATTTAGCTATTTGTCGAGTTCAATATGGATCAAACAAAGTAGATGAGTGGTATAAGCGATATGTAGCTAAATTAGAGGAGTATGGTATTCCGCATGCTGCTTATGCTTATGGATGCTATATTTCCGTTAACGATGCAATTAAAGAAGCTGATGATTTCATGGCTCGTACAAGCCAGAACGCTAAGTTTCTTGTATTAGATGTAGAAGATGATACATTACAATCCTGTGGAGCTAATAACCTCGCAACGGCATCTCAAGCTTTCATTGATCGTTGTAAATCAAAAGGTTGGAAAGTTGGCTTATATCTAAGTCATCATATGTACGAAAATTATGGTTTAAGTGGATTGAACGCTGATTTTCTATGGATTCCACGATATGGTGGTAATAAACCTAAATATGCGTGTGATATTTGGCAGTATACCGAAACTGGTCATGTTCCTGGAATCGGTAAATGCGATTTGAATTATCTGGTTGGTAACAAAGATCTTAATTGGTTTATTGGATACCCCGTTCAAGAAGTACAAGCTCAAGAAGAAGCATATCGTGTTCACATTGGGGATTTCGACTCTTTACAATGGGCAGCTGATGTAGAAGCAAAAGTGAGAGAACTATTCCCAAACTATGGTGTGTGGGAAGTTTGTTTGGAAGGTTCTGCACATCGAATTACTATTGGCGATTTCAACTCAAAAGAATGGGCAGATGAAGTGCTTTCTAAGTTGAAAGAGACGTTTCCTAACTACGGTGTATGGATTCAAAAACTATAGCAAAGAGCCGGCTCCTTCATGGAGTCGGCTCTTTTTTTATTTACATCCAAAAATCATCATAATAGACATCTTTATTTGTTAATTTCTTCAATGCTTTAATAATCTTTTGTGCATTTTTCATAGTTGGTGAAAATTTATCTCCTTGGCATACACGACTGATCGTAGACTTGCTAACTCCACTTCTTTCTGCTAATTCTTGTTGAGTAATTTTGTTTTTCTCCAGAAAATTGGAGAGCTTTGACTTTCTCCCTTTACCAGAAATAAGCCATCTCATCTTAATCACTCCTGTTTTTAAGTTCTTAGTACAAGAGTGGTCAAAGATTTCATTTTTTAAACATCCCGAAAATAGGAATTCTAAACATCATGAAAATCTTCTTTTCAATAAGGACAGCTTTTTTCCCGGTTCTTCGGCATAGAACTTCATATAGTCACACATCAAAATATTAATCAATTTATCTGCTGTGTATCCATGTCTGGGGAATAAGTTAGCCATATCAGAGAAAAACACTTCAATCCTGCGCAAAGTCTTTCTATCAATCTTTACTGTTATTGTTCCGTATCGCTCATCATCTTCATTAGATTCTAATTCATGTTCTGTATAGTGTTTCTTACTTTCTAGAATCTGAAATAGCTGTTCCATACTATTCTTAGATCGTATATGCTCAAGAAAATCTTCTACAAGTATTTCAGCAAGATCACTAGCATCACATTCACAATTTTCTTCTTCCATATCCTCAATGATAATACTCATACGGAAAAGATAGATTTTTAACATCTTAACTTCAAACTTATATTTCTCTTTTAAACTCCATTCAATTTTTGCCTTCTCCCACCAGTTTTTAACGCTCATAAGTTGAATTTCTTTAGTCATGATGTCGTACTTGCTATACATATATCACACCTCACATTGTTTTTAATGCAAAGCAAAGAATACGTGTTGCTGCTGCTCTTTGTGAAACTCCCCATTCAATCGCTAATTGGACAAGCTTAGAATGTGTTTCCTGCTCCAATTTCGCATGAATGTACTTTTTAGTGTCTTTATATTCGTATGCATGTATTTCGCTTATATAATCGATTCTGAGGTGTTCTGTGATTAATTTAGACATGTATTGTGTAGTTGTAATTCCTTGTTGGAAGGCTGATGTTCTTATTAATTGTCTTTGTATTTCGTTTACGGGGATTTTTACATCTTTTTTCTTATCAGAACGAATTTTACGAGGTTGTAAGTTTGTTATAGTAGTAGATTTTCTAGAAGGTTCGAACATAGGGTTAACATTTGTCATGATGCTCCCCTCTTTCGAAAATTCACCTCCTCCCTCTCTTTTATCTCAGGGACACTTTTCCATAATTCCGTTATTCCACGAAAAAGCGATGAGAGAGAGGGAAAGGTAAATGTTTTTTCTAGATATTTTTTTAGTAACCGCCGTCTTTTGGGAAACTAGGTCTTTTCTTTTTAGGGACTTCTTGTTTGATTGGTGATTCTTTCATAACAATAGGCTCCTCTGTTATATTCGGCATATGAATACCAGCACTACCACCATTACTCGCAATATAATAACGTATTGCATGTCGTACAGTTTCTGACTTTCTACTTCTTGGAATCTTTTTTAACCACTCATGAATATCTTTATCCAGCTGATCGTCATAACTTAGCTGATAAATTTTATTCGCCATCTTCTTCACTCACTTTAAACATTCCATATTTGAAAAATCCTTCTGCGTTTGCTTGTTGTGGTTTCTCTGCTACCTTCACACCACCAACTAAATCTTCAATAGCGCTTGCAAATAATTCTGCTCCGCCACCAGTAATGATAATTTCATCGAAACGGTCAAACGTTTTCCATGCGTTTTTAATACCTTGTTTAATCTTTTCAGATACTTGGAATACAGCTTTCGGTTTAATTTCTTCAAAATCAATAATGTGACGTTCTGAAAGTTTATATTGCCCTGATTCAAAGAATGGTTCAACGTGGTAGTATTCCACTTTTGCATTAGAATTTTGAGAGTTGATGTAATCTGCTATTTCTTGATAAACATCTTTCATTCCAGCTTCAACTGATTTAAACTCATTTTCACGACGTAGCCCAGTGATCGAGTCTAAATCTGTTGTTCCTGTTCCGATGTCAATTACTCCTACACGAATATCTTCGTAACGCTCATCAGCTACAAATCCATCTGTATCTAAGTATTGGCCCATTACAGTTCCGATTGGTTGAGGTAAAATGATAACTTCCTCTACATTAACCTTTACTGTTTTCCCATCAACTTTTACTGTATGTAATCCCTCAAATACTGCTTTTAAATCATTTGCTGCTTCTGTTCCGATTTCATTACTAGGTACGCCTGTGATTACAATTACTTCATCTGTCGGTTGTACTTTGCTTTTAAGAGCAAGATCAGCAAGAGCGATGCTTGTTAATACTTTGTATAAAGGTTCTTTGTATCTGTTTTGGAATCCATAAGTTGCAAATACATCTTTTACTTTTGTGATGTCTTTCCCCCAAACATATTCGATACCTTCAATTTCATAAGTCTTTAATTTCGTCTTTTTACCTGTAATTGATTCTCCTACATCCTTTTTAAAAGCCACTAATGAAGGTAATACTCCAGATGCAACTTCACTTCTACCTTTAATGTTTCCGTTACCGTGGTCAATTACTAATACTTTTTTCATCAAATACACAACCTTTCTAGATTCATTGTATAAAACTTTATTATTTATAAATTGATTATACAACAAGCGAACTGTTTTTCAATTAAAATATTAAAACTCTACACAATCATACTATTAAACTCTAGTTATTTTTATTCCTGATAATTTCACGAATCCATTTTCTTCGCAAAGGCTTCGCTAAATCAGTAATAATGCATATAGTGAGGCAGGGACGACGTAGGCTTGTCCTCCCTAAGATTCGTTAAAAATCCCTATAAACCGAAAAACATCTTTTTCACAACAGATATGGTATGTGAAATTTCAATGTGGTTATCTTTCTAAATCGGTCATGATGCCAACCAATCATAGAAAGGTACTTTGCCTGTATATTTGTGTTCGGATAAAGATTGTGCTATTAAACTACGATCAATTTTGTCTTCATGTAATTGCTTTTTCGCATTTTCTTTTATTCTACGAAGTTCCAAGTCTTCAATCTTATTCGCTAAAGCCGAAATTAAGTAATCCCTAAAGTTAGTAACCTTACCTTGGTTGTATTTATCCATTACTTTTCGTAAAACAGATTTAAAGCTTCGATCTGTTAATTCATCTTTTGTAGCTTCACGAAGAGAGTTGATTATTAAATTTAATTCTTCCTCTGGTAGGGAAGGTGAAGAGAAGCTTCGCTTATCATCATCAATTTTCGCTATATCATTTATATATATATTGGTATTTTCTTTCTTGGTATTTTTTCTTTGGTTATTTATAATGTACTGACTTTCCGGATTCGGGATTTCCACATTCGGATTTTCAGTAAATGGTTTTTCGGAGCTCTCCGAACTTTCGGAAACCGTATCCTGGATTTCAGGAAGTGGTTCTCCGAACTCCACACGAAGTTGATATCCAAGTGAATATTGCTCTTGAATCGTTTCTTCTAATATTTCAGCCACATCTTCCTTTACTTGTCCGTAAATATAGATTTGTTCTTTATGCTTGCCCTTGTCCAAAACTTTCACACGAGCAACGTATCTATTATGTATTAACTCTGTAAGTGCATTGTAGTGTGCGTCACGTCCGTTTTTAGAACGGTTGATGATGTCAGGCATAGTAATCTTCCAAGAACCTTCTCGGTGTGAACAGAATTGAATTAAAAGGTATTTCGCCATTCCTGTCAGTTTGCAATCGTCAAGTAAAGCGTTCTCTACTACACTGTGTCCTCGTTTCCGAGCATGTTTGAAAATATCATTAGTCATAACAAAAAATCCTCCATTTTCCTCCCCGGCTTAAAATTGGGTATAGGAAAGTAGAGGATTTGTATTTACGTTTTTTTGAAGTTATGATACTATCAATATAGATAGCAACAACTTAATAACGTAACTTACAAAACCTCTGCTTTCGGAGTTTTTAGAATGGTGTCTTGGCGACCAACCTATCGACCATCTAAAAACTGAGCCGGGGGTTTTTTAATTTTATATAAAAGTAGTTGTTTAAAAATCTATGTATCTACCCTCAATCATAGCAGAAGATTGACGAAAAAAGAAGACAAAAAGAGAAGACACTCGAAATGAGTGTCTTATTTTAATCCAAATTGCGCCTTATTTGTAAGCTTCCCACCTTGGAACATAAAGTTAGCATTTGCTCCTGATGTGCCTTGACCTTTCCACATATACATGACTGTGTAAAACTCTGTTCCTTTATCTCCACTTTCAGATAAAACTTCCCCATCGCTACCAATGATTTCTTTTACTTGATCATATGTCATACCGTTTTCAATTCTGTCAAACTCATCTTTAGATATTGTTGGTTTCCCAGCGCTAGATCGTTTTTTGTTTTCTTCATCAGCTTTTTGTTTTTCTTCTTGAGCTTTTTTAACATTCGCAGCAACAATTTCATGTTCCTTTTCTATGTAGTCAGGAACAGACATATTGTACTTCTGAGCCATTTTTTCAAAATGTTCCAATACATCCTTATCCTTTGAATCTTTAAGGTCAGTTGGTTCATAAGACTGATATTTCACATTGTATTTGTTGTAAATCTCCATGTTTACATTACGACCATCATCCATTTTTAAAGCTGTTTCCTTTGGCTTTTCTTCTTTCTTAGGAGCTTTTTCAACTGATTTATTATCGTTTTGAGAAGTTTTTACATTAGTAGAAGCGGCTTTCTCTTCTTTCTTATCAAAAATCGCGCTAATTGTAGCAACAGCGATAAATAAATACACAGCGATTGCTACAACCATTTTCCATTTAGTATTAGATCGGAACCCAAGTATTTTATTGCGGAACTTTCTTTGAATTAGGTGTGTTTCAAGATTTGTGTTGTTTTTAATAAAACTCTCAATCTTTTTGCCGTCTTCTTTTGCTGTAAGTTCAAATGTTTTATTTATACCTTTGAATCTGAATATAGATTTTATAGCAAAGTGATCAATTGTCACATTGTCATAGTCTGAAATTTGATGTGTAACTAAGCTAACAACATCATCAATACTTTTATCATAATCAAAAAGTTGAATGTGGTCTTTTGTGATAGTAGCATATCCTGATTTACTCTCTTCAAATCCAGCTCTGATGATGATAGGTGTATAATTTTGATATCTTCTAGCTATCGCTTGTTTAGCAAGTTTATCATCACTAGGCTTTTTCTCGTTTTTATCTTCTGCCATTTTTAATTGTTCCCTCCAAAATGTAAGATTCTTAAACAAGCATAACAAATTTAGTTACAACTATTTTGTCATATTGTGTCGAATAAATTAAAAAAAGAGAGCCTAAGCTCTCACTGTCAAATTTGGTAATATTATGTAAAATTTTACCACTGGATATTGGAAAAGATTTCTTCTAAAATGAAATCAAATCACAACAGATCATCGCATTCACTCAAAAATCTCACGTAATGATCGAGTTGTTTGCAAAAATTCTTTCTTTGGCTTTCAGATAACGCCGCATACGTTTTTTGAACACCGAAGATAGTATTATGTAGCATTTCATCATCAACAGCGTCATTTCGTCCAGTAAGCACGTCTAATGATACGCTGAAATATGAGGAGAGGCGAAATAAAGTTGCAAGGTCAGGTTCAGAAAAACCATTTTCATAATTGTTAATCTGGCTTCTGCTGAGATTTAGATCATGAGCTAAATCCGCTTGTCTTAATGAACGACTTTTTCTGAGTTTTTTTAAAGTTTCACCTAAAGTTTTCATACTATTAGTATAGTTATAGGGATATCGATATACTATAAATGATAGATTTATTGTCATTTATAGTATAGTGATTGATTATTAACCCTGATGAAAATAAAAATAAGAACTTATGTTCTCTTTTTATCGAATTGGTGGTAAAATATTCATGTGAGGTCTTTCAATACGAAAATGCATGATTGCATATTTTAATCCGTGAAACATGAGAAACGTTGATATATATCGTTTCTCAAACTTTCTCAATATTTATCTGATAACTCTATGACCGAATATTGGGAAATTTGTGTTATTATGAAAGTAACTAAAAAACGGACGCAAAGAAAAAGACCCACGGTGTAAGTAGTGTTGGTCGCACTCTTACACTGCCCCCTAATCAGCCTAGGGAACATTGTCGCGGATCTTGTACATACATATTATAACACAACTCAGAGTGAGAGTGACACGTTTTCCTTTATATGTAAAATTTTGGGGTGACGTGTCTTTTTTTGTCCAACAAGGAGGACAAATGTTGTGCAAAAATTATTGAACAGTCTCAAAGGGGATTTATGTTTAGCAGGAATCACGAATAGTAAGTTAGCGTTATCTTGGGGAATATCTCCAAGCGGTGTATCTGATGTATTCAAAGGTAAAAGACAAATGCGGTTTTCGTATCTTTCTACATCATTAGCTTTGTTGAAAAAAGGGATTAAAACAGAAAGCGAATTCATTTCGAAATACGCTGAAGTTGCAAAACCTAAAAACAGAAGAGAAATTATGGAATATCTATCTTTACGTGGAGATTTTAACTCACTGAAGAAGATTGTAGAACAAGAAAAAGAATCAAAAACAGGTACAAATAAAGAATGGGCTAATGTCTATGATCTGATTTACAAAAGATATACTCAGAAAGTGGAGCTTCTTGAGTTCTATAACTTGATGCGAGAGAAAAATAAGAAGACAAACACTTTAGAAATGAAAGTCTTGATTGATTTATTATTATGTCAACTCTTATATCAGACTGGAAATCATGAATTAATATCAAACAAAATGGATGAAATCCAGTCAAATATTAAACTTATATCTAATAAATTTATCGAAAAAACATTTGATTTACGTTTAAAAGAAGCTGAAGCTGTTCTTCACTTAAGAAGAGGTAACATAGAAGAAGCTCGTAACAAATGCAATGAGATGCTAAGTGCATGTCAACTTAATCCTTACTATTTGTTACCTCAAGCGATTGCTTATTTTAAATTAGGTGAGTCTTATATATTTGAAGACTACGAGAAGTCTAAGAAGTATTTGCTCAAAGCTTATGAATCATTAGATGGTTTGGATTTTGTAGGTATTAAAGAAAAAAGAGAAATGTACCAATACACTCTTTCTTTTTTGAAAATATATCACGCAAAAGAAATGGATACTTTGACAGAAATTCATAAAGCTGAGTTAGCATTTTTAAAAATTAGACAAGGGTTTAAAAAAGAAGCTAAAAAACTATTAATGGAATTAAAAGACGAAAACGGGAAGTTGAGCGCTATACAAACAGTATATTTAGCAATGGCATGTGATAGTGAATCTTTAATGAAAGAAGCTCTTGAAAGCCTATTGCAAAAAGGTGACATATTTTACTCTCAATTGGCTAAAAGATACTTGGGCTATTCTTGAAAAAATGGTATAATTATCTTTAGAGAAGAGGTGAAATGATTGAAGAAATTTTTAGCACTTTTACCTATTTTGTTAATGGCAGGAATGTTCACGTTCACCGCTGATAATCAAGAAGAATCTAATCAAGATGCACCAAAACCAGTAGTTCAACGAATGATGGTTGATCCAGGCGGCTGGTAAGATTTAATGATATAATAAAATATATAATAGATTTGAATGCGATCATCCTTACGGGTGGTCGCATTCGTAGTTTCTGGGGATATTCTGTTTTTTTGAGAATCTTTAAAAACAGAATTTATGGTAATAAATTACAATATTTCTGGAGGGGTTTGGGATGACTAAAGAGCAATTAGAAAAAGAATTAATAGAAATTGAAAACAACTTACAAGGAATCTTTAATACAGCACATAACGGCAATGCAGAATCATATGAGATGTTATTAAAAATAAAAGAGGCGATCGGTAGCATTTAACGCTATCAATCGCCTGATATTTTTACTAGTCTTTTTATCATCTCGATAAGTTCTTTTTGTTTTTCTGGATTCTTAGATCGTATATCCTTCATCACTTGTTCCAAGTCGTCCTTAGCTGTTATATCAGGATTCCTTTCATCAGATTCACCTAAAATATAAGCTACAGACACATTGGCCAATTTAGCAATTTCCAAAGTTAGTCTTTTAGAAGGGCATTTTTCACTTTCTTCATTTTCCCACATTGAAACGGCTGATCTACTTTGCATTCCTAACGCTTCAGCAAATTCCCTTTGACTCATTTTTAATATATCTGTCCTTATTTCTTTTACTCGTCTACTAATTAGTTTGTAATCCATTTTTTTAATCCCCTTATTAGTTATTAGTAATCCTAAGCTTACTAATGATATAAAAACTTCTCTTATAATTAAATTTAACAAAAATGTTCTCAAAATGACAACACTTTTTCTTAAAATGACAGCACTTATAAAATTTTTCATATTTTTTAAATTTAGGGGTTCTCAAAATGAGACCTCTTATGTTATACTCAAAACAACGAAACAAACAAAGGGTGAAACCAAATGAAATTGAACACTGACAAGATAAAAAACCTGAGGTATTCAAAAGGATTTACTCAATCCGAAGTAGCTCAGGCGTTAGGTTATACAAATAGAAATTCTTATTCGCAAGTCGAAACAGGGAAGCGCGAACCTAACTTACATAGAATATCCCTGTTAGCAAATTTATATGATGTGAAGATCGATGAATTGATTAATTAAATTATTTTTTTGGTCAAAGAGTCTCAAAAAGAGACGTCTTAAAAAGTGAACTATTAAGGAGGAAAGAAAATGAATCAATTACAAAAATTCTCACACAACATGTTCGGCAACTTAGAAATTCTTATTAAAGAGGGGAAGGAATACTTCCCGGCAACAGATGTTGCAAAGTCGCTTGGGTATTCAGATCCACGTAAAGCAGTTAAGCAACATACGAAAGAAGACGGGTGGGTGATTTGCCCAGTGGTCCTTGAAGGGAAAAATCAAACGGTTGATAAGAAATTCATCAACGAACCCAATCTATACCGCTTAATCGTTAAATCAAAACTTCCACAAGCAGAACAATTTGAAAAATGGGTGTTTGAAGAAGTACTTCCTTCTATTAGAAAACACGGAGCATACATGACAGATCAAGCTCTCGAACAAGCGGTAACTAACCCAGACTTCATGATTGGACTTCTTACCAACTTAAAAGAAGAACAAGCAAAACGCCTTGAAGCTGAACGCAAAATCTTACAGCAACAACCTTTAGTAACATTCGCTGAAGCAGTTAAGGTATCAGTAAACACAATCTTAGTAAAAGACCTAGCAACATTATTAAAACAAAAAGGAATTGATACAGGTCAAAATAGATTGTTCGAATGGTTAAGAGAAAACGGGTACCTATGCAGTAAAGAAGGAAACATGTACAATACGCCAACTCAACGATCAATGAATATGGGTTTATTTGAAAAACAACCTTATGTAAGAACAAACAGTAATGGTGAATTCGAAACGAAGTTCACAACAAAAGTTACGGGTAAAGGTCAGCTTTACTTCATTAACAAGTTTCTTGGAAAGGAAGCGATTTAAATGATGGAAAACCCACTATCACTAGTAATCTTAGGATCTGTAATTTCAATTGGAAGTTACTTGATTTATAGGATAGATGTTTGGGCAACTAAGTCGGGTTTAAAGGAGGTAAGCAAATGACACCTCAAGAGAAAGAAGCTTACATAGAACGACGTAAAGAGTGCATGGCGCACTGTTCATTTAAAGAGTTAATTGCTGATCTGAGAGGGCAGAAAGAACTGGTAATCAAATGGGATATGGAACATAAACGATGCGGTAAAGAAGTATTAGAGGTTTTGCTGAAATAGGACAAGCGTTGTGCTTGTCATCATGATCGGGAGCGGACACCTTTCCCCCTCCACCTCGTTTCTGGTCATGATGATGCGTACAGCATCAAAACAAAATAAAAAACCGCCCTACCCCTAGGACGGTTTGGAGAAAACAAATGTAAATTCACTACTTACATTATACCAAATGTCTTCTCCTAAAAACAAGGAGGAAGTTAAATATGAAAGATGGCGTAATTCTGATGTATTGCAAAGATGGTGTGTTATATCCAGTGGCATTAACGAATGAACAAAATGAAATGCTTCAATTCACATCACGATTATTCTCACCATTAAAAGTTGTTTTTGATAAACCGCAAGGACAAGCTATCAACTTAATGGAGGGACGTAAAAATGATTGAAAATCCAATTACTTACGGAAATCATCACGATTCATCAGCAAGAGACTTCATCGAATATTGTTGCGGTTGTGAAGGTGAGATCTATTACGGTGAAAGTTGTTTAGATTTCGATGGTGATTACTTACACACAGAAACAGAGTGCATCAAACAATATGTAGAGTCTCGTTCTACAGAGAAAGTGGCAGGTGAATAAGATGGGCCTACAAAACAAAATCGAAATGGAAATTCAAATTCTTATGAGTTTAATAGAACGCTATAAGCAAAGTAATGAGCCAGGAGCTTTATCAATGGTTGTTGCTTATGAATACGGATTACAGGCGCTTATGGGAGTGTATGAAGCAAGTCAGCAAGAAGAGGTGATTCTGTTTTGAAACGAGCGATAAAGGAATTACAAAAATCACTTGGAGTCGAGAAAAGAAAATTAAGTGATTACGAGTTTAAGTTAAAAAACCTAAAGGAACATGAAATTTCACTTCGTGAAGGCATAGCGGATGTGAAATTGACAATCGTAGATATAGAGGAAACACTTTCAACTTTAGAAATCATGACAGAAGGAGCTGAAGCATAGTGAATAGAAGCGAATCGATTGTTGAACTGGCAAAAGCATTAGTGAAGTTCAATTCAGAGGTTAACAAGATTGCTAAGGATGCGGATAATCCTTTCTTTAAAAACAATTATGCAACATTAGACACGATTATAGATGAAATTAGACCAATCCTTTCTAAAAACGGATTAAGCATTATGCAAATACCAAGCGGAGACGGACAGAACGTCACTTTAAAAACACTATTAATACATGAGAGTGGTGAATGGTTAGAAAGTGATGAGCTAACAATGAAGCCGGTAAAAAACGATCCGCAAGCAGTAGGGAGTTGTATCACATATGCTCGTCGATATTCATTAGCAGCATTTCTTAGCTTGAACACAGGTGAAGATGATGATGGTAACAGCGCTACTTACGGAAAAGGTAACAAGCCTAATCAGAAGAGTAATAGTGGACAAGCTCCAAATAAACCACAAGGAAACAGTGGCGGTGGCGGCAATGGTAAAGCATCAGAGAAACAAATGAAGATGATAAACGCAAAAATAGCACATGTAGCGGTCATTTCTAAAGCAGAGAAACAAACAATCGAGGATACATTAAAAAGCAAAATTGGAGTGACAAACTTAACAGAAATAAGCCCACAGATTGCCTCTAAAGCAATAGAGATACTAATCGGTTGGGAAGATCAGTACAAAAAAGCTAACTAAGGAGATGAAAACCCATGCTGAACCATCAAATCACATCAAATGTCGTCCTCCCAGCATGGGTTTATGAGGATGCAAAAACAGAACAAGAGATTAAGAGGAACGCTTGCAGGTATATCAATCGCATACCAAAGCGTTATCCCGGATATAGGGTTTTAGAAGTAAATGACGGTATAGCAAAATGCGAAAGGTGTGAAGATTGATGTTCCGAGTTCCAGTAAGACGAGGTTCAATGACAGAAATATTAAAAGCAGTTCGTGATTTAGAAAAACGAGGTTATGACTATATAACTCCCATTAAGAAAGTGTACAGAGCGGAAAAAACTTTCTATAACGATGGGAAATTTAAAGGGAAAGACAAGATTAGGTTTACAGGCATGGATGATCATGTCAGTTACGAATGTTGGATGAAGAAGGTGAACTGATTGAGCAATTTATTAATACATGAACCACCATTGATGGTTTTGCCTTCTTTAGCGAAGGAAATTGGGTTAAATGAAGCAATAGTGTTGCAACAGATACATTATTGGCAACAAATGTCTCGTCACTTTCATGATGGGAAACGTTGGATCTACAATAGCTTTCCTAAATGGAACGAGCAATTCCCGTTCTGGAGCGAACGTACATTAAAACGGATATTTAAAAGCCTTGAAGATAGAAAGTTATTGTTTGTGGGTAATTATAACAAGTTAGCAATAGACCGGACCAAGTGGTATTCCATAAATTATGAAGTATTGAATGGCATTGGTGGACAAAATGGCACGACCATAGTGTCAAATTGGCACGATGAGAATGCCAACATGACCCGACCATTACCAGAGATTACTACAGAGAATAACAACAATAATATATATGCTGCTAAAGCAGACACGAAAAAGAAGTCTACAAAGCGTTCTTATAGTGATGATTTTGAAGAGATATGGAGTATCTATCCCAAGAAAAGAAACAAGCCTAAAGCGTATCAACGCTATAAAGAATCTTTAGATAAAAATCACAGTCATGATGTTATTAAATACGGAATTACATGTTACGCAAAAGATTGTGAGAAACAAAATACAGAATTACAGTACATCAAGATGCTAGAAGGCTTCCTAAATGACGAAAGGTATCTTGAGTACAAAAAAGTAGATTCAAAGCAAAAACCAAAACAAACAGCTATTTCTATTGATAATTTACTTGATTGAGGTGTAACGGATGGATAAGTACCAGGTTCATTACGAAAACGAATGCTACAGTCTTGGCATGATGATGCGAGATAACAGTTTAATAGATGAAACGAGATTAAAACCGAAACATTACATTAATCTTCATAACAGAAACTTATTTAAAGTGATGAAGGAATTACGTAATGAGGACAAGCCGGCAGATATGAACTCACTTGCACAAGTGGGAGAAAACAGAATGGCAACGTTTGGCGGTGTAAATACATTAAGTAACGTGTACGGATTAGGAGTGCTTAGTCATAACTTTAAATTCACACAAGATAAGATGATTGAATTTGTGGCGATTGAGGAAGCATTGAACGAGGTTGAAAACTTCAAAGAGAAATCGAAGTTCGTTCACAACTCTAAACAACTGAATGAGCTGATTTCCAAGATTAATAATGTACAAGTTGCCACTATAAAGCCTCAGCCGTCTTTTAGGGAGAAGTTACAAATGAGGGTGAAACAACATAGCGAAATGCCGGAACAAGGCTTGAGTGGAACGCCAACAGGGTTTACGAGTCTTAACAAAGCATTGGACGGATGGCAGCCTTCAGACTTAATTATTGTTGCAGCACGTCCGAGTGTCGGAAAGACAGCTTTCGTACTAGAAACAATGCGACGTGGTGCAAAAGCGAGTCCAGATTATATGGGAACATTCTTCTCTTGTGAAATGGATGAAGACAAGATTATTGATAGATGGATTGCAACAGAAGGAAAGATTCCGGTTGCTACGATGAATAATCCAAATAAATTCTTTGCTGGAAGACAGGAGTATTGGGAGAAGTACCACAAGGCATGTGGAGAATTAACAGAACTTCCTATAGATGTTCGTTCTGAAAAAGATATTAACGAGATCCGTGCAGTGATTCGCAAGATTGTAAAAGAGAACCCAGGAAAGAAACACCTCTTTGCAATCGATCACTTAGGACATGTGAATATCGATGAGTCATTTGATAGTAACCATCTCAAGTTTACATACATCATGAAACAACTGAAAGATATGCAGAAGGAATTTAAGGTACCTATTATCCTCATAGCGCAGCTTAATCGTGGGGTAGAGGGTAAGCAAGATAAAGCGCCAACAATGTCCGACATTAGGGAATCAGGGAGTATAGAAGAGATTGCAGACGTGATTATCTTCCCACACCGTCCAGCTTACTTTGACAGAGAACAAAGGGAAGTGCAAGACATTCACGATGTGGAGCTAATCATTGCAAAGAACCGTAACGGGTTCGTCGGAACATTGCCGTTCCAGTTCGTTAAGAAAACGAATTTATTTATCGATAAAGGAGTGTGATCTAATGACAATTCTAGACATCTATACAGAAGCGAAGAAGGATGGAATCGTAAGTGTTTGGCTACTTATTGAATACCTTGTATTCGAACGAAAAGCAGTCACATTCGCTGATGAAGTGGACAAGCTAGATCGCTTCTTCGAAGACAGATTCCGAAACAAAATGAATGAGTATTTAGTAGATTACATGAAACAGCGTGGCATTAGCGCGGCAGCATAAAGGAGTGGCTAGAGATGGCAAGTCAATTATCAATTGAAGATATATTAGGAGCTTCTGATTACTCGGCAAAGAGCACGGCAGAGCAATTCCTCGCAAACGAACCAGTTATACCAACGTATGCAGTTGAGTTCTATGACAAAGATGAAAAGCAAAAATTACGTTGGTTTGAAGCGGAGACAGAGGGCGAAGCCAAGGGAATGGCTAGGGATAAATACGGCAGGATACAGATTATTAAGAGCTATGTTTCGGATAGGTCACTTAAAGAAATTATGGAGTTGGATTAAGGGGGATGGCTATGAAATACAAACTGGTTGCAACTTGGGAAGATTATGAAATTGCCGAGAAGAATGGCATTAGCAGACATAATGTAGATCAAAGGTTAGCTATGGGTTGGGACCTAACAAAAGCGACGACTGAACCTATTGCAAACTCATTTAAGAGAAAACATAAAAAGTATGTTGATTTAGCAGAGAAAAACGGTATCAAATACCCTACATTTTATAATCGTGTGAACGTGTATAAGTGGAGCTTACAGGAAGCAGCTACTACTCCTATTATGACAAGAGAAGACGCATGGGAAAAATCAAGAAGATTAAGATCAAAGATTCCAGATGAAATATATGTATTAGCTGAAAAGAATGGCATTGCTAAAAACACATTACAGTCAAGAGTTTTAGTTCTGAAATGGGACATGAAAACGGCAGCGACATTAAAAACAAGTAAGGGTAATAGAACGAAGAAAGGGGAATCGGTATGAAATACAATACGGTAATTACTTTCGAAGATTATGAGAAAGCAGCTAAAAATGGTATTAGCAAGGCGAATGTATATCAGCGAGTGAATGGGTATGGTTGGAGTGTTGATCGAGCAATAACAGAACCTGTAAAACATTGCAAAGGAAGTCAAGAAGGCATGGTAGTAATTGCTGAGTGCAATGGAATTAGTAGACCCACTTATTTTAGAAGAATTTCGAGAGGGATGCCACCTCATGAAGCAGCAACGAAACCAAAAGGGTATACTGCATTCCTGGAGATAGCTGCAGAACATGGAATTAAAAGTGTCACATTTTATCAAAGAGTCGCAAGAGGGATGTCCCCTTATGAAGCAGCAACAAAACCATTGCGAAAACGAAAGAAACAAATCAGCTAGGAGGACAAGTCATGACAACCAAGGAGAGCGCTAGATTAAGAGGTTTCTGGACGCATAAACAAACAGGTGAATACATTGTAGTCAATCGAGTGACGATGCAAGGTGAGGCATATGCGCGGCATGTTGGTGAGGACACGAAGACGGTTAATAAGCTAAGGGTGAAAATGCAGACAGATAAGCTAAAGGAAGAATATGTGAAAGGCATGATATAGGTAAATGGACAGGAAACAAATTTACATCGACGTTCTACTACATAAAGGGATTTATAAGGAAGAAGATACAGGACGTCAGCTTTATGAAATGAGTGAACAGGAGTTATTCGAATTAATAAAAGGAGATGGGGAGAATGAATAAAACAACGGTAATAGTAAGTACATGTGATGCAGCAAATCCATTCATCTATGAAGTACATGGATATATGACACAAAACGTTATGGAAGAAATAGAAAACGACTTATTAGAGCAATTAGAGTTCGATATTATTGACGGTTGCAATTTGAATTACGATTTAAAAGTAGAAGCGTCTTATATACCAAGTGAAACACAATACGGTAGTGGGGAAGGCGATATATATAGATTGCCATCTTACTGGAGTTTGAAAGTTATAGAGAAAATCCCACAAAAAGGAGATGAAGAATAATGAGACCGATCGAAAATGGAACTTTTGAAGTAACTCAACTACTAGCAGAAGCAAAAGGAGCGAAAGAGAATGGCAACTAAGATCATTGTTTATACGAAGAACGCATGCCCGAATTGCATGCATGTGAAATTTGGATTAGAGGCAGCAGGAGTGGAATATGAAGCTAGAAACATAGAAGAAAAAGAAGAATACAGAAAAGAATTTGATACTTATGGATATAGCGCGGCACCTGTGACGGTATTCCCTAACGGAAGGGTACTTGCGGGATTTGAGAGGAAAGAATTTGAGGATGAATTAGGATTTTAGGAGGAATTTCGTGAAGAAAATAACAGAAATCCAATTAAAAAGTGAACTGAAAACGATAGATAGCGAGATCAGCAAATTAGAATATCATCTGGTGGGATTAAAAACTGAAAAAGAGAAAACGATTCAATGGTTAGAAGAGTTGAATAATCGTAAACGTAGATTAAGAAGTTATCTATAAGGAGCGGACAAAATGAATTTACGAGTGAAAATTAAGCGGTTAAATGAATCGGTGGAATTACCACGGTACGCAAAACCTGGAGATGCTGGTTTTGATCTTGTAGCAGCAGAGGATGTAACTATTGAACCAGGAGAAACAAAGGTTATACCTACAGGACTTGCTTTCGAAATTCCACCAGGATATGAGCTTCAAGTGAGACCCCGGAGCGGAATTTCACGAAAAACGTTTTTAAGAGTGGTTCTTGGTACGGTGGATAGTGGTTTTAGGGGCGAGGTAGGAGTTATAGTCAGCAATACATCTTATCTAGGAAACTCAATTACGCTAGGCATCAATGATGACCATGGAATATGTGCAAGTGTTAACTATGGAATAAAAAAAGGTGACAGGATTGCACAAGGCGTTATAGCGCCAGTGGAAACAGCTCATTTTGTTGAAGTGGACGAGTTGTCGGATAGCGAAAGAGGAACTGGCGGGTTTGGATCTACAGGGACGAAGTAATACAAAAGGAGCAACAATATGAAATGGTTATTTTATGTATACATTCTTCAAATGTGTTTAGTGCCAACATTAACGTATCAAATCATTATGAATTTGGTTTTAAAAAACGAAGTGAATCTTTTATCGATATTCGCTTTAATTCTATTAATTTGGGCGATTCCTAGATTCAATCCTATATGGCACGAATTAATAGAAAAATGGAAGAAGAAATAATATTAAATTTGAATTTTGTTAAAAAGGAGCTGTGAAATATGAAAGATGTGAAAATCGAATACATCGAAAATAAAGCCAGAATTACTGTAGATGGTAAGGAAATTGCATTTGCTACTAATACGATCACAAAGAAAGTAGCAGAGAGTTTATTAATAAATTTAGATCAAGCTGGAGCTATTAATCTAATCATTGAAAACTAAACAAAGACGCTATTTTATTAGAAAGTGAGGTGGTGATATGAGTCTTACCTTTATAGACTTATTCGCTGGTGTGGGTGGTTTTAGATTGGGCATGGAACAGGCAGGTCATAAATGCCTGGGATATGTTGAAATAGACAAGTTTGCAAGAAAGTCATACGAAGCAATTCATAATACAGAAGGAGAGTGGACAGCACATGACATTACAACTGTCACAAACGACGATTTACGATTACTTAGAGGAACCATCGATGTTATCTGTGGTGGATTCCCATGCCAAGCATTTAGCATTGCTGGAAAACGATTGGGTTTCGCAGAAACTAGAGGAACTTTGTTCTTTGAAATTGCTAGATTCGCCAAAGAAATCCAACCACAATATTTATTCCTTGAGAACGTCAAAGGCCTTCTTAATCATGAAGGAGGAAATACCTTTAGAACAATCCTCTCCACGCTTGATGAATTGGGGTATGATGCAGAATGGCAAGTACTTAACAGTAAAGATTTCGGAGTCCCACAAAACCGTGAGAGGGTGTTCATTGTCGGACATTCTCGAAGACACAGTAGACGAGAAGTATTTCCTGTCAGAAGAAGTTGCGAAACGCCTAGTATTGAAATAATCGGGACGGTAGCACCGGAAACAGCTAAAGGAACAAATTCAAGACAGTGGGTTCATAGTGTAGATGGAATTGTAGGAGCTTTGGGAGCTGGTGATTATAAACAGCCGAAACAAGTATTAGTAAAAGGAATGCTAGATATTAAAGGTAAAGACCAAATTAGAAGAGTTTATGGAACAGAAGGAATTTCGCCTTGTTTAACTACAATGCAAGGTGGAGGGAAAGAACCAAAAATTCTTGATGACCAAGGAAGAAGGAATAAAGAGCATAAATTGCATTCCATTTGTCCAACATTACGAGCGCAAACACATGGTAATGAACCGAAAGTTGTTTATGTAAAAGAAGCGACGAAACGAGGTTATACTGAAGCGCAAATTGGTGACAGTATTAACTTTTCCGTTCCAAATAGCAAGACAAGAAGAGGTCGTGTAGGAAAAGGAATTGCTCAAACATTAGATACAGCATGTAATCAAGCGACAATTGAAAATAAACCACCTTATCGTATTCGAAAATTAACACCAAGAGAATGTTGGAGATTGCAAGGATTTCCGGATTGGGCGTTTGATAAAGCAAGGGAAGTAAACTCAGACTCTCAGCTTTATAAACAAGCAGGAAACTCAGTGACTGTACCAGTCATATATGAAATAGCAAAGAGATTAGTATAAAAATTTCATTTTGTAGAAAAGGGGAATGGATATGAAATACTTTGAGTTTGATAAACATGAATACTACGCATTAATCGCAGTCGATGAAAAAGAAGAGCAAGATCCATTAGAAAAGGCATATGAGCTTTACTTCGAAATAGTTGGTTATGACAGTGCTGAAGAAGTGAAAGAAGCGGGAGAATCAAAAGAATTGGCGTTTGCTCATGCATGGTTTAGATGGAAAAATGTGATGAGAAAAGCAGCGGGGAAAAGACTTTGCCCTCCAACAGATAAATGGATGAAAGAATTTCAGAGTCACAAAGATACAGTTGTTCTTCTTGATGTGGCGTTAGCATAAAAAAGAGCAGCTAGCAAAAGCTAACTGCTCAGCTCCAATTGGGGGTTGGAGAAATATCATGTTGTCTACAGTATTGACAAAAGATTGAGTTTTATTCAAGGGGGAAGAGGGAAATGAAATTAAATAAAAACGAGTTACTTCAAATATACGAATGGTTTTACTACATCAGGTCTACTAATTTCGCTCATTTAAGCGATGAAGATAGAAAGCTAGCTACAAAGATTAGAAAAGAAGCAATGAAGCAGTGTGGGTTAAAGGATAAGTAAGAACTCAATAAAAATTTCATTTTGTAGAAAAGGGGGATCTAATTGAGGTTTTATAAAGATGATTTGGTAATGGTTATTCACCCTGATTATCCAGAACTTCAGGGATTAGCGAAAGTAACAAAGGCATCTAATGAAATAGCATTGGTTTGGGTTTACCTATATGTAGATAATAGCGATTGGTTTGTTCATATTGAATTTTTAAGACACGCTACAGATGAAGAAATAAGAGCAGCTAGCAAAAGAAAGGGGAATGGATATGAGTGATAAGGATAAGTTGATTAAAGATTTTAACCACCTAAATAAAAATCTAAAGGAAGCAATTGAAGAAGGTTTTTATTATTCTGCTAGTGACTATATCAAAAGAATAATAGTGATAAAAAAAGAGTTGGAGGAACAAGGGGTATTCTTGTAGGGAACTCATAACGAAATGGAGTGTATAAAATGGGAGAATTTCTGAGTTTTGATGAATTATTTACAAAGATTACTCAAGTACAAGGTGATCAAGAATTAACATGTAGCTGCACTGAGTGTTACTGGAATATGTATTTTCCTAATCGTTCTAATTCGAAGGAATGCGTATCAGAAAGCTTAGCAGACTTTAAGATGACACCTAATTCAACTGAGTGTAAAGGATATTGGGATTATACAGAAGCGTGTGGCCATCCAAAACGATAAAAGAGCAGTTAGCTTTTGCTAGCTGCTCAGCTCCAATTGGGGGTTGGAGAAATATCATGTTGTCTACAGTATTGACAAAAGATTGAGTTTTATTCAAGGGGGAAGATGAATGAAATGGATAGATATTTTAATACAACCACATAAAGATAAAATAGAAATTTTAAATGAAGAAATAAAAGAATGTAAAGATGATAGCGTGAAGAAGTTCTTAATCGCATTGAAAAGAAAAAGTGAATTTGAAATAGATAATTATAACAGTTGGAGGTAGAGGGAAATGATTAATGAACTGAAAGTAGGAAATGTATTCTCATTTTGGGTGCCAGTTAACTTAGGGTTTGCACAATCTATACAAAGAGTCGAAGGTGAGTATTTAGGGAAACACGATGGAATACATTTAATGACTCATTTCGATGAAGATTTGTGTATGCATGTTGTATCTGAATTAACTACTGGTTATGGTATAACGAATTCTTTTAAACGATGGTTTGCAATAGAAAAAGCAAAAAGAAGAATTGATAAAAATAAAGATCGTGTTGATTTATGGATTAAAACGGCTAATGCAAAACATGGAGCATTGAATGAAGTGATTTCAACAAAATAATCCTTTTAATAGAAATTGAGGTTAGGAAAATGAGCGAATACAATACAAATGAAACAGTAACCATGTCATTAGAAAGATATCAAGGATTAATGGATCAGATAGAGTTTTTAGAAAACAAATCAGTCGATAATTTCACAACTTATGATAATTCACGAGGGAAAGTAAAGATAACTGTAGATACAACAGAATTAGAAAGTTACTTCAAACAGAGATATCAATACCTTCCTTTATGTATTACAAAGTATGAAGTTGAAGTGGAATATAAAGGAGATAAAAATAATGGGTAAAAGTCAACGAGATAAAGGAGCAAGAAGAGAAAGAGAGTTCGCTAAGTTAATAGGAGGTTCCCGTGTACCGCTTTCCGGAGCGATGGACGGGTACTCCAATGATGTGAAGGGATTAGGTCTTGAATGGGAAGTAAAAGCGCGGAAAAGTGGGTTTAAAACACTGTATGACTGGATAGAAGATAAACGTGAAAATCCAGATGCGGTTGCTTTAAAGGTTGATAACAAACCTTGGTTAGTTTGCATGACGTTGGACAAGTTCTTGGAGGTTGTAAATCAAGATAAGGGAGTTGAATAGATGGAAAAGACGAAAATTTATGTTTGGGACCGCATTGAGGGTAACGACAGAGTTATAGATATCTATTTTTCTAGACCGGAGAAATTTAGTTACATCGATTGGATTTAATGGATAGCGGAACAATGACTAACAGTGTGGTGGGGGGCTGTATTGTAGTTATCGTTCCCTTATTCAGAAGATAGAGAGTAAAATTTCACATACCTAACAGGAAGTAAAAATAACAAAATTGCAATAGGGGGATTCTAGGTGGAACAATTATCTTTATTACCAGAAATTGATGATAAAAAGGTGCAAAAAGAGGTCGTGAGTATCTTGAAGGAATATAGAGCGTTGAAGATGAGATTTAATAACGAAGTAGAACAAGAAGGGATCAGCTTGTTTCCGGAGTTACGTAATTCCAAAACAACCAACAAGATGAAAGTACAGCAAGTTGAAAAGGCATTAAACAATATTCTTGATGATGATGAAAGAAACATTATTACTATGAAGTTCTTAACGAATAAACCAGTGAAAGATGCATTCGTGCAAAATGAATTGATGATGAAGAACTCATACTTTTACGAGAAGAAGAAGAGTGCTATTAAATTGATTGCTACTACATTAGGAATCATTTGAAAATAACAGAGAAAAAGCAGAGAAATAGCATATTTTTTGGGGAGTTTTTGAAAATGAAATTAACGGTATTCTATAGGTACAAGCTCTTTGACAACCGCATATTGAAGAGGATTAGTACACCTATAGTGAAACGTTCTTCGCGAGAATGTCACGGTAACGTATACCGCATCAAAAAAGGGGCGGGCTAGGCGGTAAGAATCCGCAATGAGACGAAAAGACCAATTAATGATGACATATTCCAGTGTGGCGGGTGTGAGATAACTCGCATTCGTCATACTGTTTCTATTGTATTTATCATTCAACTCAAGAGTCGTCGCTTGGGTTGATAATAAATATAATACTAGATGCCGTGTCTATGATTTCTACATTTGAAAATGGAATGGGTGATGGTTCATATGATTGAATGAATCGCACATTTCAAAACAAGTAATATGTAATAAGAACAATAATGCATCGTTATTTGAGCACATTACACTTTCTAGTGATTACTGCGAATCTTCACTAGGCAGAGAGCTTCCGCTCTTTGTTTGAGCAAACATGAGGCAGTTCCCCCTCTGTCACCTCCACATGTTTGTTCACGCAAGAAGCGGAAACTTCTTGATACAAATCATTTTCATGGGTTGAAAATGATGTCTACGGACATAAAACGAGGAGAGCTTTCGCTCTTTTCTCGGTCACTGACACAAAGCGTGTAGCTTATATGATGATTGCGGTGATCGAGAAAAGAATGAGAGTAATCTTGTTCTTGAAGAGATACTTTTTGCCATTTGTTATCTCTCTTCCATCCCCTCTAGAGCTGTCACCTTTCGGTGATGGCTTTTTGTTTTGGTTAACGAAGGAGGAGATAATATGCATAAAAAGGATATAAGGCTATCGAGAAGATACTTAGCGAATCCATATAAAAAACAATCGTTTTTAGAACGACTTAAAATAAAAAATTCAATTGATCTTAGAAACAATAAGGTTATTACTGATTTAGGAAATGGGTATTCGGAGATTGCACCTATAGATAGTAATAAACGATTTACTAATTAAGCATCCATAACGGGTGCTTTTTTCTTTGTTATATAGAAATTACACATTAATGAACAAAAATAGAAACATAAAAAGAAAGGATGATTTATATTGCCTAAGTATAAAAAGAAACCAGTTGTTGTTGAAGCGTTTCATTTAACAGAGTTTGAGTTATCTACTTTATATAGAGATAACGAGGAGTTATGCCAAATCCAAGGAGAAGAAGAAAAAGGAACTTTTGCGAGTTATTCATTTGAATACGAAACAGCAAATGGGACTGTTGAAGCGGAAGTACGTTATTACAATGGAACTGAACCAGATAAAGCTTTTGCTGAAGTAGAAACAGCCGAAGGAACTATGAGAGCTAATATTGGTGATTACATCATTACTGGTGTTAATGGCGAGAAATACCCATGTAAAGCAGAGATATTTGAAAAGACATATGAGTTAGTCAAATAGGAAGTGATGGGATGTTTTGGTTAGGAGGACTTACAGGATATCTTGTAGGTACACTTGTTACTTTATTGGTGATCTACTTTGGATATCGGATTGGTGAGATGAGTCAGTGAAGAAGGAAATGGAGCAGCTGAAAGCGATAATGGATGATAAGGGGTGAGGGGAATGTGGGGTCCAGTAACTGGAAGAGACGTACTAGAGTTCTTTTGTGAGTATAAGTGGTATGTACTGAAGATTTCATGTATTCCCTTCTTAATCGGATTAGGAA
>Ga0209675_1000325_pt1 | contig 42380 bp, 41 predicted proteins | sample AraplaCol_mLB_r2_2_FD_184280 | JGI IMG/M metagenome (GOLD analysis project Ga0209675, IMG submission 184280) | Arabidopsis root microbial communities from North Carolina, USA - plate scrape MF_Col_mLB_r2 (SPAdes) (version 3) | ecosystem: Host-associated > Plants > Roots > Endosphere | place...
CGGCTTCGAGGGCGAAGGCGGTGAGGCCGGCCGTGGCCAGGCGCTGCAGCCCGGCCGCGTCGAAGGGGTTGAGCATGCCGATGACCACGGTGCCGGGCTTCATGCGCGCGGTCTCGGCATCGCTGGGCGAACGCACCTTGAGCACCATGTCGGCCCCGAAGGCGCCGGCCGCGTCGGTGATCTCGGCGCCGGCCGCCTGGTAGGCCGCGTCGGTGACGCTGGCTGCAACGCCGGCTCCCGACTGCACGCGGATCGCGTGCCCCGAGGCGACAAGTTTCTTCACCGTCTCGGGTGTCACGGCCACACGGGTTTCGCCGGCCGTCGTCTCGGCAGGCACGCCTATCAGCATGGGGTGTCCTTGTTGAATGACCGGACACGAGAATGCACGCCGTCGGCCGTGCTTCCCGCGTCACCTGGTATCCGCTGGTGCGGACGAAAGCAAGTCGAACGCTCAGGCGGTCGCGCCCACTTGGTACAGCTCGACGCGCGTGCCGTCGGGATCGGTCACGTAAATGGTCAGCCCGTACGGTCCGTCATGCAGGTCTTCCTGAAACTCGATATTCGACTTCTTCAGCCTGTCGCGCAGTGCGCGCACGTCGTTGACCTCGAATGCCATGTGATCGATCTGCCGGTGCGAGGGCGCGCGCCCGCCGACGATGGCCACGCCTTGATGGAAGGCCGTGAACGGCCGGCCATCGGCCAGCGGCTTTGCGGGTCGGGCCGTGAAACCGAGTTGGTCGACGTAGAACGAGGTCGAGCGCGGCACGTCCTGCACCATCAGCAGCATGTGGCCATAGCTCAGCGTGCGGGGCGCGGACTTCGCGTCGATCCAGCGGCGCATCTCCGCCGCATCGGAAATCTCGCAGAAGTACTGCTTCCAGACCTTCTTGGCCGTCTCTTCCCACTCTGCATTGACGCCCGAGATGCAGTCGTCCAGTGCCACCACGTCGTAGTCGCGCAGATAGGCCTCACGGATGCTGGTTTCGACACATGCGTTGGCAGTGGTTCCGGCCACGAAGAGCGTGCGCGTACCCAGCATCTTGAGCATCATCTCGAGGCGCGTCTCGTAGAAGGCGCCAAAGCGATGCTTGCGGATCACGTAGGCCGGATTGACGGCCGCCAGCGGCTTGAGTTCTTCGACGATCTCTTCGTCCCAGGTGCCGGCGAGCGCCGACACCTGCTTGCGCCGCGAGGTGTGGCCCGCGAGCTTCTTGTGCGCGCGGCTCGCGTCGACTGCGAAGTGTTCCTGCACGGTCCAGATCACCGGAATGCCCGCGGCTTGGCAGCGCGGAATGAGATCCGCCAGCACCGGCACGATCGCCGACAGGCGCTGCGTGTCGACGCCTGAAATTCCAAGCGTGCCTTTGTCGTGGATGAATGCGTTCTGGAGGTCGATGACCAGCAGGGCCGAGGTTTTTGGATCGAGGCTGTCGAGGTTCATCATTTTTCCTTCATGTCGATGCCGAGCACGCCGTTGCGTCCCCAGCTGTCTTTGGGCGTGTCGTGAATCACGACATGCAGGTGGTCGGGCTTGCAGCCCGCGTGGTCGACCATGGCCTGGGTAATGGCCTTGACCAGGTTTCGTTTCTGGTCGACCGTGCGGCCTTCCCACATTTCGACGATCACGAATGGCATGTCAGTTTTCCTCAGGTTGAAGGCCGGCCCAGCGTGGGACCGTGGGCGCAAAGCCCGTCACGAAATCGTTGCCGGCGCGATCTTCGCCGCGCACCAGCCAGAGCGGCCGCGTGGTGTAGTTGATGAGCGGCTGCTCTTCCATCGCGATCCAGTTGGCCAGCGCACGCCCGTCGCGCACGAACTGGCTCGTGCCCGGCATGTAGCGGATCACGAACAGCGGCGCGCAGGGGTCCAGCACCGGCAGGTTCTGTGCAATGGTGTCGAGCGACAGGCAAAAGACTTTCTGCACGGCCGTTGGTGCAACCAGCACCACGGCGCCTGCCAGCGGCAATGCCGGCCAGTAGCGTCCCTCGCGTTTTGTTTCAACGAAGCGCCTGTAGGCAGCGGCCTCGAGATACAGTTCGGTGTCCCACAGCACGATGTCCGGGCCGATCAGCCGCTCGACGTTGTCCAGGATTTCCGGGTCTTCGCAGAGGTCCAGGAAACACCAGGCATCCGTCAGCGCCGATGCGTGCCCCCACGGGCTGTGGATACCCGACAACCGCTCCGCACGAAGCGGCGGCTGCCGGATCGCAAGTTGGCGCGCGGCCGCATGCATGGCGCCGATGCGCTGCGCGAGGCTCCGCACAGCCGGCGCCACGCTGCCCATCAGGGGTTCGCAGAATCCGGTTTCCATGGTCAGGCCGGCACGGACAGACAACGACCACGACCGAAGAGGCTCTCGTCGACCTGGCCGTTCTCGTAGACCACCGCGCCACGAGACACGGTGAGCACGGGCCAGCCTTTGAGCTTCCAGCCTTCGTAGATGCAGGTTCCCTTCCCCGTGTGGTGCACCGTGCGTACTTCGTCGAGGTCGACCAGCACCAGATCGGCGTCGAAACCGACCTCGATGTTGCCCTTGCGCGGCCAGAGACCGAAGCGGCGCGCCGGATTTGCCGAGTTCAACTGAACCAGCCGCGACAATGGCAGGCCACGCTGATGCACGCCGAAGTGCAGCATCAGGGGCAGTTCCCATGGAAACGACACCACCCCGGGCAACTCGGTCCAGAGATCCTCGAGCTTCTTCGGCAGGAACGGCACATGGTCCGTGCCCAGGCTGTAGACCGAACCGTTCAGGATGCCGCGCCAGAGCCCGTCCTGCTCTTCCTTGTCGCGCAGCGGCGGGGAGATCTTGGCGCGCATGTCGAGGTCGCTGTCATAGGCCGTCCGGGTCAGGTAGTGCTGGCAGGTCTCGACCGTGACGTGCACGCCGCGTGCCTGCGCCTCGGCGGCCAGCACGGGCCCCATGCCCACGGAGGTGTGGACGAGGTGCAGCGAGCAGCCCGTGCGCTCGGCCAGGAAGATCATCCGGCGGATCGTCTCGACCTCGCAGAAGGCTGGCCGAGACTCGGTATAGGCGCCAAGGTCCTGGCGGCCCGTGGCCTTGATCTCGTTCTTCATCCACGAGGCAATCTGTGTGTTCTCGCAGTGGACGTTGATCACGCCGCCCGGAATCTTCGCGAGGATGCGCATGGCCGCGTATACCCACCCGTCGGTCGCCGGCACGATGCCGATCGGGTTGTCGGGCTCGTACCCGAAGTAGCACTTGAACGAGCGCACGCCCGTCTTGGCGACGATCTCGGGAATTTCCGCGATGTGTTCCTCGCGCTGGATCCCGAAGTGAAAACCGAAATCGATGATCGAATTGTCTTCGCCGATGGCCTTGCGCTCCTCGTAAAACGGCAGGTATGAAGGCTTGAGGTTGCGGATGTAGAGCAGCGCGGTTGTGACTCCTCCCGAAGCCGCTGCTGCCATCTCGGTGCGCATGTCTTCCGCGTATGGATACTTGACGCCGAGGTGGCAGTGCGGGTCCACCACGCCCGGCATCAGCACGCGGCCGCCGGCATCGATTTCGCGATGGCCCTTCGGCAAGGCGCTGTCGGCGCCCGTGAGGACGATCTTTCCGTCCTTGACGGCCACCCCGCCGTGGAACTCTCCGTCATGACGCACCACGCGTGCGTTTCTAATCACTAGGTCGACGCTCATTGGGATTCCTTCAGGATGTTTTCGATTCGTCGTTGCACGCCGCTCCACTGGCTGCGTCCGACAGTGATGGGTGCGCGCGCACCGAGGCCACGGGCCCAGATGAACTTGAGCCCGAGTTCCTGCGCCGCATCGCGGTCGATGCCGCCCGGCGGCGCCGCGAGGTCCACCAGCAAGGCGTGCTTGGGAAGCGTCTGCAGCAGCTCCCGACCGAGCACGCGTGCAGGCACGCTGGCGATGACGATGTCGGTGCCAGGCAGCACCTGCGCCAGCTCTGTCAGATCGTGAGATTCGGCCCCGGCCGCATGCGCTGCGGCACGCTGCACGGCATTGCGCGCGGCAACATGCACTCGCGCGCCCAGCGCCAGCAGGGTATGGGTGACCAGCGAGCCGATGGTGCCCTGTCCGACCAGGCAGATCCTGGCGCGGTGGATCGTGATGTCGGTGTTCTCGATCAGCACTTTGAGCATTCCCTCGACGATCGCAGGACCGCGCAGCAGCATCAGGTCTTCGTCCCACTCGTATTCGTGCAGGGCGATGCTCAGTGCTTCGCAATGCGCCTTGAGCTTGGGGTCGGCCCAGCCCAGGATGATGTGGCCGCCCTTGCGCATGCCCGCGAGCATCTCGCGGTCCGGAACGATGCGCTGCTCGCATTGCGGCGCGAACAGCGCGCCATCGGGCGCGATGCCAGGGATCGGGAACAGCGCAATGTCGGCGCCTTCCAGCGCCTCTCGCGCGCTGTCGCAAGCTCGCACCCCGGCAAGTCCCTGCTCAGGCCAGGGAAAGCCATAGGCGCGCACCTCGGCGCCGGCCGCCACGGCGCAGCGCGCGATCTCCTGCTCGCGGCGGTCGCCGCCGACAATGGCGATGACGAGTTGATTCCAGTTCATGATGGCCTCACACGTTGAATAAGTTCGGATCTGGAAAGACCGGCAATGCCCATCGCCTCGGCGCTGCGGCCACCCTGGCGGTAATCGAAGCCAATCAGCGTTTGCGCCAGCGTGAACAGCGACTGCGCGACGGGCGTGGCAACGCCAGCAATGGCCGCGAGCTCAAGGAAGGGCAACAGGCCGTGCCCGAAGTCCTCGCGGTAGTAGCGGTGCTGCAGGGAGTCCGGCCCCTTGATGCGCTTGTTGGCCTCGCCGCCCGCAATCGCGGCCACGAAATCTTGGGTGTCGGTGACCGACGGCTCGACGGTGCCGATGAGCTTCATCTCCTCCACAAGATTGGGCAGCCGATGTCCGAAGGCGGCGGCCACCGCGAGCCGCTCGTCGTCCAACGCGCGCATGGTGCGCGCCACGCCGGGCGTCATGGCCTGCACGTAGAAGGTGAAGTCGCCCCGCGTGGCTTCCACCCACGCTGCGGCCAGAACGGCGCCGGGCGGATGCAGCACCAAATTGGCATTCGCCAGCGCCGATGCCAGCACGTCCGCGACCGGTGTCGCCCCGGGAAACAAGGTGCACGCCATCCGCAACGCGGCGTCGCCACCCGGCAGTGCCGCCGCCCGCACCTGCTTGGCACGGCCGGACACGGTGACGCTGTCGGGCTGGTATTTGCGCGCGACGTAAGTCAGCGTCGAGAACTCGGCGATCGGCGGCAGGTCGGCACGCACGCCGCGATAGGCGTGGGCGAAGTCCAGGGCGCCGCCGGTGTGACCAGGATTCAGCACCACCGGCCGGTCGGCCGGCCAGCCCGCGTCGGCGAGCGCGCGCGCCACGGGCGCATGCGAAAAGGTCGGGAGCGTCACCACCGCGGCGTCGGCGCCCTGGATGGCTTCGGCCAGGTTCGCCGTAATCAGTCGGGGCCGCGCGATGCCGTCGCCTAGCACGCCGGCATAGCGCACACCGCCCAAGGCCTGGAACGGCGCCAACGTTTCGGCGGACCGGTTCCACAGCACGACTTCGTGGCCGGCCTGCATGAGCTCGGCCACAGCCGCAGCACCTCCCGCGCCCGCACCCAATATCGATATCTTCATGGCTTGATCGCTCCGGTCAATGGGCGACGAGAACGCCTTGGGCCTCGAACACCTCGCGCACCTGGCGCACGAAATGCTGGAACCTCGGTTTCTCATGAATGCCGCCCCAACGCCGCGGCCTCGAAATGTCGATCGTGAGATCGAGGTCGACGCGACCGGGCCGCGGCGACATCACGATCACCCGGTCGGCCAGGAACACGGCCTCGTCGATACCGTGCGTGATGAAGAGCACCGTGTTGCCGAGCCTCATCCACATGGTCTGCAGGTCCATGATCATCTGCTCGCGCGTCAGTGCATCGAGTGCGCCGAAGGGTTCGTCCATCAGCAGGAGGCCAGGTTCCTGGATGAGCGCGCGGCAGATCGCCACGCGCTGGCGCATGCCGCCCGACAGCTCGGATGGAAACTTGTCGGCGAAGCCCTTGAGGCCGACCTGAACCAGCAGATCGCGCGCGCGATCGGCGTACGCCTTGCGGTCGAGGCCTTTGATCTCGATGGGCAGCAGGATGTTGTCCAGGATGCTGCGCCAATACAGAAGCAGATCGGACTGGAACACCACGCCGGCCTTGGGATGAGGCTTCAACACCTGATCTCCGTCGATGCTCAGGCGGCCCGAGGACACCGGTGTCAGGCCGGCCAGCAGCGACAGCAACGTGCTCTTGCCGCAGCCGCTCGGGCCGACGATGGCCACGAAACTTCCGGGGGTGATGTCGAGGTCGACACGGTCGAGTGCGAGCACGTCGTCGCCGGCGCGCACTTCGTAAGACTTGGACACCCCTTCGATGGTGACGGTTGCGGCACTGCTCATGACAGGCCCTTCCAACAATTCATGTCGTTCTTCATCATTTGGCACTTTCACGGTGGAACGAAACCTTGCTCTCGACGATGGCAAGGACGAAATAGAGCAGCACGCCGATCAGGGAGATCGTGACGACGGTCGCGAAGTTGAGGGTGGTGTCGAACTGCGAGTTCGCCTGCAGCTGCAGATAACCGAGGCCGCGCTCGGCGGCGATGTACTCGCCGATGATCGCGCCGATGACAGCCAGCGAGATCGCCACCTTCAGGCCGCCGAAGATGCTCGGCAGCGCGGCCGGCAAGCGCACCTTGAAAAAGGTCTGCGACTCGCTCGCACCCATCGAGCGCACCATGTTGACGAGTGCCTTGTCGAGCGACTGAAGGCCGACCACGGTTGAGATCACGATCGGGAAGAACGAGATCAGGAACGCCAGGCTGATCTTCGGTGCCCAGCCATAGCCAAGGTATAGAACGAGCAGCGGGGCCAACGCGATCTTCGGCACCGTTTGCAACGCCACCAGCAGCGGATACACGGCACGCTCGAAGACCTTCGAATAGAAGATCGCAAGCGCCAGCGGGATTCCTATCAGCACGCCGAGCAGGAAGCCCCCGAGCACTTCGAGCAGCGTGACGTAGGAATGGGTCGCAAGCAAGTTGAAGTCGGTGACCATGCGTTTCGCGATGGCCAGCGGCGTCGGCAGCACGAATTCCGACAGGCCGGCCAGCGGGACCGCGAACTGCCAGATCAGGAGAATCGCCACCGCCAGGAGCAGCGACGCATAGCGCTCGAGCTGGTTGACCCGCTGCGGCTTTTTCTTCATGGTGCGAACGGCGGGCATGGCGACGATCGGGGGATGTTTGAGTTCAGTCATGGGTCTCGACTCACTGCGCCAGCAGATCGTTGGTGAAAAAGGTTTCGGCCGGCTTGGGCGTACCGATGGATTCATCGGTCTTCAGCAACTCGAGCGCCTGGACGATGGTTTTCGGGTCGGTCCAGCCCGTGGGCTTGCCGGGCTGGGTCTCGATGGCCTCCATCGTGGCTCGCACCTGCGCTTCGATCACATCGGCCGATGGCCCGCCCTGCCACGCCTTGGCGATGGCGGCGGTGGCGGCCTTCGGGTCCTTGCGCGTGGCGTCGATACCTTCGTTGACCGCAGCCAGGTAGCGCTTGAGGACGTCCGGCTTCTTTGCGATCAGGGCGTTGCTGGAGACCGCGGCCAGGCCGGGGATCGCCAGGCCGTACTGCGCCAGGTCGAGCATCGGAAACTTGGTGCCCACACGTGCTTCGATCACCGGCAGGTCGTTGTTCTTGTAGAGGCTGACCACGTCGACCTGCTTTTGCAGGAACTGCGGCACGCGCGACTGCGCGTCCATCTGCACCTTCTTGACCTTGCTGCAATCGATCTGGTTCACCGCGCAGAAAACCGAAAGGTACGAGGTGCCCGTCTCGCCCACGGAATGCGCGATTGACTTGCCCTCGAGATCCTTCGGCTTCAACACCGGCTTGTCGACCTGCGAGATCAGAACCACCGGGGTCTTCGGCTGGTAGAGCGCAATGATCTTGACCGGCATGCCCTTCTGGATGGCGGAAGCTGCAAAGATCGCAGGCATCACAACCACGTCTTCCTGCCCCTGCAGCAAGGCGCCCAAAGCCGCCGGGGCACCGGCGCCCTCGCCCATCCGCACCGCCAGATCCTTCGAGGCGTACAGGCCCTTTTCCTGCGCCAGGTAGAGATGGGCGTATTCGCCCTTGAGTTTCCAGCTGAATCGAACCTTGACCTCATCGGCGGCCCACGCCGACGAAGCCAATGCGAGCACTGCAACCAAGGCGCCCGCCCTGAGCCTGCAAGTCATCGAACTACCCGAATGATGGAATCGCATGAAGTACCTGCCATTTCGTTGAGTGGTGAACGGAACAGACGCTTGCCGTGGAGGCTTGATGGGCTTAGGGTTGCATCACATCGCAGCCCTGTGGCGCCTATTGATCACAGAGTGTGATCACGCTTATAATCAGCGCCAACAGGGTTAACCCGGACCCCTCGAGAAACATCAAACCGAAGAGAGCTATCCATGCAAGAGACCGCCGAACGCCCACAACGCGAGGCCACCGCAGAACCGAGCAAACGTGCTCGCGGCAGCGTCCCCGAGGAAGTCTTTCAGCGCCTGCGGCGAGGGCTGATGGTGGGCGCCTTCGTCCCAGGCCAGGTGATGAGCCTGCGCAAGTTGGCGAGCAGCTTCGGCACCAGCGCAATGCCGATCCGCGAAGCGCTCACGCGGCTGGTGGTGATCAACGCACTGGAGGACACATCGTCCGGATCGGTCCGCGTGCCGCACCTGACCCCCAAGAAGCTCAACGAACTATTCGCCGTTCGCGAGATGATCGAAGGGGAGGCCACCGAGATGGCCTGCCGCAATTGCACGCCCTCCCTGCTGGCCAATCTGCATGCCGTCAACGAGGAATTGCTCGAGGCGATCGCCAAGCGCAATCTGATCGGCTGCCTTTCGTCGAACCAGCGCTTTCACTTCACGCTGTACCAAGCGTCGGGGACCGAGGTGTTCATGCCGCTGATCGAGTCGCTGTGGCTGCAGTTCGGACCCACCATGTACCTGTCGCTGCTGTCGCCGGACATGCCATGGGACGCCTCGGCACACGTCGAGATACTCGAAGGGCTGAAGGCAAAGAAGCCCGCCGTCGCCAAGCGTGGCGTGCTGCGCGACATCCGCAACACGGCGTTGTCGCTCGCAACCGCACTCGGTGCCCAGCAGACCTCCGACCTGCTGACGGCCCCGCTCGACGATCTCTACTTCGGCAGCTGAGACATCTCCCACCACGAAAGGCTTGAACAGCATGACACAGCCAGGACATGACTTGCGCCTCAAACAACTCGGCATCGAGCTGCCAAAGGCGGTTGCTCCTGCAGCGAACTACGTGCCAGCGCGCAAGAGCGGCTCTTTCGTGTACATCGCGGGACAAGTTCCGACCGCCGACGGCAAGGACCAGTATGTTGGCAAGGTCGGCAAGGACGTGTCGATCGAAGAGGCCCAGAAAGCCGCCCGGCTGTGCGCCATCAACATTCTGGCCCAGCTGCGCACGGCCTTAGGAGGAAGCCTCGACAGCGTGGTAGGTTGCGTTCGCCTGGGCGGGTTCGTCAATGCGACTGCCGAGTTCGGCGACCACCCCAGGGTGATCAACGGCGCTTCCGACCTGATGGTCGAGGTATTCGGCGACGCGGGGCGTCATGCCCGCGCGGCGGTCGGCTGCAATTCGCTGCCGCGCAACGTGGCGGTCGAAGTGGACGCGATTTTCGAGATCGCTTGAAATGGACGGCCCCGATTCGAAAGCCGATGGCCGGGTGCCCATCCATGTGTTGACGGGCTTCCTGGGCAGTGGCAAGACGACCTTGCTGCGCCATGTGCTGGCCGACAATCATCTGGCAGACACCGCGGTGGTCATCAACGAATTCGGGGAGGTCGGCCTGGACCATCTGCTGGTGCGCGAAGTCGCCGAAGACGTCGTGCTTCTCAGCTCGGGTTGCTTGTGCTGCTCCGTGCGCGATGACCTTGTGTCGACGCTGGCTGAGCTGAATGGACTGATGCGAGCCGGCGAGATTCCGGCCTTCGCCCGCGTAGTCGTCGAGACCACCGGGATGGCCGATCCTGCGCCGATCATGCAAGCCATCCTGAGCGAGCAGCGCCTGATTCCCTGGTTCCGGATGGGCCAGGTGATCACGACTGTCGACGCCGTGAATGGGGAGCAGACCTTGACTCGCCATCGCGAAGCCAGGCAGCAACTCGCCTGCGCCGATCGGGTGATCCTGACCAAGGCCGATCTGATCGACGAACCCGAATGCACCGCGCTGCTGGACAAGCTCCGGGCGAAGAATACTTCGGCCAGCCTGAAGGTCTCGCGCAAGAAGCAACTGCCCGCGGCCGAGATATTGGAAGAGGTCGATGCGCAATGGCGCCGTCCGATCCCTGCGCCGCTCGCGTCGGACGACGATCCGATCCGGGCGCCGGCGATTCCACATGCGCCCGGACACGATGAGGCGATCAAGACCTTCACGGTTCAGCTGCAGCAGCCGGTCGAATGGGCCAGCTTCGTCGACTGGTTGGAGCTGCTGCTCGCAAGCCGCGGAGATGCGATCCTGCGAGTCAAGGGACTGCTGGCGGTCAGCGACGACGACCGGCCCGTGGTCGTGCAGGGCGTTCAGCACGTGCTCTATCCGATCGAGCGGCTGCCGGCATGGCCGGACGACTCGGCGCGACCCGGCTGGATCGTTTTCATTGCGCGCGACCTGACGCAGCGCGCAATCGAAAACTCAATGCGCAGCGTCTACGAGCAAAGCTTGGTCTGAAGAGGTGTCTGACGGGCCGGCGCTGACCTGTCGGCCGCGCCGCACCAGGACGCGGCCACCCGGACGGCGCGCGAGTGCGTCATCGAACGATGAGGCCGGAACCAGCATCAGGTCGGCCAAGTCCCCCACCTCGATGCGCCGACGCCCGCCGCAGATCAACGCCGTAAGTTCCTCCGCATCGTCAACGTGCGAGGCCATAGCGCCGACGAAGCCGGTCTCTAGCATGTCGCCGTCTCCGAATGGAAAAAACCAGTCCCTGACGTTGTCGGTGCCGAAGCGCACTTCAACGCCCGCCCGCAGCGCCTCGATGACAGGCGCCAACCCCCGCACCTGCGGCGCAGCTTCGCCGCGCGACTGCAGATAGAGATTCAGTTCGGGCAGCACCACAAGCATGATCCTCGCCTCGGCTATCCGGTCGAGAAGGCTGCGCGCGCGGTTAGGTGGCAAGGCGGACAGCACGCAGGCATGGCTGACTGTGACACGGCCCTGCAGGCCTCGCTGCACCGTCCCATCTACGAGTCTGTCGATCAATACGTTCGTCGCGTCGAGATGCTCGTCGAGGTGGACGTCCACCGCGACACCCAGCGCGAGGGCCGCATCGAGCAACGCATCCAGGGAAGCCGCAGGATCGACGCACAGCGTCGGCACGGCGCCGACCAACGAAGCGCCGCGCCGGACCGCCTTGATGAAGAGCGCCAGCGTCTCGCGCCGGGCGGGGTCGGCGGCGGCACTCGCGAAAGCCACGACCTCAACCTCGAGCGAGGACGCCACATCCGCCGCAGCCGCCCGCACGCCGTCGATGGCGCGCATCCCCGTGACGCTATCGACGTCGGTATGCGTGCGAATCGAAGATACGCCGTGGGCAATCGACCTGCGGAACAGTTGCAGGGCCCGAGCGCGGATGTCTTCAACCGAGGCGCTCACGCGCTCCCGCTTCACCGAGGCCACCGCGTCGCCCAGTGACAACGGTCGGCGCACCGGTGCCGCAAAAGCGCGGTTGGCGTGCGCATGCAGATTGACAAGCGAAGGCAGCGCCAACCAGCGCGGGCCTGCTGTGTCGACGGCTGGCAAGATCGCGGCCACGCGCTCGCCGTCGAGTTCGAGGTCGAAGCTGCCCACCCGCGCGCCGAGCGCCACGCCGCGAAGGATCCGCTGCATCAGTTGCCGTTGTCATAGAGCGTGGTGGTGGTCTCGACGTTTTCGTCGTGCAGGCCGGCTCGCTCGACGGCCGCGGCAGCCAGCTCCCTGGCCTTGCGGCGCAGCGCGGGCTCGTCGACGCCGTGCACCTTGCCGTCGCTGTAGAGCGTCTTGCCATCGACCCAGGTCTGCGAGATCGACGCGGTCGAAGCCGAGAAGACCAGCGCCTGCAACGGATCGTGGAATGGCGTCCATTCGATATGGTCGAGGTCGAACAAGATGAAGTCGGCCTTCTTCCCGATCTCCAGCGATCCGATGTCGTGGTCCCACATCGCCGCTTTGGCGCCGTCGATGGTGGCGGCCCTGAGCGCCTGGCGGGCCGTGAACACATCGGGCTTCATGCGTGCGTCCTTGAACATGCCCGCAACGATCAGCATCTGCCGCATCAGGTTCATGTTGCCGGCGGCGGACACACCGTCGGTGCCAAGGCCGACCGTCACGCCGGCGGCAACCATCTCCGGGTACTTGCCGATGGCCGTCGCGCCCTTGCCGAGCTTGAACGACGAGCAGGGGCAGAACGCCACCTTGGCGCCGCGGCTGGCCAGCAACGCCACTTCCTCGTCACTCACGGCGGCGCCGTGCGCGATCACCAGGTTGGAGCCGATGCCACCCGCGCGGTCGATCCGCGTGATCGGCCAGCAGCCGTACTTTTCCTCGCAGACCTTCGCCTCTTCGATCGAGGTCGCCAGGTGATAGGTGGTGCCGACGCCGAGCCGCTCGGCGAGCTTTTGCGCGCCGACGTGGAGTTCGAGCGTGCACGGCTCTTTTCCCTCGATGTTGACCCAGCACCGCACCCGCCCGTCGAGTGCGCCGTCGTACTTGCGCACGCAGGCCTCGAGCTCCGCGAGCGCCGCTTCCGCGCTCGGAAAGAAATGATGACGCGCCATTTCTTCGGTCCAGCCGCGCGGCAACTCGGGCGGCGGGTTGTCTGCGGCATGTCGGCCGGTCACGCCGCGGATGCCGGTCTTCTCCATCGCCCGGACGGTGATGCCGGGGTCGTACTGCGAGCCCATGTCGATGAAGCAAGTCGTTCCGTTGCGCAGCATCTCGGTGATGCCCAGGAGCGCGCCCCAGTACTCGTCTTCCTCGGTGATGTGAGCGTAGAAGGGCTTGGCCCAATGGAAGACCCAGGCTCGCGTGTTCAGGTTGTCCGGAAACACGGCGCGCGACAGCGTCTCCGACAGATGGACATGGCTGTCGACAAAGCCCGGGCAGATGCCGAGCATGCGGCCGTCCATGACGCGGTCGAAAGCCTCGCCCCGGTGTCGCGCCGCCACCTCGGCGGCCGGACCGATGTCGACGATGCGGTCGTCGTCGAGCACGATGCTGGCGTTGCGCAACACAGTGTCGTTGGCATCGACGAGGAAGGCGAATTCAAGGTGCTCGATGAGCGTACGCATGGCAGATGTCTTTCGAGATTGGGTTGTCGGGCCGCTGCTCAGCCCTTGACGACCAGCAGCTTGTCCGTGTTGGCGTAGTCCGACAGGAGTTCGCAGCCACTGGCGGTGACCAGCAACATGTCCTTGTTCTGCATGCCGAAGCCATGACCCGTTTCATAGCACAACGGCTCGAAGCCCAGCACCATGCCCTCCTCGATCACGGCGTCGCTGCCGGGACGGCCCAACACCGGCGTCTTGCCGAGATAGGGATCCTCGTGCAGATGGAGGCCGATGCCATGACCGACGAACGAGATTGGTGGCAACTTCATCTCGGCCAGCTTGGCAATGAAGGCGTCGTAGATGCCGCGGCAGCTGGCACCCGGCTTCACCATCTCCATGATGCGGTACTTGCAGTCAACCAGGTGCTGCCAGATGGGCTCGGCATGGGGCGGCGCCTCGTGCACGACGGCGGTCCGGCAGACGCCGGCCTGGTAGCCGTCGATCACCGAAAAGATCTCGACCCGGCAGACATCGCGCGGCTTGAGCCTGCGATCGCTCGGACCGACGTTCGGCAGCACGCTGCGCTCGCCAGTGGCGATGATCATCAATTTGAAATGCTCGGCACCCAACGCGTAGACGTTGCGCGTCAGGTGTCCTGCGATGTCCATCTCCGAATCGCCCGCCTTCACCGCTGCCAGCGCATCGGTGATGGCTTGGTCTGCGATGCGCGAGAGCCGACGCAGCAAGGCGATTTCCTCCGGCGTCTTTATCTGGCGCAGCCGTGCGAGGATCTGCTCGCAGTGCTCGAAACGAGCCTCTGGAAGCGCCTTCTGCAGGCGTGCGAAGTCGCCCGCGGGCAGGTAGTCCATCTCTATGCCGATGCGGCCTTGCCCAAGGCCGAGCTTTCGCAACTGGTCGGCCAGCACTGACATCGCGTCGTCAGTGAACTCCGCCCAGATGCGGGTCGGTACGTCCGGTGCATGGCGCTTCACCGTGCTGGCCTCCATGTCCACCGAGAACAGTTCGGCGCGGCCGTCGGCCGTGACGATGGCCATCGCATGGCGATGCCGGATCAGTGGCTGCGACGGGACGACGAAGCCGGTGGCGTAGGCGTAGTTTTCCGGCGAGCACGAGACCATGGCGTCGAGCTTGTGTTCGGCGATCGCCTTGATCTGCCGATCGATGATTGCTTTGCGCATCTGGAACCTTCCTTGGATGAATGTTGACGAGTGCGAGGCGCCGCTCAGTCGCGGACGGTGTACTTCTCGACCTTGGCCAGATCGACGTCGATGCCCATGCCCGGCGCCGTCGGCACCTCGATGCCGCCATCGACGAGCTTCATGGGAGCGACGATCAGGTCGTCGCGGTAGTAGATGCCGCCGACCTGGCCGTTCTGCCATTCGGCCGGCGTTGACACGGGCACCACGCACGACAGCGTGGCCGCAGGCGCCGCAGCGGCCAAATGGACGTTGGCGAGGTTGCCTACGCCGGTCTCGACCGAGCCATTGACGTTGCAGATGATCCCGGCCGCGCGACACACGGCCGCGACCTCCATGGCCTTGTAGAGGCCGCCGGGTTTGGTGCTGTAGATCGATACGATTTGCGCCGCGCGCCGCTCGCTGATCTGGATCACGTCGTGCGCGTTCCATGCCGATTCGTCGGCCATCACCGGCGGGTCGATGGCCCGCGCCACTTCCGCGATGCGTTCGATGCCCATCACCGGCTGCTCCACGTACTTGAGCCGGTACGGCTCCATCGCACGCACCGTCGCGATGGCTTCGCCGGGTGTTCGATAGCCCTCGTTCGCATCGACGCACAGTTCGACGTCGTCGCCCACCGCCCCCCGGATGGTCCGCACCATGTCGATGTCACGCTTGGCATCAACGCCGATCTTGATCTTGATCGTCTTGATGCCTTCGGCAGCGACCTGCGCCACTTCCTTTTCGGCTTCGGCGATCGGGATCAGTCCGATCGAATGCGTCACCATCACGCGCGATCGAACCCTGCCACCGAGCAGCATGTGCACTGGAAGTCCGAGCCATCGGCCGGTGACGTCGTAAGCGGCGAACTCGACAGCGGCCTTGGCATACGGATAGCCACGGATCACCGCATCCATGCGTGCATGCATCTCCGCGAAGTTACCGAGCTCGACACCGATCAGCGATGGTGCAAGGTACTTCTCGATCACCGTCTTGGCGATGAGCGTGGACTCGCCGAAGTAGCGGCCAAATTCGCCGCCCCAGTCTTTCAGCGCAGGCGCCTCGCCCCAGCCTGTGCGACCCTCGCTGTCGACGACCCGGGTCAGCAGGTAGCGGCCAATGGATTCGGTCAGGCCGGTCCATTTGTGTTCTCTGCGCGTGGGAAGCTGAACAAGCAGCGTTTCTATGGATTGGATCGTCGGCATCGAGAAACTCCTCGGATTTCTTGGCAGGTCTTTGCAGCCTATCTACAAAGCCCCGTATGTGATCACATTCTGTGATCAAATTATGCGAGTGTCAACGGGTCTTGCGCTGAGACGCAGAATTCGCAGATCAACAAGCTGCGGACGCAGCAATTCAGGAGAGAGATGTGGTGATCGAGATAACCAACTACTACGCGCTGCCCGGGCAGTTCGAGGCCGTCCTGGCGCAGCGCAAACGCGCGAGTCAGGTCCGCGTGGACCTAGGATTGCCGGCCGGCCGGATCTTCAGAAAATTGGAAGGCGCGGGGCCGGATGTGCGTTGGGAGTGCTACTTCGAGAACCGTGCCGCGTATGAGGCCGATCTAGCAAGGCGCAACAACTCGGCCGAGTTCCGGGCGGCCCGAGAAAGCATGCATACGCTACTTGAGCGTTTTGAGCGGCATCTTCAGACGGAAGCCGGTACGGAAGAGAATCGTTGCTGATCCTCTTCGATACTGCTGGCTCACGAGTGCCAGCCATTCTCTTTTGAACGGGTGCGCTCTCAAGCTCTCCACGGTCGGAATGAACATTGCGATTAGCGTCTTTCGACCCGCATCGTGGATCTGGGAACGGGTGAGAAAGGCGGCGCCAGTTGACCGACTGGCAACCTGCTGGACGTGCTTTGGTTCACGAGAAAAGGGATGCCGGCAGTTACGTGCGCTGGGGTTCGGCTGACTGCGGGATTGCAGGCCGAACTGCGCGAGCGCCTCCACCCGCTGTCGCCGAAGCCCTGTTTTGTCGATAACATGGAGGAAACGGGTTCCCGACGCTGACATGAGGTGCTCTCCGCCCCAAGCGGAATGGTCACGCTTCAGAACACCAGCATCGGCCTGGAGTACCGCTATGCAAGCCCTCGCACGCGTCTTCATGGGCTTGCGGGATGGAGTGATGCCGACAAGGTGCTACGCAACGCACCGAGGCGTTGGGAGCCTGTGTGCAAGAAGTTCCCATTTCGCGGCAGAGGTCTGTACTTAATTGGTGAACCGCTTGCGCGAGCTGGCAGCACATCCACTCCTCGCGCTGGATCATAAGTCGCGAGAGCGGGCGCTTGGGAATCCCAGACAGTGCAAAGCCGGAACTGCCCGACAAGACGCCGAGCGCGATTGCGTTCCAGTGGCGGAGGAAGGCACTCGAGGAAGACCTTCACGCGCGCAGGATAGCCCACGAGTTCGAGACGGAATTACTCAGACGCGAGGGTGCGCCGTTCTAGAAATGCGGGGCAGCGCGTCCCCGTTGGTGGCGATTCTGGCGCGGACGCTGAAACACGCGCCTCAAGGGAAAGTGCCCAGCGCACGCACTCCGCCGTGAGCGAGCCGACGATGACCATCAGGGACGTCAACACCCCAGTGTCACCGACACGCACTCGCGGAGCACTGTCCGCATCGCAAACGGCATGCTGCGCAGCTAGGATGCGTTGTCGAACCACTTTGCGTCGCCACCGAAAAGGTCGGTCAACTTGCGTGCGCCGGTGAAAAGCGCCTGCAGCATCGGCGCCTGATCGACGTTCTCGAAGCGATAGCGCGGACCCGAGATCGTGAGCGCGCCCACGAGCTGGCGATTCACGCTCAGCACCGGCACCGACAAAGCCGCGATCTCCGGGTCGTACTCGCCGAACGAGGCACAGGACATCTGGGCGCGGATACGGTCGTACTTCTTTCCGGTCTTTTTTTCACCAAAGGCCAAAAGCACCTGCGGAGCGGCGCCCTTGTCGATCGGGAGGCGATCGCCTTCGCGGATGGCATCGCGGATCATGCGGGCCGAGTCGACCCGATGAAGGCAGACCGCATGTTCGCCGTCCTGGATATAGAACGAAGCGCACTCGTAGGTGGCCTCGACCACTTCGCGCAGGACCTCGGGGACGTGCTCCGAAGTGCGGCACTGCCGCTGGTAGATCGCACCGAGCCGCAGCGGCGCAGCACCCAACTGAAAAGAGCCGTCGGCCAGGCGTTTGAGATAGCCCATGCGCTGCAAGGATTCGGCCAGCCGCAGGATCGTGCTCTTGTAGAGGCCCGTGCGCCGCGCAAGATCGGCGAGCGTCAACGCATAGTCCAGTTCGTTGAAAGCGTCGAGCAGGCTCAACGCGCGTTCCACCGCGCTCACCCCGGAATCATCAGCCATCGCGTGCCACTCAGAAGAAGATCGATCGAGTTTAGCGCGACCCTCCTGGACACCACACGCACGTTGATCACTCTCAATGCGCGTCCACGTCCAGACCCAGGAAGCGTTCGAGCACCGAGGCATCGGCATCGAGGTCTTCCGTGCGGCCCTCGTAGACGACAATACCCTCCTCGAGGATGTAGTGCCGCTGGGCGAGCATGCGGCAGACCGCAAAGCTCTGCTCCACCAGCACGATCGGGATGCCCGATGCGCCGACGCCGCGAATCAGCTCCGTGAGTTCGTCCACGATCACCGGTGCGAGGCCTTCCGTCGGTTCGTCGAGCAGCAGCAATTTGGGCCCCTGGACCAGCGCCCGTGCGATGGCGAGCATCTGCTGCTCGCCGCCGGAAAGCGCACCGCCGAGGTTGCGGCGACGCTCGCGCAGACGCGGAAACTCGTCGTAGACGCGATCCAGCGTCCATGGCGCGTGCTTTCTCAGTGCGATCTGCAGGTTCTCCTGCACCGACAGCAAGGTGAAGATGCCACGGTGCGCGGGCACCAGCGAAATGCCGCGGCGCGCGATGTCGTCGACCGCCATGCCCACGAGGTCGACGCCTTCGAAGCGCACCGAGCCGCCATGCGCACGCAGCAGCCCGACAACCGTGCGCATCGTCGTCGTCTTGCCCATGCCGTTGCGCCCGAGCACGCTCACGATCTCGCCCGCGTTCACGTGCATCGACACGCCATGCAGCACATGACTCTTGCCGTAGGACGCATTCACGTTCTCCAGCACCAGAATGGCCTCGCTCATGATTGGCTCCCCAAGTAGACCCGCCGCACCTGGGCGTTCTCGCGAATGGCTGCCGGGGCACCTTCCGCGATGACGTTGCCCTGGAACATGACGGTGATGCAATCGCTGATCCCCATGACCACGCGCATGTTGTGCTCCACAAGCAGCACCGCGTAGCGGACTTTGAGCCGCTGCAACAGTTCGGTGATGCGGGGCACGTCCGCAAGGCCGAGTCCGGCCAGCGGCTCGTCCAGCAGCAGCAGGCGCGGCCGGGCGGCAAGGCACATGCCGATTTCCACCACGCGCTGCACGCCATGCGCGAGTGAAGCGACCGGCGTCGCGGCATGGCGGGTCAGCTCCAGTTCGCGCAAGACCTCCGTGGCGACGTCGAGTCTCTGCGTCTCGCGCGCCCAGTTGCTCCAGAACCTGTAGGACCGCGATGGGGCGACGCCCATTGCCGCCATCTGCAGGTTGTGCAGCACGCTGCTTTCGCCGAACAGGCTCGTCACCTGGAAACTGCGAGCCATGCCGAGCCGGGCCCGCCGGTGCGCACCGGCACGCGTGATGTCCTGTCCCTCGAACATGAGACTGCCGCGACTGGCCGGCAGGCGGCCGCTCACGATGTTGAAGAACGAGGTCTTGCCCGCGCCGTTCGGGCCGATCAGCGAGTGCAGGCCGGTCGTGCCCAGCTCAAGATCGATCTTTCCGACCGCGGTGAAGCGGCCGTAGTCGAGCCCCAGCCCGCGAGCCCTGAGAAAAGGGTTGCCTGCTGTGGTCATGCGCGATCTCCTGCCGGCGCGCTGCGGCGATCCCGCCAATGTGCCCAGGCACCGCCGAGCCCGCGCGGCGCGAACAGCACCACGGCAATCAGCACCAGGCCGACGATCATCTGCCAGCGCGGCCACCACTGCGACAGCTGCTCGGCCATCAAGGTCATGGCGAGCGCACCGAAGGCCGCGCCAAGAAGCGATCGGCGCCCGCCGAGGATCGCCATGATGAGGATGGTCTCGGACGTCATGAGGTCGATGTTGGACAGCGGCGCCGAGCGCAGCTGCAGCGCATAGAGCGCGCCAGCCAGCGCGGTGATGCCCCCGGAAAGGCAGAAAGCCAGCAGCTTGAGCTTCTGGACGTCGTAGCCGGCGGTCTGCGCCCGCACCTCGTTCTCGCGCACCGCGTCGAGCGCCCGGCCGAAGGGCGAGCGCACCACCAGGCGCAAGAACGCGATCGCAAGCACGAAAACCACGGCGATCAACGCGTACTGGCCAGCGCCTTCGCCGACAATTCCTTCAAGGCCCGTCGCGGGACGCGGAATGTCGAGCAATCCGTTTTCGCCGCCGGTGAGCTGGGGAAACGACAGCGCGGCAAAGTAGGCGAGCTGCGCCATCGCGAGCGTGATCATCACGAAATAGATGCCTCGCTGGCGGATGCTCAGCATGCCGATGGCCAATGCCACAACCATCCCGGCCACGATGCACACGAGCAGCGCCGTCATGCCCGCGCCCGGTGCCGCCTTCAGCACGATGCCGACGGCATAGGAGCCCACGCCGAAGAAGCTGCCCTGCGCGAAGCTCAGGAGGCCGGCGTAGCCCAGCAACAGGTTGCAGGCGGCCGCCGCAATCGCAAACACCAGCACCACGCCGGCCGTGGCCGTCGAGCCCATCACCAGCGGCATGGCCAACGCAAAGAACGCCAGAGCCAGGCAGAACAGCCCGGAAGAATGTTTGATCTTTTCAAGCACGGCCGAACAACCCCTTGGGCATGACGAGGAGGATGCCCGCCATGACGATGAATATCGCGAGACGCGCGCCCTCGGGCCAGATCGCGCTCATCATGCTTTGCGTGACGCCGATGATCAATCCGCCCACCAAGGGCCCGCTGAAGCTGCCTATGCCGCCGAGGACCACCACGACGAAAGCGATCACGATCGCCTCCGCCCCCATCGAGGGATCGGCGCCGCGCAGCGGTGCGGCGAGGCCGCCCGCCAGCCCCGCCAGGCCGGTTCCCAGCGCAAAGGTCAGGGCATAGACCCTGCTGACCTTGATGCCGAGCAGGTTGAGCATCTCGGACGATTCATTGCCTGCACGCACCCGCGCGCCGAACAGCGTGCGTTCGAAGAGAAGCCACAGCCCCAGCCCGACCACCGCGCAGACTCCGAAGATGAAGATGCGGTAGACCGGCACCGGATAGGGGCCAAGCATCAACACACCGGCGAGCATGTCGGGCATGGGCACCTGCTGCGACTCTGGCCCGAAGATCATCACCACCCCCTCGGTGAGGATGAATGTCAGGCCCACCGTGATGAGGATCTGCGACTCGTGCGGCATGCGATAGGTGCGCCGCAGCAGCCAGCGCTCCGCCACCACTCCGATGGCGGCCACGGCCGCGAACGACGCGGCAAGGCCGAGCGGAAAGCTGCCGGTCTGCGCAGTCACGAACATCGCGGTGTAGGCCCCGATGAGGAACAGCGCACCATGCGCGAAGTTCACGAAACCGAGCAGCCCGAAGATGATGCTCAGGCCCACGGACAGCAGGAAGTAGACCATGCCGACCCCGAGCCCATTGAGCGCCTGGAACAGGTAGATGTTCATGGTTCTCTCACGCCAGCTTGCAATCCGATTCGCCTTGGGGAACCAGCGCCCGCGACGAGGACAGGATGTCGGCGTAGTCGTCCGCGTCTTTCATCGCTGCCTTCTTCTTGCCGCGCACCAGCAGGTAGTTCTTGGACACCTGGTGGTCGAAGGGGCGGATCTGCTCGTCGCCGGTGAGGCCCTGGTAGCTGTGGCCCTCCAGCGCCTTCACGATCGCGGCGGGCTCGTCGCTTCCGGCGCGCTTGGCGGCGTCGAACATCAGCGTGGCGACCTGATAGTCGGCCGCCGAGTAGAAGCGCGGGTTCTCCTTGAACTCACCCTTGTAGACGCGCACGAAATCCTTGTTCGCGGGGGTGTCCAGCGTATGCCAGTACTGCAGTCCGAAGTACATGCCGTCGGTCACGTCGGCGCCGAGCGCCTGGAAAGTGTCGAGCCCGGAGAACCACGCGACCACCACCGCCATGCGCTGCTTGAGCCCGAAGGTCGCAGCCTGGCGCAGCAGGTCGAGCGTGTTGGCACCGAAGTTCAGCACCAGCAGCACGTCGGCGCCGGAGCCCATGGCGTTGCCGAGGTAGCCCGAGAACTCCTTCTCGGCCAAGGAGTGATAGCTGTTGCCCACGTGTTCCAGCTTCGTCTCCTGCATCACTGCCTTCGCGTTGCGCAGCAGCGCCTCGCCGAACACGTATTGGCCGGTGATGGTGTAGACCTTCTTCCACTTGGGGTTCTGCTGGATCAGGGGCCGCATCACGGTGTTGACCGCGCCGTAGGTCGGCAGGCCCCAGCGGAACGTGGAGCGATTGCAGTCCTTGCCGGTAACCTCGTCGGCACCGACATAGGTGAAGTAGACGCCCTTGTTCTTGTCGATCTCCTTCATGATGGCCAGAGCCTCGTTCGACAGCGCGGCGCCGCCGAAGTGGCGCGCCTTGTCCTGATCGATGGCTTGCTGCACCTTGCGCACCGCGATGGCGGGGTTGCCTTCACTGTCGATCTTGCGGTAGTCGATCGGACGCCCCAGCCCGTTGCCGAAGGCCGTGACAGCCGCGCGCACGCCGAGATCGCTGTACTTGCCGCTGGTGGCGAAGTTGCCCGAGAAGGCGTTGACGCTGTAGTAGCTGAAGGGCCTGGCCTGTGCAATGGCGAAGCGCGGCAGCATCAGGGAGCCGGTCGCGGCGCTGCCCGCGACGGTGAGAAAGGAACGACGGTCCATGGTTTGTCTCCGGTGGTTTTTTGTAGGGGATGTGCGTGCCGCTCGTGCGGCTCAGGCCGGCTGCGCCGCCGCGGCCGCGGCGTGCTGGCCCGCACGGCGGCCGAAGACCAGGCCTCGCAGCACCGAGGTCGAGCCTGTGTAGACCTGGTGATAGATGCCCATGGTTTCCCCTGCGGCATACAGCCCCGCGATCAACCGGCCGTCCTGGTCGAGCACCTGCGCGTCGCTGTTGACCTTGAGCCCCCCGAAGGTGAAGCAGTTGGTGGAAATGATCGGGTAGGCCTGGAACGGACCCTTGTCGATCGGCCGTGCCCAGTGGCTCTTGCGCACCGGAAGGCCGGTGGTGGCGCGGTGGTCGACGTGCAGCGGATCGAAGTCGCCCTCGCGTTCAGGGCAGGCCGCATTGAACTCGCGCACGGTGCGCGCAAGGCCGTCCGCGGGCACGCCGATCTGTGCAGCCAGTGCCTCCAGCGTGGGAGCGCTGATGGAGGGCTGGTCGGAGCGGATGCTGGTTCGCCAGCGAGGAATATCCTCGACCTTCGCATCGAAGATCACGTAGCTGATGCCGTCGGGTTGATCGGCAATGCAGCGTGAGATGTTGTCGTAGTGCGCGTCGACCGTGCCAGGGGCCTCGTCCGTGAAACGGTGCCCGTGCTTGTCGACCAGGATGCCGTAGGGATAGATGAAGACCACCGCTTCGGCCATCTTCGAGCGTGGGTCCACCGGCTCCGCGTGGTACGAACCGTACTCGCCGGCGGGCGCCGCGCCGGCATCCAGCGCCATGCGAATGCCTTCGCCCTTGTTGTAGTAGCCGCCGATGGCGACAGGGCGGATGTGCTTGCTGCGAAGTCCTACGTAGCGGGTCATCATCTCGGGGTTGCCCTGGAAGCCGCCGCTGGCGAGCAGCACCCTCTCGGCGCGCAGCACCTCGCGTGCGCCGTCGGGACGGATCGTGACGACGCCGTTCACTGCGCCCTCCTCCCCGCGCACCAGATCGATCGCCGTGGTCCGATAGCGAATCTCGCCACCCAGCGCGAGTGCCTTCGCGCGCAGGGTTTCTATGAGCGCCAATCCGCCGCCCATTGCCGCAATGCGCGTGGTGTTTTGCGTCAACAAATAGATCGGCTGGGGGCCGAACTTCATTCCCAATCCTTTCAGCCACGCCAGCGTCGACGGCACCGATTGCGCAAAGGCCGAGATCACTTCCGGATCGGGCAGCGAATGTGCCTTTGCGAATGCCGGCTGAAGCGCCGCGTCGTCCGTCAATGCGTTGAGCACGTTGGGATCGATGTTCCAGCCGGCGTTGTGGGCGAAATGCTCCTCGAAGTCGTCGGAGATTTCCGAGTCGTTCTTCATGCGCATGTAGGCTTCGGTCCAGCGCGAGTTGCCGCCGAAATGCTCTTCCTCCGAGCGCTCGAGATTGATCACCTTGAGGCCCGCCTCCAGCGCAGTGACCGCAGCCGAGAGGCCCGCGACGCCGCAGCCGACGATCAGCAGGTCGGTTTCCATCTTTGAATTCATGTTGTCTCCGGGAGTGGCGCGCAGGCGCCGGGTTGGGGTCAGCCGAGCACGAACGCGTTGGTGCGTGACGGTTGCGTGGTGATCCAGACGCTCTTGCTTTGCAGGTACTCCTTGATCGCGTCCACGCCGCCCTCGCGTCCGATGCCGCTGCGCTTGTAGCCTCCGAAGGGCGTGGTGAAACTGGTGGCGCGGTAGTTGTTGACCCACACCGTGCCGGCCTTCAACCGGTCCGACATGTGGAACGCGCGATGCAGGCTCTGCGTCCATACGCCGGCCGCGAGGCCGAACTCGGTGTCGTTGGCGATGCGCAGCGCGTCGGCCTCGTCGTCGAAAGGAATCACCGAAAGCACCGGGCCGAAGACTTCTTCCTGCGCAATGCGCATGTCGTTGGTCACGCCCGTAAAGATGGTGGGCGCCACGAACTGGCCTTGTCCGTAGCCTTCGCCGGTGAGCGCATGGCCGCCGAGCACGCACTTGGCGCCGCCGTCCTTGGCGATTTCGATGTAGCCCAGGATCTTCTGGAACTGCGCCTTGGTAGCGATGGGCCCGACCTGGGTTTCCATCTTTGCCGGGTCGCCCACGATGGCCTTGCTGGCGACGTCGATGAGCATCGCAACGAAGCGGTCGTGAATGCCGCGCTGCACCAGCAGCCGCGAGCCGGCCATGCAGGTCTGCCCGGCCGCACCGAAGATGCCGGCCACCGCGCCCATCACAGCCTGGTCCAGGTCCGCGTCATCGAAGACGATGTTGGCGGACTTGCCTCCGAGTTCGAGCGTGACCTTCTTGAAATCCTTCGCGGCGATCTCGTTGATCTTCTGGCCGGCGGCGTCGCCGCCGGTGAAGGCCACCTTGGCCACCAGGGGGTGGCTCACGAGCGGCTCGCCGACTTCAGCGCCGAAGCCGGTGATGACGTTGAAAACGCCCGGTGGGAACCCTGCCAATTTGACCAAGGCAGCCAGTTCCAGCAGCGAGCTCGAGGTGTATTCCGAAGGCTTGATCACCATGGTGTTGCCCGCTGCAAGCGCCGGGGCGATCTTCCACACCGTCAGCGCGAGTGGAGAGTTCCACGGTGTGATCGCCGCAACCACGCCCAGTGGTTCGTGCTTGACGTAATTGAAGACGCCGGTCTTGTTGATCGGCACCACCGCGCCTTGGACCTTGTCGGCCAGGCCGGCGTAGTAGTGGAACCACTGCGCGACGTTCTGGACCTGCCCGCTGACCTCCGCGATGAGCTTGCCGTTGTCGCGTTGCTCGGTTTCTGCAAGTACGTTGATGTTCTGGCTCACCAGGTCGGCGAGGTTGCGCAGCAAGGCGCCCCGCTGCGTTGCCGTCAGATCCCGCCAAGCGGGTGCTTCAAGCGCGTCATGCGCAGCGCGTACCGCGAGTTCGACATCCGCCGCCCCTCCCCTCGGGACCTCGGCCCAAGCCTTTCCAGAGTAGGGCTCGGTCGATCCAAACCAGGCACCGGAGGCCGGGTTGATCCATTCGTTGTTGATGAACAGCTGGTATCGCTTCATGCCATGTCTCTCGTGTGTCGATGGCGCGAAGTCTAGGGCGGTTCTAAATTAGACGCAAGCGTTCTGTTTAGCAGAACGCCCGGAACGTAACGAAGACCACTGCGCCGGCCCTGGGCGGTGTCATTGATCGCTGTGTTTCCGAAGCTCGAGAGGACGATCCGACCGGACGCCGGCGCCAGTGCTTCAACTACTTGGGGATGGCCCGGATCCGCGCCGCGTACTGGACTCCTGCTCCAGCCGTGTGATGCGCCGGCTCCTCATCGATCGCAGCACGATCGACGGCGGGCACGGATCACGCGCGCCCGACCGACCAAGCCCAGACAACCAGCATCACCAGCACCAACGCAAGGCCGCTGAGCGAGAACGCGTTTTCGCCAAGCTCGATCGCCGGCAGCAGTGCCTTGCCGATGTTGTACGCAGCCACTGCGTACGAGATGCCGACGATGAGCCAGCCCAGCACCCGGCGGTAGCGACGGGCGGCAGCCTGCCCGTCGGAGCGGCGGTCGATGCTGCAGATCAGCCGGCCGTCCAGCGTGTCAGTGATCATCATGCCGGCGGTGAAGACCAGCCCGGCTGCAAGCGCAGCGGACAGGCCGCCGCCGCGGTGGCTGGCCACGTATCCCCAGGCCGCCGCCTGGGTTGCTGTGTCGAACACCGTGGCGAACAATACACCCGTCAATACCACCGCCCACGGACTGGCGTGCAGGCGCAGGCGCTGCGGCACCAGCTTCAACTTCCACCCGGCAGGCGCGAACGCACCATCGCGGCGTCGCAGGAGGCGCAGGTTCATCGTCCCGACCAGCACGAGCAATGCCGTGGGAATCCAGTCGAACACTGCTACCAGAGCTTCAGGCACATGCACGTCATGAGGGAGCTGGCTCACACCCGCGGCGATCGCGGTGACGAGCAGGCCGTGGCCGAGCGCGAACAGCGTGCCGATCCAGGGCGCATGGCCGTGGCGGTCACTGCGATCCAGAGCCCGCCAGGTCAGCCCGTCGATGCAGGCAATGTGGTCGGGGTCCAGCCCATGCCGCAGCCCCAGAGCGAACATCAGGACCAGGCCCGAAAAGGACAGCCACTCGGCGCTCATTCATGGCTCCGCAAAGGCGTATCGGCCAGGGCCCCGGCCAGTTCGCCTTCCGTCACCACCTGCTGCCGCTCCAGAACCTGAAGCAGCGCCGCAAAGAACCGCTCGTAGTAGTCCCACGGCGGCTGCGCCGCGCAGTCGAGCCGTTCCCAGTCGCCGATCGATGCGATCAAGTGCTGGCGGAAGTCTTCCCAGTCGAAGTGGCCCTGCTTGGCCACGGCCAGCGTCAACCCGAAGAGCTGCCGTTGCCAGGCCTCTGCAAAGAACAGCTTGCCTTGGCTGCGCGGCGGCGAGTCGGCATGGCCCAGCATCTGGGAAGCCGCGTATTCCTCGAAACGGGTGAACATCGTGCCCGCCTCAGGCCATTGCAGGCGGCGATACCACCGCGACGCCCATCATCGCCTCGGGCGCGACCAGCGCAGCCAGTTGCTCTTCGCTGAAGCCGTCGGTGTTGGCCGGCCGCTCAGGCACGACGAACCAGCGGATCTGCGCGCTGCTGTCCCACACCTTCACTTCGGTGTGCTCGCTGATCGGCACGCCGAACTCGCGCAGGACAGCGCGCGGCTCGCGCACGCCGCGGGCACGGAACACCGGATCCTTGTACCAGTACGGCGGCAGCCCGAGCACCGGCCACGGATAGCAGGAACAGAGCGTGCAGATGATCAGGTTGTGCACACCCGGACCGTTGGCCACTGCGGCCATGTGCTCACCCTCGGCGCCCTCCATGCCCAATGGCAGCTGAAGTTCGGCAATGGCCCTGGGCGTGTCGGCAAGCAGGCGCTGCTTGTAGGCCGGATCGACCCACGCCCGCGCAACGATGCGTGCGCCGTTGAACGGTCCCGCGATCTTCTCGAAATGATCGAGCACCGCATCGACCGAGTCGCTGCCGATCACGCCCTTCTCGATCAGCAGGGCCTCCAGTGCGCGCACCTTCGCGGCACTCGCCGCTTCGCGCTCGTCGTTGTACTTGAACAGGTCGCTGCTCATGGCGTTTTCTCTTCGTTTTCAGTCGTTCGGGATTGCAGGTAGACCTCGAACAGGTCGGCGTAGATGGTCGTGTTCGGTTCGCAGAGCTTGGGGCCCCAGATGTCGCTCGCGTCGAACGCGACGCGGTACACCGGCATCGGTCCTTCCAGCCCGTCAGGCCCGGTCGAACAGAAATACTCGAAGGCGCCCGGGTACACCTCGCGGACAGTGCCCTTCTTGTTCCGCAGGTAGCCAGGCAGCCGCGTGTGGTCAGCCGCCGCCGGATCGGCCACCTGCACCGTCTGGCCGAGCGTGAACCGCGGCGCATGCGGCAGCGGCCGCAGGCCGGAGTCGCCCCGCAGCAGATAGTCGACGACCTGACGCTTGATCGGCTCGCTGGGCCGATCGGGCAGCGGCGCGTCGGGCTGTACGCGATAGTGCGCGGTCCACCAGCCCAGCTCTTGGGCGGTGATGTAGCCCTCGTCGACAAAGAACTGGCTGATGCCCATCAGCCATTTCTCGTAGTAGCGGAACTTGAAGTACTCGAAGGGCTGCATGCTCTCCGCGCCCGTGCGCAGCGAGGCCCAGGTCCAGGTGTGCTGGAACGTGGTGGGCAGGCTGGCCATCGGATACCTTGGCAACGCCTCCGCAAGGTGGGCGCTCTCGGCCATCATCACCGTGTGGATGCCGAAGATGCGCTTCTCCCACTCCTGCACGAAGACGCGGGCTTCAAGGTTGACGGGCCCGAGGTTCTCGAGGCCGCCCAGCACGTGCTGGAGTTTCATGGGTGCTCCGTTTCGGTTTCGACGGCACGCTCTGGCGCCTGATCGGGTTGAACCGCGAGGCATCCGAGGAAGCCCTCTCGCACGGCCTCGACCGCAAGTTCCCGCCCGATGAAGACCAGCTTGCTGCGGCGCGGCTCGTCGGGGCCCCACCGCCGCCCAGGCCGCGCATCGAGCAGCATGTGCACGCTGTGACAGTGGAACTGGCGCGCCTCGCCATCGAAGTGAAGAACGCCCTTCGTACGCATCAGCCGCGCGCCTTCGCGCTGAACCAGCTGGTTCATCCAGCGGCTGAACCGCTCCGGATCGATCCCACCATCGGTTTCCATGCAGAACGAGGCTATCGAGGCGTCGTGCTCGTGGTCATGCGCCTCGCCGTCCAGCAGATCGGGCTCGATCGACAGCACCTGCGGCAGCGAGAAGCGCTTCGTGCCCAGCAGCTCGGCGGCTGAAACCTGCGCTCGCTCGGTCCGGACAAGGTGCGCGGCCGGATTCAACCGGCGCAGCTCACGCTCGAGTTGCTCCAGCTCCAACACTGTGGGGATCTCGACCTTGTTGAGCACGATCACGTCGGCAAATGCGATCTGCTCGCGCACAATATCGTCGCCGATGTGGCGCAGGATGTGGTGGGCATCGGCGACGGTGACCACCGACTCGAGCTCCACGCGTTCCAACAGGTCCGCATCGGCGAGAAAGCTCTGCAGCACCGGTGCGGGATCGGCCAGGCCGGAGGTCTCGATGATCAGCCGCTCGACCGGGCGTTCGGCGCGTTGCAGCAACTCGTTCACCGCCGCCGTCAGGTCCTTTCGCACCGTGCAGCAGACGCAGCCATTGGTGATTTCAATCAACGGCTGGGCATCGGCGACGATCAACTGCCCGTCGATGCCGACCTCGCCGAACTCGTTGACGATGATGCCGAAGTAGGTGCCGCTGCACTGCGCCAGCAGGTGGTTCACGAGCGTGGTCTTGCCGGCCCCGAGGAAGCCGGTGACGATCGTGACGGGGATCTTGGCAATAGCCATGGCCGGTCGGTCTAGTGCTCCGACGCAGCGAGCGTCGAAGCGGCGCGCGGCGTTCCCGTTGCCGCTACCGGCTCGCGCATGTCGAGCCCCCGGCGGTCACGGATGCAGAAGGCACCCACCGCCAGCGTGAGCAACGCCACGGCAATCGTGTAGATGAGGCCGCGGAAGATGTCGCCGCTGCTCACCACCATCGCCGTGGCGATGAACGGCGCAAAACCGCCGATCCAGCCATTGCCGAACTGCAGGGCCACGGAGACGCCGCTGTAACGCACCTGCGTTGGAAACTGCTCGACCAGGAACGCGCCCATCGGCCCGTACACCATGGTCGCGAGCAGCACCAGCACGAACAGCATCAGCACGACCATGGGCGCATTCACGCGTGCCGGATCGGCCGTGAGCGGCATGCCGCGCTCGACCAGCACGCGGCGCAGTGCCGCTTCATCGAAACCGGTCAGCGTCGTTTCGGCGACCACGAACTGCAGCTCGCCCGCCTGAGGCCGCAACGTGTACGGCACGCCTTGCGCGGCCAGGAACGAACGGGCGCGCGTGCACGGCTTGGTCGCCTTCGGCTGGAACAGCTGGCCGATGAAGGACTGGTCTTCGCTGCAGTCGCCGCCTTGGATGACGACCTGGGTGCGGGCGCGGAACTCCTCCAGCGCCGGGTTGCCGTACTTGGCCATGCCCTGGAACAGCGGCATGAACAGGATGGCGGAAAGCAGGCAGCCCGTCAGCATGATCCACTTGCGCCCGATCAGGTCGGACAGCCAGCCGAACAGCACGAAGAAGGGGGTGGCCAGCACCAGCGCGATCGTGAGGTAGGCGTAGGCGGACTGCAGCGGAAGCTTGAGCGTCGCGGTGAGGAACTGCAGGCTGTAGAAGTGCGCGGTGTACCAGATCACCGCCTGCCCGGCCACGGCGCCGAAGATCGTCACCAGCACGATGCGCAGGGTGCGCGGATCGCCGAAGGTGTCCTTGACCGGATTTCGGGAGCCCTTGCCGTGCGCTTTCATCTCGAGGAACACGGGTGACTCTTCCAGCCGCATGCGAACGTAGAGCGAATACGCGAGCAGCCCAATCGACAGCATGAAGGGCACGCGCCATCCCCACAAGGCAAAGGATTCGACCGACATCGATGAGCGCAGCACCATGATCACGCCCAGGGAGACGAGCAGCCCGATGGTGCCGGTGATCTGCAGCCAACTGGTCATGAAACCCCTGCGGCGCGGATCGGAGTGCTCGGCGATGTAGGTGACCGCGCCGCCGAACTCGCCGCCGATGGCCAGCCCTTGCAGAAGACGCAGCAGCACCAGAAGCGCGGGCGCGGCCCAGCCGATGGTCTCGAACGTGGGCAGGAAGCCGATGGCGGCGGTGGCGGTGCCCATGATCATCATCGTCACGAGGAAAGTCTTCTTGCGCCCGACCAAGTCGCCCAGACGGCCGAACACGATCGCACCGAACGGCCTCAGCACGAAGCCTGCCCCGAAGGTCGCAAGCGACGCGAGAATGGCCGCCGACTCGTTGCCCTTGGGAAAAAACAAGCCGCCAAAGAACACGGCGAGGCTGCCGTAGATGAAGAAGTCATACCACTCCAGCACCGTGCCAAGCGCCGCGGCGAAGACCACCCGGCGCGTTTCACGCGAACGCTCGGGTGTCGCAGGGGATGTTTCAACTGTTGTTGTCATGTCCATACTCCTTGATGTATGGCGGGCGCGCGTCAAGCGCCGCCCCGGTTGTCGATGCGGGCGATGAAGTCGCGCAAGATGGCGTTGAAGCGCTCGGGTTGCTCAAGCATCGGGAAGTGCGCGGCGCTGGGCACCAGCTGCAATATTGCGCCGGGGATGCCGGCGGCGAGCGCATGTGATTCGGCCGGCGGCGTGATGGCGTCCTCCTCGCCGCAGACGACGAGCGTCGGCAATGCCAGGCGCGCGAGTTGCGCCCGGCTGTCGGCCTCGTTCAGCGAGACGATGGCTTCGCGAGCGACGAATTCCGGTGTCTGCGCGACCTGTTCGCGCGCAAAGGCCACCAGGTCGGCCGAGGCGGCCGAACCGAACGAACGGTCGATCACCGCCTGGCTCGCCTTAGTGACGCCGAGGGTGTCGATGGCGCGCAGCACATTTTTCACGTTCACGTCGGGGCCGAGTCCGTGCGGCGTGGCGCCCACCAGCACCAGCGCGCGCAGGCGGCTTGGGTGCGCGAGCGCGAAGCGCTGGGCAATCGTGCCGCCCATCGAGAGCCCCACGAGGATGGCATCGTCGAGACGTAGCTTGTCGAACAGCAGCACGAGGTCGTTCACAAACGCGTCGATCGTGTAGCGGCGCGAGCGCGGTGAGGCCGAGCGGCCATGGCCGGGCAGATCGGGCACCACCATTCGGTGGTCGCGCGAGAACGCGCCCATCTGCTGGCGCCAGAACTCGCCGGTCGTGGTGAAGCCATGGCATAAGACGAGCGCCGGGCCGTGGCCCGCCACGCGCACGTGCATGTCTCCGATTGAAATGATGTCGTCGTTCATGTGCATTTCCAGATGAAAGGGTGGAAGCCGCCGCGCCGTGTCGAAATACGAAGCGAAGGGCACAGAGCAAATCCGGGGCCTGCCTGGCGGACTTCTTCGCAAATAGGCCAAGTGGTTGATTTGCCTGGAGAAATTGCTCACTACGACTTTGATTGACGGCCTGGAACCCATGCATTAGTCTCAATGTTGAGTCTTGACGTCGCAATCACGAGACAAAAAATGCCCTTTCCCGAATGGTTCGGCTCCGGCCAGAACGAGGCCGAGTTCCTGCGCCGCGTGCTCGACCACGTGTCCGACTGCCTGATTGCGGTCGACACGGAAGGCCGCGTCGTGCTCATCAACGCGCCCTACTGCCGGTTGCTGGGCGGTCCGCCCGAGGATTTCATCGGCCGGCACATCACTGATGTGGTGTCGCCGAAGACGCGTCTGCACCGCGTCGCGCGGGGCGACACCACCGTGACCATGATGCCGCTCGAAGTGCGGGGCCACCAGTTGCTCGCGCGGCAGGTGCCCGTCTATCAGGACGAGCAAATCATCGGCGCTGTCGGCCTGGCGCTGTTCTCCAACATGGCGGCGCTGAAGAAGGCGGTGGCCGTCGTCGGTGACGAGGGGCGCGCCATCCATAGCGCGCCCACGCCGTGGTCCGCGCGGTACGGGCTCGATGACATCCTGGGCCAAGGCCCCCGGATGGACGCGGTGCGTGCGGCCATCGAACAGGCCGCGCCGCTGTCGCTGCCGGTGCTCGTCCAGGGCGAGACCGGCAGCGGAAAGGAACTGGCGGCCAACGCGATCCACGCGCTATCCCCGCGCGCCCGGCGGCCGTTCGTATGGGTGAACTGCGCGTCCATTCCGGAATCGCTGATCGATGCGGAGCTCTTCGGCTACGAAGGCGGCGCCTTCACCGGGGCGCGAACGCGCGGCAAGCCCGGCAAGTTCGAACTCGCGAGCGGCGGCACGCTGTTCCTCGACGAGATCGGTGACATGCCCCTGAGCCTGCAGGCCAGCCTCCTGCGTGCCGTGCAGAACCAGGAGATCGTGCGCGTGGGCGGCGTATCGCCGATCCCGATCGACACTCGCGTCGTCTGCGCCACTCACCGCGACCTCCAGGAACGTGTGGACGCGGGCCAGTTCAGGGCCGACCTGTTCTACCGGCTCAATGTGCTCGGCGTGCACATGCCCGCGCTGCGCGAGCGCGACGACCTGGAGTGGCTGGCCGAGCAGCTGCTCGACCGCATCGCGCTGCGAGAAGGCCTGCCGCGGCGGCGTGTACCTCCGTCGATTCGCGCGCGATGGCTGGCCTTCGACTGGGCGGGCAACGTGCGGCAACTGGAAGCTGCGCTGCTGCGCTTTCTGCTCTCTGGCGAGGCCGGGTTGCCGGATGAGCCTCCCGTGAAGCGCCCGCACGCCATTGCCGGCCGGCGGGGATTAACGGCAACGGTCACGTTGCAAGCACACCTTGACCGCGAGCGCGATGCCTGCATCCAGAAGGCGCTCGCGGAGACCGCCGGCGACAAGGACGAGGCCGCGCGCAGGCTGGGCATCAGCCGCGCGACCCTGTACCGCGAGCTACGACGCTCGACCGGGTCGGTTTGACCAGCCCGGCCTTAATGTCGCGAACAGGTTAGCGGCGCTCGAACTAAGAAATTTCGCCGGCGCGATTATCCGGTTTTTCACTGGCGATCGCGCGAACAAGTCGAAGCAAGGACGGCTGCAGAATCCGCGCCTCAAAGTCGCGACGGGGAATAGCGAGTTGCGCCATGATCAGTCCAGAAACGCAATTCAACACAAAAGCGTAATCCAAATCTGGATCTCTGGACCCAAGTTTCAGAAAGCTATCTCGCATCAAACGCGCGTGTGTCTTCCCCCATTTCACAAGCACGCTACCTAACTCTTGATCGCGCGACCCGGCGAGCGAAAGTTCGGTGATCGCCATGCCCATTGCATGGTCATTGACCATGTATTTGATGTTGTGCTCTGCAAGAACGGTGGCAAACCGATCCGGATCGTCCGCGCACTTCACGAGCTTGGGCGTGACGAGAGTAATGTTGTTTGCAATTCGACGGCAAACATCTTCGGCGACTGCGCACATCAGGGCACTTCGGGAGCCGAAGTAATAGTTGACCGAGCCATGACTTGCATTGGCTTCGACTGAAACCGCTCGCAAGGTGACAGCGTGATGCCCGTCCCGAACCAACACACGAAGCGCCGCTGCGATCAAGTCTTTGTGACGCTGAGATCCGCGCGCGCTCAGTGGCAAATCTGGTTCAGCAAAGGCACTCACAGAAGGCTCTTGAAGGTCGTTTGGACCAATCAGCTTAGCAGAAGAAAACGCAGGTCCTGAGCGCGCAGTGAGGATGGTGCGGGCGCACCGCACAGGCCCATCCCCCGCGCTTGCGTCTGGCGTTGGCTCCCTCAGATCACCCCAACCCTGAGACGCCATCGCGACAGCGCTCGGGTAAGTACCAGTTCCGCCCGATCCCGCGGCAGCTAGATTACGGAGACCGAAACTTATCCACTTGGAGTACTTTCTTGATGACATCAACGAGCTTCACGCGGAGGCACTTTGCCCGCATCGCGACATGGGCAGTGGCTGGGTTAGGTCTTTCAAGACACTCACTTGCGCAAAACCAAAGGCCTGCGCTGAAAGGCCAAGTTGTGAAAATCGGGGTGATCGAACCCTTGTCCGGGCTGATGGGCTCCGTAGGCACAAGCCTGCTGAAGTCCTATCAATACCTGGCGGAGCAATTCAGCGCCTCCAATCCTGCGGGCGTGAAATTCGAGATTGTTGGCTTCGATAACAAGTTGAGCCCGACCGAAACCCTCGGAGCGCTCAAGAGTGCGATAGATCAGGATATTCGGTTCATTGCGCAAGGCACCGGTTCGGCGCCAGCGCTGGCGCTTATCAACGCGATCGAAAAGCACAACCAGCGCAATCCAGGAAAAGAAGTCCTTTACCTGAATCATGCCGCGACCGACCCGGAATTGACCGGCAGCAACTGCAGCTATTGGCATTTTCGTTTTGAGGCCGACACCGCAATGAAAATGGAGGCCCTGACGAGCTTCATCAAAGACCGGCCATCGGTCAAGAAGGTCTATCTGATCAACCAGAATTATTCCTCCGGCATCCAGATCGCAGAGGCCGCGAAGGCCGGTTTGCGGGGAAAGCGGCCTGATGTCGAAATTGTTGGAGACGACCGCCATCCGCTCGCGCAAATACGCGATTTTTCACCCTACATGACAAAAGTTCGCGCTTCCGGAGCGGATGCGATCATCACAGGGAGCTGGGGTACAGACCTTTCACTGCTGATCAAGGCTGCAGAAGAAAGTGGCTGGAAAGGCACCTTCTATACCTACTACGCCGTGGTCGCGGGCACCCCAACAGCCCTGCGCCAAGTTGATGACAACCGCGTGTTTCAGGTCGCCTACAGCCACTACAACATGGGTGGTCAAATGAACGTCTGGATGAAGGAATTCCAGAAACGATTCAACGAGGATTTCTACACGCACGGTGTTGCGCTGGTCTTCGAGTTGTTAAGCAAATCGATCCAGCAGGCGCAATCTGCGGAAGTGATTCGCGTCGCAGAGCAAATGGAAGGAGCCAAATTCAAAGGCTTCAACGGGGTGGTCGAAATGAGAAAGTCGGACCACCAACTCCAGCAGCCGTTGTTCGTAACCGTCTGGACGAGCGTCAGCGCTCAAGTTCCCTACAGCGCCGAAGGCACGGGCAAGACATTCGCTCCCGTTCGCGAGTTCACCGCCGACGAGGTTTCACGACCTTCAACCTGTCGAATGACTCGCCCCTGAGCGACGTTCGACATCTTCAAGCCAAAAAATTTTACCCTCAACTACTCCACTTGGAGCACAAGTGCGAAACCATGAATCACTATTCGAACACGCTTTTTGATCTTGAAGGTTCCACCGCTCTGATTACGGGCGGGTCACGAGGCATCGGGCTTCAAATTGCCGAAGCGCTCGGCAGTGCCGGTGCGCGACTCATGCTGACCGCCAGAAAGGAGGCCGAACTCGAGGCTGCGGCCGCCCATCTGCGAAAGCTTGGCATCGAGGCTTCCTGGATTGCGGCCGACTCCAGCGACCCGTCCGAAGTTCAACGCGTTTGCAGCAGGACTTTCGACACGCTCGGTCATCTGGACATCTTGGTCAACAACGCGGGGACTTCCTGGGGTGCCTCGGCTGAGACCCACACGCTTCAGGCATGGGATCGCGTCATGAACCTGAATGTCAGAAGTCTTTTTCTTTTCAGCCAACAGGCTGCCGTGGGAAGCATGATCCCGCGCAAGCGGGGTCGCATCATCAACATCGCCTCAATTGCTGGGCTCGGCGGAAATCCGGCGCCGATGGAATGCGTCGCCTACAACACCAGCAAAGGAGCCGTCATCACGTTCACCCGTGCACTTGCCGCCGAATGGGGCAAGCATGGCATCAACGTCAATGCGATCTCTCCCGGGCTGTTCCCAAGCAAGATGGCAGATGGGGTGATTGCAGCGTTCGGTGAGGAAAGAATCATCAGCACCACGCCTCTTGGCCGACTGGGAGATCCAGACGACCTCAAAGGCGCTGCTCTTTTGCTGGCTTCTGCAGCCGGAAAACACATGACCGGGCATGCCATTGTTGTCGATGGCGGCACCAGTGCGGTGATCGGCGCGTGATTGCGAAATCTCTATCCGCCAACGAACGAAGGATCACCCATGACGTTTGATTACGAACCATCCGAGTTGACGCAGCGTGATGAACTGCTCTACGCATGCCAAGAATTGACCCCCCTCTTGCAAGCGGCAAACGACACCGTAGAAAAAGAACGACATCTGCCGAACGAACTTGCCGAAAGACTGGCTCAGGCCGGCCTCTATCGAATGTTCGTTCCACGCGCGCTCGGCGGTCTGGAGGCGGATGTGCATACATTCGTGGCCGTCGTAGAAAAGCTGGCGCAAGCCAATGCTGCGGCGGCATGGTGCACGTTTATCTCGAACACGTCGACCATCATCGGAGGCTATCTCCCCAGTCCCGAAGCGAAATTACTCTTCGAGAACCCGAACATCAAAATGGCCGGCGTATTCGCGCCGCGCGGGACTGCGGTCCGCACGGTGGTCGACGGTGTATCCGGCTTCCTGGTGAATGGCAGTTGGATGTGGGGCTCCGCCTCGTACAACGCCGATTTCATTACCGGTGGGTGCATGATTTTGGGCGAGGATGGAAAGCCAGAAAAATTGGCGGACGGAACGCTTGAAAATCGTTCCATGGTTTTTCGGGCGGAGCAAGTTTCGATAGCCGACACGTGGCACACGCTCGGTTTGCGCGGAACAGGTAGCAATGAATACAGCGTCAAAGATGCATTCGTGCCTGCCGGCCTGTCCGCATCCATCCTTACCGACGTGCCGATCCCAGGTGCGTTGTTCAAGTTTCCGGTGTTTTGCATTCTGGGCGTCGGCATTGCGGCGGTAGCGCTCGGCATTGCGCGCCTGGCCATCGACAGCCTGATTGAGCTCGCAACAAAAAAGACGCCCCAAGGCAGCGCTCGTCTTCTGGCAGAGCGCCCCTCAACTCAGCAGCATGTCGCAAGGGCAGAAGCCCAGCTTCGCTCCGCACGGGCTTTCTTGATTGACGCAGTGGACCGTGCATGGTCGGCGTCCACCGACTCGGGGGAGATTTCTGTAGCGCTACGCCGAGACCTTCGACTGGCGACGACACACGCAAGCGAAGAGGCGGTCCAAGTCGTCACCCGGGTGTATTCCTGTGCGGGCGGCAGCGCGATCTTTGACGACTCTCCACTGCAGCGCTGCCTGCGCGATGTCTTGACTGCCTCGCAACACATGATGGTCAGCGAGTCCACGTATGAACTCACGGGCCGGCTGTATCTCGGCCTTCCGACGAACGCCGCAATGCTCTGAGGACGCAAATGACAATGCCTGAAGACTGGCTCAGCCGGTTGAAACTGCCGCTCCTGATCGCGCCGATGTTTCTGGTGTCTACCGTCGAGCTGGTAGTGGCTGCATGCCGCAAAGGTGCCATTGGGACCGTTCCGGCGGCGAATGCCAGGACTGTTGAAATCCTGGACGAATGGTTTGATCGGATCTCAACCCAGCTCGGACCGGCCGATGCGCCGTGGGGCGTGAACCTGCTGGTGCATAAAAGCTATCAGCGGCTCAACCAAGACCTTGAGGTAGTGGCGCGCTATCGGCCACCACTGATCATTACGGCCCTCGGCAGTCCGAAAGAGGTCATCGAGTGCGTGCATTCGTATGGCGGACGGGTGTTTGCCGATGTGAACTCTGTTCAGCATGCCCGGAAAGCCGTCTCGCTCGGGGTCGATGGGCTCGTCCTGGTCGCTGCTGGCGCGGGGGGACACACCGGGATGATGAGCGCCTTTGCAATGGTCCCCGCCATCCGAGAGTTTTTCGGCGGGACGATCGTTTTGGGCGGGGGAATCATCAATGGGTCGGGTATTCGGGCTGCGGAAACGCTCGGCGCGGACCTGGCGTCCATGGGTACGGCATTCATCGCTTGCCCCGAATCCATGGCCAGCGACTCTTACCGTCAAATGCTGCTGGACTCTGACATCGACGATCTGATCCTGACCAAGGCTGTTTCTGGCGTGCCGGCGTATTGGTTGCGCAAGAGTCTGGCCGCGGTCGGCATCAATGCAGACGAACTCGCCTCTGCCGAGCCGGTGCACAACGCGGACATCGAGCGTTGGACGAAGGTGTGGTCAGCCGGCCATGGCGTGGGATCGCTCAATGCGATTGAGCCGACCGCCGCTTTGGTGGACAGGCTGATCCGCGAGTACTGGTCCGCCGTTGAAAGCGGACCTCGACTGCAGTATTTCGAGGCCGCATGATGACCAATTCCTCGCCACGCATCCTTGGCATTGGGGGTGGGACCAGGCCCGGTTCGAGTGCCGAGCGCTATCTGCAGCTTGCACTGAGCGCCGCTGAAAAGGCGGGGGCAACCACAACCTTCCTCGGTGCCCATTCGCTTCGTTTACCGCTTTACGAGCCCAGCGCCGCTGCAGACGGTGCAGCCCAGCAACTCGTTGAGGAATTGCGCAGAGCCGACGGAATCATCATCGCATCGCCTGGCTATCACGGCACCGTCTCCGGGTTCATGAAGAACGCGCTGGACTATGCCGAGGAGACCAGAAGCGACAAGCGCCCCTATTTCAGCGAACGAGCGGTCGGGTGCATGGCCGTAGCGGGCGGATGGCAGGCGGCCGTCGGAACGATGGCCTCCTTGAGGGAGATCGTGCATGCCCTGAGAGGGTGGCCCACCCCGATGGGCGTCGCCATCAACATCGCTGAAGCTCCGCTCGATTCCGAGGGCACCTGCCAATCGATTTCCGTGGTACAGCAAATTCAACTCATGGCAAGCCAGGTTGTTGAATTTGCAAATCTTTCGACCCTTCGGCAACTTTAAACATTCGAACCCTGGAGATATCCCATGACCGACCTTTCGCAACTTTCCAACAAGCAATTCGTTCTCAGGCAGCGTCCCAGTGGGCTGCCCAAAGAGAGCGACTGGCAGCAGGTAAAAACGGCCATCAAAGCGCCAGAGAAAGGAAAGGTGCTTGTAGCGGTCACCTTTATTTCTGTGGATCCCGCCATGCGATCGTGGATGAATGAAGGCAAGTCCTACATGGAGGCCATCGCCATCGGCGATGTCATGCGGGCCGCCGGGGCGGGTCTGGTCCTGCAGTCCGAGGACGCGAGATTCAGTGTCGGTGACGCTGTTCTAGGGGCCTTTGGTGTTCAAGAGTTCGCGACCATGGACGCTAACGATCTCACGAAGATCGATATTTCAAATGTTCCGGCAACGGCTTACATGGGCGCCCTTGGCACGCCGGGTTTCACGGCGTACTTCGGTCTTCTCGAAATAGGCAGACTCAAATTCGGCGACACGGTCCTGGTGTCTGGTGCCGCAGGGGCCGTGGGTTCGGTGGTCGGCCAGATCGCCAAGATCAAGGGATGTCGCGTCGTCGGTATCGCGGGCGGGGCAGAGAAATGTGCTCACCTTGTGAACAACTTGGGGTTTGATGCTGCCGTTGACTACAAACAGCCCGACGCACGCGCTCAGTTGTCAAAAGCATGCCCGGAGGGTGTCGACGTCTACTTCGACAACGTCGGCGGCGAAGTACTTGATCTGGCTCTCGGTCGTATTCGGCGCGGAGCGCGTATTGTGGTTTGCGGCGCCGTCTCGCAGTACAACAATGTAGCCCGTGGCAGCGGGCCAAAGAACTACATGTCTCTGCTCATGAACAGAGCCACGATGGAAGGATTCGTCATATTCGATTATGAAAAGCGTTATCCCGAGGCACTGCATGCTTTGCGCGGTTGGCTGGCCGCCGGGTGGATCAAGTCTTACGAAGACGTGCTCGAGGGGATCGAGACTTTCCCCACGGCCCTGCAGCGCATGTTTGAGGGTGGAAACACCGGAAAGATGCTCATCAAGCTCCCGGCAACCGCTGGCCTTGCGGCAACTGCGAAGTAGCGGGGGCGATCATGAACAATCGCCCGTGGCTGCCATGGTATCCGCCTCATGTTCCGCACACCATCGAGCCCTTGAAGGAGTACCAGACCCTTGCCGATTTCTTCACTGGCTTGTTTTATCAGTTCAGCGATCGCATTGCCATTCGTCACGAAAGCAGTGAACTCAGCTATTCAAATCTGGATTCGTTGAGCCTGGGAATTGCAGCGTATCTGCAGACGCTGGGACTCGAGGCGGGGGCAAAAGTAGCCGTCGCTCTTCCCAACTCACCTCAGTACGTGATAGCAGCAATCGGGGTGATTCGAGCGGGGATGATATTGGTCAACGTCAATCCCGCCTACACCGCTCGGGAGTTCCTGCTGCAAGTCTCGGACGCTCAGGCTGAGGCGGCCATATTGCTCGAGAGTCAGTTCGATGCAGTGAAGGACCGCCTCCCCCAGACGCAGGTTGACCATTTGATTCTCTGCAACCTGCGCGTTGCCTTGGAACCCACACGAGAAAGCCTTCGCGCAGACCGTGCCGGCGCCAAATCAGTCATCGACATGCCTCAAGCGCTCTCCCTGGGGATGTCCGCGACCTATTCAACGCCCAAGCTGGACAAGAATGACACCGCGGTTCTGCAATACACCGGCGGGACCACGGGAGTTTCCAAGGGAGCCATGCTCTCTCATGAAGGTCTGCTGGCCAACACTGCCCAGAACTCCGCCTGGTTTCAGCCCGCGTTGGCAGACATACCTGTCCCCGTGTTCGCGTGTGCGTTGCCGCTCTATCACATCGTTTCCTTCATAACACTTCTGGCGAGCATCAAACTGGGGGGAACCATGCTTCTGATTACCGATCCTCGTGATTCGGCAAGGATGCTGGCGAAACTGCGTGAAGCGCCCTTTCACATGCTGCCCGGCATCAACACGCTGTTCAGCAATTTGATGAACGACCCTGAGTTCGACACGGTCGATTGGCAACATCTCAAGGTGACAACAGCTGGTGGAATGGCCACGCAGCGTCCCATCGCCGCCCGGTGGCTCGAAAGAACGGGTTGTGCCATCAGCGAGGGATACGGGCTTTCCGAGACATCCGGAACGGTGAGCTGCAACCCGCCTCACGGTGATATTCGCCAAGGAACCGTCGGGCCGCCAGCACCGTCAACGGAAGTGCTGATCCTTGACGAAAAATTCGAGACCCTGCCACTGGGAGAGATTGGACAGATTGCAGTCCGAGGCCCGCAGCTCTTCAAAGGCTACTGGCACCGCGACGCAGAAACTGCTCGATTCATGACGAAGGACGGCTTTTTCCTGACAGGCGATCTCGGCTGCATTGATGAGCACGGCTATCTGTGCATTTCTGGTCGAGAGAAAGAAATGATGCTCGTGAGCGGTTTCAACGTCTATCCCAGCGAGATTGAAGCCGTGGCCATTGAAATGGACCAGGTGCTCGAGTGTGCGGCTGTCGGCGTTCCTGATGAGCTCACGGGGGAAGCCGTGAAGTTAGTTGTGGTGCCTCGCAGTGACGCGCTCACTGAAGAGTCGATAAGACAACACATGAAGGCAAACCTCACCGCGTATAAGCGGCCGAAGATCATCGAATTTCGGACGAAGCTTCCCCGGTCGGCCGTCGGGAAATTGCTGCGCGCTTCGCTGGGTGCCGCGCTGTGACATTGACGATAGGCGTGCCTGCCGAGACGACGGCCGGCGAAACCCGTGTGGCCGTGACACCCGAGACGGTGAAGAAACTTGTCGCCTCGGGGCACGCGATTCGCGTGCAGTCGGGAGCCGGCGTGGCAGCCAGCGTCACCGACGCGGCCTACCAGGCGGCCGGCGCCGAGATCACCGACGCGGCCGGCGCCTTCGGGGCCGACATGGTGCTCAAGGTGCGTTCGCCCAGCGATGCCGAGACCGCGCGCATGAAGCCCGGCACCGTGGTCATCGGCATGCTCAACCCCTTCGACGCGGCCGGGCTGCAGCGCCTGGCCACGGCCGGCCTCACCGCCTTCGCCCTCGAAGCCG